>ERZ791891.683-NODE-683-length-15559-cov-1.886932_pt1 | contig 15559 bp, 11 predicted proteins | sample MGYA00510155_ERZ791891 | MGnify/ENA primary metagenome ERZ791891 (study PRJEB30046, sample SAMN00792061) | human gut metagenome | study: EMG produced TPA metagenomics assembly of the A metagenome-wide association study of gut microbiota in type 2... | reverse complement strand
TCCTCCCCCATCAACATGCCTATTACTGCCGAGATTTGCGGGAATATTTCCCGGAGATTGATTTGGCAATAGAGCAAATTTTCTCTGATGGAAATAGTGACCTTACATTGCTTGGACACTCAACGGGTGGATTAATTGTTTCACTGTATGCAGCATGGGGCAATAAGCGGGATCACGTTGATCGGCTTGTTTTGAACAGTCCGTTTTTTGCTTTCAATACTGGATGGTTCAAGCGAACGATTGCCATGCCGATTGTAGCCTGGTTTAGTCGCTGGTTTCCGTATGGATCGATCCGGAATGAATTGTCTCCACTCTACTATGCCAGCGTTCATCGCTCATTGAATGGAGAATGGGACTTCGATCCTCAGCTTAAGCCACAAGAAGGCGTACCTCTCTATATAGCATGGCTACGCGCTATTCGGCGTGGACAGCGCCGTTTGCACCGTGGCCTGCAGTTGACGATACCTGTCTTGGTTATGCATTCAGACCGATCTACATATGCTCGTCAATGGTGTGATGAATTTACCTCCAGTGATGCGGTGCTCAGTGTGGAAGATATCTCCCGTTATGCATGGTGTTTAGGGGATCAAGTGACGGATGTTACCATTGAGGGGGGATTGCATGATCTGATCTTATCCCGCGAAGAGGTGCGTGAAAAGGTATTCGAGGTGATGATAGCTTGGATGTCGGAACAAATAAGTTGTTGCAAATAAATAGTAAAATAGATCATAATGGAATCAATAAAACAGATATTTAGAATCGGGAATGGGCCTTCCAGCAGCCACACGATGGGCCCTAAACGTGCCGCAGAGATTTTTTTGTCACGTAACCCTTATGTGTCCAGTTTCCGAGTGACGCTTTATGGTAGTCTTGCAGCTACAGGACGAGGTCACATGACCGATGTGGCCATTAAATCGGTTTTGGAACCTATTGCTCCGTTGGAAATTGTTTGGAAGCCCGATGTATTCCTCGATTTTCATCCGAATGGTATGTTGTTTGAATCGTTGCGTGCAGATGGCTCGGTCCTCCAATCATGGACAGTATTTAGTGTCGGAGGTGGAGCTTTAGCCAGTGATGATCTCAATGCTCCGCAACCAGAGCAGATTTATGGAATGTCCTCCATCACGGAAATTCAACAATGGTGTGATAAGGAAGGCAGTAGTTACTGGGAGTATGTGCAACAGTGTGAAGGTGCAGAGATATGGGACTATCTGGAAGAGGTCTGGCATGTGATGGTGGATGCGGTGCATCACGGCTTGGATAACGAAGGAGTGATTCCTGGCGGTTTAGGCTTGCGTCGTAAAGCTGGCAGTTATTTGATTCGGGCCAACAGCTATTCCGGAAGTATGAAGAGCCGTGGTCAGGTATATGCCTATGCGTTAGCCGTTTCGGAGGAGAATGCGACGGGTGGTAAAATTGTAACCGCACCGACCTGTGGTTCGTGTGGTGTATTGCCCGCAGTGCTTTACCATATTAAGGATACGAGAAATTTTACGGATAAACGAATTTTGCGTGCACTGGCTACGGCTGGGCTATTTGGAAACGTCGTGCGCACGAACGCCTCCATTTCGGGAGCGGAAGGTTGTCAAGGAGAGGTTGGAGTAGCTTGTGCAATGGCTGCTGCAGCGGCTTGTCAATTGTTTGGAGGCTCACCTTCACAGATTGAATATGCTGCCGAAATGGGCTTGGAACACCACTTGGGCCTGACTTGTGATCCGGTATGTGGATTGGTGCAGATTCCGTGTATCGAACGTAATGCATTTGCTGCGGCTCGTGCGATGGATGCAAACGGTTACGCTACATTCTCAGATGGCAAGCATCGGGTAAGTTTTGACAAGGTGGTTGAAGTGATGAAGCAGACCGGTCACGATTTGCCAAGTCTGTATAAAGAGACTGCGGCTGGTGGTTTGGCAAAATATATGCAGCAGTCTAATGACGGCTCCTTCAAAACCTTTTAATTTGTTTATCGAGATTGTTGAAAATACAATCTTTGGGAATCTGAAGGCGACGACTGTAAGTTTACATGAAACGTTTTAATTGCCCATATATATTCCGGTAAATAATCTCATTGAAGTTCATATTCACAAAGCTTGTGAAGGGGATAAAATAAATCAGGTCACCAACTTTGGTGACCTGATTTATTTTAGTGATTTGGCTATCCTTATCGGCGTTGTTGTTTGGCACGGGCAGCAGCCTGTTGTTGCTGTAATTTCACCATCTCTTCATAACGCTGTTGCCATTTCGATTTCTTTTGCGGCTTTTTCGCATTCTCTTTCATGCGCTGATGCAACTTGTCTTCATTGACAATGTATCGGAAACCATAGGTCTGTCCAATCGTAATGATATTGCTCAGCAAGTAATAGTAGTTCAAACCGCTGGCAAAGTTGTTGAAGAAGAAGAGCATCATGATCGGCATCAAATAAAGCATCATGAACTTCATACCTGCCATCTGAGGCGCAGAACCTGCAGTTTGGTTGTAGTTGATCCGGGAGTAGATAAACATGGAAGCTGCCATTAACAGCGCAAAGAGGCTTACATGGTTACCATAGAACGGAATATTGAACGGTAACGTTAAGATGCTGTCATATGATGAGAGGTCATCTGCCCACAAGAAGTGTTCACCACGCAACTCGATAGATGCTGGGAAGAAACGGAACATGGCGTACAAGATCGGTAACTGAATCAGCAAAGGTAGACATCCTCCCATAGGATTGACCCCTGCACTCTTATAGAGTGCCATCATCGCTTGTTGTTTCTTCAGTGCATCCTCCGGTTTAGGATATTTTTCGTTGAGCTTGTCCACTTCAGGTTTCAACAACCGCATTTTGGCAGAAGACAAGTACGATTTATAGGTCAAAGGCGAAATCAGAATCTTAACGATCAGGGTTAAGATTAAGATAATGATACCATAGTTGGCAATATGTGCTCCCAATGTGTCAAAAGTCGGAATGACCAGCCAGCGGTTAATCCAACCTACAATCCAACCTCCCAGCGGAATCAGACGCTCAAAATGCAGATCATCGTATTTCTTCAGTACGGAGAATTTGTTAGGACCGAAATAGAAGTTGAAATTATATTCCGAAAGTTGCGGTGTAAAAGGTACAGAAACTTTTGCACGGAAAGTTTTGATTTTTCCCTCTCCAGGTTGGAAAGTGCTGTAACCTAAAGTGCCGTTCTGGAAATCGTCCTTAGCTACGAAAATAGATGAGAAAAACTGCTGTTTAAATGCCACCCATTTTACCTTGCTGTTGATGGTTTCGCTTTTGTCTTCTGTCGAAGTGCGCAGCTGTTCAACAGATTCATCACTGGGGTATTTGTATGCAATGGTAGTATAGTTGTTCTCATTTTCGAACCCTTTTTCGTTTTGCATACCGACATTCTGCCAGGTAAATTCCAAATCGGTCTGGTTCTGTGCAAGCAGATTCTCCATGCCAACAAACTGCACATCAAAATCGATCATGTAGTTGTCTTTGTAGATGGTGTATACAAAGTCTACATGAGCAGCAGAATCAACGTCGAGACGGAATGTTAGGTTTTTCGAGGTTTCATCGGCAGCAAAGGTTGGCGTAAACGATGAATCAGCCACGAAATAGTAATCGCCTGTATTGATCTGAACGTTATTAAACTGCTGTTTGATGAAGAACGACATGTCGAATACCGAAGCCGAATCAGGAAACAATACCAACGGTGTTCCCTGATAAGTCAGATAATCTTTCAGTACGACAGATGCTACTTTACCTCCCTTGTTTGAGAAGATAACCTTCATCAAATCGTTCTCTACTTCGATTTTCTTTTCAGTACCAGTAGTTGCCTGGAACAGAGATGAGCCAATATGACGTTCAAGCTGGTTGGCAGCCTGTAGTGTGTCTGGTTGACGGACTTCAGGAACAATTGTGTCAGTACTTTCAGTCTCCTGTGTTGCGGTCAGTGCCTGTTGTTCTTGAGCATATTTCTGTTGAATAGAGGCGTTATACCAGGTGAATCCGAAGAGGATGGCACCAATGACAATGAGTCCGATTAGTGTCTTTTTATCCATGAATCAGGATCGTTATTTACTTGTTGTTATGAGTTTTGCAATATTCCGTAGCCGCTTTCACAAATGATACGAACAACGGATGGGGATTTTGAACTGTACTCTTGTATTCAGGGTGATATTGTACACCTATGAACCATGGATGGTTCTGAAGTTCAACAACCTCCACCAAATCGGTTTCAGGATTGATACCTACAGGTTTTAATCCTGCCTGACGGAACTCTTCGATGTAATCGTTGTTGAACTCGTAACGGTGGCGATGGCGTTCTACGATCTGTGTCTTTCCATAAGCCTTGGCCACTTTCGAGTTTTTGGTTAAGGTACAAGGATAACCACCTAAACGCATGGTACCACCCTTTTCGGTAATTCCCTTCTGCTCTTCCATCAGATCAATTACCGGATGTGGAGTGTTATCAACCATTTCAGTCGAGTTGGCATCAGCATAGCCGAGTACATTGCGCGCAAATTCGATGACAGCACATTGCATACCCAAACAGATACCCAAGAACGGTATCATATTTTCACGGGCATATTTGACAGCAGTAATTTTGCCTTCGATTCCTCGGTGACCAAACCCAGGTGCTACTAAAATACCGCACATGCCTTTGAGCTGAGAGGCGATGTTCTCCTCTGTAATTTTTTCGGAGTTTACATAGTGCAGTTTAACCTTCGTGTGGTTAGCAGCACCGGCATGCACAAATGATTCGACGATGGATTTATATGCATCGGGAAGTTCAGTGTATTTACCAACCAATGCAATATGTACAGTATCGTTGGGATGTTTTACTTTATCGACGAATTCGATCCAGTGGGCCAAATCAGGCTCTCCGTCATGAGGCAGATGGAGCTTGTCCAAAACAACGGTGTCCAGCTTCTGATGCAACATCATCAAAGGCACTTCGTAAATAGTCGGTACATCGATCGATTCAACGACAGCACTGGGATCAACGTTGCAGAAAAGAGCCACTTTACGGCGAATCGCAGTATTGAGGTGCTTCTCGGTACGCAAAACGAGCACATCGGGTTGCAATCCATTTTCCAGCATCTGTTTCACAGAGTGCTGTGTGGGTTTGGTTTTCAGCTCACCGGCTGCAGCCATATAAGGGATCAAAGTCAAGTGCAGAATCAAAGTATTGCCATACCCCAATTCATAGCGCAACTGACGTACTGACTCAATATATGGGAGAGATTCAATATCACCTACAGTACCGCCGATTTCGGTGATGATGACATCATATATCTTTTTAGCACCGAGTAATTTAATGCAGCGTTTAATCTCGTCAGTGATGTGAGGAATAACCTGTACAGTCTTGCCTAAAAATTCACCACGACGCTCTTTGTTGATGACATTCTGATAAATACGGCCAGTTGTGACGTTGTTGGCCTGTGAAGTCTGAATATTGGTGAAACGTTCGTAGTGACCCAAATCAAGGTCAGTTTCGGCTCCGTCTTCAGTAACGTAGCATTCTCCGTGTTCATAAGGGTTCAGTGTACCCGGATCGACATTGATATACGGATCGAGTTTCTGAATGGCCACTCGATAGCCGCGAGCTTGGAGCAGGCGTGCTAACGATGCGGAGATAATACCCTTCCCCAATGATGAGGCCACACCTCCGGTTACAAAGATGTACTTGGTCTTGTTCGTGTTGCTTACAGCCATGATATATCTACTTCTTTCAGGATTTTTACTCAGCTTGGTTGTTTTGTTTGTCGATCATCTCGATCTTTTCGATCAAGGTTGCCATCTCCTCTTTGGCTTTGGCAATCTTATTGTTCACCTCGCGGATCATCGCTTCGGCATTTTTGCTTTTGGAGAAGAACCCAATATTATTTTCCAATAAAGCAATGTCCGATTCGATCTGTTTCATTTTGTTATAGAGACGATCGCGTTCGAAACGCAACCGACGACGATCACCACCTTCAGCGATTGATGAAATCTTTCCTTTGAAACGTTCCAGACGGTTCTCTTTTTCGTTACTGCGTAATTTGGCAAAAATGGCATCTACCGCTTTACGGTACTCTTTTTGAATTGCCTCTTTTTGCTTAATGGGTACAAAGCCGATCTCTGCCCAACGATGTTGCAGCTCTTTGAGCGCTTCAAAGCCACGTTCCTTATTCTCTACGACAAATGTCTTCAGCTCTTCGAGCAACTGTTTTTTCTTTGCCAAATTATCTTCATACTGTTGGTCGAGTGAAGCAAAGAATGCAGCTTTTCGTTCGAAGAATTTGTCGCAAGCACTGCGGAAACGTTTCCAAATTGCATCTGAGTAACGACGTGATACAGGACCGATCTCTTTCCACCGTTTTTGTAATGCGATTAATTCATCGGTAGCTTTTTTCCACTCTTCGCTCTCTTGCAATGCTTCAGCTGCCGCACATATGTCATTCTTCAAATGGAGATTGTTCTCCATTTCAGCTTTGATCTGCAAATAGAAATTGCGTTTATTTTCAAAGAATTTGTCGCAGGCGTTACGGAAACGTTCGTAAATTTTGGTGTTATCTTTTTTCGGTGCAAAACCGATTGTTTTCCATACCTTCTGTATGTCAATCAACTGTTCAGACGCCTTGTTCCACTCTTTACGAGTTGAAAGCGGAGCAACCGACAGCTCCTCGGTCTTGACACAAAGTTCGGTCTTTAACTCCAGGTTGTGTTTTTGTTCCTCCTTAATGCCATTGAAATACTCCTGATGGCGTTTGTTGATTTTGGTGCTGGCTTCACGGAAACGCTCCCAAAGCTGCTCCTTATATTCGTTGGCAACAGGGCCGGTCTCTCTCCACTGTTCGTGCAATTTCTGCAATTTATGGAAGGCGTTGACCGGAGAAGGATCGAGTACCAACTCTTCGGCCTCTTCACACAGTTGCAGTTTGGTCTCGTAATTTTTCTTTAAATCGAGATCCCGTAACTCTTTGTTGATCTTGATGAAATTGTAGAAGTTCTCAACGTGCAGGTTGTAGGTCTCCCACAAATCCTTAACGTATGCCTGGGGTACGGGGCCTGTCTCCTTCCAGCGCTGCTGCAGGTCACGGAAGGTGTTGAAAGTCTGATTCAACGTTTCGTTGCTGTCGATCAGCTCTTTCAGCTCTTCAATGATCTGTAATTTGATTTTATAGTTGTTCTCTTTTTCTTCTTCGAGTTTGGCAATGAATTCATTGCGTTTGGTGCGGTATTCCGCGAACAGCTCTTTGAGACGCTGCTCGGCATCGTCCGGTGTCGGGACAAACTCTTCGAGCTTACCGCCTGCCTCGACAAAAGCACGGCGAGCTCGCTCTACCTCCGCACGATAGGTTTTATAAAAAGCGATCTTAATTGCCTCTACATCACGACGAATGGTTTGTACGGGCTTATTGGCTAAAATATCAGCCAAAATAGCTAATAAGTCCGCTTTCGATTTACCATTGTAATCGGTGGTGGAAGCATTCTCTTTGGGTGCTTCATCGATTGCTGAAGATTCATCTTCGCCCTCCAGCTCGAATTCAGGAGCGTTGGCTGCCAATTCGGCCTCCTCATCTGTGAAATCGACTGAAGAGGTTACCTCTTCTGGCTCATTTTCGATTGCTGCAGCATTCTGTTCTGCTTGAGAAGTTGCCGGCTGTTCAGTAGCCGGAGTAGTTGTTTGCGCATCCGCGGAGTTCGATACGACTCCGGATTGTTCCTCAGGAACAAGGATTTTTTCAGTTTCAGTACTCATCGTGCACGATTTATTTGCCTGCTTTCAACAGGATTTTATCAACAAATGTAGGTGTTTTTTGATAAAATATAGCAGCTAATCTACAAAAAGTTCCTCACAACCTCTATATATAGGAATATTTTGCTCACTTAACATTAAATTAATATAATTTGATGTATTTTGTGGGCACAAATCAAAACCGTACATCAAAATATGAAACAACGGATTCTTCTGGTCGATGATGAAGCTGATATTCTGGAGTTCATCAGCTATAACCTGATCAAAGAGGGTTACGAAGTTTACACAGCTACCAATGGGAAACAGGCTTTGGAAAAGGCTTGTGAAGTACATCCACATCTGATTTTGCTCGATGTGATGATGCCGGAAATGGATGGTATTGAGACCTGTCAGGAGATCCGTAAAGTCGATGAATTGAAAAACACTTTGATTGCGTTCTTGACGGCTCGTGGTGAGGATTATTCGCAAATAGCCGGATTTGAGGCCGGAGCCGATGATTATATTGCCAAACCAATCCGGGTTAAAGTTTTGGTGAGCCGAATTAAAGCGCTTTTGAAACGTTTTGAATCCCGCCAGGTTGAAACTCCCGTACAAGAGCGTTCGATTGTGATTGATCGGGAGCGTTATTTAGTGCTGAAAGAGGGTAAAGAGATTGTATTGCCACGCAAAGAGTTCGAATTATTGGCCCTACTCTACTCTAAACCTCAAAAAGTCTTTTCCAGAGAGGTGATTTTTGCCAATGTTTGGGGAAATGATGTCATTGTCGGAGATCGAACCATCGATGTGCATATCCGCAAACTACGCGAAAAACTCGGCGATCACCATATTGTTACGGTCAAGGGGGTCGGATATAAATACGAGGACTAAAAAATCCTACGAATTCCTTTCCCTTTTCGGTGCCGTTTTTCTACCTTTGTATAACTTGTTTGGAACGGATGCAAAAAACAGTGCAAAAGTTGTGATTGGTAAGATCTCACTTTGTCGTTGGACTATTGTGTTGTCAGCGATTGTGCAGTGTTGTCGTATTTCGGCATGTGTCGAAATGCGTTGCATGAGTTCTATAGAGTCTTAACCTGCAATCAAATGATCGACTTGGTTGCTGGTGTGGTTTATATTTGCACTGAAGTATAATATATAATAATTGTCACAGTCATGGAATTCGTTGAAAGAATTAAGGCGAAAGCTGCCCAAGACATTAAAACTATCGTATTGCCGGAAGCGGCAGAAGAACGGAACATCAAAGCCGCTAATCAAATCCTCAAAGAGGGTTTTGCCAAATTGGTATTGATCGGTAATCCCGATGAAATCCATCATTTGGCATCAGAATATTATTTGGACCAAATCGACAAGGCTGTTATTGTAGATCCGCTGAATAACCCCAAGAAAGAGGAGTATATCGAACTGATGCTAAAGCTGCGCGCCAGCAAAGGTCTGACTCGTGAACAGGCTGAAAAGCTGATTGTAGATCCACTCTATTTGGGTGCTCTTATGGTTAAGAACGGTGATGTAGATGGCGAGGTTGCCGGTGCAAACAATGCTACTGGCGATGTATTGCGTCCTGCTTTCCAGTATGTGAAAACATTGCCGGGTATCAGCGTTGTATCAGGAGCTTTCATTATGATGATCCCCGATACCATGTTTGGAGAAGAGGGTATGATGGTCTTTGCGGATTGTGCCGTGCACCCCAACCCTACTGCTGAGGAGTTGGCTCAGATTGCCGTTATGACCGGACGTACCACACGAGTGATTGCAGGTTTTGAACCTCGTATCGCCATGTTGAGTTTTTCAACGAAAGGTTCTGCTAAAAATGAAATTGTTGACAAAGTAATTTCAGCTACCCGTTTGGCTCAACAGATGGATCCCTCTTTGATGATCGATGGCGAATTGCAGGCTGATGCAGCGATTATTCCGGGTATCGGCGCTAAAAAGGCTCCGGGCAGCAAAATTGCCGGTAAAGCCAATGTTTTGGTATTTCCCTCTTTGGAGGTTGGTAATATCGCATACAAATTGGTACAGCGTATGGCTCATGCCGAAGCAATCGGTCCGATTTTGCAAGGTATGGCAGCTCCTATCAATGACCTTTCACGCGGCTGCTCAGTGGATGACATCGTTAATCTGGTGGCCATCACAGCATGCCAGGCTGGTGGTATGAAATAAACGAAACTAAACCTGAACTAGAAATATCTCAACTTCAATCTAACAATGACTATTCTTGTTTTGAATTGCGGCAGTTCTTCGATCAAGTATCAGGTGATCGAAATGAACGGCATGAACGAAAATACCCTTCTGGTAAAAGGACAGGTTGAACGCATCGGCTTGTCAGATGGTTTGTTAGTACACAAGCCGGTCGGTAAACCTCAATTTGAACTGACCAAAAGCATTCCGGATCATACTGTAGGTATCAATTTGATCCTGGAGGCGTTGGTAGATCCAGAACACGGTGTACTGCACAATATCAATGAGTTGTCTGCAGTTGGCCATCGGGTAGCTCACGGTGGTGAATATTTTGAAGACAGTGCTATTGTAGATAAATCGGTTAAGCAGAAGATTGAAGCTTGCTTTGAGTTGGCTCCGTTACATAACCCCGCTAACTTGAAAGGTATTCTTTCAATGGAGAACCTGTTGCCGAATACACCTCAGGTAGCTGTTTTCGACACCTCATTCCACCAGACGATCCCAGCCGCTAACTTCATGTATGCCCTTCCCTATAAATATTATGAAGAGTATCGGGTTCGTCGTTACGGTTTCCATGGTACCAGCCATAAATATGTAGCTCAGGTTGGATGTAAATTGACCGGTGTGGATTTTGATCATTCACGTATTATTACCTGCCATATCGGTAACGGTGCATCGATCACGGCTATTCTCAACGGTAAGTCGTACGATACCTCGATGGGCTTTACCCCAGTTGATGGTTTGGTCATGGGTACCCGTTGCGGCAGTGTCGATCCCAGTGCATTGATCTATATCGCCGAGAAAGAGGGACTCAACCTTGATCGTATGTCGAATATGATTAACAAACAATCTGGTTTGCTCGGTATTACGGGTATTTCATCCGATATGCGTGATATTCATGCGGCGGCTGAAAAAGGTGATGAAAAGGCAATCTTGGCACTTGATATGTTTGTGGCCAGAATCAAAAAATTCATTGGTCAATATGCGGCATTGATGGGTGGAGCTGACTTGATCGTATTTACTGGCGGTGTCGGTGAAAATGACTTCGTAGTACGTGAACGCGTCTGCGAGAATATGGAATATATGGGTGTCGTTTTCGACAAACAGGCTAATGATGGGGTCCGTGGTCAGGATATTGTCATTTCGAAACCCGAATCTAAAGTGAAAGTTGCTGCAGTGGCAACTAACGAAGAGTTGGTTATCGCTTCAGACACTTTCCGTCTGTTGAAGAAACGTTCGGAATAAACTTGAGCGTTTAGATCTTTATCAAAGATCTAAACGTCATATACATACCGTTAAAAGGAAACAATAACGTATCATCCGTGCTAGGAGATATTGTTTCGGAGTAAATAGAACGGTTTAAACGCATTAAAAACGAAGTTCGTAAAGCGTCGTGTGATCAGAAAATGGTTACAGCGCCTCTTGAACTTCGTTTTTAATTATATGTTTGTTCTGTTTCGGGTATCGTATCTTATTATAGTCAATGCTTCTAACTATTGTATTGATAATAAGTTTATATTGTACAGTTTTGCCAAACAACTACACCGAATAGAAAAAGGTCTTTAGAAACACGTCTTATCATTAGTCAAACACACTCTCAGTTCAGCTATATAGATTGCCCTCCCCAAATATCAATGATAAGATTGATAGCAACATAGAGAGTGTGTTAAACACGAAGATCATAGATTGGTTTTAGACTCAAGCCTTTACTAAAAGTTAAATGAATTTAGAAAATTAGTACCTTTGAAGTAAGATTATAAAATAAATATGTCGAGAATTCTGATTATAGATGATGAGAAGCAATTAAGGCAATTATTGGCTCGTATCATAAGTCTGGAGGGTTATGAGGTTCTCGAAGCCGAGGATTGTGCTCATGGCATGAAAATGCTCGCGCAATATGATTTTGATGCCGTGTTGTGTGATGTGAAACTGCCCGATGGTAATGGAGTGGAACTGGTTAGCAAAATCAAACAAGCTGCTCCATTAACCGAGGCCATTTTGCTTACGGCATACGGCAATATTCCGGATGGCGTACAAGCAATCAAAAACGGAGCGTTCGATTATATCACGAAAGGCGATGACAACAATAAAATCCTGCCGTTGTTGAGTCGAGCCGTCGAAAAGTCCGAATTGCAGAAACGGTTGTCCCGTTACGAAACAAAATCCTCGACTGAATATTCATTCGATCGTATTATTGGCTCCTCTCCTGCTATGCGTCAAGCCGTAGACCTGGCACGAAAAGTGGCCGGTAGTGACACTTTTGTGCTTCTTACAGGTGAAACAGGCACAGGGAAAGAGGTTTTTGCCAATGCCATTCATCATGCCAGTGCTCGTGCCAAAGAGGCTTTTGTTGCGGTCAACTGTTCGGCTTTTTCCAAAGAGTTGCTCGAAGGTGAACTCTTCGGACATAAGGCTGGAAGTTTTACCGGAGCCACTAAAGATAAAAAAGGGTTATTGGAGGAGGCGGACGGTGGAACGTTGTTTCTTGACGAAATCGGTGAAATGCCGATGGATCTACAGGCGAAATTGTTGCGTGTACTCGAAAACGGCGAATTTCTAAAAATCGGTGATACGCGTCCTAAACGTGTTAACTTGCGGGTAATTGTTGCAACGAACCGAGACCTTGAACAGGAGATTGCTCAGGGTCATTTCCGGGAAGACCTTTATTTCCGTTTGTCGGTTTTTCGCATTCATCTTCCTGCATTGAGTGAACGACCGGAAGATATTGAAGAGTATGTTCGATTTTTCGTTGAACAATTTGCCCGAAAAATGGGGAAACGAATTGATCGGATTGACAAGGAGTATATTGCCGCCATGAAACAACATGCATGGCATGGAAATGTGCGTGAACTTCGAAATGTTGTTGAGCGCAGTTTAATCATGACAGACAGCAATATTGTTGCTATTGAAGCTTTGACACCTGATTTCAAAATGTCACAACAAGCAGGTGTATTATCTGATTCGTTTGCGTTAGAAGAGATTGAACGCAAACATATCCTGAAAGTTATGGAGTATACGCGAGGTAATAAAGCAGAAGCAGCACGTTTGCTTGGAATCGGTATTGCCACGTTATATCGCAAACTGGAAAGTTATGGCATAAAATAGTCATTACTTTATCATTTTGAGAGAGGGGACTTATCATATTGATAAGCCCCCTCTCTTTTTTTATTTAATAAGGTGTGTTGTAATTGATTGATAAATAAGCACTTGGTTGTAATTTGGTCTGTTTGGCATTTTCTTAGCAATGCTATGGCACAAACTTAAAATACGAAGACCATGAATGGATGGGAAGCGGTGTTGGTTATGATTCTAGCCGGATTTGTATTGTATCTGTTTACGTACATGATTGATTGCTTTATAAAAAGACTAAACGTTTACAAAAGAAGCCGAATCAAATGGTAACTCTAAAAAAATAGAAAACGATGAATGAAATTCTGATGTTCCTGACTCTGGTGGCCTTGGGTGCATTATGCTACTGGTTTTATTTCAAATGTGTCGACTGGTTCGAAAAAATTTAAAATCTGAGATCATGTTCATAGGACTCTTGATATTAAGCTTACTCGTGCTCATCTATCTGATGTATGTACTCATCAAACCCGAAAAATTCTAAGTGTAAGAATATTCAGCAAAAATGTAAATAAATGAATACCGAAATTTTAGGCATCATTCTGCAATGGAGTGCTTTAGTGACGTTCAGCTATCCTTTAGGACGCTACATTGCCAAAGTATATAAGGGGGAGCGTACTTGGCTCGATTTTATGACTCCCGTAGAACGATGGATCTACAAGGTGTGCGGAATTCATCCCGACGAGGAGATGAATTGGAAACAGTTTCTGAAAGCCTTGTTGACCGTCAATGTCTTTTGGTTTATTTGGGGAATGGTACTGTTGATCAGCCAAGGTTGGCTTCCGCTGAATCCAGATGGCAATGAAGGTCAGTCTCCAGATTTAGCGTTCAATACGACAATCAGCTTTATGGTCAACTGTAACCTTCAACATTACAGTGGAGAATCCGGCCTTACTTATTTTACACAGTTGTTTGTTGTCATGCTATTCCAGTTTGTCACGGCAGCTTGTGGTATGGCGGCATTAGCCGGTATTATGAAAGCTCTCGCCGCCAAAACTACAAAGACCATCGGTAACTTTTGGGTTTTTATGACAAAGAGCGTAACTCGAATTCTCATGCCACTCTCTTTGTTGATTGGTATTTTGCTGATTATTAATGGAACTCCAATGTCCTTCGATGGTAACCAAACGGTTGAGACGTTGGAAGGAGCGGAACAAATAATCAGTCAAGGACCGACGGCTGCAATCGTACCCATTAAACAACTCGGCACAAACGGTGGCGGATATTTTGGCGCAAACTCTTCGCATCCGCTTGAAAATCCTAATGCATTCACGAATATATTGGAATGTTGGTCTATCCTGATTTTACCAATGGCCATGGTATGGGCTGTTGGATTTTATATTCGTCGCCGGAAATTAGCCGCATGGATTTATGGAGTAATGCTCTTTGCCTTTACGATTGGCGTATGTGTGTCCGTCCCTCAGGAAATGAGTGGCAATCCTCAAATTGATAAAATGGGTATTGCGCAGAACCTCGGTTCGATGGAGGGCAAGGAGATCCGTATCGGTTCTGGGGCTTCGGCTTTTTGGGGCATGGCGACAACCGTGACTTCGAATGGCTCTGTAAATTCGATGCATGACAGTCAAACTCCGCTCAGCGGAATGCTCCAAATGCTCAACATGCAGATCAATTGTTGGTTTGGCGGAGTCGGTGTCGGTTGGATGAACTACTTTGCCTTTCTGATCATCGCCGTATTTATCAGCGGCTTGATGGTCGGGCGAACGCCCGAATTTCTCGGTAAAAAGGTGGAAGCAAGGGAGATGAAAATCGCAACATTGATTGTGCTCATGCACCCGTTTCTCATCTTGGTCGGGACCGGTATTTCCGCGACTGTTGCCGCAATCCATCCGGGAATCGGGTGGCTCAATAACCCTTCGTTCCATGGATTAAGCGAGATGCTCTATGAATACACCTCTTCGGCCGCCAACAACGGATCTGGATTCGAAGGTTTGGCTGATAATACACCATTCTGGAATATTTCGACGGGTATCGTACTGATTATGGGGCGGTATTTCCCAATCATAGGACAGGTTGCTATTGCCGGTCTGCTTGCTTCGAAGAAACATATTCCTGAGAGTGCCGGCACATTGCAAACGGACACGTTTACCTTCTCGTTGGTGACCTTCGTGGTAATCATTATTGTTGCGGCTCTCTCCTTCTTTCCGGCTTTGGCATTGGGCCCGATCGCAGACTATTTAAGTTTCTAATTGCGAGATAGTAAGATGAAAAAACAAATCAATACAACGCTGTTTGACAAACAGCTTCTGAAAACGAGTTTTATGGAGTCGTTCCGAAAACTCGACCCACGGCAGATGATCAAGAATCCAATCATGTTCACGGTGGAAGTAGTAACAGCCGTTATGTTTCTTATGGTAATTTATATTGCTGTTTCGGGAGATCATTCACAAGGTTCGTTCTGTTATAATCTGGTTGTTTTTGTGGTCCTATTGTTAACAGTTCTATTCGCCAATTTTGCAGAAGCGATTGCCGAGGCTCGCGGTAAAGCACAGGCAGATTCTCTCCGTAAAACGAGAGAAGA
>ERZ791891.645-NODE-645-length-16142-cov-2.558712_pt1 | contig 16142 bp, 32 predicted proteins | sample MGYA00510155_ERZ791891 | MGnify/ENA primary metagenome ERZ791891 (study PRJEB30046, sample SAMN00792061) | human gut metagenome | study: EMG produced TPA metagenomics assembly of the A metagenome-wide association study of gut microbiota in type 2... | reverse complement strand
CAGTTCAGAAATCAGCGGTCGCCTGCCCGAAGATTACCGGCAGCATCTGGGCGATTATTGACGAGATCAGCATGTGCCGATTTGATTTATTTAACATGATTGCAAAGACAATTATCACGGAGAATGAAGAGAGAGCCGTTGACAGACTTTTGAGCGGAGAGGATAAAGAAGATATTCAGCTAATCGTAATTGGAGATTTTTACCAACTTCCCCCAGTTATCACAACAGATGATCGTAAAATTCTCTGCCGGATGTATGGATCTGATTATGGAAAGAGCGGAAAGTACGAACATGGATATGCTTTCATGTCTGAATACTGGAAAGAAATGGGATTTGAATATATCAAGCTTGATGAAGTATGCAGGCAGAATGATGAGGGATTCAAGTATGTACTGAATGATATCAAATATGGCAACAATATCCGCAAATCAATCGCATACTTGGAGAATAACGAATCAGACAAGGTTATACCAGAAGCACCGTTCTTGGTTGGCACTAATGCAGAAGCTGACAGAATTAACAATACTTTCCTTGGCAAATTGGATAAAAAGACCGAAAAAGTGTTTCATGCAGCAGTTGACGGAGATCTGACATCTGCAGACATCAAGAACATTGCATTTGCCAGAGAGGACTTAATTCTTAACATTGGTGCAAAAGTGATGATTACAGTTAATGATCTGTCTGGAAACTACGTCAATGGAACAATTGGCATCATTCAGAAAATTGTGGATAACGGAGAATTTGAAGAATCCTATCTGGTTATCAAGACTGATAAGGGTAAAACAGTTAACTTGTACAGATACAGTAAAGACATTGAGAAACAGGTTATTGAGGAATCTGAACAAGAAAAGGATGGTCAGAAGATCATGAAAGAGAAGATTGTCCGTAAGAAAGTTGGATCGTTCTCTCAGTTCCCGGTAAAACTTGCCTGGGCAATCAGTATTCATAAATCACAGGGACAGACATTTGAAAAAATCAACATTGATCCTTGCTGTTGGGATCCTGGACAGTTCTACGTGGCTGTTTCCCGGGCGAAATCCGCTAATGGCATACATTTTATCAGACCGATAAAACAGAGCTATATAAAGGCGTTTAGCAAGGATAACGAGCGACTTCTTGAACAGAGTTTTGAGATAGAAAAGGGTGTATAAGCATGAGAGTGACGCACGAGCAGATACCGAACACGATAAAATTTTTGCAGATTGACTTCCCGGCACTGGTTCTCCAGACTGCCGGAATCGAAGAAAATGACGAATACTGGCAGCAGGTGACAGAGCAAGCACATATCATGTCAGAAAAGTACCAGAAGAATGGCTTCGTGGACCATATGTTATTAGCTTACATTAATTACCTTGAAAAAATGCACAATAAATCTAAGGAACTGAAAAAGGAGTGTGAGAGAAATGCCGTATAACACAGCAAGAAAGTACTATGAGGGTATCCAGACAAGGAAAGACATATATCTGTACATCATAAGATACCTGAAAGAACATGATTATCCGCCAAGCATTCCAGAAATCGCAGCGGGTCTGAGCATATCTAACCATACCGTGCAAAATCATTTCGGTGAATTACTGGAAAGTGGTTTACTTGCGACAGACAACCCCGGTGCGCCAAGAGCGTATCGAGTGACAGGATACAAGTTCAAAAAGGTGAAGGGGAATGAGTAGCAAATTAAAAGTCAAGAAAAAGACCAGATTTCCTGTTCAAACTTCTAACCATGCAGCTCAGGCATTCGGGCGGGCTATGCAGAACTGTCAGAGTCAACTTAAAGACATGGAGCAGAAAGCCTATGAAGATGGTTTTACTGTTGGTGAAGATTGGAGCAATACGATCAACACCGTCACAACAATGATGGCTCTAAGACGTTTATATGGTTTTTCTACGAAGCGTTTACTCACAGTCGTACAAACTGCCAATGAATACGTTAAAATGGCAAATGAGGGCAAAATGAGCGTTCTGAGTATGATGCAGGACATTGAAGAGAACACAGATGTAAGATTTGATGAGATGAATAAGAATCTGGTTAAGAAGATGGGAGTATAAAATCATGTACTAACTGCACAATAACGTGTCAGTTGCTTACATATGGAAAGTGAGGGTGGAAATGAAATTCAAAAGTAACGCTAAGTATAACGAAGAGCCAGAAACCGGGAGTATTTTCGCTTTGAAATACAATTCTTTAGGAATCGTTATCCACAAATACGTTGGTTACGGAGATGTACTGTTTCTCAACTGTAGTGCATTGGGTGTTTTCAACTACGATCTTGAAACAGAAGATTTTGGCGAAGCTGTCAGTAAAGCGAAAGAAGTTGTTATGTGCAAAGTTAAGAAAATCAGAGAGGATTCATACAGATTTTGTATGGATAACAACATTGAAATTGACAGATATTAGGAGGACGAAAAAAAATGAATGAATTAAAACCGTGTCCGTTTTGCGGAAAAGAGATAGATACAGACAAAAATATGTATATCCCAGAAAGAGATTGGAAACCATCTTTTTATGACCCTGATAGCGGAGGTTATCCGATAAGTATTCACTGCGAATGCGGATTAGATTTTTGTCCGGGCACATGGGATTATGAAGAATTCGTTGGAGCATGGAATAAAAGAGTGAACGATAAGGAGGACACAAAATGTTAATCAGAAGTCAGGATAAAACAATTTTATTAAACTTTAGCAATTCGACTGTAGATTATATTGCGAAAAATGGCAAGGATTTTGTTATTTTAAGCCTAGAGAACGAAAACAGATATAGACTTGGTAAATATTATTCAGAAGCAAAAGCCATGAAAGTACTGGATATGATTCAGGAGGCTTACATGGATTACAAATCCGGTGAAATTATTGGCAATGGGCTGGCGGGATCAGCATACACGGGAAGCTATGATACAAAAGAAAGTGTGGCGCATGGAATTGCTGTATTAAAAGGCTATGGAAATGAGATAAGAAAATCAATCCTGTTTCAGATGCCAGCGGATAGCGAGGTGGAAGTATGAAGTATAAATGCGTGAAAGCATTCACGTTAGATACATACGATGATGATGGATTTTACGTTGACGGATTCATGGAAATTGAGGTAGGCGAAGTTTACGAAGTAGGAAATGAAAATATTATCGATGGAGAAATTCATCTTGACGGAGTAAATGTTAACAGATGGATTGAAATATCAAAAGAAACTTTAGAAAAGTGTTTTGTAGAGGTGAAAGAATGAGTCATATCAAAGACAGATTATCGGATTATCATGATTTCATGAAGAAACTTGCGGATGGCCACCAGATGGTTTTAGCAAGTGATGTTCTGGAAATGATAGAGCAGCTTCAAGATGATCTGGAACAGGACGAGAAAGAAAATGGTTGGATTCCAGTCAGTGATAGATTACCGGAAGACGGAACATATATCACTACTTTAGACGGAGAGCTTGTCGGACAGGAAGAACCATTCACGGGAATGTGCGGTATCGAAAATGGAAAATGGGATGATGAAGACTGTGTTATTGCCTGGATGCCACTTCCAGAACCATATAAGGAGGACGAGCCATGATTACATTCTTATTAGGGCTTACACTTGGAATCATAGTCGGAGTGGTCGGTCTTGTATGCGTAGCGATCATGTACGACAAGCGCCACCCAGACGATTAGAAAGGAGAACGGTATGCTGACAAGGAATAAGAAGCTGAAAGACTACGGTATTCCGGCAGAGGACATTGAAAAACTGAATACGATGCTGAAAGACTTCCCGGCAGAGTACGGATACCTGCTTTCCAGTGCTGCCTTGTCAGCTTGCCCGAAAAACACGGTGATAGCGGATATGGTTATCGAAAATATCCTACACCGGAAAAGTTACAGGAAGATCAGCAGAGAAAGATATATCCCGATGAATCCGAAAGACTTTTATGGATACCGGCGCAAGACCGTCGCTGTACTGTATGAGAGAATGCGGTTGTTGGGAGTGTGGGAGGATGAATAAATGCGGTTAATTGATGCAGACGAAATAATTGATTCTCTTGGAGGCTCGGATATGGATTTTGCAATAGGTGCAGTTATTGACGAGCAGCCGACAGTTTTTGATGTGGACAAGGTTGTGGAGCAGTTAGATACAAGGTTGTAGAAGCCTTAGAACAAGAAAAATTAGAATTAAAGCGGCTTTTGAGTGAAAACGTGGGGACAGGATATGAATTTGCAAGCAAGTGCAGATTGGATACATTAATAAAAGCAATTGAAATTGTGAAAGGTGGTGGAGTTGAATGAGAGAAATTCTTTTCAAGGCAAAGCAGATTGATAATGGTGAATGGATAGAAGGGAGCCTCATAGATTTAGACATTGACAGCGGATATTGTTATATTGTTCAGCCGTATAAAAAAGCGAGTATATTGCCAATCATCTTTTTAATAACAGACAGAATGAAATTGGTTGATCCAGAAACCCTCTGCCAGTTCACAGGACTTTGCGACAAGAATGGAAATAAGATTTGGGAGAATGATATATTGATGTGCCATGGAAACCCAAAAGACCTTGCAAAAGTGCTATTTGGAGAATTTGGTGTAAGAAATATTGAAACCGGCTCCATAGTAGACAAAGTTGTCGGATGGCATTATGAGGTTGTTCCGACAGATGCAATCAGCAGATGCGAACCATTCTGCTGGCCAATGCCATTGACAGAATATTATATCGACAGATGCGAAATGGAAGTAGTTGGAAACATTTTCGACAACCCAGAATTATTACAGGAGGAATCATGAGTAAATCAGTATTAGTGATAGATACACCAGAGAATTGCGGAAAATGCAAATTTATAAGCGGATTTTGGTGCAGAGCAATGAATGGTAGGAGAGTTCCAAACAATGATGTGATTCCTAATTGGTGTCCATTGAAGCCATTGCCGGAGGAGAAAGAAGAGGAATATTGGAGAAGCAAACTTAGTCTTGCATGGATTCGAGGTTGGAACACTTGTATCAGCAAAATTACGGGAGGAAACGCAGATGATTGATTTAAGATATACATGTATTCTGGTTAGAACACCAGAGGAAAATGAGAAAATACTTAAAGAAGCTGAGAAACAGGGATTCCATTGGTATAGAAAAGACCATTGTGAGCCATTACAAAAACAATATTTTCCAGACATTTTAAGATTTTATGAACATGATATAACTTATGCGGCAAGTGTCAGATCAGACTTTGCTTTCTATGAAGCATCAGAACTCCTCGGCACAAAAGAAATGTCTGCAAGAGAGTTTGCTGAACGGATTGCAGATGTAAGCAATTGTTGCGAACGTGAATGTATAGAATGTGTGTTGGACAACAGGAATAATAAGTGCAACACGGATTTGTGCAATACACGTAATTGGGAAAATAATATAGATGAACTTCTTGAAATTGCAAAAGTAGGAAAAGGGACAGTTCCTACACCCGAAGAGAAAGCAATTGAAAATATTGAGAAGTTTATCGAGAATCCAGATCGCGCAGCATTAAATGATGAATTTGTTGAGTCTTTGAAGCTGGCAGTGGAGAAGTTGAAAGAGGTGAAGTAAATGGAGAGATTAACAGAAAGATATGGTATTGCACCAGACGGAGAATCAGATGTCTGGGTTAAACAGCACGATTACATTTCAGCAGCACGAAAACTTTGCGATTATGAAGACTTAGAAGAGCAGGGTTTGTTTGTAAGACTGCCGGTTAAAATCGGTGATGATATTTATAAGATTCCGAGCAAAGCGAATTATGATTTAAATGTTCTGAATGGATATAAAGCAAATAACAGAGTGTATCATCAAAAAGTTTACAGTATTGTATTTTCACAAAGAGGGTGGTTCGTACAGTGTGATAAAGACAGTATTCATGCCCCGAACGTTATTTGTGTTGACGTAGAATACGGGAAAACATGGTTTCTCACTCCTGAAGAAGCTGAGAAGAAGCTGGAGGAACTCAAAAATGAAATTCAAAGAATTCGTAAATTGGTGCAGTGAAAGAGCATGTGATGGACGCTGGGGAATGCTAGAAGCAATAGCGTGTATTAATGTAATAAATGAGATTATGAAAATCCAATTTTGGAAAAGAGAAAAATTCTGGAAAGAAAATTATGAGCAACAGGTATTGGAAGAGATTATTAATCCGATAGAGAAGAAGTTGGAGGAGATGAAAAATGACAATCGGCAATAGAATCACAAAATTACGTCTCAAGAACTGTATGAGTCTTAGAAATTTTGGAAATGTCCTAGGCGTAGCAGATACCACAGTCTTGAAATGGGAGAATAATGACACAAGAATAGCCTTCGAGGACGCAATCAAGATGTGTGAACGATTCAGAGTATCATTAAATTGGTTAGCCGGATTGGAGGATTAATATGAAACCAGAAGAAGCAAAAGACATATTATCCGATATGAGAGACCAGCATTTATGTTTCATTGAAAGTTCTGAAAACAAAGATGAATGGCAGAAAAAATATCTCAAGGAAGCATGGGCGTGTGATTCCGGAGCAAAAGCATTGGAAAAGCAGATTCCATGCAAACCTGAAGAATATGTTCCAGATTTTCCGTACAATATATTTTCCACTCAAAAATGTGCGAAATGCGGAACACCTATTATTGGTAAAAAAATAAGCAAGTACTGTTATGAATGCGGGCAGAAAATTGACTGGGGAGAGGAGTGATTAAATGGATTTTAATACAGCAATGGCGAAATCAGTAGCATGGGCCAGTACATCATTTGCCGTAATAGCGGCACTCAGTTATACAAAAGAACCATTATGCTTAATGGCATTAGTTCTTCCGCTGTTTGTTGGATTACTTGCACATTAATGAGAAGGAGTTGATAATCATGTTGGACAATCCTACATTAGAGAGTCGGTATTTACCGGCTCTTTTTTAGCACAAAATTTCTCAAACATGTACCACAACTTTTCCACCAACCTATGATAGAATATACTCAGAAGTGTTACTATGGGGTTTTATAGCCAGTTGGAGGTGAGAACATGGGAATGACGCCAATGTACACAAGCGTTGAAGAGATTGAAAGCAAAATAGAACAGTACTTCGAAGATTGCAAGGGTTATCCATTAACTGATAATGAAGGTAATCAAATATTTAATAAGTTTGGCCTTCCTGTTTTCATAGATGTTCATCCCCCGACTGTTACAGGTCTTGCTTTAGCTCTTGGATTTACGAGTAGACAGGCACTCTTAAATTATCAGGCAAAGCTGGAATTCGTTGACACGATTACGCGCGCAAAAGCGAGGGTAGAACAGTACGCAGAGGAAAGGCTATTTGATCGTGACGGTTCAAATGGCGCTCAGTTCAGCTTGAGAAATAATTTTAAGGGATGGGATGCTGACAAGAAAAATGATGATTCTGGAGATGGAAAGATTACGATTGTAAATAATATTCCAAGGCCGGAGAAACAGAATGAATGAGAATCCGATTAATCTGAATGAAATTATAGCTCCGGCTTTTTACAATGTATTCTGGGACATTATGGACGGAAAACACACCTATTACGATCTTTTTGGCGGACGAGGTTCAACGAAATCCTCATTTGTTGGAGTGATGATTCCTTTACAGATGATGCAAGATGCTATTAATGGATCAATAACTAATGCAGTCATATTCCGGAAAGTCGGAAACACACTTCGAGAATCCGTTTATGAACAGATAGCTTGGGGAATTGACGCGCTCGGAGTCAATGAACTATGGGACACCAGCGTAAGCCCTATGCAGTACACTTATAAGCCTACTGGACAGAAAATCATATTCAGAGGACTTGACAAGGCAAAAAAGACTAAATCTATTAAAGCAAGCAAGGGATACTTCAAATATCTCTGGTTCGAGGAACTTGACGAATTTTCGGGCATTGAAGAAATTCGTACAGTGCAGCAGTCAGTCCTTCGAGGTGGCAGTAAGTTTGTTGTATTTAAGACATTCAATCCGCCAATTAGCCGGAGCAACTGGGCGAATGTGTATGTAGAAGAGCCACGAGACGACAGCTACAGGCATAAGAGTGATTACAGATCAGTTCCTGTTGAATGGCTTGGTCAACAATTCCTTGATGATGCAGAGCATCTGAAAAAGACAAATCAGAGAGCTTACGACCATGAATATCTTGGACTTCCTGTTGGTCTTGGCACGAATATTTTTGAGCTGTTGGAGATTCGGACAATAACAGATGAAGAGATTCAGAAGTATCAAAGCATTTACCAGGGACAGGACTGGGGGTGGTATCCAGATCCTAAAGCATTTCTCCGTGTAGCTTATGTTCCTAATCAGGAAAAAGTTTTTTTATTAGACGAGCTTGGAGGCTCCAAGATAAGAAATAAGGAAATGGCTAACCAGATAAAGAAAAAAGGATATGATGATTATTCAATATCTTGCGGAGTTGATGAAGAAGAAAGTATTATTGATTTCCGAGATGCAGGGCTTCCAGCACGTAAGGCCATTGTTACACCGGGAAGCCGCAAATATACTTTTGAGTGGTTACAGTGCCGAACATTAGTCATTGATCCGGCACGAACGCCTAGAGCATACAAGGAAATTATCAATTATGAACATGAAGTAGATAGCAATGGAGAGGTTATCGCAGATTATCCAGATGGCAATGATCACTGGATAGATTCTCTCAGGTATGCGACAAGTCCATTATCGATGAGAAGGGGGTACAGTGCATAAAATGTTAGATAGGTACTTTTCAGATAAAATAAATAAATTCTTAAGCATCGGTTTAAAAATATATGGATCATCTGACATTAACGAAATCTTAAAAGTTGTAGAATATGAAGACATTATTGTGCGAGATACTTCTGTAAGATGGATGGATTTTAAAAGGTAGATTAAATGGGACTTATAACAACACTAAAAAGGTGGTTTAACATGATTTTTAAAAAACAAGCCGAAGAGGACTTTAACATCCAGGCGGCAGAGTTTCCAGAAATGGAAGCGCTGATTAACCGGTGTGCGAACATCTATAGGGGTGCGCCGGAATGGCTGGATGATGAGGATAATATCAAGACGATCAATTTCGCGAAAACTGTCTGCTCAGAGACAGCACGGCTCACAACGCTGGCAATCGGAATCCAGATCGGCGGTTCCGCAAGGGCTACATGGCTTCAGAAACAGATTAACAAGGTATATTTTCAGATACGTCACTGGGTAGAGTACGGTTGCGCCTATGGAACGGTTTTCATCAAGCCGAACGGTGAGAGCCTTGACGTATTCACTCCGGCAGATGTGATGATTGTGGATTACGATAATCAGGAAATCAAAGGGATCATATTTAAGGATTCGTATACTGTTGGACGGAAATACTATACACGGCTTGAATATCATAGATTTGTTGAGACCACAATAGATGGCGTGACAACTTATCCGTACTACGTTTCTAATAGAGCTTACGTATCAAAATCTCCTCAGAGCATCGGAGATAGAATCGACCTTAAACAGACCAAATGGGCTGGCCTCATGGCAGATACACCGCCGATACTCAAGGCAAACGGCGAGAAGCTGGACGGACCGTTGTACGGAGTTCTACGGACGCCACAGGCGAACAATGTGGATATTAGCACACCACTGGGCTTGCCGGTTTTTGCTGAAGGCATTGAGGAGCTGGGAGACATTGATGTTGCGTATAGTCGGAACGCGGGGGAAATTAAAGACTCTCAGAAGATTGCTCTGTTAGATGATAGACTACTGATGCCAAGCGGTACACCTGTTTCAGCCATGTCACCACGAGGTATGGAGAACAGGCGAAACGAGATGAAATTGCCGCATTATGTCAAGAACGTGTTCGGACAGGACGAAAAAGAGTTTTATCAGGAAATCAATCCACAGCTCAACACGGATGCACGGTTGGCCGGAATCAATGCGCTACTGTCACAGCTTAGCTACAAATGTGGATTTAGCAGTGGTTATTTTGTGTTTAACGAGAAAACTGGAATGGTGACGGCTACGCAGGTGGAAGCGGACGACCGCCGGACAATTCAGTTTATTAAGGACGTTCGGGATAAGCTGGAGGATTGTCTGAATGGCGTAATCTATGCACTCAATGTTTTTGCCGACCTGTACGATCTAACTCCGGTGGGCGTTTATGAAACAACATACGACTTCGGAGACATAACCTACAACAGAGAAGAAGACCGTGCAAGATGGTGGCAGTATGTTGTACAGGGAAAGGTTCCAGCATGGCTGTTTTTCGTAAAATTTGAAGGAATGACCGAGGAAGATGCGAAAGCAATGGTCAAAGAAGCTCAGCCAGACGAACCAACACTATTCGGAGAGGAGTAAAAAGATGGCAGATACGTTCAAGGGAATAATCACAGCAGACGGAAAGAAGAGACAGTTGCCTTATAGAAATGTTATCGAAACGCCCGTGTCTGATGAAACATTGTCTATACAGGGTGGCTTTGCGGATGCTAAAGTAGTAGGGAATAATTTTAAAAAAACAAAGGCAGAAACTGATTCACTAAAGGAAGATAAAATTGATAAACCTTTCATCGATGATGATGGTAAGATTCCAAGGGCAAAGGAGGGAGGGGTGGAGTGGGTGGAGGTAGGACAGCCAACGGATGATCAAACGGCTGGTGCTGTAAATAAATGGTTAGATAAACATCCCGAAGCTACAACAACAGTACAAGATGGAGTAATCGGAGAGACAAAAATTAATGAAGATTTCCTACTAATGATTAAAAAAGACTATGTAACACCAGAAATGTTTGGCGCTATAGGAAATGGAATAGATGATGATTCAATACCAATTCAAAAAGCAGTTGATAGCCAAAAAAAAGTAATGTTTATTTCTGATTATTGCATTAAAAAATATATATCTATAAATAATAAAACCACAATTGACGGGAATGGACATACAATTATGACCGATTCGTCTGATGCTTTTAATATTGATAATGGCGATAAAATTATTATTAAAAATCTAAAAATTGTAAACAGTGGGCAAAAATACGATGGGACGGATAGACATGCAATTAAAATCGTTAATGGAAATGGTTGCACATTTGAAAATTTGAATATAAGTGGATTTTACGGAGAAAATACAAATTTTGCATGTATAGACTTGAAAGGATATACTGCGAACAACACAATTAGAAATTGTGAAATTTACAATTGTGGTTGTGGAATTTTGATGTATGGGGAAAATGTGAATTATAATACGATAGATAATTGTTACATTCACGATACAGAATATTCTCCGATTATGATTAAGCGAAAAGCATCCCACAATAAAGTTCTACATTGCCATTGTGCAAATGGTGAAGAATCTAATATTTCCGTCAATGCAGACTACTGTATTATAAGCGAGTGCTACTCGGAAAATTCCAAACTTGCTGGAATTGCTTTGGGACACGATGACGAAAATGAAGAGGCAAAAAATTGTATAGTTAGTAATAATATCCTTATAAATAATGTGCTAACTGGTGCTAGGCAAGATAATAGTACCATTTGCAACAACAAAATACTTAACGGAAGCATAGGTGCATCCGGAAATAATATTGTTGTTGCAAATAATTACATTTACGGAGGCGGAGCTACAGGAGCCATTCAAATAGGAAATTCTGATATATACTGCAAAAACATAAAAGTTTTAAATAATAGCATTATCAATTGTATCCGGGAAGGTATAAGATTTGTGAATACACAATTTTTTGCAGCAAATGATAATTACATCTTAGATTGTAATTACGAAAAAACGGCAGATTATTGGGTAATGGCGTCAGCGATAGTAGTATCATATGGGACATCACAAACATCACCAAACGGAAACATAAAAAATAACATACTTATAAACGTAAAAGGACATGCAACTTATGGAATCGTTGGTGACGCTGAAAGAATAAAAAATAATTACATTGACGGAAATACTGTGAACGGTTTTGAAGAAGCAATAAAATTTGCTGGAACAAATTTTGGAACAAATCTAGTTGACAACGAGCTTGTAACTATCAACAAAACTGGTTAAGTAAAGAGGGCTTTAGTTAACCAGCAAAAAACCAAAACATGTACCACGACTTTTGACGAAAGAGGTGATATACTATGCTTAGTCCAGAATATTTACGGCAAATTACAGAGGGCAGTGAGCGAATTGCAGAAGAACTGCATCAGTATATCATCTCTGAGATCGTGTCGAGAATGATGTCAAGAATCGGCAGAGGTGAAGACTATATTCTGACCAATGCAGATGCGTGGAGAATCAGAACACTACAGGAATCTGGTGAGCTGCTAGAGGACATTCTGGCAGAATTATCCAGATATACCAAACGCGAACAGCAGGAACTCCTTGAAGCGTTTGAAGATGCTGGAATCACTGCAATGAACTATGATGATAAAGTATACAAGGCGGCAGGATTAAGCCCTGTACCGCTCGAACAATCCCCAGCTATGATAAGGCTCATGGAGCGAAATATGCTTGCGACTATGGGAGAGTGGAAGAACTTCACGAGAACAACCGCAAGTGCCGCTCAAAGGCTCTATATTGAGCAATGTGACCTTGCATATAACCATGTAATGACTGGAGCAGTTGGGTATACGCAAGCCATTAAAGAGGCAGTTAATAACGTTGTATCAGATGGTGTTACTGTCACATATCCATCTGGCAGAAAAGACACGATCGAAACAGCAGTCGCACGTTCTGTTAGAACTGGTGTGGCGCAGGCTACGGGGGATATATCTCTCAAACGTATGGAAGAAATGGACTGGGATTTAGTTCTGGTCAGTGCACACATGGGAGCCAGAACAGGTGACGGCGGTCAGAATCCGGGAAATCACTCATGGTGGCAAGGCAAGATATACTCTCGTTCTGGCAAGAGTAAGAAATTTCCGCCGTTCTCATTGACTGGATATGGAACAGCAAGCGGATTGTCAGGGGTCAACTGTCGGCATAGTTTTGGAGCCAGTGATGGAAAATTCAATCCCTACGCTGAATTATCAGCACAGGATAAGGCTAACAAAGGCAAACAGTACGAAAAAGAACAGAGACAACGTACTTATGAGAGAAGAATCCGCAAAACGAAGCGTGAAGTCCTCGGAATGCAAACGGCGGTTAATAACTGCAAGGACGAACAGACAAGATTCGCCCTCCAACAAGACCTTGACCGGAAATCCTATCTTTTGCAGAAACAAAATGCTGTATACAAAGATTACTGTAAGAGGAACGGCCTGAGAGAACTGCAAGACCGGATTATGATTGCGAAGTGGAACCGTCAGAACGCCGCTAAAGCCAGAGGAGCAGCAAAAAGATATAAAACAGCAAAGGGGATTGACTGATGGATAGATGGGAGTATTACAACCCGAATCCTGCTGGGAATCGAGTCGGAGATTGTGCTGTCCGGGCAATATGCAAAGCAATCGGTTTTGATTGGGAAACGGTATTCACCGGATTAATGGTGAAGGCATGTGCTCTGTCAGATATGCCATCGGCTAATTACGTCTGGGGCGCGTACCTCTATAAGCGTGGGTTCAGGCGTAAACTGATTGAACAGTCAGAGCGATATATCTATACAGTCAACGACTTTTGCACAGACCATCCGACAGGTACGTACATTCTCTGCATAGATGGTCATGTGGTGACGGTACAGAACGGCAAATATTACGATACATGGGATAGTGGCAATGAGATCCCGGTATATTACTGGGAAAAGGAGTAGCTAAATGAGCATATCAGAATTTGTACAAGTATTCCTCTCAATTTGCGGAGGAGTGTCTATTATCGGAGGAGCAGTGGCTGTAATCCTTAAGTGGATTACTCCGGCATTTCGACTCAACAAACGAGTTGAGACACTGGAAGAACATGATAAGCGAGATTACGAGAGTCTTCAGAGGATTGCGGAACGTGATTCATTGATTCTGGAAGTACTATCAACCATGTTGGATAGTCAGATCAGTGGGAATAATGTTGAGGAATTAAAAAAAACAAAACAGAAGCTCACGGAGTATCTTGCGCAGAATCAGCGTTAGCATTAGTAAGGGGTATGCTCATGAAATTATATGTGTTCACGAAGAAATATATAGACAGGTTCTTGATAGAGTGTAATTTCACACCGGACGAAGAAAGACTGTTCCGGTTGAGATGCCAGGAGCGCACTCTTGAATACTGCGCTGAACAGATGAACGTGAGTATATCTACCGTAAAGAGATTAAGCAGAAGAGTAAACAGTAAGATTATAAAAGTATGCTAAAAGGAGAGGCAATTTACCCCTCCTTCTTTTTATGCAAAATCTTCTTTTACAGCTCTTTCAAGTAGCTTTATAACATATTCTGGTGGAGTTCGCTTGCCACTCTCCCAGTTTTCTATGCTTCTTTTAGGAATACCATATTTTTCAGAAAAAGCTTGCTGGCTCAGATTTGTAAAATTCCTTAATTCCTTTACATCCATATATTAACCTCTCGTTTCTTCCCAATCGCCATCGTCAAAAATGGTAACCTGTCTATGTATCGTCTGCATCCAGTCTTCACCAGTGGAATTTCCGAACGGATCTCGGCTTTTTCTCGGTACTTCCTGTTCTAATTTCACATAACGACACCACGTAGATTCGTCTTTTACTATTTTCCATCCTTTTTCAACTAATTGCTTAATCCTTTCTTCGCCCGTCATTTTATTATCCTCCCTTGACTATATTTTTACCTTCGTGGTATAATGGCTTTGTCACTTACAGAGGGATGTTCTGTAAGCGGAGTGCCTAACGATTCCGGGCACCACGGATTGAAATAATAATTTTAGGTATAAAGAGCTAGTTTTGTATGCTTAGCTCTTTTTACTTTGCATTTTTCCGTCTCCATAACATTTATAAAACGCTTCAACCAGCTCTGCCAGTTCCTGCGGCGTGAGCTTTTCTTTTAGGTCATCCGGGATACGATTGTAATTGCGCGCAAAGGTTTCAACACAATCTCCAATTTTGCATGCCTTTTTGACCTGTTCAAGTTTGTACATTGCTCCGATTTCTTCAGCTGTAAACATCCCTTTTCTAAGAGCTTCACGGCCTTCTTTGTCTCGATCAAGCCCCAATGATTTTATCGCTACTTTCTTACTAATGACTCCGATTCCTTGTATTTTCATTTTAATCCTCCTTTATTATAAAACGCGATATCTCACGATATCTTCAACTTTCTCAGGACTTCCATACCAGTATTTTTCGTCTGGATTCCATTTAAGCCCAAATTCTTTTAAAGTTTTCCTACAATTAAAAGTATTTCCAGAAACAACTCCGTCTCCAAGGTTAAAAAGAACTTCGCATCCATCAAGGAAAGCATTGAAATATTTGCCAAGCTTTGCGAGCTTGAGATCTTCTTTAGCTTTTTCCCATGCTCTTTTAAGTGCTACAGAAATAGTACATTTACACTGTCTTACGATACTCCATGCATTTTTCATGATTTCTGATTTGTTATACTTCATAATGCTTACCTCCTAAATGATTCCTTATTTCCTCTTGTTGATATTATAATACCACCCAGCGAGTGATATGTCAATACTTTTTTGACACTTTTTCGAACTTTTTAGATTGATATATCTATGTAAAAATATAATCAGAAAGGCGGTGCATAAGATGGCATTATATAACAATCCTTATCAATACAGTTTTGGCGTTCCGGGACAGATGAATCAGTTCCAGCAACAGCCTGTCCAGATGCCGGCTCAAACAGTACAGCAACCACAGCAGAATAATAGCGGTATCCTGTGGGTATCCGGCGAAGTCGGCGCAAAATCCTATCTGGTAGCACCCGGGACAAGTGTTTTACTGATGGATTCAGAATCAGAGAAATTTTATATAAAATCCACAGACGTATCCGGCATGCCGCAGCCACTGCGAACGTTTGAATACCACGAGGTAGGCTCTCAGATGCCGCCTAAACAGACTGTTCAGAACTTGGACAGTAAATACGTCACCAGACAGGAATACGACGATTTAAAGGGCAAATACGAAGCTATCATAAACCGATTAAATTCTTTTTCTGAACCTGTTAGGGCTAATACCGTGCAGGAATCAGCAATCAAGGGAGGAAATGCAGATGAGTAATCCATTATTTAACACACTTGGCGGTGGGATGCCACAGGGAAACGGACCAATGCAGATGATACAGCAGTTTATGCAGTTTAAGCAGAATTTTAAAGGAGATCCGAAAGCAGAAGTTGAGAAAATGCTACAGTCTGGA
>ERZ791891.625-NODE-625-length-16452-cov-323.250412_pt1 | contig 16452 bp, 14 predicted proteins | sample MGYA00510155_ERZ791891 | MGnify/ENA primary metagenome ERZ791891 (study PRJEB30046, sample SAMN00792061) | human gut metagenome | study: EMG produced TPA metagenomics assembly of the A metagenome-wide association study of gut microbiota in type 2... | reverse complement strand
GGCTGTAGTTTTCTTTTCTGTTGCCATATATCATGATTTTAGATGGTTACTCTATATTTTTATTCTTTATTTTTATCTTGAAGATTTTTTCTTCTTTAATTTTTAATCTTGAAGATAGCCTTGTGGATATCACCGTTACCGATGCATGGCTGATGACCGTCTTGTGGCCAGAAAATGGCAAACTGACCTGGCTTGCAGGTAACGAGCGTCTGCGCCTTCACACCAGGATACTTGGTCAAATCCTTTGCCTCGTTATATTCCACTTCAGGAAGATCAGCAAGCGGAGTATAGCCATAAGTCTCATCGTTGTCAAGAGGAATCTGAATATCAATCATCTTGCGATGTGTTTCAAGCACAGCATCTTCCTCGCTCTTTCCATGAGCTGTCGTTATGTTGACAAAGAGGTCACCCTCCTTGATAAAATGCTTACCGTCCTCCAGCTTAGAGAGATCATTTTCCTTGATAAACTTCACTACATCAGCGAAGAGCGGATTGAGAGAAACGTATTTCTCCAGATTGTCTAAAGTATCTACTACCATAATTCTAGTTTAAACTTTGAGATTTGAACATTTACTTTTAACTTTGAGATTTGAAAACAGAACATTAACATTTAACATTCAACATTCAAAATTCAACATTATTAAAATATAAAGGTTCTCAATCTCGTTATTTATAATTTCTTTGTAATTCTCTATTCTCTGAAGAGATTAGTCTTCAAATCGTTTACCGTTCTCGTAGGTTCCCTTTGCTGTAACCTGTCCGTCGCGGTCTTTCTCAACAAATCTTCCTTCACGCACATCGTTACGGTAGGTACCTTCGAAACGCTTGCCGTTTTTATCTTCTTCTATGCAAGGTCCCTGGCGCTTACCTTTATGATAGGCACCCTTGAATTTTCTGCCATCAGCATAATGAATCACGACATTGCCATCTACCAGGCCATTCTTAAACTCACCTTCAAACACGTCGCCGTTCTTCTTGGTCAGTTTACCCCTGCCGTTCTGCAAATCATCTTTCCACTCGCCTACATAGATATCGCCATTTTTCCAGATGAAGGTACCCTGACCGGTACGCAGACCATCCTTGAACTGTCCGTTATACTTGGCTCCCTTTGCTGAGCGGAAGATGCCTATCCCCGTTCGTTCGCCCTGCACATAATCACCTTCATAAATGTCGCCATTATGAAATTTATAGATACCCTTACCGTCCTGGATATCATCTTTCCAGTCGCCGATATACACATCGCCATCAGCATACTTGAAAGTACCTTTGCCCGAGCGCTGGTTGTCGAGCCAATGACCGTCATAAGTAGTTCCGTCTCCCCAGTTGAAGAAGCCGTTGCCATTCTTCATGTCGTTCATCCACTGGCCTTTATATTGAGCGCCGTTGGCATAAGTATAAACGCCACGTCCCTGCCGCTTGTCCTTATACCAGTCGCCATCATATTTATCACCATTATAATAGAACATGACGCCATGACCATGCTGGTAATCGCGAAACCAGAGACCTACATATTTGTTGTTGTTCTGGAAATAGTAGGTACCAGTACCATGCTGCTGATCCTGCATCCACTGTCCCTCATACTTTTCACCGTCGCTGAAGGTATAAACACCATAACCCTCGCGCTTACCTTTCATATAAGAGCCTTCGTAGGTATCACCATTCTTATAGATGGTAGTACCTTTCCCCTGCGGCTTTCCGCTCACCATTTCGCCTTTAAACTGGCCTCCGTCACGGGTGATGCAAGAGCCTAGCGAAATCTTCTGCGCTGAGACATCAACCGATGCCATAGCCAAGGCCAAGGCCAGAAAGAAATACCTGCTCCGACAGGAAAATTTGGTATGTTGTTTCTTATTGTATTTCATATTTTACAGTTATAGTCTTACTTATCAAACTCCAAAGTTATAGGTTTTTCCTCAAACAACCAAATAGATTAAACAAATTTAAGGTAAAATCGTGAAAATAAAAATTTATCCGAAAAATTTTTCGGCTTAACACAATAATTAAGCATAATTTTCGTTTTTACGGAAATCGAGAGTAAAATCACTAAAACAATAAGATTATGATTTTAAATTGCGCCATCATAGATGAAGATCCGGAAGCATTGCAACTCCTGGAACAGTATATAGAGAAGACTCCAACCCTGCATCTGATCGGAGCCTACAAAAGTGCGATAGATGCTGTAGACGGTATCCGCCACAATCATCTCGATGTACTCTTTCTCGCTATCCACATGCAGCAGATCAGCGGCCTGGAATTTGCAAAGGTTGTACCGAAGAACGTGAAGATTGTCTTCACCACCGCATTCAAGGAGTATGCCATCGAGGCCTACAAGGTGAATGCATTCGACTATCTGCTCAAGCCCATCAGTTACGATGACTTTATGAGATCATGCCAGAAAGTCTTCGAAAGCTACATGCAGGATGATAACTACAACCCAATCAAGCGCGACGGGTTCCTGGTGGTAAAACGAGATTACAAATGTGTGAGAATCCCGATAGATGATATTCTGTTTGTTGACTGCGACAAAGATTACATCCGGTTCCATCTTGAGGGCAGGCCTAACGTCAGAACCCTGGGCAACCTCAAACAGCTGGAAGAAAGATTGCCTAAAGAGAAATTCAAGCGTGTACACCGTTCGTTTCTTGCCAACATGACAAAGTTTGATACGGTAGACCAGCAGCACGTCACCTATGGCGACCAGAGCATTCCTATCTCAGAAACCTATTTTGAGTTTATCAAGAAATACCTGGAAGACCATTCTCTATGATGGTCTTCCAGATAGTTTTATCCTACCTTATCTTATAATATCTGCAAGGGTGATGATACCAGGATAGAAGCTCCATGTGCCAACAGGAAATCGTGATCTCTGAATCCCCAGAGAACAGAGATACAAGGCATTCCGCTGTTCTTTGCCGTCATCACATCCACGTCGCTGTCGCCGATATATACCGCTCTTTCTCTATCCGCATGCAGCTGTCGCAAGGCTTCGTTTACGGTATCTGGAGCCGGTTTTTTCTTGATATTTTCCCGTTCTCCTATCGCTACATCTACCAGGTCGCCGAAGAAATGGCGGCAGATTTCCTGTGTAGCGGCATAAAACTTGTTGCTTACCACCGCAATGTTCTTTCCCCTGTTTTTCAGTTCCTCCAGCATCTCCATCACGTCAGGATAAGGCTTTGTGTTATCCATATTGTGTATCATATAATGCTTGCGGAAATCCTGCAGGGTTTTCTCAAACTTCCCGTTCTCCAATCCTCCCGGCACGGCACGTTCCATCAGTTTCTTCACCCCGTTTCCTACAAACATGCGTACCTCCTCCAGCGTACGTTCAGGCATCTCGTTCAGTTTCAGCGCATAATTGCAACTTGCAGCCAGGTCATGGAGAGAAGAAATCAGGGTTCCGTCAAGATCGAAGATATAGGTATCGAAATTGAACTGGGCATGAGGCGGAACCCTCTTGATACGGAAGTCACCGCCATGAAGCACATAAACATCCTGCTGATAGACGCGGAGTTCACCCTGAGGAGTGCCCTGTCCACCAGCCTGTTCATTACCCGAAACACCAAAGGTTCTGTTATCTCCGAATTCCCATCTCTTCAGTTTCTGGGTCTGTGCATCAATCACCACATATTTATATTCTATCGGCGCATCGATGGCCTGCACATTGACAGAGATTTCCCAGTCCTTGTCATGATTGTTCTGCATCTGCAGAAAGTGGGCAGGATTCCATTTGCCCAGCGTAGGATGATTTCCCAACAGAGCCACAGCCTCACCCTCATAGAGTTTCGGGGCATGAATCTTGAAGATGACGGTACGGTCGAAGAGAGGCAGACGGGTCGGATTGACATCAGTAAACTTAACCTGCTGCTGCAATACGAAGGCATTTTTTTCCACATAAGGGTTATCCTCCTCCAGCCAATAGTCCTGGAAATAGAAATTCTTGCTCTCATCAAAAACATATTGGCGGGCAGAAGCGAGCGATTCTCTGCGCAGCACCTTTCCCTCAGCATCTTTCACGCAGTAGCAGTAAGCCACAGCCACGAAAGGGTGATGGCGGTTCTGCCTTGACGCCATTTCCACCTCCCAGCGATAACCGTCCCGGGTGGTCATCGGCAAGTCCATCGTATCTTGATAGCCGTCAGCGGCGGCAAAAGTTAATTCTACATGCAGGGCATGGCCCCACTTGGCAGCATACGCTATCGAAAACTTCATTTTCATAATCCTTTTATAATAATGTGCCCGAAAGCACCCATACACATGTTGATTCTAAAAGTCAAGTGCAAAGGTAACAAAAAAGCAGACACAACGGATAAAGAAAGATGACAATTAACCTATTTTAAATTCCTATACTTTGCTATTTCCCATTTTTACTGTACTTTTGCACCCGAAAAATAACAAACAAGAAGAATATGAAAAAGAAAAAATCATTTTCTAAGCTCTATCTGTATGGTGCTATAGGCTGCATCGCAGTCATCGCCATCGTGGGCTACATCTACTGTTTCTCTTCCTTCTCGAAGAGCAGCAAGACCGAGTATGTTTACATCGACAGCGATGATAACATCGACTCTGTATACAACAAGCTCCGCCCATTTGCCAAGAGCATTCCGTTCCAGGCATTCAAGACCCTGACCCTCCATTCCGGCTATGCCGATCATATCCGCACAGGTAGATACGCCATTGCTCCGGGCGACGGTTCCCTCAAGACATGGCGCCACATGAAGAACGGTTTGCAGGAACCGGTAAGCCTCACCATCCCATCGGTACGCACGCTCGACAAACTCTCTGATGAGATTGGCAAGAAGATGATGTTTGGCAGCAACGACCTCTACCATGCCCTGCGCGACGAGAGCGTCTGTCAGAAATATGGTTACGATACGGCCACCATCGCCTGCATGTTCATACCTAACACCTACGATCTCTACTGGAACATCTCGGTAGATAAATTTCTGGAGCGCATGAAGAAAGAAAGCGACAAGTTCTGGAACTTTGAGCGCACCGAAAAGGCAAAGGCTATGAAGCTTACACCGGTTGAAATCATCACCCTTGCCAGCATCGTGGACGAAGAAACAGCCAACAACGGCGAGAAACCGATGATAGCCGGCATGTATTATAACCGTCTGATGCTTCGCAATGCCGAATATCCGGAAGGAATGCCGTTGCAGGCCGATCCTACCATCAAATATGCATGGCAGCGATTCGACCTCAAGCGCATCTACAACAACCTCCTGTCTATCAAGAGCCCGTACAATACCTACAAGAACCCAGGCTTGCCACCGGGGCCTATCCGTATTCCGAGCGTAGCAGGTATCGATGCCGTCCTCAACCATGTGCATCACGATTACCTTTACATGTGTGCCAAGGAGGATTTCAGCGGCACTCACAATTTTGCCCGCACTTATGATGAGCACCTGCAGAATGCAGCAAAATATTCTAAAGCGCTCAACGAAAGAGGCATCAAGTAAGATAAGGAAACAAGATTGGTAAAAATAAGTCAGAAAACTTGCAAAGCGTTAGTGTTTTTTCAAGTTTTCTGACTTTTTATTTGGTAGTCTAACAAAATAGTTGTAAATTTGCAGCCGAAAACTTACCAATTTAAAAAAGGAATAAATACATGAACAGAACGATTATTACAGTAGTGGGCAAGGATACCGTTGGTATCATCGCCAAGGTTTGTACCTATTTGGCAGAGAACAGTATCAACATCTTGGATATCTCTCAGACCATCGTACAGGAGTATTTCAACATGATGATGATCGTAGACATGGGCAAGATGCAGAAAACTTTCGAGGAAGTTGCCGATGATCTCACCAATGTTGGTAAGGCTATGGGCGTGCAGATTAAATGCCAGCGCGAGGAAATTTTCAATATGATGCACAGAATTTAAAAAGCAAACAATATGATCAATATATCTGAGGTTATCGAAACCAATAAGATGATAGAGCAGGAGAATTTCGATGTGCGTACCATCACCATGGGTATCAACCTGTTGGATTGCGCATCTACCAATCTCGATGAGCTCTGTCAGAACATCCATAACAAGATTACACGTCTGGCAAAGAACCTGGTGAAGACCGGCGAAGAAATCTCCAAGGAGTTTGGTGTGCCTATCGTCAACAAGCGTATCTCCATCACTCCTATCTCGCTGGTAGGCGGTTCTGCCTGCAAGACTACCGACGATTATGTAAAGATTGCCAAGACCCTCGACCAGTGTGCCAAGGAGCTCGGTGTCAACTTCCTGGGCGGCTATTCTGCCATCGTAAGCAAGGGTATGAGCAAGAGCGATGAGCTCCTGATCCGTTCTATCCCTCAGGCGATGGCACAGACCGATTTTGTCTGCAGTTCTGTCAATGTGGGTTCTACCAAGACCGGTATCAATATGGATGCAGTCCGCCTGATGGGCGAAATCGTAAAGGATACAGCCGAGGCAACCAAGGACAGAGGTTCTCTGGGTTGCGCCAAGCTCGTTGTTCTCTGCAATGCGCCAGACGACAATCCGTTCATGGCTGGTGCCTTCCACGGTGTTTCTGAGGCCGATGCGGTAGTGAGCGTTGGTGTCAGCGGTCCGGGCGTTGTAAAATATGCATTGGAGAAGGTGAAGGGCGAAAGCTTCGAGGTTCTTTGCGAAACCATCAAGCGCACAGCCTTCAAGATTACCCGTGTAGGTCAGTTGGTAGCTAAGGAGGCTTCACGCCGTCTGAACGTACCTTTCGGCATCATCGACCTTTCATTGGCTCCTACCCCAGCTATCGGTGATAGTGTAGCCGATATTCTCGAGCTCATCGGTCTTGAGCATGCCGGTGCTCCTGGTACCACAGCAGCTCTTGCGCTCCTGAACGATCAGGTTAAGAAGGGCGGTATCATGGCTTCTTCTTATGTAGGTGGTTTGAGCGGTGCCTTCATTCCTGTCAGCGAAGACCAGGGCATGATTAACGCTGTAGAGGCAGGTGCGCTGACCATTGAGAAACTGGAAGCGATGACCTGTGTCTGCTCAGTAGGTTTGGATATGATTGCCATCCCTGGCGATACTCCAGCCACCACCATTTCCGGTGTCATTGCCGACGAGGCTGCCATCGGTATGGTTAACCAGAAGACTACCGCCGTACGTATCATCCCTGTTGTGGGCATGAAGGTAGGCGACAATGTAGATTTCGGCGGCTTGCTCGGTCATGCTCCAATCATGCCTGTAAACCCATTCAGTTGCGAGGCATTCGTAAACCGTGCCGGTCGTATTCCGGCTCCAATCCACAGCTTCAAGAATTAAACTGTTTTGTGATTTAAAATACCAATCCCCCATCCTGCTATCTCAAGCGGGATGGGGGATTTTTTCTTTCGTATAATTACCTATCTATCTTGTCCAGCAATGGATCATCATATTCATCAATGTTGCGAGGCATTCGTGAACCGTGCCGGTCGTATTCCGGCTCCAATCCACAGATTCAAAGAGGCAGAAAAGAGAGCGAAAACGTTAAATAATACTAATAAGGTGTCCAGTTGCCCACCAACTGGACACCTGAAAGCAAAAATATATACCAAAAAAAACAAATATTACCCCCCCACTTCCAAAAAAAACTTATCTTTGCAACAGGATTTTTACAATCTTTATCATGAAGGATTTAAAATATTGTAAATTATAACCAAAACATAATAGATTAATATGAGATATTATTTAACTGGAAAAGAACGATTACTGGTCGCAGCACTTGCTTTTATTCTTCCATTTTCTTTCGCGAAAGCAGAAGTAAGAGAAGATGGAAAGACCGGTCAGCAAGGCTGGTATGTGGGAGTTGAGGGTGGAATGCCTTTCGGCTTCTCTACTTTCTCAAGCTTCGGACATGACAAGACACAGCTCGGTTGGGCTGCTGGCTTATATGGGGGCTATCGTTTCAACTCCTTATTCTCGGCTGAGTTATCTGCAAAATATGGAGAAATGAACTTGTCGGCACAAGACTGCTGCGTAGAACGTAACTATTGGTTGGGTAGCGACGGCGTGCTTTACAAGGCAGGTGTCTTAGGCATGGACAGTTGGGAATATGCCAATCTGAAAAGCCATGTCAGAATGGGCAGATATGGGGCAAGAGTGAACGTTCATCTCCTTGGACTGTTCCCTCAAACAGCTGACAGCCGATGGGATTTGGCAGTTTCACCTCATATATATGCAGTAACGACCAAGGCTGATATTCAGACTATAGCCGATGATGCTAAGGTGATAAAAGGCTCTACCAACTGGCATTTGGGTTATGGTGCAGACTTGCAGGTTGGTTATCAACTGACCTCTTGCCTGAAATTGGGCATCTATTCCGGTCTGACTCGTCTTACTGGCGAACGTATGGATGGAATGCCAGAGCATCTGCATAAGAACAACTTCTTGTGGGAAAGTGGCATAAGATTAGGAATCAACTTGCCTTTTACCAATCATCATCCGTAACTCCTAAAACAAGATAGAGAATGAAAGCAAAAAGAAGATTTAATATTTGGTTATGGGTGCTATTATGCGTCCCATGCCTGTTGGCAAGTTGCGACCATGATGTTCATGATGGTGAGGAAGAAGGTGGCTTGTCAGTATCGCTCACTTGGGCAGATGAAGCCGACCAAGGTACGGAAGTGAAGGATGTGAAGCTCTGGATATTCAATGCCGATGACGGTTCGCTTGTAGAGGAAAAACGTTATGGTAGTGCGCAGGAGGTGGCAAGCCAACGCTTCGCTCTTCCTGGAGGGCATTATCAGATATTGGCTATTACCAATCTCATAGAGCCATTCTTCACCACTGACCAGACCAGGTCTTTGACCAACTGGAACAATATTCAGATAGGTTTGACCAATCCCAAGAATGTAAGGAACAATGCCTATTTCGGAGTTGCCGATGTGAAGATAGATAACAAGGAAGGCAGCTATGTGGTGCAAAACCCTATGAAGAGCGTGCTTTCGGAACTGACCGTCAGCATTGAGAATGTGCCGAAAGGCACAGAGATGAGTGGCAAGGCTTTGGATTGTGCCTGGTGTCTGTTCCCTACACAGAAGAACAGTGATGGAGAATATGGTTTGCCGAGCATAGAGCCAATGGAAATGGAAATACCTACTATCTTGGCTACTGAGTCAACTTTGCAATCAGAAGTCATTCGGCTGATGCCAACCATACAGGGAAGCCCCGCCTCTCATGTTTATCTCCGCCTCTTGCTCCCTGACGAGACCTTGCAAGAGTATGACATCACCGCCCCTGCGATGAAGGTTGGAGGAAAGTATGAGTTGCGACTCAACTACAACCAAATGCAGCCAAAGATGAATCTGGAAGCTACCATCAACGGTTGGACGAACCTCAACAATGAAGTAGAAATCAAATAATAATAATAACTTTTAAAACGTTTTGTAATATGAAAAAGATGACAAAGCTTTTCGCCCTTGCACTCTTGGCTGGTGCAATGGTTTCATGCAGTACAGAAGACACCGCACCTTCTACCCAGAATGGTAAGGTTGCCGTACAGTTTACTGGTGGTATCAGCGTAAACACCCGTGCTGCCGGTCAAGACTGGGCTGATGGTGACAAGATTGGTATCTTTATGATAGAAGCTGGCAAGACACTCTCTGCGGATGCAATCAGTGAGGGAGTTGACAATGTTTGCTATCAGTCAAATGGAAGTAAAGCCTTTTCACCTATTTCTGGAGGTAAGACTATTTTCTTCCCGATAGATGGAGATGTGGACTTCTATTCTTACTATCCACAGACCACTGTCAATAATTACAAGGTGGCACTCAATATGGCCGACCAGAAGAGTCAGGAAGCTATCGACTTCATGTATGCCAAGACAACAGGTTGCAACAAAGCTAAACCACAGGTAGATTTGAAATTCAACCATAAGTTGAGTAAATTGATTCTGAATGTTCAGCCAGGTAATGGTTTGACGCAAGACGATCTCAATAATTTGACGGTCACCATTAAAGACCAGAATACCACAGCCACTTTCAATCTGGCAGATGGCGTAATCTCCGGCGAAGGAAATCCTGACAACATCCAGATGAAAGCCACCCAAGTCGGCAAGATATACGAAGCCATCCTGCTTCCAACGGCAACAACGACCAGAGAAATAGAGTTTAACTTGAACAATGGTCATGATGCTCCGTTCGTCTGGAAAATGGACTCAGAACTCAAGGGCGGTAATTTGTACAACTACACCACCGTGAAGCTGACCCGAACCACTATAGAAATGACGGGAACTATCGAATCTTGGAACGAGGTAAAAAACAACAATGAGAACATAGCTGAATAACTGATATGATGAAGATAAAATTTTTTGCACTTGCAGCGCTCGCCCTCGCACTGGCGGCCTGCAACAACGACAACGAGATCCTAAACGGTGACCGTATCGGCATCACCGACATCGGCAACGATACCCGGTACGGCAACGTGCCTTTCATCCTGAAGAACGGGAAATTTGAGGCAGAAGGAAAGGTTATCTATTTCGAAGATACAAAGACCCATACTTTCCGCGCCTACTATCCGTACAACGCGGCTGGAGGCATCCTCACAGCCACGACCGATGCCACGGCGCAGCAGAACCAGCCTGCCATCGACTTCCTCTTTGCTTCAGGAGCCACGGGAGACAAAAACAACCCGGTAGTAAGCTTCACCGACAAAACCGGCAAAGGCGGTGAAGACAACTCCTTCCACCACCGCATGAGCCGGATAACCCTTACCTTCGAGGCGGGCGACGGCGTGGATTTCAGCGTGGTCAAGCCTGAACGTTACACGCTGGACGGATTGTTACTCACCGGTACGTTCAACACGGCCGACGGTATTGCCACCGCAGACAACGGGGCACAGACCGGAGAACTGGCCATGAATCTGGCAGACGGCAATCTCACGTCATCAATCATCCTCTTCCCGCAGACAGTTGCATCCCTGCCGTTGGTTGTGAATTACAAAGGTCAGGAATATCATGCCACACTCACCATGCCCGAAGGCGCACTGCAGGCGGGCAACAACTATACCTATACCGTCAAGGTACGCAACAAAGTCCTTGAAGTCAGCGAAGCCACCATTGCAAAGTGGAACGATATAGACGGCGGAGAAGTGGATGCTGGCCTGTAAGATATTAATAATTAATTGATTAGAATGAAGAATTATGAGGCATAGATTATTTATCCCCGCAGCCACCGCATTGCTGTTCGCCCTCGCCGCCTGCACACAGGGCGAACTGGCTGACGATAGCCGTCTGTCCAAAGAGGAATATCCTATAGTCATCCATGCCACCGGACTGTCCGTAGAGGCAAGGCCGCAGGCAGCCCCATCAATCCGTGCCACCGTGGACGGCGACTGGCAGGGCGTACAGACTGTGGCACTCAAGATGGGCGATGCGGTAAAGGAATACACCGTAACGGCTTCTACCGATTTCAAGAGTGCCACGCTTTCACGTAAGAACGACCCGTACTACTGGACCAGCCGCGACCCGATTACCGTATCGGCATGGTGGCCCTTCAACAATGCCGACATCACACAGATGCCTGCCGTGAAGGTGGCAGAAGACCAAAGCAAACTGGCTGACTTCCAGAACAGCGACTTCATCTCTGCTGAGAACCGGAAGGTGGAATTTAACAACCCGACTCTTGAATTTACCCACCGCACGGCACGCGTGGCAATCGAACTGAAGCCCGGCACGGGATTCACGAGCGTCGCCGGTGCCACGGTGAGCCTCGTGAGCCTGTCTGCCGATAACGGCAACCCGACCGCCATCAAGACCTACAACGCAAGCGGCAACACCTACGAGGCACTGACCGCCCCGCAGACCGTTGCGGCAGGCAAGCCGTTCGTCAAGGTGGAACTCGGCGGCGGCACCTTCTACTTCCGCCCGCAGACCGACGTCGTATTAAAGGCGGGCAGCCGCTATAAATATACCGTTAAGGTGAACGCCACTGGCTTGACATTAGAGGGTTGCACCATCGGTGATTGGGCTGACGGCGGCGGCGAGAGTGGCGCAGCCGAGGATTTGGGCTACATCTACGACAGCAACACCAATACCTACACGGTCTATAACGCCGACGGCCTATTGGCATGGAATAAAGCCATACAAAAAGATGAATCGATAAATTGCACCCTCACCGCCGACATCGACCTGACGGGTAAGAAATGGACACGTTTAGACACATGGCCAGGCTACTCCGGCGTCTTTAATGGGCAGGGACACCGCATTACGGGATTAAACTTTTCAGCAGCGAGTTTTGGACTTTTTTATTTTTTAAATGTAAGTGGAGTGATAAAGAACCTACAACTCATAGATGTGAATCTGGATGGCAGTAGTGGAGGAGCTGCTGGAATGGTGGACCGAAATCATGGCCAAATCATTGCCTGCTCTGTGACGGGAAAACTTACTGTACATAGTGGTGGTATAGCCAATGCAAATTATGGCGATATCATCGCTTGCTGGTTCAACGGCACATTGATAGATGAGTCTGGCTGTGGAACTCTAGTGCGTTTCAACTACAAGGATATAACTTCCTGTTATTGGGGAGGCAATACCGGGCAAGGAGTACTCCGTAATGAAGGAGGAACGGTAGATGCCACGAAGGTGGACGGCGCGACCGTGAAATGGCAGACAGCCGTCGATGGCATGAACCACGCCCTCACCGACAACGACTACCAGTGGGCACTAGGCACCAACGGTCTGCCCGTACTGCAAAAGAAACAATAACAACCCCTAAACAACACGCATCATGAAACGAACAACCATTCATATATTCGCAGCCATCGCCCTGCTGCTCGGCCTTGCCGCCTGCACACAGGACGAAGCGGGCTTCCTGCCAGAAGGGGCGGAAGGCACATCCATCGTCTTCACCGCCACGGGGCTGAACCCCGCTGCGACAGCCATCGCCGGCATCCGTGCCCCAGCGGATGGCAATTGGGAGGGTGTGCAGAGCGTGGCAGTCCTGATGGACGGCACGGTGAAGGCATACGACGTGACGCCCACCACCGCCGACCCCACCAGCGCCACGCTGACCTCCACCGACCCGTACTACTGGACCAACCACAACGACATCACCGTCACAGCGTGGTGGCCCTACACCGCTGGCGAGACAACCCCACCTGCGGTAAAGGTAAAAGCCAACCAAAGTACCCAGAAAGACTTTGAGGGCAGCGACCTCATCGTAGCCAACGGACAGACGGTGACTTACGGTAGCCCCACGCTTCGCTTCACCCACCGCACGGCGCGGGTGACCATCGTTCTGACGGACTACACCGAGGGGCTGGCATCCGTGAAGCTGACGGGTCTCTCCACCGAAGGCGACAACCCGGATATAATCGTCCCGTATGACAAGGGCAGCAACACCTACACCGCCCTCGTAGCCCCGCAAAGTGTGGCAGCTGGCACGACCTTCATTACCTGCACCTTCACTAACGGCAAGACCTTCGTTTATAAGATGAAGAATGCTACCGACTGGCAGGCGGGCGGTGAATATACCTACACCGTCTCCCTCGCTGCGGCAAAAGACCTGGGCTATACCATAGAGAGCAACGGCAGCTACACCGTGACCTCCGCCGATGGCCTGATGAATGTAGCCGAATTAGTGAACGGAGGTAAGACCGACATAAACATTACCCTCACCGCAGACATTGACCTCACAGGCAAAGACTGGACACCGATAGGCACAGACTACGACAACTCATACAAAGGCACCTTCGACGGTGGCGGCCATACCATTACGGGGCTGACCTTTACGACAAATGACGAATATGCGGGTCTGTTCGGCTGGCTCAATAGAGCTGGTACGGTGAAGAACGTGGTGATGGAGGGCGTACAGATAACAAGCAATCAAATATATGGCGGCAGTATTGGCGGCGTGGCAGGATATAGCTGGGGCACCATTGAAAACTGCTCGGTGTCGGGCAGCGTCAGCGGCACGGTGTATGTCGGCGGTGTGGTGGGTGCTCAAATAGACGGTTCCATCACCGGATGCAGTTCCTCTGCCACAGTGAAGGGAACGGTCGATGTCGGCGGCGTGGCAGGTCAGACGAATTCGAGTGCCACCCTGACCGCTTGCTATGCCACGGGCAACGTGACCATAGAAATAAACCCCGCAAAGAATATCGCTGGCGGCAGTCTGGTGGGAATGAACGCAGGAAGCAGCCTCCTTGCCTGCTATGCCACGGGCAACGTAACCAGTACGGGTAGTAGCACTGGCTATATGCATATCGGCGGCTTTTTGGGAGATAACTACACCACCGTGACCGCCTGCTACTGGAAGAACAATCATGAACAAGGTATCGGCTACAAAAAGGCAGGCACCGTCACCGAAGTCACGAAGGTGGACGGCACTGGCGTTACCTGGCAGAAAGCCGTTGATGCCATGAACACCGCCTTGCAGAACGCAGGCTCAAAGTGGCGTTACGAACTTAACGGAGCATTGCCTACCTTGAGGAAGCAGTAAGCCGTTGCGGGCGGAAAAGTTCCGTCCGCAACGAACATTAACCGACAAGGGTCTATATGCCACGATGAAAAGGTGGCGTATAGACCCTTCTTGCAATATTATACTTCCTTCCAATCAACCAGTCCCTTTCCCATATCATCCAGTTCTATGGCAAGGGCAATCACCTTGCGCTTATCAGCCTTGAAAGGCTCGGCATACTGCTTGGCTTTCATCTGCTCCGTGGCAGCATCCACACCACCGTTGTTGCTCAGTTTCAACTCCAGCACATAGATGAAATTGGTGGTTTCTACCACCATGTCAATCCTGCCTGTAGCTATCATCTTCTCTACTTCTACCCGGCAGCCGATGGCATTGAATATGGTGCTCATTATCAGTCGGTAGCGCTCCTCCATATCCATGCAGGCAAGTTTCTTGTTGCTGTAAGGCACGTCAGCAATAAGCGCCTTCAGGCATTTCATGGCTTCGGGAAGATTGCCAAGGCTGAGGTGAACATTCAGAAATGCCTGGGTAGATTGAAGGTTATTATTCTTGCGCATGGCAAGCGTTGGCAACACGATTTCATTCAAGGCTTGCCGAACCTCGAAGTTAGGAATGCCAAGAAGATAAGTTCCGTTTATGTAACCCTTAATCGTGAGATAGCCCGACTGATAGAGAAACAGCTCTGCTCCACCGCCTGTTACGTCAGAAGTTTCTATGATAGTGTCCAACAGGGCACTATGATCAAAATCTTTCAAACGAATCTCCATGTCATCCACAAACTTCAGAAGCAGCGAGGTTGCACCCGATGAAGCCCAGTAGTTCCTCAGTTTAGAATCAGCGAGTGCATTGATAAGACTGAATGGATTGAAGACATCAACCATATTTTCATGGCTGAAATGATAGCCATCATAATAAGCTGTCAATTGCACTACGGCTTCATCGAAAGTCCATCCCTTACTTGCTGCCAACTTGTTGATTTCCGGTTTGAAATCACGTAAGACTTCTTCCTTCGTGATACCGCAGAGAGCCGCATACTCAGAATCAAAGCTGATATTGCTCAGATTGTTGAGCACAGAGAAGAGAGAGATTTGCGTAAACTTGGTGATGCCGGTGATAAAGACAAACTTTTCGTATTTATCATCTGCCTTGAGGATGGCAAAAACCTCTCTATAGATAGCGGTACATGCTTCGTGATAAGGAGTCTTCCTGGAATGCTGCAATGGAGAATCGTATTCATCGATGAGGATGGCAACCTGCTGTCCGGTTTGCTCATACGCCCCCACGATTATTGCATCAAAGCGGTCAGCAAGTTTGGCAGTTGTCTTAGGTGTAATGCCATATTCCTTCTCTAATCTGTCGAAAGTGTTGTCGAGATAAGAGCGCAAAGTTTCCGGTTCTGCGCCTGCACGACTCATATCCAGTCTGATGACAGGTCGCTTCATCCATTCCGTCTCCATCTGCATAATCTTCAACCCCTCGAAAAGTTCCTTCTTACCCATGAAGTAGGCTTCGAGCGTATCGACCAGCACTGATTTACCAAAGCGTCGTGGGCGGATTAGGTAATTATAAGTTTTCCCCTTGTTGGCAAGTTGCCAGATGATATCTGTCTTGTCAACATAAAGATATCCACCCTTTCTGATTTCCTCGAAAGACTGGATGCCTACCGGCAATTTTCTATCGTTAGTCTCTACCATAATTCCTAATCTTTGTTTTCCAATTGCAAATTTACGATTATTTTCCGAAACCGCCATACTTTTCTCATCTTTTTTGCACTTTCTTACTGAACTTTCGCATGGGGGGAAGTTAGAGGGAAGTTAAGGGACAAATGTCCTGCATTTTAAGCTAGAAGACTATTGTCTCTTAACTTCCCGAACGACCGTAGGGAGTGATAACTTCTTTAACTTCAATAAATTCCCACACTGGCGAAACTTGAATAACTCCTTAAAATTCGTTAACTTCTGAACTTGCGAAACCAGAATCTAATATGCGAAACTTCAAGATTCCTGCGTTAATATTTGTTTAAAAATCAGTCCTTTTTCGGTATCGTTAACTTCTTTT
>ERZ791891.611-NODE-611-length-16653-cov-55.460537_pt1 | contig 16653 bp, 26 predicted proteins | sample MGYA00510155_ERZ791891 | MGnify/ENA primary metagenome ERZ791891 (study PRJEB30046, sample SAMN00792061) | human gut metagenome | study: EMG produced TPA metagenomics assembly of the A metagenome-wide association study of gut microbiota in type 2... | reverse complement strand
GCAGATAAGATAGTTTGAAACTCAACTCCCTCAGCTCTTGAATCCGCATTAAAAAACAAAAAATCAAAAACAAAACGGATATGAGAACGGCAATAGCAACAAAATTCGTGGCATGGGAAGTACCAAGTTTGGAGAACCTGCAAGGCAGCAAGGTGTACGGACTTCGCACCAAACTGAACAATGGTGAGAAATTGAGCCGAGAGGAAAAGGATTGGCTTACACGCAACGTGAACAGCAACACCTATTTCAAGAGCGCAGTACCCTTGCAAGGTTGGATGTTTGACTTTTCCGACATTCTCCGAACCTACATTGTAAAGCAGTATGGACATTGGGCGGAATACAAGGCTACCGACAAGACCGCACTCCGCAGTTTCCTATACGGCAGGATAGACAGCATCGTGGAACTTAACAAATGATACGGCTATGACAGCAACGGTAAATTTCAGACAAATGGCGCAATACATAGGGCTTGCGATATGCACCCTAATCATGCGCACCGCCTTTTGGGTGTCCGGCATCCTTTGGTACATCGTCAGAGAGATAATAAACGGAGTGTTCCGAGTGGCAATAGGGGTAATCGTGGCTATTCTTTCCGTTATCCTGTTCTTCGGCTTCATTCTTTGGTTATTCACCCTTTAATCCCTACCGACATGGCAAAGAGAAGAAGCAAGACAGTGGAGCAACAATGCAGATACTACGAGGTGGGCAACATCTTCGAGTACATGGTGGAAACATACCTCAACGGCAATATGTCCGTGTTCCGTGGACTCTACCACGAACTGAACAAGGACGCACGGAAGGACTTTATAGACTTCCTATTGAGCGAGGTTGAGCCGATTTATTGGAGGGAGATTTTGAAACATACTATTTGACAACTCATAAAAACGACAGCGATATGAAAGGAACAGACCATTTCAAGAGAACGATACAGATGTATTTGGAACAACGTGCGGAGGAAGACACGCTCTTTGCGAAGAACTACCGCAATCCAGCCAAGAACATTGACGATTGCGTAACCTACATTCTGAACTATGTGCAGAAAAGCGGTTGTAACGGCTTCACGGACGGAGAGATATACGGACAAGCAGTACACTACTATGACGAGAACGAGATTGAGGTGGGCAAGCCTATCCAATGCCAAGTGGCGGTGAACCACATTGTGGAACTCACGGCAGAGGAAAAAGCAGAAGCACGTCAGCAGGCAGTCCGCAGATACCAAGACGAGGAACTCCGCAAGTTGCAGAACCGCACCAAGCCGACAAAGGCGAAAACAGAAACCCAAGTTCAACCCTCATTATTTGATTTTGGCTTATGAAACCGAGAAACAAATTTGAAAAAGCAGTTCTTGCCCAAAGCAAGAAACTACGCCCGATAACCCCGATACAGATAAATTGGGCATTCCGTAATTGCGTGGAGCATTATGCACACCGCTTGCCGAAAGGTCGTACCACTTGTATGGATTGCGGTCATAGTTGGGTAATGACGGAGCAGACCGAGCATTGTACGTGTCCCGAATGTGGAGCAAGTTTGAAAGTCTGCCTCACCTATCAGCGCAAGGTAAGACAAAAGCAGTATTTCACAACCCTTACCACAAGCGGAGAATACCAAGTGCTACGAATGTTCTTGCTTGTCGTGGGTATGGAGAAAGGGGTTAATGCCAAGTCCTATGCCCTTGAAATCGGGCAGTATTGGTGGAATGAACAAGGGCGTAAGGCTGTTGTTGCCATTCCACGCACATTGGGATGCTACATCGACACGTTCTCATTCGCTTCTCCTTTTGCTATCCGCAATGACAATGAAGCGTACCGCCATATCTCATATTCCCCGATATATCCAAGATATAAGGTGTTGCCGACGCTCCGCAGAAACGGCTTTAACGGCAATTTCCACGACATTGTACCCACCAAACTAATACCGGCATTATTGTCGGACAGCCGTGCGGAAACGCTGTTGAAGGCAGGGCAATATCCCATGTTGCGCTACTATCTGTACCACTCTTTCAATATTGGAGAGTATTGGGCTTCAATCAAGATATGTATCCGCAACGGCTATACCATTGAGGACGGCTCAATGTGGCGTGACACCATAGACCTCCTGCGTCATTTCGGCAAGGACACAAACAGCCCGAAATACGTTTGCCCTGCCGACCTCAAAGTTGAACACGACAAGTTGGTGGCAAAGCGCAACCTGCAAAGGAAACATGAGCGGACTGAACAGCAACGCAGGAAAGCGATTGAGGACGAGAAACAATATCTGAAAGCTAAGGGCATATTCTTCGGACTTGCCTTTACCGACAGCCTTATTTGCGTCAAAGTCATAGAGAGCGTGGAAGAAATGGCAGAGGAAGGAAGGACGATGCACCATTGTGTGGGCGGTTACCACAAACGAAAAGACTCCCTTATCCTATCCGCCACCATTGACGGAAAACGAATTGAAACGATAGAGGTGTCACTAAAAACTTTTGAGGTGGTGCAGTGTCGTGGCGTATGCAACGAGAACTCCGAATACCACGACCGCATCATCGCCCTTGTGAACAAGAACGCCAACCTTATCCGCCAGCGGATGAAAGCGGCATAATATCGACATCTAACAACTAACATTATGGAAGTAAGATTTGAAAGCATGGTTTTCCTATGGGATGATAAAATCCCCACGATGTTCCTTGAATTTATGAACCTCCTCACTCTTTGTCAGAGTGAGGAGCAATTAAGGGCGAGCGTCAAGGACTTTGCCGAGAAACACGAACTTGACAAGTTCTTCCTTTACGGCTTCGGCTCTCATCATTTCTACCTGCACCAACGCTACACGAGCGACCCCGAAATGGTGATGCAACACAGAGTGCTGTCTGTACATTTCTAATCATCTAAATAACAACGACTATGGCAACAAAATGACAATTAACGGAGTAAGCACCTGCCAATCGGCAGGAACGGAGAACTACGAGAAATTCCAAACGGGTATCGACAGACGCAAACGCACCCTTGTGCAATACGACTACCGCCACACGGACGGGGAACTTTTCTCTTGTGTCAAACCCACATTAGACGAATGTCGAGCCGCACGGGACAAGTGGCTAACGGCAAAGGAAAGGAAGGAGGAGAAGCGATGAACGAAGCAGGCTACCAAACGCTGATAGTCAAATTCAGCGAACCCATTACGGCATTGGACGGCATCTTTGACGATGCCGAAGCGTGGGGAGTTGATACCCTAAAGGGGTGGATAGACAGCTATGAAAGCAGCCGTTTCACTGCCATTGACAGCCATACGGCAGTCATCACGAGCGAGTATAGCATGGAATGTCTGAAAGAGTGGCTGGAAAAATGCACACCCATAACCGAGAAAACAGAATTTTGAACATTGGGGCGGTGTCCGCACCGCCCGAACCATAAACCTAAAAGACAACGGATATGATAGCAAAGACAATTTTAGAGCAGATTGGCGGCAGACGCTTTGCCGCCATGACGGGAAGCAAAGACTTCACAGACATGGGCAACGGCTTGCGCATGAGCCTTGCGAGGAACAAGACCAGTGCCAACCGCCTTGACATCATCTATGACGGAGGGGCAGACCTATACAATATGCGTTTCTACCGCAAGACGTTCAGCAAAAAGACATTCGAGAGCAGGACGAAGGACATTGAAACGCACGAGGGGATATATTGCGATATGCTGGAGGAAATGTTCACGATGGTGACGGGGCTTTACACCCGTTTTTAAGGGAGGTGGGCGGCGAAAGCCGCCTACTTTCTTTCATGAGCATGATGGCGGATAAGAAAGTAGGCAAAGAAACCTTTGTACCAATCTACGATAGTATTCACAAAAACAAGTTTTAATCATGGAAACAATCAGACAGAACGGAAAAACCATCTTGTACAGCAACGACGGCATAAGCATAAAGATGGTTTTCAAGAACCTTACGGGCAGGAATTTTCAAGGTCAGGAATATACAGACTATATCCGGCACATCGCAATCAGGGATATGGGATTCTCGCCCGGCATCATAGAGCATTGCAGGGACGGCGAAGTGGTCGGCAAAGGAACAATCCCGAATGTATGAAAAGCATTGAAAGCGAAAATCCGATGAAGTTGCGGCTTCATCGGATTTTCTTTCGTCAGACAGTTATTGTCTATGGTATATACAGCAGCGCAAACTCAGCCTTCCTCCGTTTGAGCAGCATGGCGTGGCGTTTCCCCTTATAGTTACAGAAAGCGATATACTCGCGGTAGATGTTCCTGTCGCCCGCCTCCAGCTTTCGAATCAGCCTGCTTTTGGGGTATTTCTTGTTGCCCAAGAGTTTCGCGGGACCGACATTGAAAGCCAACGTGCCAAGCAAAACGCTGTCCGCCCCAAAACGGCGGAACATCTCACAGAACTTCCGCAGGTCTTTCCGCAGGAGTGCGTCCGCCTGCCGCTCCGTCATGGTGCGTGCCGAATAGCTTTCGCCCGGCAGGATTTTGTGCCCCCAACCAACATAAGGGTAGTTTTTTTCCGAGTGCCAGCCTTCAAAATATCGGGTACACCAAAATGCCCGTTCCATAAGTGGCAGCCGGTAGATAGCCGCCTGCCCGTCCGTTCTTTCATGGCGTCTGTCCCGTGCGGACACGGAACAGACCGCCAGAAGTGAACAGAGGATAGCCATGAATACACGCATCATCTTGACAGTGTTTTGAAGTTGCCGATGGGAACAATGGTCAGGGTGTCGTCCTTCACGTTCCGGTTGTTGAAGTCAAATTCCATCTCATAGGAGTTGCCGAAATTGTCCTCCACCACCACAATGAAGTTGTGCGCCTCGTCACCCTGCGCCGTGTAATACAGCCGGAACTTCTCGTTTTCGAGCAGGTAGCGGTCGTTGGGCAGGAACGTGATTCCGTTGTCCATTTTCAGCGTACCTTCTCCCTCGAACTGGAAATACCGGATGGTATAGAGGGTATTGGCGAAGTCGCCTGTTTTTTTCAGTTCACAGCGGATTTCCACCGTCTGCCCCTTTGTTACCTTGTTCGGCACGGGCATGGTTTCCACCGTGAAGGGATAGGATTGCTGGATGTCCATGTCGTCGTCACACGATACGAGCGTGAGCGACACAGCGGCGAACAGGCAGAGTGCCAACGCCTTGAAGATTGATGTTCTCTTGTTCTTGTTGTTCAGTATGTTCATTGTCATTTGATTTTTAAGTTATTGTTCATTTCTTTTTTTCGTTGTCAGTTGCAGATACTCGTTCAAGTCCTTGCAACCGTCATAGAGGGCGGAACGGTCACAGACACGTCCGCCATAGCGTTCTTTCAGCGTTTCCAACGTCCGCTGTCCGGCTTCGTCACGGTCGAGATAACAGTCTATGCGCCCGTAACCGTCCAAATGCCTTATCGCCTTTTCGACGTTGGCAACGGAGTTCAGCACGAGGCAGTCGCCCGTTTCCAATCCGAGCGTGACAGCAGAAAGGAAGTCCATGAATCCCTCGAACACGCTGCACATGCCAGTTGGAGAACCTTCTGCCTTGACCGACGATACATCCTTCGGCGGCACACAACCTTTGAAGAAGCGGCTGCGGATTTCATGACCACCCGCCACATTGGGGAAGCCTACGGCAAAATACCGTTTGCCACGCACTCCGTAATTCAGTCGGCAGCAATACCGGGATGAGATACCGTAAGGAATACCCCGTTCCGCCAGATAGTCCGTCAGCGGGGAGCGAAGCAGCGGGACGGCTTCCACTCCCTCAAAGACCGGTTCGGATGGTTTCGGCTGGAATGTCGCTTTGTCAAACTCAACACTCTGCATATTGGCGGTTTCCGCTATGAACTTCACTTGTTCCATGAAGTCCCCACTTCCGACAAATTCCCCGGCAAGCGTGAAGATGTCGCCGCCCTTGCCCAGCCCGAAGTCATACCAGAGCTGTTTCCCCACGTTCACGCGGAAAGAGGGTGTGCGTTCGTTGCGGTATGGCGCACGATACCAAAGTTCGTTGCCGCTTCTTCGGACAGGCTCATGTCCCAGCCGTGCGAGAAAGTCCGCAAGGGGTATCTGCCTCATATTGTCAATGTCCGTCCGTTCCATACGGCGTGTCAGTTAATGATGAACTTGATGCCCACGCCCCACTGCGTATGAAACTTCCGTGTGTCGCCACCCCACAGGCAACGCTCCCGGAGGTTGGCGAGCAGGGCGATACGGTCAGCCACGTAAAACTCCACATCGAGCGTCAGCGCACCGCCGTAGATGAAGGCGTCCCGGTCATGGAGCGTGGAGCCGTCATGCAGCACCTTTTCGCCCCAGTTCACCGATTCATATCCGGCAAGAGCCGAAGCACCCGCATAGACAAACACGATTTTCCGGGCATCGGACAGCAACTTGAAGTAGTAGCCGCCCTCCGCCGTGAACTGCGTCACGGGTATCTTGCCGTCCTTGTAAGGGTTGTTCTTCAGCAGGTACTCGCCGCCGAACACCCATTTGTTCCCTTTCTTCGTATAGGTGGAGAGAGCCGCTCCGAAGCTGTATCCGCCGTCGTTGCCGCCGGGTTTGAAGCCGTCCGCCATGTTCGCCCTTACCTCGATGCCCTGCATCTTCGGCAGGCATCGCTGGGCGTGCGCCTGCCCCATGAACAGGGCAAGCGACGCGATGATGGTTGCGATGTACTTTCTCATGGTCAGCGCACTTGAAGTTCGTTGATGGTATTGGCACGTACCAAGTCCTCGTTTTCAATCACGAAAGACTGGTGGCGGCCGCCGTTCTTCTCGTTCAGTTCCACCACGAGGCACTTGTCATCGGGGATGGTGAACTTCGCCATCGTGAAGACCGTGCGCTCGCTCTTTTTACCCGGCACGCAAGTGGCGTAGTTCTGCGCACGGAGCGGCAGGATAATCTGCTCCTGTACGGCGGTACGCTTCGCCACCTTCTTGTCCACGATTTTCCATGTGATGTAGTCCACATCGAAAGGCACGTTGCTCTGGTTCTTTATCTCCGTGTGGAAATAGAGCAACCCATTATGCGTGTAGATACCTTTCAGCAGGTACTGGATGCCGAATCGCTTGCAGCCGATGTGCTTCACCTCGCGCTTGTTCTGCTTGTGGATGGACTTCATGATAAGGCGCACCAGCATCGGGCTTTCGCTGCCCAGCTCTTTCAGATAGATTTCCTGCGCGTTGTTCGGGCGGTTCACCGTGCTCCCGTCATGGATGAAGTCGCACATCTCCACGTTGAGCAACAGCGGTTCGGCGGCGTATTTCACATTGAAGGTATAGAAACTCCCGTCCTCCGTGATTACGGACATATTGGTCTCGTTCGGAAAATTGCGCACGGTAGCCTTCACGCGGATGACGTTCTCCGCTCCGTCGGCTTTGCCCGCAATCAGGTCGGGCGAGCCTAAATCGACGTAGCGCACCTCCGAGGGGAAAATGACGTGGACGGTCTTGTCGTAGGTCACTTCCAATCCGTGCGGGGGAACCATGCGGTCGAAGGTCAGCTTCTTTGTCAGCCCGTGATACAGGTCGCCGTCCGCCTCCTTCTGCGGATAGACCTCCTTTGTCAAGGTCGGCTGTTCCACACTTCCGTTGTCTTGTGCAACGGTTACATTCTCCTGCGCGTTGGCAGTTACGATGCCCATAGCGAGGGCAAACATCATGATTACTTTTCTCATTTCACTTTGGATTTTAGTGGTAAAAAAATTGGGTTGTTGCTTTTTCTGTTTGTTGTTTTCTGCTGTTACTTTTTTGTTTTCAATTCCTGTCTTGATAGAGCATGACCCTGTACCCGGCTTTCAAATGCACCTTGACCGTGCGCATCTTCTTGGCGATATACTGGCTCGTGCCTTGTATCAGCCCCTTGCCCAAGTCGGAGGCGAGCTGCGCCCCGGCGTTGGTGGAGATATTGATGCTGCTTCCCAGATTTCCGCCCATGTTGGCGGCTACCTCCCTGACGGCGTTCATTTCCATCGAGTTCGGGATGAAGATACCGGGCTGTCCGTCCGTGTCATACACCGCCAACTCCACCGGGATAATCGTACCCGCGTATTCCAGCGATGTAATGCCGATGTCAAGCCGTTCGCCCTGTATCTTTGCCGTGCCGACCACCACCGCGTTGCGGGGAATGATTCTGTCCGCCACCGCCATCGGCTCCAGCAGTCGGAGTCTGACAGTCTGCCCGTCCGTCACGCTCTGCGCCCCATAGACGCACGCCGATATGGTGTTCTTGTCCGATACGGCAGTGCCGCCTATCGCCGTGTTGAAACTGCGGTTGCGCTCCTGCGAGAAGGAGGCGACAAACTCGTCATTGCTCATCGGCTGGCTGAGCGAGGACACTACCTGATGCGCCACCTGTCTGACGGGTGCCACATTGTTTTTCTTCCCTTTCTGCACGGGAGAAGGTTCAGCGGTCTGCACCGCTTCCGGCTTTCCACCGTTCTGACCGCCCATGTACTTCGCCGCCAGTTCGTAGGACTTCTCCATGAGTGCCACTTGGTCGTCCATAGAAGACGCCTTGCCCTTCTCGCTTTCCAGTTCCGTTTCCAGCGAGGAAATGCGTTCCAGCAGTTCGTCCATCTCCGCATTGTCGTTCTTCGGCTGTTCGTAGAAGTTACCGAGCGTGGCATTGAGGTCACGGTAGGCAGCTGCGGAGGATTGGATAGTCTTCGGGACGGATTTCTCCGTTTCCTCCGTGCCTCCGGGATTGGCAAGGTCGAAGTCCCTGCCGCCGTCCGCTTCCGCCACCTCGCGGTCGAACATATCGCCCAACTGCTGCATGGCGCGGCTGCGGTTCTCCTGCCGCTCCTCCATCGCCCCCTGCTCATAGGCTTTCGCCTTGTCGCCGATAATCTGGCGGTTCGCCTTGTCCGCGTCGGGCATCTCCATGTTGTAACCGCTTGTTCCCGGCTGTTGCTTCTTGCCGGAGGACGGCGCGAATATCCACCACATCGCCCCGATGAACACCAGCACCATAGCGGGCAGCACTATCATTTTCTGACGTTTCAGCCTTTGGGCTTCGGTCAGCGGCTTGCGCTCCTTTTTTGGCCTCCCGTTGTCGGGAGCCGCCTTGTTTTCGATTTTAGGTTCATTCTTTGTCTGTTCCATATAAATAAGGTATTACGTTGTGATTGTTTTCCGGCTTTACGGATAGTTCCACCCGTCCGGCGTGGTCTGTTACCATCCGGCTGCCGTCATTCCTGCCGATGTCATAGACGGCTTTGCCGAAGGTGTAGAGGGCAAGCACCGCGAAGGCGGCGAGCATCGCCAGCACGATGCGTTTGCGTGTCTTCGGGGGCAAACCGTCCAGATAGCCTTTGAGCCTTGCCACCAGCATTTTCTTTTTGTCGTGGAGCTTCCAGTACGCGCTCCAAAATGATTTTTTGATTTTCTTCATGTCCGTTTACCTTTTGATGGTTTGTAAATCCTTGTTCTCGATGATGGTGAATCCCTCGATGGTGAAACCGTTGGGATTGTCGTCCGAACGGGACGAGTTCAAGAGGCGGCACGTAGTCACGAGGCTGCGCTCGGTGACGTTGCTCTGCCGGATGATCTTCTGCGTGGCGTAGGTCACGGCACGGTAGGGATAGCCGTTGAAGTCGCACACCACGCTGTCCACCTTCAGCACTTGGTTGATGTTCCCGGCGATGATGCGGTTGTAGTACCCCTTCTCGGCGAAGTCCGAATAGTAGTTGTACACGCTTTTGTCCGCTAATAGCAGGGCGCGTTTCACGTTATGCTCTATCGCGCTCTTTTCGGGCGAGAGCGTGAAGAACAGCTCGTGGAAGCGGCGCACGTGTTCCCTTGCCTCCGCCGGACGGTTCTGCGACAAGTCCTGCGAGAGAGCCAGCATCAGCGACTTGCCGTTGTCCAGCACGTAAATCTTTTCCCGTTGCCGCTCCGCGAAGCGGTAGGAACTCCACACGCTCCATACCGTTATCACGGCGCACAGCGAGAGGAAGACGATACCGAACAGGCGTATCTGCCTGAACGATGATTCGATGTTTTTGAGTGACTTAAATTCCATTGTTGTTTATTCGTTTTTAATTGTCAGTTGATTATTTCAGCAGTTTCCCGGCACGTCCGACCATGTTTCCTGCGGCTGCACCCGCCACGCTGCCCGCCATGCTTCCGGCTCGTCCTGCCGTCTGGTTCACGTTGCGACCGTAGCTTCCCATGCCTCCGGCTTGGATAATCCAGCCTGCTACCGTGGGGATGGTGAAGTAACCAATGATGCCGATTATCATGAAGACGATGTACACCCCGTCGCTCGAATCCAGCGAGAAGTTCGGGTCAGCCTGCATCCGTTCGATGTCGCTTTGCAGCATCAGCACTTGTATCTTCGCCAGTATGGTGCTGAACATATCCGACACGGGCAGCCACAGATAGACCTGTATGTAGCGGCATATCCACTGTGTAAGCGTGCTTTGGAAGCCGTCCCACACCGATATGGCGAAGGCTATCGGACCGAGTATCGCCAGCACCACGAGGAAGAACGTGCGGATGGTGTCTATCACGAGGGCGGCGGCTTGGAACATCAGTTCCAGTATCTCGCGGAAGAAGTCGCGGATGCCCTTCTTCATGTTGTACATCCCGCGCTCGATGTACATCCCCGCCATCGTCACCATGTCGCCGGGCGACCAGCCCAGTTCCTCCAGCTGTTTGTCAAACTCCTCGTTGGACACGAGGTAGGCGGTTTCGGGGTTGCGCATCATCGCCTCGTATTCCAGTTTGTCCTTCTGCTCACGGTATCGGTTCATGTCCAGCGTTTCCGCCTCCAGCATCTTTGCCGTACCCTGCACGACGGGCGACATGATGCTGTTTATCGTACCCAGTACCACCGTCGGAAAGAACATGATGCACAGACCGATAGCGAACGGGCGGAGCATAGGGAACACGTCTATCGGTTCGGCTCTCGCCAGCGACTGCCATACCCGGTAGGCCACATAAAAGAGTGCGCCCAGCCCGGCGATGCCTTTCGCCACGCCCGCCATGTCCCCGCATAGCGGCATCATCTGTTCGTAGAGCGAGCGCAGAATTTGGTGAAGGTTGTCGAAATTCATAGGCTACCAATATCTTTCGTTCATGTTCCCGTACAGCCCCATGATGCGGTCAAGGTCGTTTTTCTTCTTCGCACGCAGGTAACTCACGCTAATGTTCTTGTTGGTGTAGTAGCTCACGAGGTTGCGGTAACGCTTCATTTTGGAGTAGCAGCGTTCCACCACGTCCATGCGCTCCTTGTCCGTCATGGAGAGCGTGGTGATGTTCACCACGTTCTTCAGTTCCGTCAGCACGTCATTGGATTCCTCCAATAGCTTGGTGTAGCCGAAGGCGATGGCTCCGAGTTCCTCCACCGTGAAGTTGTCGTCACGCATCATCTTCTGGAAGCTGGTCACATAGGTGTCGGTGATGTCACCCACCATCAGGATGGTCTGCTGCACCTTCCGGGCGTCCTTTACCAGATTGTTCACGGATTTGAGTGCGTCGTAATACTTCTTGCCCTGTTCGTAAATCTTCACGGTCTCTTGAAAATTTTTTATCATATTCTGGGCGGTCGTGGAAGTGTGTACCACGTTCTTCGAGGTGTTCACGATGCTCTGCGCGATGTTGGACGGGTCTATCACCGCCCACTGTGCGCTTGCCCTGCCTGCGATGAGCAGGCACAGGCAGATGGCTAATGTTATTCTTGTTCTCATGTTATCCGTATTTTAGCGGTTGTGTGATGTTTCTTTCAACACTTTGAGAGCATCCTCAATGTCTGAGAATGAAACACCCTGCATCGCATCTTCAGCGATTGAGAAGCCGGGGTATTCGTCCGTATCAGCCTCGTCTTTCTTCGTTGAACGGATATAGTCCCCGTTTGGCGAGAAGGTCAGCACGTCGGTGGCCTCGTTGTAGGACACGTCGATGCGGAAGCCGGTGTTCATGAACAGGTTGCCGTTCTCCTCCTGCAAGAGATAGGTTTCCGGCTTCAGCTTGCGGCGCAGACCGCTCCGCTTGAACACCGTCACCTTATAGGCTTCGCCCTCCTTGTAGATAAGCACGTCGGGCTTGCCCTCCACACTCTCCCAGTTTCCGCAAAGCAGGTCGCGTCGGTTGTCCGTTATGTCGCAGGATTGCAGCACCATGACCGCCAGCCCGATTAAACACTTGCTGACTTGCAGCATTTTCGTTCTTGATATACTCATACGCATTTTCTTTTTTAGTTGATGAATCTGTTTCTACTTACTCCTTTTTTCTCCGCCTTTCGGCAAGTTGCCGGATGACGGCTTCGATGTCGCCGCCCAGCTGCTCCGCCAGACGGTAAACCTCCACCTTCTCCGTTTCTTCGGTGGTGTACGCCAGATACTCTTCAGCACTAACTTCGGTGGCATAGACTGCCGACTGCGTGCCGCCCAGTCCTATCCACACTTCCTTGTAGAGCCTTGACGGGTTGTTCGCCATGTTGATGGAGAGTATCTGCGACTTCTCCTTCTCCGTCAGACCCAACAGGGACTGTATGGCATCAAACTTGTTCATGTACTTCCGCTGGTCAAGGAGTATCTTGCAGTCGGAGTTGTTGATGATGCTCTCCTTGACCACGGGCGAGGAAATGATGTCGTCCACCTCCTGCGTCACCACGATTGCCTCCCCGTAATACTTGCGCACGGTCTTGTACATATAGCGCAGGTACTCAGCCATGTTCGCCGAAGATAGAGCCTTCCAAGCCTCTTCCACTATCAACTGTTTCCTTACGCCTTTCAATCGGCGCATCTTGTTGATGAAGGCTTCCATGATGATGATGGTCACCACAGGGAAAAGCTCGCGATTTTCCTTTATACTGTCAATCTCGAAGACGATGAACCGCTTGCCGAGCAGGTCGATGTTCTCCGTGGAGTTGAGCAGGAAGTCGTAGCGTCCGCCCCGGTAATACTGCCGCATGGTGGTGAGCATATTGTCGATGTTGAAGTCGGACTTCTCCACCTTTATCTCACGTTCCGCCAGTTCGCGGCGGTAGTCGTCGCGCATATACTCGTAGAAGGTGTTGAACGAGGGGACGATGCTCCGGTCAGCCCTGATACGCTCGATATAGGCGTTCACCGCACTGCCCAGTTCGCCGCTCTCCGTCTTCGTCACTTTGTCGTCCTCCGACTTCCAGAGCGTCAGCAGCAATGTCTTGATGCTGTCCTTTTTCTCCACGTCGAACACGTAATCATCGGTGTAGAACGGGTTGAACGAAATCGGTTTCTCCTCCGTGTAGGTGAAGTACACGCCGTCCGCCCCGTTTGTCTTGCACCGGATCATCTCGCACAAGCCCTGATAGGAGTTTCCCGTGTCCACCAGCACCACGTGCGTACCCTGCTCGTAGTATTGCCTCACGAGGTGGTTCATAAAAAAGGATTTGCCGCTGCCCGAAGGACCCAACACGAACTTGTTGCGGTTGGTCGTGATACCCCGCTTCATCGGCAGGTCGCTGATGTCGAGGTGCAACGGTTTTCCCGTAAGCCTGTCCACCATCTTGATGCCGAAGGGCGAGAGCGAACTGCGGTAGTTGGTTTCCTCCGTGAAGAGGCACACCGCCTGCTCGATGAAGGTGTGGAAACTCTCTTCCGCCGGGAAGTCCGCCGCGTTGCCGGGCATCGCCGCCCAGTAGAGCGTCGGGCAGTCGATGGTATTGTGGTGCGGCACGCACTCCATGCTTGCCAGCTGGCTGCCCACATCGTTCTTGATATGCTTCAGTTCCTCCGCGTCATCGCTCCACGCCATGACGTTGAAGTGCGCCCGTACCGAGGTCAGCCCGTAGGAATGGGCTTCGTTCAGGTACTGGTCTATCCACTCGCGGTTGATGCTGTTGCTCCGGCTGTATCGGGATAGCGACTGCATATTCCTTGCGGACTTCTCGAACTTCTGCAAATTTTCCTCGCTGTTGTCTATAATCACATATTGGTTGTAGATGTGGTTGCAGGAGAGCAGCAGACCCACGGGGGAGGCGAAGGAGAGGCGGCAGTCGCTCCGGTCGGTGGAAAGCCGTTCATACCGGGTGTCGGTAGCCACCTTGCCGGGCAGGTCTTCCGCGTCGGAAAGGGTGTGCAGGCACAGGCGGTTGTCGCCGATGCGCATTTCCTTTGCCGAAAGGCCGATGTCCTGCAAGGTCGCGTTGTCTTCGGGCATGAGCGAGAAGTATCGCTCTATCAGCCCGGCAGATTTCTCCGTGCCGACAATCTCGTCGGTGGAGAGGCGGCGCAGCCTCACGAATCCGCTGTCATTCATGATGCGCTCGAACTGTTCCGTGGCTTCCATGAACTTCCCGGCGGTTTCCTTGTCCAGCTCCTTCGGGATGATATGCCCGCGGCACAGCGTGCTGAAGTTGCTCTGCATACGGTTACGCTCCTTCGTCGTCTTGGTCAGGTAGAGGTAGCAGGTGTGTTTCAAGTAAGGACGCTCGTTGAAGTGGCGTTCAAAACTCCTTGAGAGAAAACTCATGTCGTCCTTTTGCAGTTCAGGCTTGTAGCGTTCCTTGATGAACCAGTCCTGCTTATGCACGATGCAGAAGTCGGGCAGCACCTTGATTGCCTTGCACCAGCAGCCGTGTATCGCCTCGTACTCCGTAGCCGTCACAGTGTAAAGCTCCGGCAGTTCCACCTCGAAGGCCACCGTGATGTCGGCGTCTTTGGAGATGATACAGCCATGCTCCACCGCCAATAGCGGGAACTTGTTTTCCAGTGTTGTCATTTTGGATGTATTTCTCATGTCGTTTCTTCCTTTCGTTGCCGTTTGAGTAATCGGGTGATCCGCCGTCGGTTGATAAGGTATCGGGGATGGCTCCTTGCCGCTCCCAATTTCATCAGCCCGTGTTCGCCGTACCGGGCGTTCAGCGCGAAGGTCTGCCATACGAGGACGGAAGACGATGCCGCGCCGAAGCCGATACATATCCACTGGTCGATGCCGACCATGTAGAGGATGACGAACAGGACGAAGAGAGCCAGCAGACCTCCGCAGAAGATGAAGAGGTACTGAGCCTTCAAACCCTTGAACTCGACCGGACGGCCGATACCCTTGTTTATCGGGTATTCAGCCATACATTGTTTATTAAAGGAAGAATGAGCGCAGGATAGTGGCGGCGACAATCAAGAAGATACAAGCCCCGAACCACGAGGCGGCGGTCTTCGAGGTGTCCGGGTCTCCGGACGAGAATTTTCCGTACACTTTCACGCCACCGATAAGCCCGACTACCGCGCCGATGGCGTAGATTAATTTCGTGCCGGGGTCGAAATACGAACTCACCATAGAGGTGGCTTCGTTGATGCCAGCCAGACCGTTTCCCTGTGCGAAAGCGGAGGCGGTTGCGGCAATCATAAGTGCCGCAGCGATGATTAACTTTTGTCTGATGTTCTTGTTCATAAACTGTTCTTTTTTGTGCCGTCCAAAGGGTGGATAGTCCTTTTTCGGGCGGTTGATACTTGATTACTTTACTTTGGTTTTAGTGGTTGCCCGTTTGTTTCTACGGACTTGGGGCTGTCCGTTGCGGGTTGGCTGTACCTTGTACCGCCGTGCGCGTGGGTGTCGTCATTTTACGTTTTCATTTCCATTCTTTTTTAGTTGTTATACATAGTTTCGGAAGTCGAACTCCTCGATGTTGTCGGGAATCACGAACACCTTTTCCTTTTGTTGTGTCACGGTCATGTTCACCGTGTCCACGAAAACTGCCATCGCCTTTGCAAGCCTCTCGCTCATTGCTTCATCGGTCAGGCGTTCCGTTATCCTTGTAAAAAGCTCTGTCCCGTCCAGTTCCGTCATGACCTTTCCGGCGTGTCGCATTTCCTCCTCGGACGGTGAGTCCTTCTTTATGGTGCGTACAGCCCTGTCAATATCCTCGAAACTGTTTCCCGAAGCCTGTTTTTTGTCCGGCTCCTCGTCCTCCGGTTCATCCTCTCCGTACTTCAGTTCCGAAGGCTTGATGCTCGTGAAGGTTTCATCGAGTTTTTCCTCCGGTACTTGTGCCGTGTGTGAGGCGGTTTCCGCGTTTCCGTCGTCAAAAGTAGCCTCTTCCTCCGACAGTGCCATGCCTTTTTCCGAAGTGGCAGCTTGTGGCACCGGTGTGGCAGTGGTTGTCCGGGTCGGAGCCATTTTGAAACGGCTCTTGCCGATGATGTCCGATTCATCTGCGGGCGGGGGCTCCTTTGCCTCCGGCTTTGCCGCCGTACTGTCCAATGACCTCCACAGCCCGGCAATGTGTCGGAAGAAACGGACGAGTTTCGTTTCCATGATGCGGTCATAGAACAGCAGGAACAGGAACCACACGTTGCAGGCTACCGATACGATTAGAAACACCTTTGTCATAGTCTTATTTTTTTGGCGTTTTCAATCTGTTCCATGTGCTGCGCCCCGTATTGGCGGAAATGGTCACGGAGGATGTTGTCCACGAACTTGCCGATGCTCAGCTTTTTTCCCATACGGCTGGCGACGACAGCGACTTTCTCATGGACCTCGCGGCTGATGTATATACATTGCCGTGTGTTGATCTCCGATACTTCCAAGAAAACAGAGAGCGGCTTGCCTCTGCCTTCATCCTTGCGGAAGTCGCTGCCGGTCTTTTCCTGACCGTATCCGTTTGCACACTTTGCTGCACGGGCAGCGGTTCTTTCACTTTTTCCTGTTTGCAGGCACTCAGCCTGACGGTTCTTCTTTGTTCTTTTCATACTTCTTTGTTGTTTTTGGGGTGTTT
>ERZ791891.608-NODE-608-length-16691-cov-330.583434_pt1 | contig 16691 bp, 10 predicted proteins | sample MGYA00510155_ERZ791891 | MGnify/ENA primary metagenome ERZ791891 (study PRJEB30046, sample SAMN00792061) | human gut metagenome | study: EMG produced TPA metagenomics assembly of the A metagenome-wide association study of gut microbiota in type 2... | reverse complement strand
GCTCAGGTGCTTATAAAAAATATTAAATTATAGTGTTGCGGAAATTAGAGATAAAAGGAATATTTCAAATAGAAGAGGAAAACTCGCGTTACATAGGCGACCTAGATATAGACAAACTGAAAGATTTGACAATTGCGTATATGGAAGGTAAAAACTTTCATGATATATCGGAATTGCTACCTCAATCAACAGGAAACGAGCATTTAAAGAATGTTCGCAGATTTGTATTATCTGTTATCCCATCTGTCTCGTATGCTATAGGTATCTTTAGTAAATTATTAAAGCGAAAGGCTGATGACGAAAATGTACACATTGATGGTGACATTCTTTTCCTTGCGACCATAGTTAAGGAAGGTGTTACAAGTGCAAGTATGCTGAGATATAAAGAAAAACATTTTTTGATGCGAGTTGCTTGTCATGAGGAATATTTGAGTTTACATTAATCAATCATGAGTCCACTTTAAAAAGTGGTTTCGTTTAAAAGTTTAACATACATTCGTTCTTTGAAATTTTGTAGTCTGGAGATTTTTTCGTAACTTTGAAGTCTCAAACAGCAATATAAGAATATGTTTAAAAAGAGTCCAAAGACAAAGCAATTCAACTTGTTCAGTTCTCCTTCAGGGCTGATGTGCAAGCGAGAGAGTCGTATGTACGACGATAAGTCAGCTTGACATAACAAGTTCTACAAGGAAGTAACCTCCAAGGTTGGCGAAGACATTTTCAAACCGCTCTATACAACAGAGCGAGAGGATAATCGTGTCGGTCATCCAAATGCTTCTATCCTCATTCTTGTCTCAATGATGATCCTCAAAGAAGGATGCGGTTGCAGCGACGAACAGTTGTATGAACAATGCCGATTCAATCTGCTTTATCGCTGTGCCCTTGGCATGGTGACTCTTGATGAACAGTGCCAGCCATAGATTCTTATTATGGATTTCGCCGTAAGATCTGCGAGTATGAGGAGAAAAACGGCGTGAACCTTTTCGACCCATGACATAATAGGTGATGACACTCTTCTATGCCGTGTGTTCTCAGAGTAATACGACAAGTCTGAGGAAGGCATCGTCTCTGTCCTAGATAAAAAGAAAGTCTGCACCAAGAGCCTTCAGAACCCATATGATCCAGATGCTGAGTATCGTGGAAAGAATGGGAAGAAGGTGAAGGGGTACAGCACCAACATCACAGAAACTACGGATGAGCCAGGTAAACCGAGCCTTATCACTGACGTTAAGGTTAAGGGAGCTTCCGCCGCAGACAATGGTTTTGTTCAAGATGCCATAGATTCTACGAAGGACGTTACAGGCAATGACGTGCAAACGGTCTATACTGATGGAGCATATCAAAGCAGAGAGAATTGCAAGTTTGCAGAGGACAATGGCATTGAGTTCATCGCCAATGGCATACAAGGCAAGCCTTCTCGATTTGACTTAGACATGACGGCCGAGCATACCTTGCAAGTCACCGACAAGACAACGGCTGAAGTCCAAACGGCAATACCTGTCAAACAAGACCGATGGAAGATAGCTGTTGAGAGTCCAAATGGAAAGAAGTCTTGGAGGTACTTCTCCAAAGAACAAGTGGACAAAGCCGAGGTTCGCAAGAAAGTTGAATCCATCCCTTTTGAGGAAAGGAAGAAACGCAACAATGTCGAAGCAACCATGTTCCAATATTGCTTCTGTACGAGAAACAACAAGACCAGATACCGCACAAAGATAAAGCATACTTTGCAAGCAATTGCAAGGTGTGCTTGGATCAACATGCGCCGACTTTTCTTGTATGACCTCGAAATGGGTCTCCAGATGACAACAAAATAGTTCAAAGAGCGAATCGCCCCACTTTGGGGCTATATTTAGGCTACAGGAGGCATTTTCACGTTGCATAAACAACTCGTTCGCCAACTGGTTGCCAGAGTTAGTTAACGCCGAGGATTGCATAAAGGCTTTCCAAGGCATATGTTTAATTCAAATTTAATCCACTTTTTAAGGTGGAGTCATAATTGAAAATAATGAGAAAAGGTAAACTTTTAAGTAAGGTTCCTTGTAATGATGACTTGTTTGAAGGTGGAGCTCATCGAAAGCTGGCTATAGAAATATCCGATGAGATACGCAATGATGATAATTGCACCATTATAGGTATTGATGGAGGATGGGGTTCTGGTAAATCCAACCTTGTTGGAATGATACAAAAAGAACTGTCCATGGGTTCGAATGGTGGTAAGTTTCATTTCTTTACCTATGATGCTTGGGGACATCAGACCGATCTTCAGAGAAGAACGATACTTGAAGAACTTACTTCTGATTTAGTGAAAGGGCAAACGCCTATCTTAAATGAAAATAGTTGGAAAGATAGTCTTGAGAATCTTTTAGCAAAGAAGAAACATACGACTACAAAAACAATTCCTGCAATTGGAATTGGTACTATAGTAAGCTTGTTCTCGATCTTGCTGACACCTTTTGTTACTCATCTTGCTTCTTTGGTTTCTGTAGAATGGTTAAAGCAAGCTGTTCTAGTTATACCTTATGTCGCAGCTTATGGCTTTTTCGGGTATCGTCATTATGGAAAGATGAAAGATAAATACAAGCAAGATTTTACATGGGAAAAATGCCTTTCTGAGTTTTTCTTAATTTATAAAGACGATATTAAAGAAGAAACTAAGTTTGAAACAATTTCTGAAAAGGAACCTTCTAGCAGACAATTCAAAGAATGGATACATGAAATAGATGATGGGCTGAAACAAAATAATGGCATCGTTTTAGTTTTGGTTATTGACAACATGGATCGATTGCCCAAGCAGAAAGTACAAGAACTTTGGGCTGCAATTCATTCTTGTTTCTCAGAGGAAAAGTATACTAATATAAGAATAATAGTCCCATTCGATAGATTGCATATACGTAATGCCTTTCAATCTGAGAATCTGGTTAGACAGTGTGATGGTAAAGATAATGCTATAACTGTGTATGGTGATGATTTTATTAATAAAACGTTCTACATAGTCTATACTGTTCCACCTCCAATATTGTCAGGTTGGATGCATTATTTCAAAGATAGATGGAAAGAGGCTTTTGGCAATAGTGCTATTGTGGATTATAGTGTTTTGCAAGTGTATGATATGTTGACCAAAGAGCAAAGTCCTCGCAAAATAATTGCTTTTATCAATCAGTTTGTCACCATTCGTAATTTATGTGATGAGAGAATTGATGATAAATATATTGCATTGTATATCTTTGGAAGGAGTAAAATCATAGAGAATCCTCTTGAAGAGATATTAAATCCATCGTATTTGCAAGGATTGAATTTTCTGTATTCTGATGATGAAAACATGGCAAGCAATATATCTTCTTTGTATTATCAACTTTCTTTGGATAAAGCTATGGATGTGGTCTTTACTAGAGAGGTGACTGCAGAGTTGGATGATAACAACGTGAAAGTTCTTGATCAATTGAGAGGAAAAGCAAATTATTGGGAAATCTTGAATCATTCAATAACTGCGGTATCTAATATAGAGAATGCAGCCCTGGCATTGGAGAAGCATTTCGGAGATAATAGTTCTCATGAAGCGTCTTTAATATGGGATGCTTTGTATATGAGGAGTAACCCTGGAAGCGCAACGCGAGATAAACAATACGAGGAATATCATGGTATTTTGCTAAAGCATATATCGGAGAAAAAAGAATATTATGCGCACTTGCTAACAGTTTATCATGCTAATATCTATGATGGCTTTGATTTGCAAAATTACATCAATGGTATTGATAAATTACATGAGTTTATTTCCGAAGAAGACAGAAAAATATCGGACCGTAAGACAATTATTTCACCAAAACAATACTTGCAATTAGTAGAAAGTAGAAAAGATAATTTCGAAGAGTATGGCCTTGTAGTAGATGATGAAAAAATGGATGATTACCTTGTGGGTTTAGATGTAAATAAACTCGCAGATATGAAGTTCTATCCTTTATTGAAAAATGAGGTAAAACTTCCAAAATATAAAGAACAAATTAAACTGCTAGTCACTGATAATACCTCGAACTTCTCTATAGAAACTAAACTTCTTTGTAGATTGAAAGAGTTAGTCGAGGATGATAGACCGATTGATATCTCTGTCTATATTAACGATAGTGAAATTTACAATATGCTCAATGCATTGTCGAAAGATGAAGAATTATATCCTGATGTGTTAGCTATGGCTATTTCTCGATATTCTAATAATAGTAATATACGTAGTTTCTTGCTGAATAGTGTTGGCGCTTTGTCTGAAGAACAAACAGAGAAAGTGGCAAGCTGTATAGAATACTATATCAGTTATGGCAAATTGTTGCTTCAATTGGAAAACTTTAGTGCTGTGCCGTATGTTGCTGATATTGCACGAATTTTAACGACAAGTAGCTCTGGAAATTCAAGAATGAATATAAAGGATTCTTTGGTGAATTATGATAATATATATAGTCATTTGAAGTTAGATTCGCTATCTCTTCTGAGAAGATGGAATGATTGGAGTAGGTTTGTTTCTTCGATAAAGATTGCTGATGTTCCTTCATTATCCACTCGTCTTGTTGAGGATATGAAGAAGTCTTCGGAACTCCAAATTTCAAAACATTGTTTAGGATTGGTTGAGGAGTATCTGGAATCTATTGATCAAGAAACTTGGAAACGTAGTTTTTCTACCGATAATTATAATTTAAAACTGTTATATGTATATCATCCAAGATTACTTGCATTCTTTGTAGATGCTTTCAAGGAAAATATGCGTGTTTATGCTCTGGGTGATTCTGATACTCCGATATCAAAAGAGTTGGTTGAAAAATCAATGACTATTTTGACGGATATGGGATATGACTGTTCTATAGTCTTCAAGGAAGTAAGAGATATCTTTGTTAATAACTCTTGTGTCAATAAAGACAAATTGAAGTACTTTGGTAAATGGCTTTTCTTGTATGGTAATTTGGAAGGTTCTAAAAAGTCTTTGAATAAGATTCTACGTTCAGAATTTTTGGATGACCCAGAAATTCTGAAATTAGTATCTGAAAACAAAAGTGTTGTAAAACAGATAATAAAGAAGGCGGATGATACTTCTGACTTTACAAATAAGTTATCTGCTTTGACTAAACAGCATGATGATGACGATGGGTTAAAATCCTTATGTGCTTATTGGGGAATAGATATTAATAGTAGTAAATGATAATTTATGTAGTCAAAGATAACATTCTCCAGTTGACTCTTATCTATGCCATTTAATGAATGATGTGATTGGGTTGTAAGCGTCCAAAAATGTCACAACGCCCCTATAATGAGTTTGTTTAATAGATGGGGCTTAGTTCTTTTTTCTAGTATTATAGATTAGTTTATGACAGAATTTTATATTTTTGCTGTTGTTGTTACATCAGAAGGTAGTGTGGGTAAGCGTAAGCTAAAAGCCTTTACTCCGTACTTCCTCTGCGATGGTTGGCATTTTGAGGGCAGTAAAATCATACGCTCTAAGAAAAATTTGTTATACAAGTCTCCCTACAATGAATATCTGCAATCGAAAAACGGACTATCTTTGTCTATCTCGGCTATTGTTGGAGAAAATGGGTCTGGTAAAAGCTCTTTAGTGGAGTTTATCATTCGCTTAATCAATAATTTTGCAACGAGTATCTTTGGTGAACAAAATATGACTTTGGCTTTTGAGCACTTGCATTACATTGATGGTGTAGAGGGACGATTGTATTTTTCAATAGATGGCATTCCACATATGGTCAGTGTCGAAAATCGAAGTGTTACTTTGGAATCATTTAGTCTTCAGCCGGGAAATAAGGATGAACAACAGTTTTGTGCATACAACACTCCTAATATATTTGATAACGAACAGTCTAGAGAGCCTGTAGTTGATGCGTTGCCTATATCTGAATGGAGAGATCGAAAAAACGAGGATTTGTCAATAAAAGAAAAGCTTAGCAAATTTTTCTTTTATACATTGGTTAACAACTATTCCATCTATGCCTATAACTCTTTTGATTATAAGGAAGAGAATACATCCTTGGAATATGAAGCAAAGATTAGAAAAAAGAAATATGCAACCGATGATGAGCGAAGTTGGCTAAACGGGATATTCCATAAAAATGATGGTTATCAGGTGCCATTAGTACTGTCTCCTTACAGGGATAAAGGTAACATCAATATCAATTTGGAAAATGAACTGTCGAAGGAACGTTTAATGGCTTTGATGATTATGCCGAAACAGAACTTCCGTGTTATCAATAATCACTTGGAAGTTCGTGGCATTTCAATCTCTCGTAAAAAATATGTCTATGATGCCCAGCGAGTACGAAATAAAGGGTATTACAAAAACCTCACTCAAGCTGGATTTGATAAGATTGAAAATATACTTCTCAAAATGTGGGGAGATGTGATTGCGGAAGATTTGAGTTTGTACAAGAATAGACGGTATTATCAAGAGGCGATTGATTACCTGACTTATAAGACTTTAAAAATATCTGTTTTGTATAGTCAGTATAAAAGATTTTTCTACGTAAGTCATCGTAATATCAGAAGTAAGGTTGACGAAAAGCAACTGCAGGCTCTTGTTATAAGACTATCTCTAGATAAATCACATATAACAAGAAAGATAAGACACATCCTGGCTTATATCTGTTATGGACTTTACGAAAGGCAGTTAGAATATGATATTTCATTATTATCTGACAAAGCAAAAGAGATCATAGATAAAGAAGTTGCAAAAGGTAATCCCTTTGGGAAACAATTTATTTATGGTATAGATGATTTGGTTCCTCCTCCAATTTTTGATGTTAAGATACAGTTGGTTGATCAACAAAATGGTAATGATGTTGCATTTGAAACATTAAGCTCGGGCGAAAAACAGCAAGCGTTTGTAGTAAGTTCTATCTTGTATCATTTGGGAAACATAGAGTCTGTCTTCCGAGACAATAACAAGAACAGAATAGCTTATAGCAATGTTTGTATTATTCTCGAAGAGATAGAATTGTACTTTCATCCTCAATTTCAAAAGAATCTCATCAAGTATATTTTAGATGGTATCAAACAAATGTCTTTTGCTCATATTAAAGGAATACAATTAATGATAGTAACTCATTCTCCTTTTGTTTTATCGGATATACCGACAAGCAATATCTTGGCTTTGGAAGATGGAATGCAATCAAAAACTGAACTTCAAACATTTGGAGCCAATATCTATGATATGTTGAATACTAGTTTCTTTTTGCACAATAGTACGATAGGTGATTTTGCTCAATGGTTGATTGGGCGTATTATATTGATACTAAGAGTATATGAGAATCCACAATATGGGATTAATATGCTTAATGGTGGAAACGAAAAAAATGAGGTAGACGAGGAATTTATGGATAAGTATCTGGTGGCGCAAGAAAATTCTAAAAGTTGGAACATGGAAACCATCAAGCATGACTATCCGCAAGATTATATTGGGTATTTAATTGATATGATAGATGAGCCATTAGCAAAAATGGCTTTACTGCGAAAATACTATGAAATATTCGGCGAGAAAGAATTGGCTTTGAAGGCCCAAATAAACGAACACAGACGTGCAATAGCTGCATTGGAAGCTAAATTAAAAGATAATCAGTAAGAAGATGTGGTATCTAAAAAAAGTAAATCAAGATATACTTGACGAATATGTTGGCAAGTTAAAAAATGGCTTGGCTAAGAGAATCAAAAAATCCAATATGTTGACAGAAGAACAAAAGAATGTTTTTACTGATGACAGATTAGCTCATTTGCTTAAGGATGAACCACAGCCTTTGTTTGACTTGCATTTGGAAATCATGAAAGGGTTAATTCCTGAATATGATGAAAGAGAGTTTGATAGACTACGAACCGCAAATTGTAAGATTGAAGGAAATAGAACAGCAGAAGAAAAATTGATAGTAGGAAAGTACTCTCTTTTAAAAACATTATTGAAAGTCTTTGGCTACGATCAGGCTCTTTCTCAAAGTAAGAGCAAGTCATATTGGTTAACAAGGGTGAAAGAACAAGATGTTTGCACGTATTGTAACCGGCAATATACTTTTACTGTTATCAAGGACTTGAAAAATGGTAAACGAGAAAATGATGACTCTCGAATTGCAAGGCCTGCTTTAGACCATTGGTTTCCTGAAAGTTTATATCCTATCATGTCGCTTAGCTTTTATAATCTTATTCCGAGTTGCACCATTTGCAACAGTTCCGCAAAAGGAGATGCTTTGTTTAAATTTGAGACGCATATTCACCCTTATTTGAATGAAAAGCCAAATCCTACGTTTAAATTTGGTTACTTGCCTAATGGGAAAAGATGGACTGTGGATTTCATTGATGTTACTGATGGAAAAGAGAAACAAATGCTTGACGACTTTCATCTAAGAGAGCTGTATCACTGCCATGATAATTTAGAGGTTTCTGAATTGTTGAATTTGGCATTGAAAAATAATGGAACGTACTTAGATCGCCTTTTTAAGAATGTACTACTGGACTTTGCGCCAATGACAAAAGAAGAAATATACAGAATGTTGTTTGGGACAGAAATGTTGCCTGATAATCAAGACAAGCGCCCTTTGAGTAAACTAAAGCATGACCTGTTGGAAGAAATTGGTCAAGTGTATGGAGTCAATATAGTTGGAAAAAATGAATAACTTAAAATTGTGGTTGGGAAAGATCTGGAAGAAAATTCTAACGGTATCCATTAAAGAGTGGATGTTAGGATTGGCTCTTGCTCTGTATATAGTGTGGTATCATCAGATTGAGAATCTATTACAACACACATTGATAGATCATGTTGTGAGCTATTTGCCAGATGCTTGCTGGCAATCAGATGTTACCATCGGTATTATCATGGTTGCAGAGCTGTTCTTTATCATAAATATCAATCGGGAACGAATCAGTTATTCACGAACTGAAGTGATTTTGTCACTACTTATTATAGGTTCTTGCATCTATTCAAAGTGTCATCAATATCTGACATTCTATCATTTCTCATTCTGTCAGTATCTGGACTATTGTTTGGCAATATTGATTGTACCTATGGTTGACTTGGTCTATTGGGTGCAGAATAATATTAAAGCTAAAGATGACAGATATATACAAGGAGCGTTTCTTGAAGATTGTGCCACTGTAGAAGATTCTTTCGGGCGGTCGCATTTTGCCAAAGTTTTAGTCAATGAAATCATCATGTTGGATAACAAACAAAGTGCTTATACAATAGGATTGAATGCTAAGTATGGTATGGGGAAAACGTCTTTTATGATTCAAATGCAAAATCTATTGGGGCAGCATAAAACTTCCTATGTCTGTATATCTCCATGGTCTTGCACTTCGGATGGACAAATCGTAAAGGATTTCTTTCATAGTATATCTGGTGTGATTGGTCGCAAAATGGGGTTTGGGATAAATAAACTGTTGAGTATTTATAAGGATCTCATTCTGGATGTTCAACATGCTTATAAAATCAAAGCTTTTGATGATTTGTTGAAGAATGAAAAATCAATCTGTGAAGTGTATGAAGAGATAAAGGCAAAACTTTCTATATGTAAAGAGAAAATAGTCGTCTTTATAGATGATGTGGATCGACTCCAGGCATCAGAATTGGCAATGATAATCCAATTGATAAGAAACACGGGTAATTTCCCCTATGTTGTCTTTATGTTATTTTACGATAAGGATTATATGGTTAAGGCTTTGGAGCAAAATAAAAGTATAACTGATGCTGATGAATATTTAAAGAAAATCATAAACGTTGAATTGATGTTTCCTGCCTACGATGCAGAAATATATCGAAGTACTATTACCACAAGAATTGATAACATATTGAGGCTTATAATTCCTGATGTTCATGAGCGAGAAACAGTTGTGTATTCTTTTATAGAAAGAATGTCGCCTAAGAATGGAATATTATCTATTGATTATTTGGAATACGCGTTCCCTAATTATAGGGATTTAAATCGCTTTATTTCCATGTTTTCGCTTGACTTAAAGATGCTTTTGTCTGCCAATCAAGATAAAGTGGAATGTTGGAAAAATGAAATTGATGTTGCAGATTTGATATTGATAGAGTTGTTGAAATATGTTCGGCCTGACTTATATGAAATGCTTCGTTCTAGAAAAGATACGTTGTTGGAGCCAAGTAAAGAAGAATACACATTGAGGAAGGAAGTGAAAGACTTTATCCGAAAGGAAGAAAACGAATTAATGGAAAAGCTTTTTAACCGCATAGCATCTCTAAGAAATGAAGAGAAAGATGATAAGGAAGAAAAACAGCCGAGAATAAAAGTAGACTTAAAGGAAAATGACAAGCAGCTGATTCAACAGAGAAATTATGTGGCTCACCACTTGCTGGATGTATTGTTCCTAGAAGAACGGCGTGGGGACAAAGAACGTATGATGAGAAACCGTATCTCCTATACCAGCTATTTTTTGTATTCTCTATCCAAAGAACAAATTTCTTCGCCTGAATTTAATAGCATTTTCGATTCTCAAGACAACATAAAGGATTTCTTTGTAAATGAGAAAAACAAATTGAAATTTGAATCATATTTCAAGAAATTACGTACTTATATGGAAGAGGATGAAAGTAATACGGACATTATCGGACTATTCGATAAAATCTTCTTGAGTGCCAGGTTATATGCAAAGAGTAAATGTAATGAACAATATCATAGCATACATAATGTATTTACATATCTAAACCAGATTATCAAGTATGACTTGGAACCATTAAGATATTTGTACTTTACAACTATAAGGTCAGAACATTCTGTTATTAGCAAAGAAGCTTTTGTAAGTTTATTGCAAGACGGTAACTTCTTATGGGAGAAGATGATTTTAGTTAATGGCATGGGAGATTTGAGAAAAAGCCAATATTATCTTTTTAAAGGAGAAGGAGATTTGTTTATTAACACACTCAATGAGAACATAAAGCGAGTTTTTCCTTCTATTGCTAATCCAAAGGATTGGGCATTTTGTCATGCATTGAAGATGATGCGTGAGCTGAATGATGAATTTGAGGATTACCTAAGTGATTATTTTGATACTGAAGAGAAACAGCTAGAATGGTTGCTCTTGGGCATTTACTGGGGGAAAAATGAAAGATATGAACAATATTGCTTTGAGCCGTATCACTTTTATAATGATTTGGTCTTTGGGATACCAGAGGGCAAATCTTATCAAGGTAATGCTATCATCGACAAAATCTTAGAAAATACTAATAGTGATGATGTAAAGACATGCATATCCATCATAAAAGGTGAAATTCCTTTGGATAAACGAAATGTTGATAACTATCCTGTTTTGAAAAAGGCTAGATTCTACAAAGAAAAATGAGGATGGCAATAATACAGCAATCAAATTTCAGAATAAATGAACAAAAATATACAGACAATATTGAATATGCTAGAGTGTAATACTTTTCAACGAGAAGTATTATTGGACATTCTCGAGTCTTATAGTGAAGATATTGCATTGATGCCTATCAAGTTGTTTGCGAACCAAAAGATTTTAAGGACACGTAAAAATGAAGACGATGTCTTTGGGTATATTCATGAACTCTCATATCCACCGAAAGAGTATGCTCGTACAGACCGGGCATCAATAGAAAGTAAACCGATGTTCTATGCAAGCATTTTCACTAAAGAAGTTGAAAAGTCTCATGCATATCCAAGAATTATCAGCGCATTGGAAACGATTCCATTATTACGGGCTAAAGGAACTAGTGGACAAAATTTAATTACTCAAAGTGTTTGGATGATAGATGAAGAAGTTCATGCATATTCTTTCCCTTTATCTTCTCAATATAAGAGAGCTTGCTCGGAAATTAATATGCTTAACTCTGATTGGGATAAAGTTCTGAAGAATGAATATTCAGAAGACTCTATCGAATTCTTCTCTTTTATAGGTGATTTGATGGCAAAACCTAACGAATCATGTCTTTATGAAATTACCGCAACTAGTATTGATTTCATATTAGAACATTTTGATTTTGATGGTGTCTTGTATCCATCGGTTCAGGCAGAAGGACAAGGTATGAATATTTGTATAAAGCCCGATGTCGTTGATAGTAAAATATCGTTTGCAGGTGCTGCTACAGAAGTGATTGTTAGAAATGGTGACAATTCTCAAATACATATATTAGGAAATACTCATATGATAACTAAAGATTCTTTTGAATGGGTTCTAACAAATGATGGGAAAATGTTTTTGCAGCAAATTGGCCTGTTAGCACCTTCCTTTCAAAATACCCCTATAGTTATTCGCTCAGAAAGCCTAATGTAGTGTCAAATATATAAAACGGATTATGAACACAAACACTCAAATAGACAAGATAGATAAAGTACTCTCGAAAATATCGGGCAAGGAGATGAAAGGCTTTGTTCGTCAGTATGCAGCTACGCATGATGACTTTGCTACGGCTTTGGTGGAAAAGTATTGGAAGCCAGAGCGTGGTAACTATAAGGAACAAGTGGAGGCTTGTTTTGCTCATGCTGGTGTGTCGGGCAAGCTATTCGGTCAACCCCAATTGGACTGGAGGAAGATAGAGCAAGACCTGGCTGCAATGATGAGAAAAGCCAAGAGCATGAAGAAGAAAGGAAATCTGATTGATGCTGCCCTGATTGCTGGATATGTAATGACCATCACTTGCCGAGAGTTCAAGCACGACCACTTGGCTTATACTCCTGCCAGGTATGATGTTTGGGCAGAAGAAAACAAGGTTTTGCAGGACATTGTCACCCAGTCGGCAGACATGGTGAGGGAGTTGCTGATCAAGAGTAATGAGATAGAGGAGGATTCCCGTTTGGGTATGCTTGGAGAGATAGCAGAGCAATGTGAGGAAATTGGTGACAACTATTTCATGCGCTTTGAGTGGTTTGTGGATGAGGCGATGCCGTTGCTTTGCGGTGATGATGAAAAGGCGTATCTGGCTCATATCAGCAAGCGGTTGAAAAACAAGAAAGAGAAATACTTCCATTATCGCTATTACATCCAAAAGGCTGATTACTGGGCAGCACATGGTAAGCGTGCTAAGGCAGAGAAGCTGATGTGGGAGAAACGGGATGACGAGAATATCCGAGACCATTATATCGACTGCCTCATAGAATGGGGTGAGTATAGGAAGGCAGTAGAGGTGATAGACGATAACGAGGATGACTTTCACTCCTACTCCAAAAAATGGGAGGATAAAGTGGTGAAGGCATTGAAACTGTCAGGTGATAAGGAATGGCTGATAGAAGAGTGCAAGAAACGCTTTGTCGTCAGTGGCTATCGAATTAAATATTACGAGGCCCTGAAAGAGGTGATAGACAAAAATGATTGGGCAGCCTTCTTTGATGAACTGTGGAAAATGCCCGATTGGGAGCATGACTATGAGGATGCGGAAGCCCAGATCCTCATCAAAGAGAAAAGGTTTGATCTGCTCAAGGATATGTTTGTGCATAAGGATTGGAACCTATGGGAGATTTATCCTAAATATATCAAATATGTACCCAAGCAAGACCATGCCGTTGTGGGCGAGATACTGTTCAAGGATATCAAGAGATTGGCTTTGCTCAAAGAAAAGCCAAAGGAGTTCAACTGGTTATTTGGACAGATAGAGAGAGTAATGAGAAAGTCTTCTGCCGTGGATAAGATTATCAAGAATGGTATCAGACAGCTTATTGCGGATTATCCTGACAGATATTATTTCAAGAGTTATTTGGGAAGCATCCTGTAGTCATGTTAAATGTTAAGTGTTGAATGTTAAGTGCTTAATTTTGATTTTTAAGACTAATATTATGACAAGAGAAGAATTTGCTGAGAGATGGCAGCAGCATTATCCAACGATGGATTTGCAGGCTGAGGTGTCATTCTATTACGATATATATCAAAGGATTTGCTCCGTTGCGAAAGATGGGAGCAAGAAAATCAATGAGGTGTTTAAGTGGACTGTGGAGGATTCCACTGACCTCAACTATGGTCTGCGTGTGTTGGAAGGTTGAATGAAGCAATTGAAGTCTTATGATTGGGAGATTTTCAAAGGTAAAGTGGCTTTTGACCTTGATAAAACCATCAAGGATGTTGAGAATCTATTGAAGAAATAATTTCTTTGCAATGAAGGAAATCAAACTTTTTGATTACCAAGAGGATATGAAGGAACGGATTGAGAAGGCGTTGCGTCTTCATCGGTCCGTGATGGCACAAATGCCAACGGGAACAGGAAAAACGGTTCTACTCGCTTCGGTCGTAGAATCGTTTTTGAGGGAACATTCCAATTGCAATGTTTGGATTGTTGCCCATAGAAGGGAGTTGGTTTCTCAGATTCGAGAAACTATAGAAAGAGTTTTTTCGAAAATCACCCCGTCCCTCTTTACCCTTAAAGAGGGCTCCACCTCTCACCCCGACCCTCTCTCCTCAGGAGCGAGGGAGGAAACCGCTCCTCCTCGTCGCTCGGAACCGCTACGCTCTAAGGTTGGCGGACCATCAAAGGTCTCGCCAGATTGTTTGTCGGCTAGCGCATTCAATGTTCCTATCAAGGCTGTGTCGATACAATGGTTGTCGAAGCACTATGACGAGATAGAGGAAGAACCGGGAATGATAGTGATTGACGAGGCGCACCATGCGCTTGCCAAGACCTATAAGGAGATGTGGGAGAGATTCCCGAAGGCTAAGTTCCTGGGACTGACGGCTACACCTTGCCGATTGAACGGTAAGGGCTTCACAGACCTGTTTGATGTGTTGGTGCAGTCGTGGGGTGTTCCTGAGTTTATCAGCAAGGGAAGATTGGCGACATACGATTTCGTGAGCATCAAGTCGGATGGTGTGACACAACGGCTCATCGACTCCTTGCAGAAGCGAGGTGCTGATGGTGACTACCAGAACAAGGAAATGGATATGTTGTTGAATAAGAAGCCGAGCATCGAAAGGCTCTATCGGAGCTTGGAAGAATTTGGTAAGGACAGAAAGGGTATCGTGTATGCTATCAATATTTCTCATGCTCAGAAAATCACAAAACTGTATCAGGAACATGGCGTGAAAGCCATTGCCATAGACTCGAAGACACCTGCCACGGAAAGACAGCAAGACATTGAAGCCTTCAAGAAAGGTGACATCCAAGTGCTGGTGAATGTGGACATTTTCTCGGAGGGATTTGACTGTCCGGATGTGGAGTTTGTACAGTTGGCTCGACCTACGCTGTCGCTTGCCAAGTACCTGCAGATGGTGGGACGAGGATTGCGAGTAGCCAAAGGAAAGAAGAACTGCGTGATTATAGATAATGTGGGACTGTATCGGGTGTTCGGGTTGCCTTCGCAGGTATGGAACTGGAATGCGATGTTTGAAGGAAAGCTGAAAGTTGGCAAGAAAAAGGAGACAGCCAAGGAAAGAGAGTTCTTTCTGATGAGCAAGGTGCAAGACTGTATTCAGATTCATCCAGACTCGGAAATGATGATGGTGATGAGCCATGAGGAATTGCTCCAAACGATACAGTATCGTGAGTTTGTGGATAGCAAAGGGGAGTTTGCCATCATCAAGCTGCCTGATGGAAAGATGACGGTAGTGAACCGACAAGGAGAACAAGTACTGGAGCCAGGCGATTACTATGACATGAAACTGCTGGATGGCAACATCCTGTTCTACCGGCCTCGCAGAAAGGCGATATGCTATTATGACCTATTGGCTAAAGCTGTCATCGACGACGGCACTAACGTATCAGGGGCTCCCCAGGTTGTCAACATCAAAGGATGGGAGTTTATAGAATATAATGACATCTTCATGTCTCGAACCCAAGAAGATTTTTCTTTGCCTTATCGTCCTTCACAATATGATTTTCAGAATTATGGGTATTATATGATATACAGATCCAGACTTTCTGCTACCGCTTGTCAAGTATGGTACTATTATGAGGGTAGTGAAGGGAAGATGCGCATGGGTAATGAAGAGAGCAGGAATGTGTGTTTCCTGCGTAATGATTACGATCATGTGTATTGGTTATGTGCCATTCTGTATGGTGAACGTATTGTTGTCATGGACAGCAAAGAGGACTACTACCTGGTGGATTCAAATTTGAAGAAGACTTATATAGGATGCAATAATCCAAAGAATGAAAATGAAGATTTGAATTTTGTCATGCCTCGGATTGGCAAGAAATACTATCAAGAGGCGATGTTACAGAAGAAGGAAATGGAAGCAAGTGAGTTGCTTCTTTTGCATGAGAAGTCAGAGGCAGGTCATGTGGAATTGTATCAGGCCGGAAAGAAATGGGGCTTAAAGGTAGATGGTAAAGTTATCGTGCCACCCCTCTACCACCGTATAGCGCTACCTGTCGGTGCCTATTGCGCCTTTGAACAGATACCCAGACATTGGGGTGTTATGACATTGAAAGGAAAAGTGATTGTTGATGCCAAATATGAGAAGGTGGAGATTCGTGACAATGGAATCGCCGTGGTAACAGGCATTACGGGGAAAACACAGACCATCCATCTGAAATGATCTACTATATGAGAATGGAATGCTATTAAGGAGGAAATCAAGTTCATTGCCTTCCTGGTCTTCTAGAATTAAATTGTCCTTTGCATAACAATCAAGCAAGCTTGTTGTTCCAAATGTTTACGTATCGTTTGCGTTAAAATAATGCAAGAAGTTTGGCGATGTGAGGGGGATAATGTGTAAGCGTCCAAAAACGGATTTGGTGATTTGAGAAAGAAGATGTAACTTTGTCG
>ERZ791891.601-NODE-601-length-16833-cov-2.054059_pt1 | contig 16833 bp, 16 predicted proteins | sample MGYA00510155_ERZ791891 | MGnify/ENA primary metagenome ERZ791891 (study PRJEB30046, sample SAMN00792061) | human gut metagenome | study: EMG produced TPA metagenomics assembly of the A metagenome-wide association study of gut microbiota in type 2... | reverse complement strand
CTCCATACGTATTCATCGCATCGAGCATCATACCGCGCGCGCCACTTCCGCTTAACGGTTTCATCAGAATAGTAGGAAGAGCCTCTACAAAGTCGGTATTCAAGCCCAAAGAACCCACACAGAAACGAACGCCTTCGATCAGGAAATCCATCGCTCCTGAAGCCCGGAAAATCCCGATTCCAACCAGAATGGCAACCAGATAAGGTATGATCGTAATGGCTGTCTGGAATCCTTCTTTCGCTCCTTCAATAAAAGCATCATAGACATTCAGCTTTTTACGGACACCACTCAGGATAAATCCACAGATAATGGTAAACAGCAAGGTATTGGCAAAAAGGGTAGAGTAGAGGGAAACCTGTTCCTGCGTCATGGAATGGAACAACCAGATCAGGCCACCAATCAAAGCTGCCATACCTCCAAAGAAAAGCAATAAGTTCCGTTGCAGGATATTTATCTTCTGCTTAAAGCAGACCGCCAGAATGGCCACCAAGGTAGAAATAAATGTGGCCAACATAATAGGCAAGAAGACATCCGATGGATTAGCTGCTCCCAGTTGCGCCCGATACATCATGATCGTAATGGGAATAAGCGTCAATCCGGAGGCATTGATGCAAAGGAACATAATCATCGGATTACTGGCGGTGTCTTTTTCCCGGTTGAATTCCTGCAACTGTGTCATCGCTTTCAATCCCATCGGTGTGGCCGCGTTATCCAATCCCAAAAGATTTGCCGACAAGTTCATGAAAATAGAGCCGGTCACCGGATGATCTTTCGGGATATCCGGGAAAAGTTTACTGAATACCGGCGAAGCCATCCGGGCAAATGCCTGAATCACGCCTCCTTTCTCTCCGATCTTCATAATACCTAACCAAAGAGATAATATACCGGTCAGCCCCAATGAAATCTCAAAGCCTGTTTTTGCTGAGGCGAACGAAGCATTGATAATCTCTGTAAAGACATTCGTATCGCCCAAGAAAATCAATTTGCAGGCAGCTACGACAAAAGCAATCAGAAAGAATGCAATCCAAATATAATTCAGTACCATGTGATCCGTTTTTTAGGAAGCAAATATAAGAATATCTTTCCATTTTCCATTCCCAAGCTTTTCTTTGTATATCCGGCTATTTCAGATAGCGAGGATTTTTTGTACGTTTGTAAATTACTTTCTCGATAATTATAATTCAAATATCAAATCTTCATGCAAACGGCATCTTTTATCTTAGACGAACTCCGATCGGTCGCATCAACCGAGAAAGCAGCTCATTTGAGCCGCTTTTTCAAGACCGGTCCCGGAGAATATGGCGAAGGCGACAGCTTCTTAGGTATTCCAGTTCCGCTGACGCGCAACATTGCCAAGGCAAACCTTGCAACGCCTCTGGAAGAATTACAAATCCTGCTCCATTCTCCATGGCATGAAGCACGGCTTTGTGCGCTTCTCATCCTTGTAGAACGCTTCAAGAAGAGAAAGACAACCGATGAGGAACGCACCATCATCTACCAGTTTTATTTGAAGAATACCCGTCGTTGTAACAACTGGGACCTGGTGGATTTAAGTTGTCCGACTCTTGTAGGCGGTTATCTCCTGCATCAGACAGACCATAGCCGGCTGTATCGTTTGGCAGCAAGTGACAATCTGTGGGAACAACGCATTGCGATTGTCTCTACCATCACCCTTATCCGTCATGATCAGTTTGCTGACACCCTTGCCCTTTCCAAACAACTGATGAATCATAAACACGACCTCATGCACAAGGCTGTAGGCTGGATGCTCCGTGAAATCGGCAAACGCGACCGGAATGTCCTTACTGACTTCCTCGATGAGTATGCCACCCGTTTACCCCGCACGGCCCTTCGTTATGCCATTGAGCATTATCCGGAGGAGGAAAGACAGGCTTTTCTCAGAAAGAAATAACAGTAGATTTATCATCATTTATAAGAAGTAAGAATTTATGAACAAGGAAATAGTAGAAGAAATTCGTGAACTGGCAAAGAAATATCATACTCCTGATTTTATCAGCCGTGATCCAATTCAGTTTCCTCATCATTTCACCGATAAAAAGGATATTGAGATCTCTGCCTTTATAACAACCTGGATTACTTTCGGGAAACGGGAATGCATCATTCGGAAATTAGAAGAATTTCATCAGGCTATTGATTGGAGACCTTTCGAATTTATCCGCAATACAGACAACATCAACCAAGTGATTTCTAAGATGGATAAAGGAAAGAAGTTTTACCGGTTCTATTCTTATGAGGATTTAAGAGCGCTATGCTTGAGACTCCAACGGATATATACCAAATACCATTCTCTGGAAGAAGCCGTCATGCAGACAGAAATAGGGCCGGATATACATCGCCATGCGAATATTCACCTATATAAATTGCAATCATTGTTTTCCGGGATCAAAGGAATCCCTGAGCCATCCAGCTATTCTGCCTGCAAACGCCTGGCTCTATTCCTGCGCTGGATGGTACGACAAGACAGAACTGTAGATTTAGGTATTTGGGAACAGGCTCTTCAGCCCAAAGATCTGATTATTCCGTTAGATACCCACGTAATCAAAATGGCAATCCGCCTCGGACTAATTCCAGATACAAAATCACAAACACAGTATATTGCCCAGCAGATTACGGAACAGTTAAAAGAAATATTCCCGGATGATCCTTGCTTAGGAGATTTTGCTCTCTTCGGGAAAGGAGAGGAAGAAGCAAATCAAAAGGGGATTGAGTAGAAGGGGCCTTCATCAACAGAATCATCCTTTCACTTCTTCCTGAGCATCCTGGTTGGCTCTTTCCTCCAGAATCTGTTCCTGATTATCCAATGCCCAACGGACTAATTCTTTCAATAATGGCATCAGACTACGGCCACGGTCGGTCAGTGCGTATTCGACGCGTGGCGGAACTTCCGGATAGACATTCCGTTTAATCAGACCATCTGCTTCGAGTGTGCGCACCATTAACGTAAGCATACGCTGAGAAATATCACCGATAGACTTCTGAATCTCGTTGAAACGCATCGTACCGTTCGCATCCAATGTAACCAAAACCAACATAGACCATTTACTACCGATACGACTCAAGATATCCCGAATCGGACAAAATTTATGATGATGAAATTCTTTCATTTTTTTAACCCTTTACTATCTGTCTGTAAGCGAATAATCGTAACAAAAATGTTACTGACGAACGTCTTTGTGCCTTCTTGACTACTTCTATTCTTTCGTTCATCTTTGCATCACAAATATAAAGAACACTTTTAAATTTAACAGATTATGGAACAGAAAATGACTACAATCAGCGGTAAGAATTTTACAAGTATTGAAACTGGATCGATGAACGAATGGAAAGAAAAAGTCTTCCTGAAAGATGTTACCAGTGCAACAGCTGCCGAGATTTCTATCTCGACTTTACAACCCAATGAGGCTGTTCCGTTCTTCCATGCCCACAAGCAGAATGAAGAGACTTATATTATTCTGAGCGGGAAAGGTGATTTTCAGGTTGACGATCAGTGTTTCCCGATCCAAAGCGGCAGTGTAGTTCGCGTAGCTCCCGAAGGAAACCGTTCGATGCGCAATACAGCTAATGAACCCATGCATTATATTGTCGTACAAGCCAAGCAGCATTCTTTGGAACAATTTACCTTTACCGACGCAGCCATCTCCGAGCAGACTCCGTTATGGAAATAAGAAATAACTGATTTTTCCTCATTCCCCTTGAAAATTCTTCCTAAAATACTACATTTGTGTGTCAAACATTAAATTTTAATACAATGCGAACACATTTAATGAGTTTAGGTATTGCTTTCCTGGCAATGTCAATGCAACTTCCGGCTCAGGAAGTTAGCCGCGCACAAGTAGATGAGCAGAAGGAAAAACGGATGGAATGGTTTGAAGAAGCCAAACTGGGTATTTTCATTCACTGGGGTATTTATGCCGTGAACGGTGTGTCAGAGAGTTGGTCGTTCTACAACAATTACCTGCCTTATGAGGAATATATGAATCAGACCAAAGGCTTTACGGCTTCGAAATACAATCCGAAAGAATGGCTGGACCTGATTCAGGAGAGCGGTGCCCGCTATACGATACTGACTACCAAACATCACGACGGTGTTGCCTTATGGGATACGAAAGCCGGCGACTTGAGTGTCGTCAAATCGACTCCGGCCGGAAAGGATCTGGTGGCTCCTTTCGTGGAAGAAGTACGCAAACACGGACTGAAACTGGGATTTTATTATTCACTCCTCGACTGGTCGCATCCGGATTATCCGAACAAGACCAAGACAGAAACCCGGTATAAAGACGATCCGGCCCGCTGGAATAAGTTTGTCCAGTTCAACTTTGCCCAATTGGCAGAACTGAATAAAACCTGGAAACCGGATTTATACTGGTTTGACGGCGACTGGGAACAAAGTGCCGAGGCTTGGAACTCCAAAGGAATTGTCGATCTGCTTCGTTCTACCAATCCGAATGTCATTATTAATTCGCGTATCCAAGGCTATGGCGACTATGCGACTCCCGAACAAGGAGTTCCGGTTGTTCGCCCGAAAGACAAATACTGGGAGTTATGTATGACAATGAATGATTCGTGGGGTTATCAGCATGCCGATACGAATTATAAAACACCGCATATCCTGTTGCGTACGTTTGTTGATTGCCTCAGCATGGGCGGTAACTTATTATTGGATATAGGTCCGAAGGAAGATGGTACAATCCCGGAAGAGCAAGTGGCGATCCTGAAGGAATTCGGACGGTGGATCAAGAAACACAAAGAAGCGGTTTATGAGACGCGGGCTGGTATTCCGGCAGAACACTTCCAAGGATATACAACTCTCAACAAAGCCGGCGATATCCTGTATCTCTATCTCCCGTATCGTCCGAACGGACCCATCGAAATCAAAGGATTGATGAATAAGGTGAATCGTGTCTGGGTAGTAGGAAACGGAGCCATGCTTCCTTTCAAGATCCACAACAAGAGTTACTGGAGCCAGGTGCCGGGTAACTTATACATCGAAGTGCCCGAACGGGTTCAGGATGAACAAATCACGGTATTGGCTGTCTTGCTCGACGGTCCGATCAAACTATACCGTGGAGAAGGCCAGGTGATTTCGGCCAATTAAAACAGACAAGCCTTATTATCTGAATTAAAAGTAACGAGAATCGATTTCGAATCCGGTGAAGATTGAAATCGATTCTCGTTATTTTCTGTTTTCAAATCCAACTGCACGATAATCTGTCCTCATATCTTTGGGTTATTTCTCTTTTTTCCGCATCTTTGTCATCAACAAGCAGACTAATTTGTATTTATCATGAAAAGAGCACTCTTTGGTATCTTAGTAGCGGGATTCTCTTGTCTGTCTAATATGCAGGCAACCCGTATGGACGCTTTGGTTACGGACAGCCCAACCTTTCCTCATCCGAATGAGATGACAGCAACACAACTACCGCAAACCGTTTTTCCCGGAACTAAAAGTCAATGGGAAGGATGTGACCGGTATGACTTCAAGTTTCAGGACCGGGATGCAATTGTTGTTGTACCGAAAAAGGCAGCACCCGGCTGTCCGTGGATTTGGCGTCCGGCTTTCTTCGGCGCATTTCCTTCAGTCGATCAGGCTTTATTAAAAGAAGGATTTCATATCGTTTACTACGATTTGACACACCTGTATGGAAGTCCGCATGGAGTCAAGCTGGGAAATGACTTCTATGCCGAAATGGTGAACCACTATCAGCTGGCCTCGAAAGTAACAGTCGAAGGATTCAGCCGGGGCGGATTATATGCCTTTCACTGGGCAGCCCAGAATCCGGAGAAAGTAGCTTGCCTGTACGTGGACGCGCCCGTTTGTAACGTCTTCAGCTGGCCTAAAAAGACAGCTCCGGATCTTTGGCCGGACCTGCTAAAGGAATGGAACCTGAAAGATGAGGAAGTAGGAGAGGACTTCCAAGGGAATGTCATTCATCTGGTAGATAAACTCGTAGCCGGGAAAGTTCCGGTCATGGCCGTTTGCGGAGGAGTGGATAAAGTCGTTCCATACGAAGAGAATCTGAAGCCGGTGGCCGACAAATATCGGAAAGCCGGAGGCGTCATCGAAGTGATTGTCAAACCGGACTGCGACCATCATCCGCACAGTCTGGAGAATCCGGAACCGGTGGTCGATTTCATCAAGCGGTATCAGCCGGGATATGCCGACAAAGTACATATCCAAGCACGGAACAATCTGAATAATGCCTTCCATAAATTCAATATCGAGAAGAAAGGATGCGTAGCTTTCCTGGGCGGTTCCATCACAGAGATGAGAGGTTGGTGCGCTCAAATCAGGGAAGACTTGCAACAACGCTTCCCCGATACTCAGTTCACCTTTATCAAAGCCGGGTTGCCCTCGGCAGGTTCTACGCCGCATGCTTTCCGCATGGAACAAGATGTACTGCAACACGGAACGCCCGACTTGATGTTTGTCGAAGCGGCTGTCAATGATGATACCAACTACTTTACAGGAGAAGAACAGATTCAAGGCATGGAAGGCATCGTCCGTCATGCTCTTCGGGTAAATCCGAAGATGGATATCATCTTCCTTCACTTCATTTATGATCCGTTTATCGAACCTTTACAGAAAGGGGAACAACCGGAAGTATTTACCAACCATGAAAAGGTAGCGGAACATTATCAGCTGCCTTCCATTCATCTGGCACAGGAAGTGGCCGAGCGAATGAAGGCCGGAGAATTCGACTGGAACCAATTCGGCGGAACGCATCCCAGCTGGTTCGGACACAAATATTATACGGCTGCCATCAATCTATTGCTGGATCAGGAGACAAAACCGTTTGATGCCTTGCAGGAACAGAAGCACTCCTTGCCAACGCCCCTGAATCCGTTCAGCTATGCAGACGGGAAACTGGTTCCGATCAGCGAAGCCCAAAAACTGAAAGGCTTTGAGATCGTCAACGACTGGACCCGATGATCCGCAAATCGCTACCCGACCGGGCTTCGTTCATGTCCCGATGTTACATGCTTCTCAAGGGAAGTCATCGCTGACTTTCTCGTTCACCGGAACAGCCGTCGGTATCTTCTGCGCTGCCGGTCCGAAAGCCTGCGTCCTGGAGTATAGCATCGATGGAGCTCCTTACAAGAAAATCGATACGTATACCGAATGGAGCTCCGGATTATACATTCCTTGGGTTTATATGTTTGAGAAGAAGCTGGAGAACAAATCGCACACACTGAAACTCCGCATCCCGAAAGGCGAACGGACCGAATGTGTGATCCGCGACTTCGTCGTCAACCAGCCCGAATAAGACAGTTGATCAGAAGCCGGCGTGTTCTTCCTTTTCATAAGAAGCGTCGGCTTCTCGTCTTTTCTCTCCTGTGTACATCCAACGGATCTCATCTTCATAGACTTTCCCGTCTTTCTCTACTTGTGCCCGCACGATATTCTCGCCATCGGCCAACGTAACCGGATCGATCCGGTAATGAACTTCCGTATATCCTTGCTGGATACCACTTAATTCTTTTCCGTTCAAGAACACCCGTGGCGTTCCGATATTCGAATACACCGTGATGGAAGTCACCTTCTTCTCCCGGTCCACATTACGGCGTTGTGTCAGATACAAAACAGGCTCTTGACTCCAGTTCGCTTTGTACCAATAATAAGCATCTTTCTTGATCTTCCGGTCGAAGGTAACCAGTCCCTTCATATTCCGGCAAGCCACGCCGCCACGTTCCCACATCGGGCAGGCAAAGTCAAACATATTCCACAAATAAGAGGCCAGAATATACGGATGCTGGGCAATCACACTCCAATGATATTCGTGGGTTTTCGTCTGGAAGGTTTCCGGATAGAACTCTTTTCCCCAGTTCAACGCATCACCCAAATACTCCGACTGGTGATGGATATTCGCATCCGCTCCATATTCCGTCAGCATCAGTTTCGTTTCCGGATAGTTTGTTTCCAATCCTTCCACCCAGGGTTCGATGTCCTGCAATGTCTTTTCGTACCAGCCGAAGTAACGGTTCATTCCCTGAATATCGACACATAAGTTTACCGGATGTTCCATATGTCCGTATCCATTGACTGAAGCTGTAAAACGGTCTGGATCTTCCGTCTTGGCCAAATCATGCAATGATTGCGTCAGTTCTCGTGTATAAATATGAGGTTGATAAACTTCATTATGCAATCCCCATACATAAATCGACGGATGATTCAGGTTCTGCCGGATCAATTCCCGTAACTGGTTACGCGCGTTCTCGGCTTCTTCGCCCGTTACCCGGTTGACAAAAGGAATCTCGGCCCAAATGATCAGTCCCAGACTATCGCACCGCGAATATAAATAATCCGATTGCTGGTAATGGGCAAAACGTACCGGCGTCGCACCGATGTCCATAATGAAAGACAGGTCTTCGTCGTGATGCTTATTCTCCAGTGCGCTTCCCAGTTTCCAACGGTCCTGATGACGGGTCACACCATACATCGGATACTTCTCGCCATTCAGGTAAAAGCCTTTTCCGGCTATCAGCTCATACTTACGGATACCCAAGGGTTGTACAACCTCATCGATGACTTTTCCATCACGTAAAAGGCGAGGCACCACTTTATATAGATAGGGATTCTTTCGTCCTTGCCAAAGCGTCGGTTTCCGAAGTTTAAAGTCTGCTGTAAATTCCTGTATACCCTGTGGTGTCAATTCGAGTGGTTGCTGTTGGCTCGCCACTGGCTCTCCTTCCTGGGTATAAATGGTATTCTCCAGTGTCAACGGAGCCGCATAAAGCGTACCGTTATCCAATTTCACACGGATATGGACATCGGCCGATTGTTTGGATACCTGCTTTTGCGTAATATAGACACCGGGCGAAGCATAATCGGTCAGACAAATATGACAATCCTCGGTCACTATCAAAGAAACCGGACGATAAATACCACCATATACGCCGAACAACTGATGATTGACCGGAATCACATCCGGACGGGAAGCATTATCCGCCTTCACGACAATCTCATTCTTTGCTCCCGGTTTCAATAAGTCTGTAATCTCACAGGCGAAAGCCGAATATCCGCCTTTATGGGTTGTAGCCAACGTGTTATTGACATAAACCCAAGCACAAGCACCCACACCTTCGAAACGTAGATAGAATCGTTTTCCTTTCAGGTCGGCCGGACAATCGTATGTCTTCTGATAATAAGCCGGACCCTGATAGAAATTATTAGGTGTTGTCTGCATGTCAATATTATTCCACGTATGAGGCAAGGTTACTTCTTTCCAACCCTTTTCCCAAGCTGCCATATTCACCAAGAGCTCTTGTTGTACGGGTGCTTTCTTAAATTTCCAACCCTCGTTAAAAGGAATCACTTGCCGTCCTTCGGCATACAGGAACGAAGAGATCATTCCCCCAAATACTAAAATAAGTGTCGCTATACGTCGATTCATGATATTTCGATTTGAACTACAATATTAAAGAGAAATTGGCAGGTGAACAAGCTTTTGAAACGCAAATGCAAATTCCGATATTCTTTGGGGTGTTCCTTACCAATCCCTCAAACAGGACTTAATCCTCGGATAATAAAGAGGACTATTCCGCTTCTTTCCCGTACCAGCCCGGCATCGGGACATAAACAGGATGATAACGTGTGGCTATGTTTTTCAGTTTCTTTTCCTCGATCAGCCGTTTCAGTTGGCGGTTCGCCGTAATTTGAGTCAGGCCACAAAGCTGTTCCAAGTCACGACGCATCAAAAACAGGTTCGTCTGGAAATAAACCGTCAGCTTTTCATCCATCTTTTCCGGCGAGAAAGCAGACGAATGTACCTTGCGTTTGGAACGAATGGTCTGTGCTTTGTGCATCTTTTCCTTCAAAGCCTTATCCGCCCGGAAATTGACGGACTTAAACTTTACCTTTCCGGCACGTGTTTCTTTCGGGTTTTCCGTTTCCGGACATTGCAAACTCACCTCGAAAAAACCGATTCCTTCGACATGAACCCGCTCACTTTCACTCAGATGTTGCGCAATTTGATAACTCAAAGCATCGATTGTAGCACGAATATCCGCCGTCGTCAGGGTAGAACCGGAATGGATTTCCTCGGCCAACTCCTGCGTAGTTACCGTCCGATAGTTAACAACCTTAGGATAATACTTTTTCGTCTTCTCGCCGAATGTATGTGGAGACTGGTAAAATTCGAATTCAATAGCCATATTGAGTTAAGTTTTTGAGTTTGTAATCAAGTTATCACATTATTTTTCAACTGGATGATATGTGCTTTTCACTTAGGAGAAACGTATTTTTCATAGGAATGAAAAGGACTTCTCATTAGGCTGAAAAGCTTTACTTATCGTTACAAAAGTAACAAAGTATCCCGAGTTATGCAACTAATCCATTCAGAAAAAAGACATTTATCCGATTTATTTTCAATAATTTGCATCTGTGACAACATCGAACTTTGGCAGTCCAGATGTCAGTATGCGGACGATGCGCTGAAGTTCCGTGCCATCCGCTCGTGGGGAGGATGCAGTCCCAAAGAGATTCTTTGGCTGAATGATGTGTTCGACATTCACCGTGACGAAAAGTCCATCGAATGGATACGAGGACAAGCTGACGGTTACGACAAAGATTTGAAAACCGTTTCTGACAGCCTGATGCAGGAGAGTTTGAAGGTAAGACAAGTGAAAAACAATAGAAAGCAAAGTAGATGATACGTATAAGACACTTGATACGACCTCCATAGGCACAATTACAATATAAAAATGGAAGATTCTTGCTAAGACTTTGTTTTATTTTCATTGTTAATCATTAACTTTGCAAATATCATCAATCAATTATCGCAGATTTGCAATATAAGCCAAATATGGGAACAGAAAAGATAAACAGACTAAAAATAGTATTGGTAGAACAAGGAAAAACCGGGAAATGGCTTGCCGGACAGTTAGGGAAGAATGAAGCGACAGTTTCACGGTGGTGTTCTAATGTAAGCCAGCCATCTTTGGAAATGCTGATGAAGATAGCATCCATATTAGATATTGATGCGAGACGATTGATTAGAAACGGAAAAAACGAATAAAGGATATGGCTAACAAAAATCTGAATAAAGCTAAAGAAGCGAAGAAAGACGAATTTTATACTCAGCTTGATGATATCAATAATGAGCTAAAACATTACCGCGAACATTTTCGCGGTAAAACAGTATTATGCAACTGTGACGATCCACGAGTAAGTAACTTTTTTACCTATTTTGCATATAACTTTGAGTTTCTGGGTTTAAAGAAGTTGATTACCACATGTTATAAAAATCAGGATATGGACTTATTCAGCCAAAATCAAAGCGATAAAGCTGTATATTTAGTTTATGAAGGAGACAAGAATGGAGATCATATTCCTAATGCTGATGAAATAGGTGTAATGCCATTAAAAGGTGATGGTGACTTTCGGAGTAAAGAATGTATTGAATTGCTTAAAGAGGCAGACATCGTGGTTACTAATCCGCCATTCTCATTATTTAGAGAATATGTAGCCCAATTGATTGAATATGATAAGAAGTTTTTGATTATAGGTAATGTAAATGCTGTTAAATATAAAGAACTATTTCCCCTAATAATGAACAATAAAATATGGCTTGGTGCAAGTATTCATAGCGGAGATAGAAAATTTTGGGTTCCAAATGACTATGAATTGAATGCTGCTGGATGTGGAATAGATGAAACAGGTAGAAAATATATTCGGGTAAAAGGAGTAAGATGGTTCACAAACCTTGATTACAAAGAACGTCATGAAAACTTAATCCTTTATAAGCACTATACTCCTGAGGAATATCCTAAATTTGAGAATTTTGATGCCATTAATATAAACCGTACAGAAGACATTCCTTGTGACTATAATGGTGTTATGGGAGTTCCTATTACATTTATGGATAAATATAACCCAGAACAATTTGAGATTCTTGGAGTAGGTATCGCAGGATTAGGATTGGCTGCTGGAGTCAAACCTTATAAGCCTGAACATAAAAAATACCGTAAAGAAGTTCAGAAACGAGGCGCAGTTGATGGTGATTTATATATGATGAACGGAGATGAAGTTATTGTTCCATATAGTAGAATACTTATCCGCAGAAAAAAATAACAGTCATGAAAATAGAACTAAAATCAATAAAAATAGCAGATCTTATTGACGGTTATGTCAATGATCCAGATACAGGTGTTAAAGGCTACCATGGAAAGTTGGATATACGTCCACCCTATCAACGAGAGTTCCGTTATGGCGAAAAGCAACAACAGGCTGTAATAGACACTATACTTAAAGGGTTTCCACTCAATATTATGTATTGGAGTGTGGATAATAACGACAATTATGAAATGATTGATGGACAACAACGTACTCTTTCAATCTGTGGGTTCTATACTCATGACTTCAACATAGTTGACCCTGATCGAGGTACACTTTATTTTTCAACACTTACAGCTGAAGAAAAAGAAAAGTTCCTCAATTATGAATTAACAGTCTATTTTTGTGAAGGAACAGATAAAGAAAAACTGGATTGGTTTCGTGTAATCAATATTGCAGGAGAAAAACTTCTCGACCAAGAGTTATTGAATGCGGTTTATTCAGGTCCTTTTGTTACCGATGCACGCAGACATTTCTCAAAGAATGGTTGTCCGGCATACAAAATGGGAGCCGACTTCTTGAATGGCAATGCCATAGAGCAGACATACTTGGAGACTATCTTAAAATGGGCGGCTCGTCATGACGGTGTGGAAAGCATCGACAAATACATGGCACTACATCAGTTTGACCCGAATGCCAATAAACTTTGGGCTTACTTCGTATCAATCATCACGTGGATACGTTCAACATTTACCAAATACCGCCGTGAAATGAAAGGTTTGGATTGGGGAGCCATGAACAATGAGTTTGGTGAAAACGTGTATGATACGGTCGCCCTCGAAAAGCAGATACACGATTTGATGGAGGATGACGAAATTATGAAAAAGTCCGGTATCTACCGTTATGTATTAAGCGAAGACCTACGCGACCTTAGTTTCCGCACTTTCGACAAAAAGCAGAAACGCGAAGCCTACGAGCGACAACAGGGTATCTGCGTTCATTGCGGCAAGCATTTCGAGTTGGAGGAAATGGAGGCCGACCACATCACGCCGTGGAAAGAAGGCGGTACAACGGTGGCAGAGAATTGTCAAATGCTTTGTAAGAATTGTAATAGAATTAAAGGAGGAAAATAAGTATTAATTATGTGCAGTAAACTCGATGTATATCAGATTTGTCTCTCAAAACGCTCTGGGACACTCAAAGATGTTGTAATCAAGAAAAACAATATTACAGATTCCCCAATAACAAGAACGAAGATATTCAACTCTTTTTATCGAAATTTGTTAGAATTGATAGGAGGCAATGTCTTTTGCATTGATGCAAAGAAAATGGGATTAACTATATTTAAGGGGAAAGGTGAAAGAATAAATAATATTTTAACATCACATTCTTCTTCTTTTGTCATCGAGGGATTTATAGATGCAGGTCCCTATAATTCTATTCGTAAGCTTGCAAAATTATCAGATTTATCAAAAAGACGTACAATTAATAAAAATGATATTGTAACAGATAGATATTATTTCTATTTATACTTCCCATGGGACTCGAAAATAGGTATATTAATGGTTCAATCCAAAGAAAATTCATCAATTCGCAGAGCTATAAAACCTTTTATAGAAAGATTGTTTAAAACTGATGCGACAAAAGGATGTAGGGTTAATATATACTATCCTAAATGGTTAAAAGAACATTTTATTGATGGTGCAAACTTGTGTAGCCTGACATATGAACAAGAATTTGTTACGCAAATCCAGACAGAAGAAGAGACTTTAATAAAATCAGAAGATTTTGATGTTAAGGTGACTATTGTTCCAAAAACAGATACTGAAACTATATCAAATTCCAGTACTATAATAAACAAAATCGGGAGTCTTTTTGGCATAAAAATAGGAACAGACACATTTTCACTTTCTTCTTTCACTAAGAAGAAAGGAGTAATGAGAAATGACGATTTAAAAAAATCGCTCCCCTTTGTAATCGACAAAGAAGATGAAATACATCCTATCATACATATAGACGAATATATCTCTGCCGATGAAAATGGTGATTTTAAAAGAGAAGATTTGAAATCACTATGTGACAATTTGTTAGATAAAATAAAATTAGAAATATACGGTTTTGAACATAGATGAATAGCAATCTTCTTATATATTATCTATTTAAGCTTATCAAAGATGGTCATGAGTGGCAATATAAAAATCTAAATGGGAAAGGCAAACAATCCAAGTTATATTTCTCATCTTTGCAGATTATTGCACTATGTATCAGTATATTATTTTGCATTTCTGTTCCTCAAGGATTAACAACTGATGCAACAGACCATATTTTAACTTGTTTATCTATTATGGTTGCATTGTTTCTAAGTTTAATCATTGTCGTTTTTGACAAGTCCAAACAAAAAAAGATTATAAAATCGAAAAGTGGCGAGGATGTTTCATCTGAGGAATCAGAGGTGTCTGTTACGGATTTGCATCTGTGGAATTTTTTCTATCAATTTAATGCTTTGACGTCTTATGCAATTTTATTGTCTATTTTTGTTATCATATTAATACTTATCACTCTAATTTTTGACATTAAAGTAGATTTGTCACAATACTATATTGTGCCTTATAACCAATGGAATAAGAATAATATTTTTACAGCCTTAAATTTAACACTAATACTTCTGATAAGATTTTGTATTGTCTATTTTTTAATAGATTTTTTCATCATTTGTTTTTATGCTATATGTCATATGTATCAATATATTAGATTGGATTTCCTTAAAAGGAGACCAGGCATTCAGATTTATAATGAAGAAAATATTTCTGAAACATTTAAACGTGAATACGGTATTAACATTTCTACTATAAAAGGAATAATTGCAGTTGTTATTGGATTGATAGCAGGAGTTATTATTTGGAACTTTTTCACAACATAAGATTATGATATGATTACTGAATCTCAAAACATAGAGTTCAAAGAATCTTGGCGCGACGAATATCTGAAATGGATATGCGGCTTTTCCAATGCACAAGGCGGTATGCTATACATCGGTATAAAAGACAGTGGTGAAGTATGCGGTGTGCAGGATGCAAAGAAACTGATGGAGGATATTCCCAACAAGGTACGTGACATGCTTGGTATCTTGGTAGAGGTTAATCTGAAAGAAAAAGACGATAAACAATATCTGGAGATTGCGGCAGAAGCATATCCTTATCCTATCAGCTTTCGCGGCAAATATTACCAGCGAAGTGGTGCAACCAATCAGGAACTGAAAGGTGCAGCACTCGACCGTTTCATGCTTCGCAAACAAGGTAAAACATGGGACGGTGTGCCTGTTCCTTACCTGAAAGTAGAGGATTTGGATAATGCCACATTCGACTTGTTCCGTAAGTATGCGAAACGGAGCGGACGCATGGATGATGCAGATTTGATGGATGATAATCACGGCTTGTTGGAGAAGCTCCGGCTTTATGAAGGTGATTATTTGAAACGTGCTGCCGCTTTGCTGTTTCATACCGATCCGGAACGATATGTAACCGGAGCTTTCGTAAAGGTAGGTTTCTTTCGCGAAGAAATGGACTTGGTGTACCAAGATGAAGTACATGGCAATCTGTTCCAGCAAATTATAAAACTGATGGACTTACTGTGTACCAAATACATGAAAGCCATTATTACCTACGAGGGTATTCACCGCATCGAAACATTGCCCATGCCGAGAGAAGCACTGCGTGAAGCATTACTAAATGCTTGTATCAACAAAGATTATGCAGAGCCTTCTCCCATACAAATCCGTGTATATGAGAACAAACTGGAAATAGTAAATGGAGGTGTATTGCCAGACGGATGGACAGTAGAAACATTGTTGTCTTCTCATCGCAGTTTTCCATATAACCCCGACATTGCCAATACCTTCTTTCGTTCCGGTGAGATTGAGGCATGGGGACGTGGTATTGAGCGTATCATTATAGCTTGTAAGAAAGACGGATTTTCCACACCTGAGTTCCGCTATGACGCTTCGGGCATTTGGACTATATTCAATTTTGAGTATCCTGAAAGGGCAACTATCCAAGACGACCAAAGGACTACCCAAAAGACTACCCAAAAGACTACCCAAAAGGGTATGCAAAACCTAACAGAACAACAGCAAGCTATACTTTCATTCTTAAAAGAACACCCAGAAGCAACTCGAAAAGAGATAAGCGAGAGTCTTTCTAACATTACAGAAGATGGCGTAAAGTACAATCTTTCCCGACTTCAAGAATTTGGCTTACTGAAACGTGTAGGAGGCAGGAAACAAGGATATTGGCAGATTATAGAATAAAGAGCTATGGACGATTGGGAAGAATTAGAAAGTTGGCATGAGGATTTAAGGACATGGGAACGCTTTCAAGATGAACTTGAAAAGATAAATGAAGAAAATCTATACGAAATGCGGGATTCTCAGAATAGAAAACTATCTTTGCAACAGGAAACATCCACGAGACCTTGTGCAAAACAAAGCAATCCAAAGATGGAGCAATAGCGGGAGATTACCTCTTTAGCTAAGATATACATCAAAGATATTCAGCTACTTATCGTTAGATTACGATTCCTGGGGCCACAGATTGAAACCCAAGACTTCTTTCCGTTCTTATCCAGAACTTATCCCATGGCAATCGGCGGCACATTGGATTCTTACTCCAACACAGCACAAGGATTTTCTTGTCAATGGAGAGAAAATCGGCTCAATCCGAAATTCCGGTGCATTTGTTAAATTACCAAGTCAGTATTGTTAA
>ERZ791891.587-NODE-587-length-17106-cov-357.810568_pt1 | contig 17106 bp, 18 predicted proteins | sample MGYA00510155_ERZ791891 | MGnify/ENA primary metagenome ERZ791891 (study PRJEB30046, sample SAMN00792061) | human gut metagenome | study: EMG produced TPA metagenomics assembly of the A metagenome-wide association study of gut microbiota in type 2... | reverse complement strand
ATTTTGGAAATATAAAATAATAAAAAAGATAGTATTTTCATCATTTCTTCATTTGATGGAATACTATCTTCTGTATATTTTTCGGCAATCTGAGCCTTTTTCTTCTATTCTCCTACTTCTTCTCATGCAATCATTTTCGCCAGATAATGTCCGGCGAGAACGGCGATAAGTCCCAGCGCCAGACTTCCGAAGAGATAGAGCATCATATAGAGGTAATTCTCTTCTTTCATCAGTCCTGCTCCCTCGTTCATAAAGGTAGAGAAGGTAGTGAATCCTCCGCAGAATCCCGTGGTGAGCAGCAGTTTGGCAGATGGCGACATCCATCCCCCTTCCCGCCAGTTCAATCCCGAGAGGAACCCGATGATGAGGCATCCCGCCACATTCACCGCCATCGTTCCGAACGGAAAGGCAATCACCGTGCAGGATTGCACCAACTTTGAAATCCAATATCTCATGCCGCCTCCGAAGAAGCTGCCTATGCTTACTATCAATATTTCTTTCATCTCCTTATATAATATGTATAATAATTTGGTGCAAAAGTACGGGTTTTATTTCTACTGACAAAAATATTTTTAGAAAAAAGATAATCCTCTGCTTAATTTTCCACTCTATTCTTTCTTTTAAGGGATAAATAGAAGCTGGGAATAGTTCTTCTTGCTTATAAAATTATGTTGAACAATTAAAATAAATAGGAGAAACAAGTTATGAAACGAGTATTCAATCTTTTGGTAGTAGACGAGAGTGGCAGCATGAGCATTATCGAGCGCCAGGCACTGGTAGGTATCAATGAAACCCTGACCACGATTCAGAAAATGCAGAAGACGCATAAGGACATGGAGCAGCGTGTAACGCTCATCACCTTCGACAGCACCCACAAGAATCTGTTTTATGATAATGTGTCTGCTCGTCATACTAAGCCTTTGAAATCAAGGGATTACAACCCATGTGGCGACACCCCTCTTTACGATGCCATCGGCATGGGCATCGCTAAGATCAACGCCCTGACCACCGAGGATGACAGCGTATTGGTAACCATCATCACAGATGGTGAGGAGAACTGCAGCGAGGAGTATGATCTGAAGATGATCAAGAACCTCATAGAGAAACTGAAGAAGCAGAACTGGACCTTTACCTTCATCGGTACCGATGATCTTGATGTGGAGAACATTGCTCATGGTATGGGCATCGACAATCATCTGCAGTTCTCAGAAGATGAGGCTGGTACCAAGGCGATGTTTGCAAGAGAAAACAGAGCCCGAGAGCGCTACAACAAGTGCCGTGCGATGGATTGCAAGATGGAAGCAGGTAGTTATTTTGAGGAGAAATAATGAAGGAACTCAGTATAAGCAGAGAATTACCTGCAAGCGAGTAAACTAAATTATAATATGAGGGGTGTGTCATAAGGCAATGGCGCACCTTTTTTGTTTTTGTAACAGATGGAATATTGAAAAGGATTAGTGTTTTTCTATATGCTGTATTATAATTGTTTTTTCCTTTCAAGAATTGTCATATTGCCATAATCTGCCATATATTGCAATAAAATCAGCGAAATATAGGTGTTTTAGAGGAATTTTGGGGCTAAAAATAAGAAAGCATTGAACAAAAAGACCTTTTCCCCGGTTCAATGCTGGGCGTTTTCAATCGCTTTTTTGCAATTTTGACTGACGACGTAGAAGAAATTTCGTCCCGACGTAGCATCTGATACGTCCCGATGTAATAATGGATACGTCCCGACGTACAGTCTGCTACATCCCGACGCAGTTTCAAAGACGTTCTGCCTACTCTCAAGTATGTTTTTAATCAGGCATGACGTAATTTAAACCCTCATAATTAGGCTTGTTGAAATTCTAGTTCTTATTGGGATTCATTTACATGTAATATCGACTTTATAGCCCGTCAGCATCGCAGACACTTTTATTGAGACCACGATTTCTGATAAGCAGTATCAAAATGATTAACTGCCTGGAGAAGGTTGTAGATAGGGTTGATTTAGCAGAATGAGTTGGTTCTACTAGATGACGAAGTCGGCTCGATGGGATAAAGGAGTCAACTCTATAAGTTGATGCAAGCGTCTTCGTGAGTTGAAAGACATTACTCCTTGGGTTCCAGAAGATACCTTCTCAGCAGTTGTCACTAGGCTCAGCAGGTCTGCCGAGCCTAGTCGGCAGGTCTGCTGACTGCAGTCAGCAGCTTTGCTGAGCCTAGTGACAACACCTTGTTCTTATCATATCAATCCTCTCTTCTTGAATTCTTTAATCATAGCCTATATAGCCATTCTTGCAATGTCTTTATTCTTTTATAAATTCAACTTCTGTTGTTAAAGTTCGTGTGCCACCAGCCTTTAGTTCTGGTGTGTTTATTCGGATGTCGCAATCTATGACATAAACCACTCCATCATGGCCACGAAAAACATTCTCGTTGTGCATGTCACTTAGTACAGAATTACCGTTATCATATACAATGGCTTCACCGCCTTGCGCTAATTTATCGCCCAAGGTTTGGTTGTATACGCTAGTGTCATCTACCCAGCATCCTGTCTTTTTAGCCCAGCTTTCTATGCGTTTTTCTTGGACCTTTCCAAGTTGCTGTTCTCTTTTGAAACTGTGTTCTGGCGCAGTGAGTTGATTTGCGCCAACTTCTGCTCCCGCGAGTAAGGATGCAATAACATGTATTGTTCCCCCTTTAACGCAGCCAAGCTGCTCTGACGGTGAAAATCGTTTATATAAGATCTTTCCAGTACTGAATTGTTCTGCATAATCATCTAATTTTGCTAGACCTTCAGATGTAAATCCTTCATTGATTATGTCACTGATGGACATCCAAAAATCATGATTCGTCATATTTACTTGTTTTAATTGCCGCAAAAATACGGTTTTTCTTCGATAATACCAAATTATTTGGGCTTTATTTCGCATTTTCAGCAAATTGTTTCAATACATCTTTCATATCATCCGGAAGATAAGAGATTGCCTTGTCTTTCATATCTTGCGGAATACCGAAGCGGGCTTCGGCGATGGAGCCGACGATGGCTCCGATGGTATCGCTATCGCCGCCATGAGATATGGCTAGGCGGATGGCATCTTCGAAGGATGAGGCTTGCGAGAGGAGATAGAAAGATAATGGCACGGCATCCATGCAGGTTTCGTCGAACTTGCCCTTCGGATAATCTCGCGTATCGAAATCCTCATAATAGCTGCGGGCGATATCCTTGAAGGCTTTCATTGCCTTATCATCAGATTCTTTAGAATTCTTATCTTTATACTCCTTAGATTCTTCTGAGAATCTGCTCTTGCGGAAATGCCAGATGGCATGAGCCACGGCTTTGGCTCCCTTGATTCCTTCGGGATGGTTATGGGTATGAAGAGCCGTTTTCTCTGCCTCTTCCAAAACCTGCGACAGGTCATCGAATAGCCAAGCCACCGGCGATACTCGCATTGCCGAACCATTGCCAAAACTATTATATGGCTGCGGATCAAGAGAACGAATCCACCCCGCGAATCTTCCGCCATACGCTCCTTTCGGGGAAGGATAGCGGCGGCACCAATCCAGCAGGCTTTCCTGATAGCTTCGCCCGTTCAGTATCGCATCAGCTATCGCCACTGTGCAAATAGTATCATCGGTGAAGTCGCATCCCTCGCCGAACATCTCGAAATCATAATCAAACGTATTGTTGAACTCATATTTTGAGCCAGCAATATCTCCTATTATTGCTCCTAACATAATTTTTTCTTTTTAAATTGCCATGGCCGTGGGTCTTGGATATGCTTCCTGTCTTTTGTCAGAGTGAACCCTTTGTCGAGAAGATCCTGATGCTCTTTTGCCTGCATCTTCTGGCCGTTTTCATCATATTTCGCCACGTTCTTGCGTACATCAGCTTCTACCTCTGCCTTTTCTTCTCCATCAACCCATTTGATGGAGAAGCCATCGAAGATGGAGGCTTGCGAATAAAGCATATCATATAATAAGGTGGAACGACTGTCGGGTGGATTTCCATCTACCGAAAACTCACGTATCAGCAGGGATGCCCTGATGGCATCTTCTGGATGGGTGCCTTTCTCGAATGTGATGTCGATTCCTGAAACATGGTTGTGCAGGATGCCCAACTTGAAGATGCTCTTGGGAGAACCACTCTTGGGGTTGCGATGATATACGATGGGGTCTTTGATGCCACCCTCTGCCTCTTCGTGATAGTAGAACTCCACACATGTGGGTTGTACTGTTACCTGTTGGACTCCAGCAGTTACTAGGAAGTGACCGGCTAAAGCTATCTGAGCGATTTCCTTGAATTCAGAAGGGATGAATGGGTTGCCCTGATTCCCGAATGGGTGGTCTTCGTTCAGAATTTTTCTCCGTGTATCCTCACTCAAGGAAAATGATTCTAAAGTTTCTTTCAAGTTCTGCATGATCTTTTCCTTTTTCTTTCAAAACCTATATTCCACTCTTTCTTCAGAAAATTACTCTATCACCTCCCAGAAACTCTCAGGAAGGCTGATGTTCTTCATCTCCTTTGCCTTCTCGAACAATGGGGCGATGTCTTCGGCTTCGAAACCGGCGATGCCGCAACCTATTGGGGTTACCAGAAAATGTAGCTCGGGATGATGATTGGCAAAATCAAGGAATTCCTCTACGTATGGACGAATGGTTTCCACACCGCCCTGCATCGTAGGGATGGCATAACTCTGGCCTTGCAAGCCAACGCCCTGTCCCATGACGGCACCGAAATGCAGGCGGGCTATGCGGGCAGCACCACCATGCATGCCAGCCAGATTGCTGCCAAACACAAATATCTCGTTCTCTTTTAATGAATCAATCCAGCGAGGAGTGATTCTTCCCTTCTTCATTTCTTCCATATTATTCTTATTATTAAATATGTTATTACCTTTATCTGCCGATTCCTCGCAGCGCATGCATTCGGACATCATTCTCGGCATCGACATCTTCGGAGCACTTTCGATACATGTGTCTTCCTCCGCGAACGACAGATAGCTTCCGTATTCAGATGCATCGAAGTATCTCTTGAAATAAGGAATCACTACATCGTGCATCATCTTCTGGCAACGCTGGGTAACGGCAGAATGGGATATGCCCAACTGGGCGGCTACGTCCTTGCCCCTGAATCCCTCTATATAGAGCATCTTCAGGATGATGCTGTTCTTGCTGTCTCTGCCATAATAGAAATTGCCGATATCTTCTATCGTCTGGTAAAGATCGTGCTCAAACTGGTTGTCGGTCACGTCAAACTGCATCTTGCGGCTTTCCTGCCTTGCTTCGAAACTCTCGAAGTGATGCTCCTTTACCACTTCCTTCAGTTTATCCAGCAGCAGGAATCGGAAACCATTCACCATCCAGGTCTTGAGCGACATGCTCGGTTTCCTATCTTCCAGAGACTTGAAGTCGTGTTCGCAGAGATAGAGATAATATTCGTGGGCCAGCGAGAAGAAATCCATGCCCGGCTTGTGCTGCAGGTCGTATCGCTTATCGTAGATGCAATAAGCTACCCGGCAGTATCCGTAGTAATACTCCCTTACTATTCTGGCATCGGCATCCTTGAAGCCCTGCAGAATCTCATCGTCCGATAAGCTTTCTAATGCCTTCTTCTGAAAGTCAGTTTCTGAAAAATTCTTTTCTTTCTTCATATCGATATATCTTTTTGATATCCGCAATTCGTTTGCAAATATATACTTTTTCTTTGAGAAAGCGGAGAAATAGCTCCTTTTTTCTCTTCTCTATGATATTAAAAGAGAAAAGAGAAGGAAAAATTAAGCAGGTATCGAAAAAAACTTTCAGAAAAATAAAAATCCATAAGGAAATGTTACAGATAACATTCTCTTATGGATTTATAACTGTTTGCGCACTTTATGCAAGAACATAAAGTTTCTTCTTGCCGTTGAATACTACTCTTATCGGATTCTTCTTGCTTGCCACAAAGGCATCAAGTTCTGCCTCTGCCATACTGCTGTTCAAACCTGTAATCTTGCAATACTTTGATACGGTGAGTGTCTTGTTGTTATACAGATATGCCAGGGCCATTTCCAAGCGGTCTTTCTTGCTTAGACGGTTGCTGATGTGGGTGGTTGTTACAGGGCGAGTCACGATAGTTGTGACGTATGGGCGATAGTAACCACCATGATAATGTATCCTGCCATAGTGTCTGAACTGTGCACTTGCCGTAGTGCAAACCAATGCCATCATGGCGATGAGCATTCCCTTTTTAAGATTCTTTGTTGTCTCCATAATTTATCTCCTTTTATTTTAATAACTTGACATTTTATAGAACTCCGTTTTCTGCGGTGTTACGTTTATATGACCTTGAAAGAAAGAGAAAGTAAAAACGAAAGATGCTTTTTACTTTTCTTGTTTTGTGAGGTCATCTAGTTATAAAGTTCGTAAGTATAATAAACATCATTAAATGAATTATGAAGAAAAAGAATTTATTAAAGAAAATGGGGATGATGGCTGTCTTCACCTTGCTTGGCACTTCGGCAATGGCAGAAGAATACCATTACCTTACATTCGAAACGACGGATGGAGCTAAGGCTTTTGTAGAAATCAACTCGCTCTCGATGACCATCAATGGTGCAACTCTGGTGGCTGGTAATCAGACATTCCCCTTGTCGAACCTGAGCAGGATGTATTTCTCGGTTTCTGATGAAACATCTTCTGCAACAGGTATCAGACAATTAGATAATCTGAATTTGCAGGAAATCCTTGCTGTCTATGATTTGCAGGGACACAAGATAGCCAAGGAGCAAATGAAGAAAGGAGTGTATATCGTAAAGACACAAGCTGGAACTTATAAAATTGCATCAAAATGAAAAAGATATTTTTAGTACTTGCTGCTTTCGCATTTACCGCAATGCCGATGGCGGCACAGACCTTGAGTGTAAAGGTGGGTGGCGTAACCTACCAGTATCCTGCTCAGAAAGTGGGAGTTATGAACTATTCCGATGGTAATAAACTCTCTATAATGGATAGGATTTTCTTTACCAACGATATTAACGGAATGAATGTTGATACTCAGAATCAGTTCAATCACGATAATACCGTGAATGTATCTTATGAAACGGGAGATGCTGCTATCTATATCCTGACGGAACAGTCGATAGATAATAATCTGAATTTGGAATCAGAATCGAATCAACCGCTGTTCTACTCGTCGCTCGGCGGCATCCGACTGAATTTCCAGATGTCGGGCATTACCAAGGTAGAACTGGAAAGCGTTGATAACAATCCGCTTGCGGGTAATCACGACCAGAGCATCATCACCTTGGAGGCACCTGAGGGGGAAACCTTTGTTCCTAGAAAGGATTATTTCATCGCCACTTTCCCATGCGATGTATATGGCGGTTATCGCCTTTCGATCTACAAGGGCAGGGATGTGGCTCCCTATTTCGGCGTGCATCAGGTAATCAATGCCGGAGAATTCATCACTCCTGCCGACTTGGTAGAGAGCGACCTGGTTTTTGCTGATATCGATGCGCCTTTCGTTGAAGATGAGCGCCCGGCTCTCGATGCGGCTACCAAGCAGATGCTGGTGGCTTATCAGAAAAATCCTACCGATGAGAACAAGCTGGTGCTGATGAACCAGATGGGGGTAAAATATGATAAGGTGGTGGCCAGAAAGAAAGCCAAGCTCCGCCAGTTGGAACGTGAAGCCAAGACTCCCGACCTGGTGGCTGAGATGCAGGCCATCGTAGACGAGATGGTGGATAACCGTGATACGCGATTGGAGCAGCAGTTCTGGAGACTGGTTGACCCTCGTGTGGATGACAATCCTAACGACCAGTGGCTCGTGTTGCGAGGTTCTTCGGCAAAGAATGCCTATATTGCCTATGCGCCTGTTACCAACAAGGAGTATGCGGCATATAATCCTGCTTTCACCTATCCGCAAGGACAGGATAAATATCCGGTGGTGAATGTATCTTACGATGAATCAGCGGCTTACTGCAACTGGATGAGCTCCATGGATGCTCAGCATGCCTATCGCCTGCCTTCTGAGGAGGAGTGGATTCTTGCGGCTGGTCACATGCCGAAGGATGTGAAGATGAATAGCGACCATGTGGAAAGAGGATTGACGGCCGTGGATGCATACGCTGAAACAACGGGTGCCTGTGGAGGCATCGATTTCTGGGGAAACAGCTGGGAGTGGACTTCTACCCAGAATGCTGCTGGAGAGTATATCGTGAAAGGTGGCAGTTGGGATTCTAGTCGCGATGCCTGCCGAAGCGAGTATTCAGATGATGCACGTGATGCATCGGGCAGATATGCCAATGTAGGTTTCCGGGTAGTAAGAGTGGATCGCTAATCGCGTTTTTTCACCTGTAAGTCAAAGAAAAATGCGGTTTTTCGAAAAAAAATGTATCCCGCCTTTTTACTTTTTCCATTTTGAATGGTCATATAATCGTAACGTTCATGAAAATAAACGAATATGAGTATAAACGACAATGGCATTATGGAAGCGCTGAAGGAAAATCCACAGAACGGATTTCGGATACTGATGGCGAAATATCAGGAAAACGTATATTGGCATATTCGCCGACTGGTGGTTTCGCACGATGATGCACAGGATGCCTCGCAGGAAACCTTCGTGAGAATCTATCGCTCGTTCGGCAACTATCGGGGCGATTGCTCTTTAAGAAGCTGGATTTATCGCATAGCCACGAATGAGGCTCTTAGGATTATTAGCAAACGGAGACAGGAAGTTGTCTCTATAGAATCGGAAACCACAGGTGTCAACCTGATTCAAGGTGATGATTATATCGACTTTGATGATAAGGTGGCGGTGAAACTGCAGAAAGCGATTCTCTCGCTGCCGCCCAAGCAGCAGTTGGCATTCAACCTTCGATATTACGATGAACTCGGGTTTGATGAAATAGCGAAGGTTGCGGATTCTACACCAACAAGTATCAAGGCAAGCTATCATGTTGCCAAGGAGAAAATTATCAAGTACATGAATTCGAACGATTAAGTGAGAGTTCTGTGAGTTTTTAAATGGTTATTCAAAATGGAAAAGAATATGGATACAAATTTTGATTTCAATAAAACTGAGAAATTTGATTTCAGTAAGGTGGGTAAGCGAATGCCTTATTCTACACCCGATGATTTCTTCAAAGATATGGAAGCGAATATCCTGGAGCAGGTGAAGAACGACAAACCGGCACCTGTCAGGATACAGCCGAAGAAGCGACCTCTGATGAAGGTGATCTGGACGGCTGCAATAGCTGTGGCAGCATCGGTGGCAGTACTCCTGGTACTCAACATCGATTTCTCAGCCTCTTCTTCCCAGCCTTCACAGGTGAATAACGGGATACAGGAGGTTGATAAGGCTTTCGCTCAGCTGTCTTCTGCCGATCAGGCTTATCTTCTCTCTGTATATCAGGAGGATGTGTTCCTCAACAATTAAACGGATTCAATAATAATTTAAAATGACAGAGTTATGAAACGAATTTTGGGTATTTTAATGATGGTCATCGCCATGATGACGGTTACTACAAGTGTATGTGCACAGGCGCCTAACCAGAAGCAGCGCCTTAGTCGTGAACAGTTGGCAGAAAAGCAGGCTCAGTACATCTCTCGTAATTTGGGGCTTGATGAAAAGACCAACGCTAAGTTTATCGAGACCTATACTGATTATCAGAAAGAGGTATGGGCTTTAGGTCCTCGCCTTCATCACAAGAAGGGCGAAATGAAAACGGATGCTCAGACCGAACAGGAAATCAAGCAGCGTTTCGAGATGAGCGAGAAGATTCTCAACATCCGTCAGAAATACTACAAGAAGTATTCGCAGTTCCTGAGCCAGCAGCAGATTCAGCGTGTTTACGAACTGGAGCGACAGATGATGAAGCGCTTTGCCCAGAAAGGTCCGCGCAAGGGAATGGGTAAGGATGGAAGACCAGGTCCGAGAAGAATGCATGGACCTGCACAGCAGAAGTAAAAACGGCAGAAATGTTTAGCGTAATAATATATTAGTCCTCTTATACAAGGAAAAAAGATTACTTTCTATATTCAAATATATGCGAACGACGATTGGTGCAAGAGCGCGCGCCAATCGTCTTTTCTTTCTCATGTAATTATTTCTATCATCTTTTCATAAGAGATTTTTCCTGCTTGTTCTCCCAAGCCAGAATCAGACCGATGACGCCGGCATAGCTCTTTCTGCCGCCTTCTACATGGTTGCCTCTCAGATAGAGTTCGAAGAAGAAATCCTGGGCAGCATCCAGTGCCTTGCATCTTTTGCCCTGCCAGTATTGGCGGTCGCTTTTCAGCAGCCTGATTATCTCAGGACGGATATGTTTCAGATATTTCTCACCTTCCTTTTCGCCGAGAATATCGAATACATTATATAATACATGGGGCAGAATGTGGTAATATCCGCTGAATTTTACAGCCTTATCCTGTGATGCCGTACAGACGAGATAACTGTAGAAATTTGCCTCTCCTTCGTTGGCAATACCCAGGAAATGAGCAAATTCATGGGCATAGGTAGCCGGATAATCATGCGCCCGGATATCGCCGTTCAGCGTAAATTCACAGAAGAATGGTCCCATGCTGCCGGTTACACCCGACATTGAACTGATGGGCGTAAATACCATCGTCTTGGCATGCGGATGCTGGTTGAAAGGCGGATTGATGCCCTCCCGATAGCCTATCTTGTTATATTCCTTCAGAACCGCATACCGCACCCGATTCTTCAGTTTATCATCCACAATACAATTGAATTTTTCACTCTTCCCTCTCCGTTCTTCACTCAAAAGGTTGAGGCTGTCAGCATACTGGTAGGCAAATTTCCGGAACTTCTCTTCCGAAACCTCAGCAGGCTGCATGCCAACTCTATAATAGATAACGGGCTGCGAATAGTTCAGTCCCCAAGCAGCATAAAACCATACATATACCCACAGCAGATATTCAATTACCCTCCCGAAGACCGCCTTTTTCTTCGGATAGCCGCCGCTCTTGGCAGCAAGAAAGATAAACCGACGGGCGAGTTTCTTCCGTAATCCCATCTTGTAGATAGGATAGAGGATGACCCAGGCAATGCTGAGAGCAATGAAAATATCGCCCACGGCAAAGGGAAAGATGCCCGAGATGGGCGAGAGAAGGGTGCCGATAATGGGATAAACACGGTAGGTGTAGATAACTCCCCAGAGAGGAATCATCTTGGTAAGGGTGACGAGGATGAGCAACAGCAGCAGTACCCAGTGGCGCCACTTCATTCTGTCGAGTCGTAAAGTATGTAATATCTTCATTTTGTTTCTTGTTTTTTATCTTGCATGGCTCTTGAACAGAGCTGTTTTTTTGCACTTTTTGCCCCAGATGTGCAGAGATGGTGCAAAAATACAAAAGTTTTCTGAAATATTGACATCAGGAATCTGTTTTTTTAGTAATTTTGCCATATTAAAAGTTGAACTTAATAAATAGAGGAGGAGTTATCATGAAACAGACACTGGAATCATTCGAGGCTATGAACCTTGAATATGAGAACCTCTATAATGAGGACGATGAACGTAGAGAATATAATTCTGTCTGGTACAGCTAGTTGCAATATCTTAAAATAAGGCTGTAGCAGGTGAGTTAAATTTGTATTACATATAAAAAAGATCGTTAGGATAATGAAAGGCTATGCCATAGTTACTAAAGAAATGATGTAACATAGGCATAGTCTTTTTTTATGTCCTTTCCTTGCTGGCTGTTCTTTCCTGCATTTCTATTTTTCGAAGTGCTGGTAATCCTTGCTGTGTTTCCAGTCGCCTCCCCATCTGAATCCCTTCGCCTTGAAGAGGCGGTAGCAGAGGTCGCCTTTCTTTATCATGTAAGCGTGGTTCTTGCTGCGGTTTAGATAGGGGCGGGCGGTGGCAGGCTCTACCACTTCCTTGCCGTTCTTCAGCCGTTTGTGATAAGGATTGTAGAGGGTGTTGATGTCTACGGCCAGTCCCCTTCCGTGCTTCGATACCGTATGGGTATGCGAGATGAAGCGGAAGTTGAAGCTGGAGGAGTTGTTGGCTCTCATCGCCCTTTCGTCGTCGGCATCCCAGTAGTCAATGAGTCTCATCCGTTCTATCGGATATTTTGCCTCGTATAGCTTTTTCAGAATGTCGAGCACATCTGTGGCTATCGCCCTGTTCACCACCATTTCTCCCACTATCTTCCTGCCGTCCTTGTCTACGTGCAGGCATCTTATGTATCTCAGTTCGCTTCTTGCCACGGTACAGTTCTTCTTATACGTCTTGCCCTGCATCAGGCGGAAGATATCATCAGGAATAGTGGAGATGGAGAAGAAATGCTTCTCGCCCAGTTTTCTGATGGTTTGAGGACTGACGGTTTCTCCAGGCTTCTGTGCCTTGGATGGAAGGCAGAAAAGTCCGGAAATAAACAGGCATATCATCAATATATTTTTTGCTTTCATCACGTTTCTCCTTATTTTGCTACGGGAATATAATGCGAATCCTTGATTTCTCCAATCACGATGATGCTGTGCAGACTTCCGATGCAGTCGATGTTTCCCAGGGTGTTGAGCATGAAGTCCTGATAGGCTTTCATATCCCGGGCATATACCTTGATCTGGAAGTCATAATCGCCGGTGGTGTTGTAGCATTCCGTTATCTGGTCGATGGTTTGCACGGTATCCATGAATTGCTGAATCAAATCGTGGGTGTGCTGCTTCAGTCGGATATTGCAGAGCACAATCACGTTGTGTCCCATCTTGTGATGATCCACTATCGCTCCATATCGCTGGATGTATCCCTCGCGTTCCAGCCGCTTCTGTCGCTCGAAGGTGGGAGAAGGGGAGAGGTGTACTCTTGCGGCAAGTTCCTTTACGGTGAGTCGCGAGTTCTGCTGCAACAATTTGAGTATCTTGATATCGATTTCGTCGAGATTTTCTTCTGTTGTCATTGTTTCTCTATTTCTGTTTTTATTGATTCTTACAGAATAATATTCTGCTGATTTGCTTAATTCGCTGCAAAGATAGTATATTTTTCTGAATTACGGAGAATATTTGGCAAATAAAATTCTTCTTCTTACCTTTGCACCCGCAATTCCGGATGCAAAGCGTCATTCATCGGTAATGACAGGATAAAGAGTCATTCACATCAAATAATAATAAGGAGATAAAAATATGAGCAACGTAAGAAATATACATTTTGAGGCAGTGGGCAGCTATTTGCGCCCTGCAGAGTTGAAGGAAGCGAGAGCCAAGTTTGCTGATGGCAAGATTTCTGCCACCGACCTTCGCGCCGTAGAAGACCGGCTGATTACTGAGGTCATCAGGCAGCAGAAGGCGCATCGCCTGCCTTATATCACCGATGGCGAGTTCCGCCGCAGCTATTGGCATCTCGACTTTATGTGGGGATTCAATGGTGTGGAACATATCGAACTGGAGCATGGCTATCAGTTTCATGGCGAGGAGACAACCAAGGGTTCTATCCAACTTACCGGCAAGATTACCGGCGAGAATCATCCTTTTATCAAAGATTTCCTGTTTGTGAAGCAGTTTGAGGAGTTGGATGCCAAGGGCGAGTGTATCTTCGAGGCAAAGCAGACGGTTCCTGCTCCTGCACAGTTTCTTGCCGAATTGTTCCGTGGCAAGAATGCCGAGAACACCCGCAAGTTCTATCCTAACACCACCCAGCTGATTGAGGATATTGCCCAGGCTTATCGCACCTTCTTCCAGGAGATTTATGCAGCCGGTTGCCGCACCATCCAGCTGGATGATTGCACCTGGGGAATGATTGTGGATAGCGATTACTGGAAGGCTAAGGTGGGCACAGGGTTCACCCTAGAGCAGGAAGCCCTGCAATATCTGAAGGTGAACAACCTTGCCATCGAGGGCAAACCAGAGGGGTTGACCATCAACACCCACGTATGCCGTGGCAATTATCATTCCTGCTATGCCACCAAAGGTGCCTACGATGACGTAGCTCCTTATCTTTTCGCTCATGAAGATGTAGATACCTTCTATCTGGAGTATGACGATGAGCGTTCGGGCGGTTTCGAACCATTGAAATATGTGGCAGATGGCAAGAAGGTGGTTCTGGGTTTGGTAACCTCCAAATCTCCAGTGTTGGAGGATAAGGCTACGGTCATCGCCAGAATCCACGAAGCTGCCAAATATATCCCTCTCAATCGCCTGAGCCTCAGTCCTCAATGCGGTTTCGCCTCTTGCGAAATCGGCAATAAACTGACTGATGCAGAGCAATGGGCAAAGATTGATTTGGTTAGAGAGATTTCCGAGGAAGTTTGGAACTCTTCTTCTTTCGCCGATGCAGAATAATATAGCCGGAAAGCAAAACCAGCGTAATCAGCAAGCCGGAGATGAAGACGAAAAGGTCGGAAAGAGGCCCTAAGAATGGAGAATAGCATCTACCCACATGGAGTTCTAATGCCACATTCCAAAGCGACATGGGGGTGGCAGAAAGCAACTCTGGGGTAGATGCTGTTTCACCTAAGCTCGCCCCTTTGCTATAATCGAAAATCACTTCTTTTCCTCCAAAGAAGTCCTTGGAATAACCGCTAACCAAAGAACTGGAAATCGGAATCATCGATTTTCCTTGGTTGGCTTTCCCTGTGAAATAATCCACAATCAGATTCTTTTCCGGATTCCAACGGAACATGCCGCTGAATGATCCTATCAGCCAACCACCCTTGCCATCACTCTCGAAAACATTCACTCCCATCGGACTTACCTTTGGTGCCTTCTCCTTATTTAATAAGATAGGTTTATGCTGGAAATGCTCATCCACTCTCAGGAATCCTTCTGAGGTAGAAACAAGCCAGTTGCCCTCTGCGGCATCCCAACGGATAGCGCGAAGTTTATCGTGCCAGACATTTCCATCCTTCACCTTTTCTGTGGTTTTGTTCATGGCAAGAGGTATCATCAATGGTGGGCGGAGACACATACCTGTTATCGCTAGCCAAAGTGTAAGGATGATAGTCGTGTATCCTAATTTATTATGCCATTTTGCATTGAAAACCATCTGCTTACCAAGCTTCTGCATCTTTTCTCTTGCCTGTAATCTCTTCTGTCGGCGAATACGGTAAGGCAGAATGAAAAGGATGATGCCCGTTATCGAAAGGATGATAAGTACGATGGCGATGGCATCCACCACCAATCTTCCGGCTAATCCGAAGAAAGCACCGCTATGCAGGTTCCAAACGGTTTTGAAGAGGGTAACTTCCGGAACAAAACCTTCCGGTTGACCGATGATTTTGCGGGTAACATTCGTCTTTTCGCTGATCGCATCCCTCTTTTCGTTGGCTGCATCCGTCTTCTTACCGGATATTTCATAAACGGCAGAGCGGGTCATGGCGATGATGCTTGTGCTGTCTTTGGTTAATGTAATGTCGGTGATTCGCTCTTCGTTATCTGCGAGCGGAAACATCTTCCATTCCTTTCCATCGAAGCGATATACATCCATCATGGCTGCGCACCAGATTTCTCCGTTTTTCGTCTGTACGATGTTGCGGATATTCCTGCCATCCACGTTTTTGGGTAATCCCTTATTGAAGTCTTTCCAGGTTTTCATCTCTGCATCGGTAAGCCATACGCCACCATAACCATACGCCAGGATGGAATCATCAGATGTCTTGATAGAACCTTTGATGATGCCGTTGTTGAAATTCTTGATATGATAAGCCGATGGCATCAGACTTCTGCTTACTTCACAACCGGCGAATAGCTGGCGATGATTCAGAATAATGCCTGATACGCAGAATACCAGCATGAATACAGACAGTACAAGTCCGAACCAACGATGGTATTTTTTCCAAGTAAAATGTTTCTTCTTTTTATCTCTCATTTTTGTAATTCTATAATTGGAGTGCAAAGGTAAGAAGATTTATGGAATTCTGCAATACCCAAAAATAATGATTTAGGATGCTTCTGTTTTTTCTAATCTTTAGTTTCTTCACTTTTTCACTAAAAAAGTTTGGTGATTTCGTGATTTACTAGTAACTTTGCACCCCGAATAAAAAATCATCATTCATCAAGAACAATAAGAAACTAGAAAACAAGGAAAAATGGAATATATGTCTCAGGAAGGCTACGATGAGCTCGTGGCCGAACTTCAACACATGGTTAACGTAGAGTTGCCAGCCGTTCGCGATGCAATTGCTGAGGCTCGCGATAAGGGCGACCTCAGTGAGAATTTTGAGTATCATGCTGCCAAGCGTGAGCAGGGCAAACTGTTGAGCCGCATCAGCTTCAAGCAGAAGGTCTTGGAGAATGCCCGTGTCATCGACAAGTCTCGATTGAAGAGCGATACCGTTGGCTTGTTGAGCAAGATTAAGATTACCAATCTCGCCAACAAGTGCAGCATGAATTATACCATAGTAAATCCTCACGAGGCTGATTTGCATAGTGGCAAGATTTCTATCAAGTCGCCTATCGCCAAGGCCCTTCTGGGTAAGAAGGCAGGTGAAGAGGTAATGGTAAAGGTACCAGCCGGCTTGCTCAAATTCCGTCTGGATAGCGTTGAGCTATAATGTTTTATTAAAAAGGAAAACTCCCGATAATTTGAAACTGATCAAATTATCGGGAGTTTCTCTTTTTATTCTAATATTTCTCCAGAATCTTATTCAGTAAGAAGGTGGCATTCTGGTTTCTTGCCACGCCCTTCTGTATCTTATAAGTATAGGTAACATCCGTGCCCAAATCTATCTCGAAACAATAGTTGTGGAATTTTCCTGATGCATCATTCTCCATCTTGGAGAGTTCCAAATCGTGGGTAGCAATGATGCCGCTCACCGGCTGCTTGGCAATGGCTTCGAGGAACTTTCTCGAACCATTCAGCTTATCCAACGAATTCGTTCCCTTCAGAATCTCATCCAGAATAATCAGCGTTCGGAGTGAAACCTTATTGCCCGCTATACTTTCCTTGCAGAACTCTCCCTCTGCACTTTCCTTGCAGAACTTCAGAAGCTCCTCCAATCTGATCAATTCTGCATTGAAATAAGAGATGCCATGCGTAAGATCATCGGTGGTTCTCATACTCGAGAACAATCTGAAACGTGAAATCTTCAGCTGATCTGCAAACACCGGCATACCCGCCATTGCTAGGATATAGTTCACGCCCAGCGAACGCAGGAAGGTACTCTTTCCCGCCATGTTGG
>ERZ791891.585-NODE-585-length-17126-cov-2.535645_pt1 | contig 17126 bp, 9 predicted proteins | sample MGYA00510155_ERZ791891 | MGnify/ENA primary metagenome ERZ791891 (study PRJEB30046, sample SAMN00792061) | human gut metagenome | study: EMG produced TPA metagenomics assembly of the A metagenome-wide association study of gut microbiota in type 2... | reverse complement strand
GCTATTAAGTATTTTTTCATAATTCTTAAATTTTAGAAAGTGATGTTAACACCCAATGAGCAAGAACGCATTTGAGGATATGCGAACGGTCCAACGTCATAACCACCAGTCAAAGAGTTGCGAGGATCAGTACCCTGACGTGCGATCAACCACATATTGTCTAACGAAGCGTAAACACGGATACCACCGATGCCTGCTTTATCCATCCATTTCTGTGGGAGGCTGTAACCAATAGTAATGTTCTTAACACTCAAATACGAAGCGTCGAAGATAGAAAGATCTGAATAAGTATTACCTGCACTTACACGAGCACCTGTCAAGTTCGAACCATCACCATTGTACGGTGAAGCCCAAATCATTGGGAATTTAGCGCCTTCGTTATTAGCGTTGAAGGTATTACCTACCAACTCTTGTGACACGAAACGGCTACCAACGTTGGTGCTGATATATGCGAAGTCACCATACATACGGCTGTAGAAGAGACCTCCGATCTGGAATGCAAAAGTAGCAGAGAAATCCAAGTTCTTCCAACGGAGTGAAGTGCTGAAACCACCGATCAGATCAGGAGTAGCATCACCCATATCGAACATGTAAGCTTCGCTGTGGTCAGTTGTAGCAACAACATCACCTACGTTTGCTTCAGGGAATTTGCTATGATTGTCTTCAGTTACCAAAGCGCCGAACAAAGGCAGACCAGTTTCTTTATCTACACCCATATATTTGGCAGCAACCATGTTGTAGTAGTCACCACCGATCCAGCGACGGTATGCGAACATATTCGATGCACCACCGGCAGCACCCAAAGCATTCCAGTTATCTGGACCACCTTGCCACCATTTCTGAGAGTGCAAAGCATCTTCCATGTTGATCATGTTTTCAGGAACTGAAACGATCTTAACTTTGTAATGAGCACCGTTCAAACCGAATGACCAAGTAGTATTCGGAGTCTTGATGATGTCAACGCCCAAGTCAAACTCGAAACCACGAGTACGGAGTTCGCCGCAGTTCTGGAGCAGAGAAGTCTGACCAGTCATCGCATACGAAATAGGAGCGTTCATCAAGATGTCGGTTGTATTGGTCTGATACCAATCCATGGTACCGTAGAAACGATCCCACAGACGGAAATCCAAACCTGCATCAATGGTCTTTCTCTTCTCCCATGAAAGTGCATCGTTTGCAGTCGCACCCTGAGTAAGTTTCCAACCGGTAGGTTTATAAGAACCAGGAGTACTATAGCCAGTAGCGCCATATGACCAAGTCTGATAACCTGCATAGTATCCAATACCACTTTGGTTACCGCTGACACCGTAATCGGCACGAAGTTTCAAGTCAGTCAACCAAGAAGAAGCGTTCTGCATCCATTCCTCAGCTGAAATACGCCATGCAGCACCTACTGACCAGAACACACCCCAACGTTTGTTTACATCTTTGAATTTCGAAGAACCATCAGCACGAACTGATCCAGTTACATAATATTTGTTATCAAAGATATAGTTCACACGACCGAAGTAACCCTCGAGAGCCAAACGATCCATACCATAACCAACACCGCTGAAGGTACTACCATTGGCACCATTCAGCCAAATAAAGTTGGCTGGTGCATCCCATTTGTCGAACAAAGACAGAGATGATTTATAGTTGATCGAGCTGGTGTAGTTCCAATCATACTCGTGACCAACCAATGCATCAATGTGGTGTTTACCATAATCATGAGCCCAAGTCAAAGTCTGTTGAGCGTTGACAGTATAATAAGTTGAGTTGAATCGACCCATTACACCTTGCTCTGCACCTGCAGACTCACCATATTCTTTAGGCAGATATACCTGACGCTCGTTGAAAGACTGATCCAAAGACATACGTGCATTGAAAGTGAAGTCTTTCAAGAATTTAGCTTCGATATAACCAGTGGTAGTATACTGATCCTGGATATAACGAGTCTTAGAATAATCCATCTGATACAGCAGATCATAACCTACTGATGTTGAAGCAGAAGGATATTTCTGGAGAGTACCACCCAGCGGGTTCTGCTGCTGGTTGGTGTATGCAACCATGATCTTATCACCATTCTCATCATACATCAGGTTACCATCCAAATCACGCTGCCATGCTGATGCCATAGGCATATAATAGTCTACCCAAGCGAAAACGTTCTGAACGGCTGCACCCATGTTACGAGAAGACCAACGACCGTTCTGCAACTGAGTAGAACGACGGTTGTAAGCCATATTCAAACCAACTTTCAACCATTTGGTGATCTGAGAGTTGATGTTAGAACGAACGTTGTAACGCTCGAAGTTAGAGTTGGCAATATATGATGGGTCTGACAAATAACCTGCAGAAATATAGTAGTCAGTTTTATCAGTTGCACCACTTACTGATACGGTGTACTCCTGACGGAAACGATTTTTGTAAACGAAATCACGCCAATCATCTACGTCGTACAATTTCTCAGCGCTGGCACTGATCTTTCCAGTTGCAGGATCAATCAGGTATGCATCCAACATGGTAGCAGACTGGTTAAGACCAGAACCAGTTGTTTCATAACGTGCACCCGGAACGCGATAGTACAGCCAGTTACCCAATGCACTACGTTTGGTAAAGGAGCCCGTGCTACCAGTAAAGTTGAACAAGTGCTGGCTAGCAAACAGAGCTGCTTCTTCGTGAGTCATGTTCGGGTTCTTGTAGTTAGAAGTATACTTCTGACTTGAACCATAACGAACAGTATTGTAGATACCTTCCCACATCAACTCGTAGTTAGTATCTACATCACGAACGAGTTCAGCCTGGTTGTTAGCAATCATGTTGATACCCCATTTACCTTCGAAGGTAATCTTAGCTTTACCTTGTTTACCTTTCTTAGTGGTTACCAATACGACACCGTTCGCACCACGTGAACCGTACAATGCAGTTGAAGCCGCATCTTTCAAGATAGAGATAGACTCAATATCTTTCGGGTTCAGAGATGACAAGATGTTCTTACCATAACCATAAGTGTTCTCGTAAGGTACACCATCAACAACCACCAAAGCATTTGAGTTAGACTGAGTAGCAGAACCGATACCACGTACACGGATACCGGCATCCATACCAGGCTGACCCTCGATAGATGCTACCTGTACACCGGCTACAGCACCTTCCAATGCTTTAGACAAGGTTGAGTTTGACTGAGAGCTGATCAGTTTAGAATCGATAGTACTGATAGAACCGGTCAAGTCCTTTTTCTTAACAGTACCGAAGGCCTGTACTACGACCTCATCCAAACCGGTCACGTCGTCCTCAAGAACAACGTTGATAGTTGTAGTGCTACCTGCTGTTACGGTAACCGACTTAGTTCCCAGGAAAGAGAATTTCAGTTTGCTTCCCTGTTTTGCCTGAATGGTGAAATCACCGTCAAGGCCAGTCGAAGTACCTGTAGTGGTACCTACTACCTCTACGCTGGCACCAATGATGGGCAAACCATCACTACCCTTCACAACACCGGAGTAAGTCCGCTCCTGTGCCTGAACCAGCGTCATGCTTAACACTGCCATACACAGCGTTAAAAACAAACGTAGAGTTCCTTTCATAATTAATTGTTTAAGGTTAATAAAATATAGACGCTTCGAAAAAACACCAAAACCAACCCAATTAGGGCTGTTTCGGCACTTCATTCGTTCGTTTTCTAACTACAAATATAAAAGTTTTTTTGTAATAAAAACGCCCAGCCGCAAAATATTCCTTTCATTTTTGGACCCAAAATTACAGTTTTTGACATCTTTCGAACACATAAAATATTATTATCTAATTGACAACCAATATATTATAGCGATATATCACTTTTTATAGGTAATCACATCAGAAACATTAATCAATCATTAAATTTTATTTTCGGCACACGAGGATGTTTGTTTTAATTTTTGCAACAAATATTAAATTAACACATAAAATAACATATTGTTTGTTATATATAAAGTATGAAACATAAAACTTATGTGTGACGAGAAAATAGTGACCTGAACAACCCTTAATGAAAACATAAATAATATATATGAAGTAAGTTATTGATTATCTATGATATATAAGCTAAATATTATATGAATCATAACTAGATATGGCCAACCTACCACCAAACATCACATTAATCAAACCGTAATAGTGAATTCAGCCGTCGGTCAGTGTGTTACAATAGAGGGCAGACCTATATAATATAAGCCACATATAAACGCCTGCATGAAGCCCCTCTCGCTGCCCTTTTACTCCATCAAGAGCATATCTGCAATGGATACCGACAAGAATAAGGTCCATTCAATTAACAATATAAATGTAACTATCGAAATTAAATGTTATTTTTGTTCACTACATAACTATACCTTATAATAAAAAAACTAAAAATGAACCGAACATTAGCCCAAATTCTGGGATTAACACTCGTCTGCGGCTTACTGCTTATAAGCACTACCAGCTGCGATTCTTCTTCACAAGAACAGTCCAAACGATACAGACTTATTCATAACAACGATGGTTCTGACGCGCTTTTGAACCGTTGGTTCGGTGGCGAACCCGTTCACAAAGCTGATATTGACCGTTATGTGGATATGGTAGCCCAAACACCTGATGGAAAGACACAAGTAACCACCTTCATGATGTGTTCGGGCAGTGATTTTATCTATTATCCTGATTCCAAATATGGAAGGTATTTCGGGGATGACCTAAACGGAACTCTTCCTTATGCCGACAGCACAACAAAAAAATTGTGGCAACTGGGAGGACAAAGTGTCCGCAATCTCCAAGCAGAAGGCACCGATGTGATCAAAGCTTCACTCGAACGGGCAAAGATGCATGGAATGGAGACCTTCATCTCATTCCGAATGAACGATTTGCATTTCGCCGATACCGCCTCAGGTAATCGTGCAACATTCCCTGACTTCTGGTTCGAACATCCCGAATACTGGACACATGATACTACTCAAGGCTGGCACAGCGGACAGGCTTTTGATTTCTCTTATCCAGAAGTACGTCAACACAAACTAAACTTAATCAAGGAACAGCTCGAAAAATACGACATGATCGATGGATACGAATTGGATTTCATGCGTTTTATCGTGTTGTTTAAGACCGGAGAAGGTAGAGAGAAGGCTCCTCTGATCACCGAAATGGTTCGCGAAATCAAACAAACCATAGACTCCCTTTCCGCAGTACGTGGACACAAAATCTTACTGGCCGTACGTGTACCCGTTACCGTTGATGGAGCACTCGATAAAGGCTTGAATGTCAAACAGTGGGCTGATGAAGGCCTAATCGACTTTGTTACAATCGGAGTACACTGGCGAGGAGATACGGGTATTCCGGTTGCACAATTCCGCAAAGATTTTGGACACAACGAAATACCTGTTTATGCATCCATCGATGACGGAGGCTATTTGCCTCGCGAATTCTACTCGGACGGGATGTATCGAGGTATGGCATCCCATATCCTGGGTCAAGGTGCAGATGGAATCTATCTCTTCAACTACTATTTTGGAGATTTGTACGATCGTCAACACAACGGCACCCCACTGTTGGAAGAGGGTGAACAGGTAAGACGTACCCGCACTCCTGAATTACTCCACGAACTCGGCACGCTCGAAACGCTGAAGGGCCGTAACAAAATTTACTGTATGTCAGATGGAGTAACCGATGCCTATCGTGCTCTGGGGATCTCCCAACTACCTGCAACAGTGAGCAGCGGCCGGGCAACCACTCTTTCTTTCTTCATCGCTGATAGCCTCCAAAACAATCAACCTGAAGAGATGATCCTCTTCTTGCGGACCGATCGTCCTGCAAACTTCAACCTTCAGGTTAACGACACGGTGATCACTGAACAGAAACCAGAATATGTCGAACTTTATGATCGAGACCGGGGAATGCGACCTGAAAATCGCATGTATGCATTCATTCTCCCGGCCGGTTCTCTCCACCAAGGAGAAAACACCATCCGCATGGTCGATCAGACACTCGACAACTATTTTGTAGTGGAACGAGTTGAAGTTGCTCTCAAATATGGAGATGTCAAAACTCACGGATATTTCTAATTTTAATATCTGTACAACTCATAGCAGCCAAATAGAATTTAGTAAATATAATTTAACATAATTATCCGATGATTCATCGCATATTTATAAAGACTCCGACAAGTGGGCAATTCCACGCCAAAAACAAAATTACCGCTCGAAATGCCCAATTTAGATGCAACATTCGTCCCGCACTCGTTCTTCTATTTGCATTAGGGGTGATGGGGACGGAAGTCCAGGCGGAAAAAAAATATTATGTCGCACCGAACGGCAATGATCAAAATATTGGGACCAGTCTGCAGGCTCCATTTCAAACCTTGACGCGAGCTCAACAGGCCGTCCGCGATTTGAAAGCTACAGGAACACTGACCGAACAGGTCACCATATATATAAAAGGTGGAACCTACTCGATCACCGAACCGCTCCTGCTGACTGACGAAGATTCGGGTAACGAGCGTTGTCCGGTTACCTACACCGCTTTACCGGGAGAGAAGGTGCTCCTGAGCGGAGGTGAACGTATCAACGGCTGGAAACGTTACAAAGGAGATATATGGGTTACCACATTGCCGGAAGTTCAAGAAGGGAAATGGTGGTTCCGTCAACTCTATGTCAATGGAGAAGTGAGAGGTCGTGCCCACACCCCCAACCAAGGTGTTTTTGAAGTAGCGGCCACAACCGATACGACCACCTCCATGCGCAGCTATCAAGTTCCCAGCGATTCATTTATCTATCGTGAAGGGGACCTTGATCCAAAATGGAAACACCCTGAAAACGGAGAGGCAATCATCTACCACTACTGGACAGACTCACACCTGCCCATCCAATCCATTGACGGTAAAAAGAATTGTATCACTTTTGGCTACTCAAGCGGAAAAGTGTTCCGCGATGGTTTCCATGGGGATTTGGCCCGCTACGTCGTGGAAAATATTCTCGAAACCCTCGATCAACCAGGAGAATGGGTCCTTGAGCGTTCAACCGGACGACTCTACTACATGCCTATGCCAGGGGAAGATCTCACTACGGCTGAAGTAATTGCCCCGAAAACCGAAAAACTTATCCAATTCAAGGGTAATCCGCGTGAAGGCAAATTTGTCGAATATGTCAATTTCCACAACCTTGCAATGGGCTACACCAACTTCAATCTGCCATGGGGTGATTGCAACAACTCACAAGGCAGTGCCAGTGTCAGTGCCTGCATTGAGATGACCGGAGCCCGCCATTGCTCTATCGAGCAATGCAAGTTGTACAACCTGGGAACGTTTGCCGTAGAGTTGTTCGACGGGTGCACTTTCAACCGTTTTTGTGGTAACCAGCTTGAGAATCTGGCAGCCGGCGGGTTCCGCCTGCGAGGAACCGAACCAGGCAACCTACCCTCATTACGAACAGGGAACAACACCTTCAGTGACAACACTATAGCTTACTACGGACTCACCTACCCTTCCGCTGTCGGAATTTTGGTCATGCATAGCGACTGCAACACAATTGCTCACAATTTGATCCACCATGGCGACTACACCGGCATCTCGGTCGGTTGGTCCTGGGGTTATCAACGTAGTGCAGCCCGTAACAATCTGATCGAGCAAAATCACATTCACGATATCGGATACCACAACCTGCTATCGGATATGGGAGGTATCTACACATTGGGGCTCTCTCCAGGAACTGCAGTGCGAAATAATTTAGTCCATGATGTAAATGCCAATCGCTATGGTGGTTGGGGGATCTATGCCGACGAAGGTTCCACTTCAGTGTTAATCGAAAACAATATTGTTTATAACACCAAATACGGCACCTTCAACATCCACTACGCCAAAGATTTGACCGTACGTAACAACATCTTTGCCATGGGTCGTCTGCAACAATACTCCCGCTCGAAACAGGAAAAACACACCACCGCCTATTTCGAAGGGAATATCATCTATTGGACCCAGGGCAAGCTGATGGTCGAAGAGTATAAATGGGACAACATCAGTTATAAAATGAGCACCAACCCCTACGTCCCCCCCACCGAGACCAACGTCACCTATGTCAGCGACTGGAACATCTTTTACAATCCAAATCTGACCCGTGACCAGCTGGATTTCGGAGGACGCTCATGGGCGCAATGGCAGGCTGAAGGTCATGACCTGCACTCACTCTATGTCGATCCGATGTTTGTAGATCCTGCAAACCACGATTTTCGATTAAGACCCAACTCGCCGGCTCTAAAATTGGGATTCCAACCGATCGACATGTCGCATGTGGGTCCGCGTCCTCAATTCCTCTCCAATGGAGGCAAATGCAACAAGACGACTGATAAACAGATATGTCCCGAAACAGTTGAACAAGCTACATCCGGACAAAACAAATAATAGCCTTATTATGCCCGGATGAATGTTGAATAGATCACATCTGTCATCATTCAACAACAGATGTGATCAAAAATTCAGACAAATCAACCGGACAATACAACCAAGGAGTGAATCAACCTGAATAAACATCATAACGATATGTCAATCAACCGTTTTTTTATACTGGCTTTGAGTGTCGGCATCATGAATAACTGGGCCCCGATCCCAGCTGCTGCCAAAGACGCAGATCCACCACTGCCTGCTGAAGGCATTGTCGATCCGATGAATGACCTGCGCCGCAGCAGCTCAAAATTCATTGACTCAACCGAATTGGAATTGGTCACTCCTAAAAAATTGTATTGGCTGCTTCAAGATCGTCCGGCAGCCGATTATTTCTGCTTTACTGAACTGAGAGATAAAGAGATACGTCGTAGCGACTCCATTCCCATGATCTGGGCAGAACGCCCCGTTTCAGAACGCAATGTACTGGTAGCCAATGCTCAGCCTGGAGAGTACTATACCTGGCAATTGGGTATTTATGCCCCATACAAAGCACTTTATAACGTTCGCCTGCTTTTCGGTGACCTGACCAACGAAAAAGGTGAGAAGATCAGCAGCAGCGCAATCCAATGTTTCAACACAGGCGGAATCGGAACGGATGGTAAATCATTTACCAAACGGGTCGATATTTCTCAAGGCTCCTTGCAAGTATTGTGGAGTGGTATAAACATTCCTAAAAATGCATCAGGAACCTACCGGGGGAAAGCCTCTGTACAAGCAAACAGTGCTGAACCAACTATCATCGACATCACTTTGAAGGTCTCAGGTCCTGTCCTGGAAAACGGAGGAAGAAACGAAAGTTGGCGCAAAAGCCGTATGAGTTGGCTCAACTCCAAAATAGGCTTTGCAGAAACCCCAACTGCACCATACACTCCTCTAATCCGCAATGGATTAACCATCAACTACCTGGGTGGATCCGTAACCCTCTCTCCCGCAGGATTGCCTGCAGAAATCATTACCCATTACGATCAGGCCAACCAACTCGATCCCGAAATTACAAACCGGGTTTTGGCCAAACCGATCGCATTCATTGTCGAGACCTCACAAGGTATTGAAAAATTGGAACCCTCAGCAATCGACTTTATCAAAGAGACTCCTGCCTGCCTGCAATGGAAAGTGGAACTTAAGGGTGAAGACGTAACCGTTAACTGCTTTGCCGAGATGCAATTCGACGGTTCAATCGAATACCAGATGAAAGTCACGGCTGATCAAAGTGTGGAAATCAAAGATATACGAACTGTCTTTGACTATACGAATGATGCTGCAAAATATGTTATGGGGTTGGGCATGAAAGGTGGACAATGCCCTGATACTACCTACAACTGGAAATGGAATACCATGCTGCAACAAGACCGAATCTGGTTGGGTAATGTGAACGCGGGTATGCAGATCGTCCTCAAAGACATCAACTACAAACGACCGCTGGTCAACATTTACTACAACTTTGGCCGACTTAACTACCCCATTTCCTGGAGCAATGATGCCAAAGGCGGTATCACACTCACTCCTGACAAAAAATCGACTTGCGTCAATGCATACAGTGGATCTCGCCGCCTCGAAGCTGGAGAAAAACTCAATTTCAACTTCGATCTGCTGATCACACCACTCAAGCCAATTGACCTGCCAAAGCACTTTGATTCACGTACTTACCACCTCAACGCAGATACCAGCAATGCATTTATTCCGCGTGCACTGCATGCCGGCGCCCATTGGATCAATGTCCATCACAAAGCCGACATATATCCCTATATCAACTACCCTATGGTAGATGAAGTGGTGCCCGACATGAAACGTTTTCTGGACAGTGCCCACAAAGAGAATCTGAAGGTACGACTCTACTATACCTGCCGGGAACTCACAGTCAAAACCCCAGAATTCTGGATGTTGCGCAGTCTGGGTGATGAAATCATCCAAGATGGCCCTGGAAACGATTCCCGCACATTGATCTATCCGAACGGGCCGAAACCCTGGTTGAAGCATAACTTGCGTAAACACTACATTCCTGCCTGGTATGCCGGTTTCCTCGACGGCAAATACAAGGGACAACTCGATATTGCCGTGATCACCAATCCGGTATCGCGCTGGAATAACTACTACCTCGAAGGTCTGAACTGGATGATCCAAAACATGGGAATTGACGGTATCTATATCGACGACTGCTCGTTCGACGGTAAAACCATGCGACGCGCACGCCGTATCCTCGATGCAGACGGTAAATTCCGCACCGTGGATATGCACACCTGGAACCACATGAACCAATATGCCGGTTTCGCCAACTCTCTGAATCTCTCACTCGACCGCCTTCCCTATGTGGACGGACTCTGGATCGGTGAAATTTTCCGCGATGACAACCCGCTCGACTTCTGGCTCGTCGAGATGTCCGGCATCCCCTTTGGATTGATGAGCGAAATGCTTGATGCACACAATATTTACCGGGGTATGGTGTTCGGTATGCTGCCTCGACTCCCCTGGAGCGGTAACCCCGTCCCGATGTGGAAAACCCTTGATGCATTCGGCATTAACCAAGCCAAAATGTATGGGTACTGGGACAGCCGCAATCCTGTAAACAGCAATAATGAGTTGATCCCAGTTACAACATACCTGCGTGACGATGCGGCTCTTCTCGCGATAGCAAACTGGGACAATGACTCTACCCAACGTTGCCACATTCGCATCGACACCCGCAAACTCCGCCCATCTCAAATCTATTTGCCGGAGATCAATGAACTGCAACCGGCCGGAGAGATCGATTTCAACAACGAAATCGAAATTCCAGCTTGCAGCGGTCATATCGTAATCCTCAAAAAATAACCAAACTTCTTCGACAATTCGTTGAATTCCTATAACTACCCTAACCAATATGAAAAATAGGCCTTGGCACAAGTCATTCCTTGCAACCTGTTTGACTATCTTGGCTATCGGAGTCTCCATCCCTGTTACAACTGCCAAAAACGATAACTCAACATCAAATAAAAAGGGGAGCTCTTCTCTCTATGAAATTTTCCGCCATCCGGAAACTAAATATCATCCCTATGTCCGGTGGTGGTGGAATGGAGGTCATCAATCCAAAGCCGAAATAACCCGAGAGATTGCACTGCTTTATCAAGCCGGTATTGGTGGTGTCGAAATCAACCCAATACAACTTCCGGCTGGAGACACTGCGGGCTATCCCATTCACGAATGGCTCAGCGACGATTGGATCGAACTGGTGCAAACAGCTGTGGAAGAGTGCAATAAACGAGGTATGGTAGCCGACATCATTGTCGGATCGGGATGGCCCTATGGCGCCGAATTTCTGCCTCGAGACCAACAACTGCAAATGTTGACCGTCGAAACTTTCAATCTGAAAGGAGGCAGCTCATTAGTTCTCAAACGAGATGAATTCCTGAATAATCTGAAATTGCATATCGGTTCAGCATATGATCATCCACTCAAAGAGCTTCTCTATCTGCGCCTAATGCCGAAACATATCGACCATTTTACGGAAGGGCTGAATCTCGACTCTTTGGCCTCCCAGGAACAGATCATTATCGAGGCCCCAAAAGGAGATGACTATGTGCTCTATTGCTTGGTCAAAGTAACCGGCTATATGCGTGTAATTAATGGCGCTCCAGGAGCTTCAGGCCCCGTTCTAAACCATTTTGACCGGACCGCAGTCGAACAGTTCCTGAATCGGATGTCCGATCGGATGAACAGCAAAATGGGGAAAATGGGTGCAGGTAATCTGCGTGCTGCCTTCACGGATAGTTTCGAATTGGAAGGAGCCAACTGGGATAACGATATGCTGGAAGAGTTCGAACGCCGCCGGGGATATTCGCTCTCCCCATATCTGCCCTATCTCATCTTTAAGGCTGGCCATATGGGAAACCCCATCTCCGAAAAATATGGATCGGAAATCTCTCCTGATGTCGAGCAAACGATAGCCCGTGTCCGTAATGACTTCGACCTGACTCAACGCGAACTCTTCGAAGAGAACTTTACCATCCCTTACAACAACTGGTGCCATCGCAATGGTCTCCTCTCACGTGTTCAGGCCTATGGACGGGGATTACACCCGCTCGAAGCCAGTATGGAGATCGATATCCCGGAATGCGAAACGTGGCATGGACACCACCATGGTCACAACTTCCCAGACAATACCATGGCCGGCCGTGGTTACACTCCGGTCAACAAATATGTTTCGTCTGCTGCACACCTGAGCGGGAAAACCATCATCAGTTGCGAAGAGCTTACCAATACCGGTTGGGTTTTCAGCTCCCCACTCGACAAGCTGAAACTAACCGGAGATTTAAGTAATCTCACCGGCGTTACGCACTCCATATTCCATGGATTCAACTATTCGCCCAAAGAGGTGGCATTCCCAGGTTGGATTCGGTACGGTACCTTCTTCAACGAGCGCAATACCTGGTGGCCCTACCTGCATTTCTGGATGGACTACAAAGCACGTCTCTCGGCTCTGTTCCAAAACAGCGAACAGCAGGCCGATATAGCCATACTCTCTCCATTTGAAGATTTGTGGTCAATTTATGGAGCACAACGTGAACCCTTCCCAATGGTTACCTATCCTCAATATGTCAATACACTATGGGAAGCAATCCATCAAAACGGCAGTGGTTGTGACTATATTAGCGAAAACATCTTGACCAAAGGTGTAGTGAAACGTGGAGCTCTCCACTACGGAAATCGCAGCTACAAAACGATTCTGCTGCCAGAGGTCGAAAGCATCCGTCCTGACGCAGCAAAAGCTCTGCAAAAATTTGTCGCAGCCGGAGGCAAAGTGATCTGCATTGGCAAAGTACCCCACAAAAGTGTCGGATTAAACAATGCTCAAGTAAATGACAATCGCGTTCAAACTATTATCAGCCAACTCAAAAACCGTTATCCGGAACGGTTTGTTCTCGTAAAAGCTCCTGACGGTTCTCAACCCATGTGGCAATGGTATCAGGAGCTGCAAAAACAACAGCAACTCACCCCATACGTGCTGATCAATACACCATGCCATACACTCAGCCAGAACTTTTATAAACACGACGATCTCGATATCTTTTTCTTTGTCAACTACGATTCGGATCACAACCGAACCGTACATCTCGATTTCAACCTTCCGCAACTTCAGCACAAAACAGCCTGGCTGTGGGATCCTGAAACCGGGAATCGTCAAAGAATCAGCGGCTGGGCAAACGATACCATGAGCCTTTATCTCGGAATCAACCAGTCCCGTCTAATCGTCTTTGAAAATGCTTCTCCGCGTGACGATCAGGCAGCAACAGTAAACGTTGCTCTGCCTGAATACGGAAACCGGACACCGGTACAGACCATCTCAAGCGTGTGGGATGTGACGATGACTCACGCCCTTACCGGACATCGAGATAAGATCCAGCTCGACACTTTGGTGGACTTCAATACCCTGCCGTTGCCTGCATTGCGCCATTTTGCCGGAACAATTGACTATTCTACATCAATCGACATTGCAGATCCCACTGCCATTACGATCCTGGATGCAGGTACAACCCACAACGGCATTACTGAACTTTTCATCAACGGTACACCTGCCGGTGTCAAATGGTACGGCAATCGGATTTTCAACATATCGGGACTTCTGAAACCGGGAGTTAACGAAATTACCATCCGCGTTACTACCACGTTGGGCAATTACTGCAAATCTTTAGGTACAAGCAATCCGATCACCTATGGATGGACTAAAAATCAACCCTACCTGCCTTTAGGACTTGAAGGACCAATTACCCTGTATTAAAAGTTTTATTCACTAACCAATATCAAGAGGGTACAGATATGCTGTACCCTCCTGTTGTTTATAGTCACCTCAACTAATCTCTATTTTCGAATATCTCATCATATAGAAGCAGAGCGGGCCTGTCTATCCAAACATGCCTGTCTCGTATAACAAAAGCGGAATTACCTTCAAGTCATCCAGCTATCCAGACGACGCAGAAGCACCCAATCTATAATTCCATCCGATCAATAATATTGACAGAAGACTAGCATACGAAGATCAAACAGATTCAGCAAAAAAATAGCAGCCTAATCGGCTGCTATTTTTATCTCTAATCAGTTCTGAATAACTATTTCTTCTCCAAAGCTCTAAAATACAACGTGCAAGCCTCAGGATTATCGGTATTGATTACATCCACTCCCAAGTTATGCAAAGTCTCCCAAGCCTGCGGATTATCCGGAGAGGCCCAAAAACGAATCGGCTTGCCCATTTCATGAGCTTTCTCAACTACACCCACTATGGCCTTCCGATCGCTATCCGATAAGGTGTCGCCGTTAGCTTTCCACTTCGAATAGGTAAAGAAAGGCTCACTAATCACCGTTACACGCTCTAACTGTTCGGGAGAGTAGCGCTCCTCAATGAAGCCATCAAAAAAGATAAACTTCGGATATTTTTCAAAATCGGCAGGAGTGGGACGACTCCCCGTAATCACCACCTTCACGGCATACGGATTTACGGATGGATCGAAAACTTCCGGATACTTCTTCAACTTGGCAATCAACCGATCGATCGTGGGATGCAGAGGGGTTTTAAGATCCACCATCAGCGTAAATGTACGCTCACTATTACGCCAGGGGCGTCCTCCATGTTGAGCAAAGACAAACACAATCGGTTTGATATATAACTCCTCAATATCCAAAGCCGTGGCCAAATCCTGAGGATCATGCCCAACCAACAAACCGGTTTCAGACAAGCTGTCGATATATACATCCGCCTCCATACAGTCAACCTGTTGCGAATAGGCCCGGTAAAATGGAAGTGATTTTTGATAATCATTATGAGAATGTATTTGGACCGATTGTCCTTGCAGACTAAATTGAGTCAAGAATGCTGCACAAAATACAAGAATACTAAACTTGCTCCACCTTTTCATAACAGTTACTCTTTTATAGCGCTTGAACAGAAACGTAGATAAAACAAAAATAACGAATTATTGGCTCTGACACGAACACACTGACGTAAATTTTCAGGTGTTGCACCGCAATCCAAAACTAAAAACCTGAAACTCAAACCTTGCTTTCACAGATCAGGATGATCTTTTAGAGATACACCCGAAACGCATATCTCTCCGTACAATAGTCCTAATGCATCCTGTAAATACCGTTGCCCCATTTCACTGCAACAGCCTCACAAAGTAACAAATAAGAGGAAGCTAAAAGCTGATGAAAACAATCTGCACAAAAAAAGAGGTCCTTATTGAAGGACCTCTTTAATCTTTGTTGACCTACCTGGACTCGAACCAAGAACGACAGATCCAGAATCTGTAGTGTTGCCATTACACCATAGGTCAATGCAGTACCTTTCGGTTTGTGGGTGCAAATATAATCAAAATATTTTTTTCAAAGAAGGGGTTACCACAAAATCTTTTAAATAAAATGGCTCAAAATAGGCAATGTCCTCAAATTTCTTGGCACGATAAGCCTCATAAGCCGGTTTTACCAACCCTCGAGCCGATGGCGTAACCTCAACTAAATGCACATTCTCTTCCGGGAACAGTGCTTTGCATTTGGCAGCACCGTTACCAAACAAGACCAACTTCTTTCCAGAAGTGCGCTCCTCCTGAAAACTGTTCCCGTCAATCACTTTGGCCTCCACCTCCGAAAGCGGATTTGCCTTCGCATCGAAACGTTGACAATACACCTCCATGCGGCGTGCATCAATCATCGGCACCAAAACAGCATCCTCAATCTCATCGATTCCCAAAATTCCTGCTTCATAATCTTCCAATGCCACTCTGGTCAACGCCTCAAGACTCCCGACAGCCAACAAAGGAATACCGGCACCATAACAAATCCCTTTCGCCAACGAAACGCAGATCCGCAATCCGGTATATGACCCAGGCCCCATTCCAACCGCTACCGCATCCAAATCACTGGCATCCAAATCATTCTCACGCAACACATCTTCGACATATACAGCCAGATTCTGGGCATGATGACGACTTTCGCAACTCTCTCGAAGCGACAATAAACGATCGTTTTTGGCTAAAGCTACGGAACCTATATCCGTTCCGGCCTCGATACACAACAATAGCGACATAGCTTGTTTAGGATTTGGTCTGCAAGATACGCAAAAACAGGAAAATTCAGACCAAACCAAACGTTTTTCTGTGAAAAGCGTATCTTTGGGACTCAATATCTGACCACTATGAGCCAAATCAACGCCAACAACAAACCGCACAAAATTCTTTTTGTATGTCTCGGTAATATCTGCCGTTCCCCTGCCGCTGAAGGAGTTATGCAGCAACTGGTGGATCGCGCAGGGCTACATGAAAATTTTGTCATCGATTCCGCAGGCACCTACGGCGGACATGCCGGCGAACCAGCCGATCCTCGTATGCGACAAGCAGCCTCACGGCGTGGATATGCACTTACCAGTCGCTCTCGAAAAATCACAACCGACGACTTCGACCGCTTCGATCGTATCATTGTCATGGATGATGCCAACTACGAACGAGTACACCGCATGGCCCCGTCCACAGAAGCAGCCAATAAAATCTATCGTATGGTCGAATTTTGCCGACATCACCATGTTACATACGTTCCCGACCCCTATTACGAAGGACACGAAGGATTTGAATTGGTACTCGATCTACTCGAAGATGCATGCGAAGGGCTTTTAGAGGATTTGACTGAACCGACAGCTGAACAAGCAAAATAAATCTATTCCCTCAGCGATAAAACAAGACAGGTT
>ERZ791891.579-NODE-579-length-17361-cov-417.292846_pt1 | contig 17361 bp, 10 predicted proteins | sample MGYA00510155_ERZ791891 | MGnify/ENA primary metagenome ERZ791891 (study PRJEB30046, sample SAMN00792061) | human gut metagenome | study: EMG produced TPA metagenomics assembly of the A metagenome-wide association study of gut microbiota in type 2... | reverse complement strand
TGAGGGTGCCGGTCTTGTCGATGACGAGGGCGTTGATCTTGTGGAGATTCTCCAGTGCCGACGCATCCTTGATAAGAATCTGCTTCTGTGCCGCCTTGCCGATGCCCACCATCAGGGCAGTAGGAGTGGCTAAGCCCATGGCGCATGGACAGGCGATGACCAATACGGCTACGGCTGAAAGGATTGCCTGCGGAAGAGCAGCGTTGCCGCCTATCAGCCACCATGTTAAAAAGGTGATGAGGGCGATGGCTGCCACGGCTGGAACGAAAATCAGAGCCGCCTTATCCACGATGCGCTGCACGGGCGCCTTACTGCCCTGCGCCTCCTGAACCATGCGGATGATGTGCGCCAGGGCGGTGTTCTCGCCAATCTGCTTGGCTCTCATGCGGAGCTTTCCCTGACTCGGAATGGTGCCAGCCAGCACGTTGTCGCCTGCCTTTTTCATCGCCGGAGTCGGTTCGCCGCTGATCATCGCTTCATCTACATAGGCTGCATCGGGAGTCATGAAACTCTCTGCCTGGGTAACCACGCCATCCACCGGAATCTTTTCGCCGGCTCTAACCTCTATCATGTCGCCTATCTGAATGGTGGAAATCGGAACTTCCTCCATCTTGTAGTCGTTGGTGTCTTCTATCTTCTCGTAAGTCACCAGTCGGGCGGTTTTCGGCTGCATTCCCATCAGTTGTCGGATGCTGCTCGCCGTACTGTCCTTTGCCTTTTCTTCCAGACATCTGCCGGTCAGCACGAAGGTGATGATCATCACTGAAGCATCGAAATAAGTGTGCCATTCTATGCCTCTCGCTCCCCATACCATTTCTCCGAAGAAGGTGTTGAAGGTGCTGAAGAGGAAGGCGATGAGGGTGCTGAGTGCTACGAGCGAATCCATGTTTGCCGTATGATGCAAAAGCTGCTTCCAGGCGGAAATATAAAACTGTTTGCCGCAGTAGAGCAGGTTGGCGAGTGCCAGGAGCAGACAGATCTGGTTGGCGAAGGAACTCGAGTGATGAGCCGAGGCAACGCCATCTGAAATCATATTCTGTTCCATACCCAGGGAAATCCAGCCCATGGAGAAACACATCGTCAGGATGGCGAAGATCCAGGAAGCGAGGGTTCGGCGACGCAGGAGGGTGAACTCACGGCGGTTGATTTCCTCCACGCTTCTGTCGTTTTCGATAACGAGGTCGTATCCGGCGTTACTGATTTCCCGTTTCATATCTTCCAGAGAGATAATGTCGGGGTCATAATCTACCAGGGCAGTTCGGCTCGCCAGGGAAACCGAGGCAGAGTTGATGCCTTCTAGCGACTGCAGCTTCTTTTCTACATTGGCAGAGCATACGCTGCAAGCCATGCCTATTACAGGAATTGTTTTCTTCATCTGTTTCTTATATTAATATTCTGAAATCTATAAGCAGAAGTTTTCATGTCTGCTTTTCTGCCTGCAAAATTACATATTAATTATGGAAGAAAAAAGATTTATGGTGAAAAACTCTTGGCTGCTCCATGAAAATCATAATAATAAGGTAGATGAAAAATGTGCTGATTCAGGTAAGAACACAAAAAAAGGCAGGTTCCAAATAGCTTTGGAATCTGCCTCCATCATTTATGGGAGATGATTATTTGACTTCGATGTTCTTTGTAGTCTTAGCCTCCTCCTTAGGAGTAAGCTTTGGAATCTCGACCTCGAGTATACCATCAGCTACCTTTGCTGAAATCTTCTCACGGTCAGCATCCTCAGGCAGCGTATAACACTGCTGGTAGTTGCCGTAAGAGAATTCGCGGCGCAGATAGTGCTCGTGTTTGTCTTCATCCTTGTGTTCCATCTTGTTCTCGATGGCGATGTTCAGATTACCATCGTTATCGATGTTTACACGAACCCACTCTTTCTTCAAGCCAGGAGCAGCAACCTCCATGATATAATTCTTATCTGTCTCCTTGATGTTAATGGCAGGAGCAGTAGCATTCATACGTGGCATTACTTCGGTATTGAATAAAGTATCATCAAAGAAGTTACTCAACCAATCAGAATCATTATTTCTACGTGCTAACAACATAATTAAAACCTCCAAATTTTATTTTACTCGTCCTCTCGGTTCCTTACGGCTCCGTCGGGATTTCTGTTTGTTAATATTCTTGTTATTTTTTTGCTTTCGCCTCGAAACTCCGTTGTTCTTCCGAACCCCTTTATTTTTTAGCTTCAGCTTTCACTCTCTGTTTTTGCAACTTATGTGCCAGCGGACTGAAAGTGGTAATGTTGGCACGAAAGGATAAATATTTTAAACTTTTCTGCCAGATGATGCGGTTATCTCAACAAAAAAGTGTAACTTTGTCACCAACTTAAAAATCAAAGCATAAATCGAATAAATAATATAAGATCAATGAAGAAACAACTATTTTCTATGGCGATGCTGATGGCGATGTCGCTTTCTGCCAGCGCCCAGCAGCTTCTTCCTTATCAGAATCCGAACCTTTCTGTTGAGGCTAGAGCCAACGATTTGCTTTCTCGTCTTACCCTGGAAGAGAAGACGAAGTTGATGATGGATACTTCGCCAGCCATCGCCCGATTGGGCATTCCGCAGTTTCAATGGTGGAACGAGGCGCTGCATGGAGTAGGAAGAAACGGATTTGTTACCGTTTTTCCTATCACGATGCACATGGCGGCTTCGTGGGACGATACCTTATTATATAAGGTGTTTACTGCCGTGAGCGATGAGGCAAGAGCCAAGGCGCAGGAGGCGAAGAAGAGCGGCAACATCAAGCGCTACCAGAGTCTGAGCTTCTGGACTCCGAACATCAATATCTTTCGCGACCCACGATGGGGACGTGGACAGGAAACTTATGGCGAGGACCCTTATCTGACCACAAGAATGGGACTTGCCGTGGTGAATGGTTTGCAGGGACAGACCTTCGATGGCAAACCGATGTCGGCTCCGGGAGTTCTGGCTTCGACATCCTCCCAATCTCCCCAATATGTCAAACTCCTGGCTTGTGCCAAGCATTTTGCCGTACATAGCGGTCCGGAATGGAACAGGCACAGTTTCAATGTAGAGGATTTACCTGAACGGGATTTGTGGGAGACTTATCTGCCCGCCTTCAAATCGCTGGTGCAGGATGGAAATGTGGCTGAGGTGATGTGCGCCTATCAGCGGATTGACGGAGCGCCATGCTGCAGCAATGCCCGATATGAACGTCAGATTCTTCGTGACGAATGGGGATTCAAGGGACTGATAACTTCCGATTGCGGAGCCATCAACGACTTCTACGTACCAGGCAGACATGGTACGGCAAAGACTCCTGCTGAGGCTACGGCGCAGGCGATTGGTGCCGGAACCGATGTGGAGTGCGGAAGCGTTTATCGTTCGCTCCCCGAGGCGGTGAAGACGGGAATGATCAGCGAGGAAAAGGTGAACGAGAGTTTGAAGCGTTTGCTGGAAGCCCGTTTCCGTCTGGGTGATTTCGATCAGGACGAGCAGGTGGCGTGGACTCAGATTCCATCTTCCGTCATCGCCAGCAAGGCGCATAAGGATTTGGCAGAGAAGATGGCAGAAGAGGGAATCGTGCTTCTTCAGAACCGGAACAATCTCCTGCCGCTGAAATCAGCAGGAATGAAGATAGTCGTGATGGGGCCGAATGCCAACGATTCCATCATGCAGTGGGGCAACTATTCGGGTTATCCTACTTCTACTACCACCATCCTGCAGGGCATCAGAAAATATGTGAAGGACGCCAAGTATATTCCTGCCTGCACGTTGACAAGAAATGAAGTTTCAGAAAGCCGGTTCAATCTCCTGACTTCTGCCGATGGCAGCAAAGGGATGAAGGCTACTTATTGGAACAATGCTGAGATGAAGGGCGAGCCGGTGGCTACAGCCATGATGACTTCGCCTATCAACCAGAGCAATGGTGGAAATACCGTCTTTGCGCCGGGAGTGAACCTTACCAACTTCTCAGCCCGATACGAGGGTGTCTTCATTCCTGAACAGGATGAAACCTTGAATATCAAAATGGGGTGCGATGATGGTTACCGGCTCATCATTGATGGCGATACGGTGGCGGATGTATGGAAGGGACGTGCCCGTGTACAGATGCTCAACAAGCCAATCTCCGTAAAGGCTGGAAAGCCGGTGAAAATTCAGGTGGATTATTTCCAGAAGACCGATATGGCGGTGATGCAGTTTGACATAATGAAGAACTATACGCCAACCGAGTCTCAGCTTCTGGCTGAGGTTGGCGATGCTGACGTGGTGGTATTCGTAGGCGGAATCTCTCCTAGTCTTGAGGGTGAGGAGATGAAGGTCTCCGAACCGGGATTCAAGGGTGGCGACAGAACCGACATCGAATTGCCTCAGGCTCAACGCAAGGTGATGGAGATGTTGCATCGGGCTGGCAAGCGAGTGGTGTTCGTAAACTGTTCGGGCAGTGCCATTGCCATGGTTCCTGAAACCGAAAATGCGGAGTCTATCCTTCAGGCTTGGTATCCGGGCGAACGGGGTGGCGAAGCCGTGGCAAAGGTTCTTTTCGGCGAGGTGAATCCATCGGGAAAGCTTCCGGTAACCTTCTATAAGAGTATTTCCGATCTTCCTGATTTCCTTGATTATACGATGAAGAATCGTACCTACCGTTATTTCAAGGGTGAGGCTCTCTTCCCATTCGGTCATGGATTGAGCTATACATCGTATGAATATGGAAAGCCGACATTGAAGAAAGTGAAGAGTGAAGAACGAAAAGTGAAGAATTCATCGGCTTATTCCTTGAGTTTCTCTTTATCTAATAAAGGCAATAGGGAAGGAACGGAAGTGGCGCAGGTTTACATCCGTAGAATGAATGATGCTGAGGGACCGATCAAGACCCTGAAAGCCTTCAAGCGCATTACTTTGAAAGCAGGCGAGAAGCAGCAGGTAACCATCAGTCTGCCTCGTCAGAGTTTCGAGGGTTGGGATTCCCAGACCAATACCATGCGTGTGGTTCCCGGCAAATATCAGATCTTCGTAGGTGGTTCGAGTGCTGAGGCTGCGAAGAATGTGGTAGAAGTGAAAGTGAAATAAAATGCTGATATAAAAAGAGAAAGCTCGCTAAGATTTTGAACGTCTTGGCGAGCTTTTCTTCTGTCTTAACTCTGAAGCCTGCGTTTTTTTTGAAGTTTTTTCATGGAAATGGACTTTGAATCACTCTTTTTTATTATATTTGCAATCGAAAATCGATTTGAACCTTGACTAAACGATGAAATAGTTATGGAACAGAAGTTAAAAACCATATTTTATGCGATGGGTGCGATGATTCTTGCACCCCAAACCCTCTGTGCTCAGTCTGTGAACATCGAAGGCTTAGATTCCTTGCGCTTATCAGGTTCGGTGAGTGTAGTGGAGCCTGAACTTCTGAAGAAGGGTGTACTCAATAATGCCCTGGATGCCTTGAGCGGACAGACGGCAGGTGTTAACGTCACTACCAATGGTCTTGACCGTATTGCTATGTTGAACTCCGTCCGGGTTCGCGGTACAACTTCTATCATGGGCGGCAATGATCCTCTGGTGATTATTGATGGTGTTACTTCTGATGTGGCGACGCTTGCTACAATCTATCCCGCCGATATAGAGAGCTTTACAGTACTGAAGAATGCCAGCGAAACGGCACTCTATGGTTCCCGTGGTGCTTCGGGCGTTATCCAGGTAAAAACCAAGAAGGGTACGGGTAAGGGATTTCAGATTTCTTACGAGGGAAACTATGGTATAGAGGCGATGTACAAAAGTATGGAGATGCTCAATGCCGCCGAATACATAGCTGCTGCACAGAAGTATGGGCTGGAGTATAACAATAAGGGATATGATACCAATTTCCGCAAGGCGATTACCCGAACCGGAAATATCCAGAACCATTATCTGGCCTTCAGCGGTGGCACTCCGCAGAGCAACTACCGCGCTTCTTTTGGCTATATCGACCATAACACGATTATTCGGAGCAAGGGCTATCGTAATCTGGTGGCTAAGATTGATGTCACCCAGAAGGCGTTTGGCGATAAACTGACGGGAGATTTCGGCGTGTTCGGTTCGTCTTTCAAGAACAATGATATCTTCGACAGTCAGATGCTTTTCTATTCTGCCGATGCCATGAATCCTACTTATCCTTATGATAAGCTGAACGGCAGTTGGGTGAAGAATGGGGCTGCATCTCAGGTGAATCCTCCCGGTGCCTTGCTCAAGGAGCGTAATGATACGAAGAACATGAATTTCAATGCTCATCTGAAGTTGAACTATGATATGACAAATTCTTTGAGTGTTTCTGCCTTCGCAGCATACAGTTATGCTTCCAACGAGAACAACCAGTTCTGTCCTACCTGGGTTTGGGCGCAGGGCAATCTCTATCGTGGGGAGTTCAAGAGCGAGGACTGGCTTGCCAATGTATCGTTTAACTATCAGCATTCGTGGGGAATCCACAATCTGAAGGCAATGGTGGGTGCAGAATATCAGAAGGATATCCAAACGGGATTCTGGACTTCTGCGAAGGGAATCACCAACAACGACATGTATTACCATAACATAGGTGCTGCTGCATCACGGCCTTTTGGTGGGACAGACAGCAACTACGAAGATCCGACCCTGGCTTCTGTGATGGGCAATGTCGACTACACCTTATATAATAAGTATAGTCTTTTGGTTTCCATGCGTGGCGATGGTTCTTCGATGGTGGGCAATGACCATACCTGGGGTTTCTTCCCATCCGTCTCTCTTTCCTGGGATATGAAGCAGGAGAAATGGCTCCGTTCTCTCCAGAAAATTACCATGCTGAAACTGCGTACGGGCTATGGACGCTCTGGTAATCTTGGCGGAATATCTTCTTATACCACTTTGAATACGGTACGGCAGAATGGTATTGTTTCGGTGAACAGTTCTCCTACGGTTACGATGGGAATGATTAGCAATAACAATCCTGATCTGAAGTGGGAAACCCGCGCTACCTGGAATATCGGAGCTGATTTGGGATTGTGGAACAACCGGCTGGTTCTGACGGCAGAATATTACTATTCCAAGACCACCGACATGCTCTATGCCTATGATGTGCCGGTTCCGCCTTTTGCCTATGATAAACTGTTGGCAAACCTGGGTTCTATGAGCAACCAGGGTTTGGAGGTCGGCGTTTCCTTCACTCCTATCCAGAAGAAGGACATGGAACTGAATATCAATATGAATCTCTCCTGGCAGAAGAACAAACTCCTCTCGCTGAGTGGTGAATATGACGGAATGCAGATGTCGGCAGCCGATATTACTGCGATGGGTGCCTTGTCGGGTGCCGGTCAGCATGGTGGTTACAACAATGTGGTCTATCAGATAGTTGGTCAGCCTTTGGGGGTATTCTATCTTCCTCATTGCAAGGGAATTATAGAAGATGGAAATGGGCATTACCGCTATGATATCGAAGATTTGGACAAAAACGGAACCGTAGATTTGAGTGATGGCGGTGACAGATATATTGCCGGTCAGGCTACTCCTAAGGTAACGTTGGGTTCCAATATCAGTTTCCGTTATCGCGACTGGTATCTTTCATTGCAGATGAACGGAGCCTTCGGACATAAGATATTCAATGGTACGGGCTTAGCCTACACCAATATGTCGAGTTTCCCGGATTATAATGTGCTGAAGGGAGCTCCTGAGAAGAATATCGTTGACCAGAATGTTTCTGATTATTGGCTGGAGAAGGGCGATTATCTCAACTTTGAGAATCTCACGCTGGGCTATGATATCCCTATCCGAAAGGGCGGGGTGCAGTCGCTCAGAGTTTCGGCGAGTGTCAACAATCTTGCCACCATCAGCAGTTACAGCGGCTTGACTCCGATGATTAACAGCTACGTGGTGAACAGTACGATGGGTATTGATGATAAGCGGACTTATCCTGTTTACAGAACCTTCTCATTGGGTTTAAGTGTTCAATTCTAAAATTAGAAAGTTATGAAACGATATAGATTTTTATTTCTGCTGGCGGCATTGTTTATGACATCCTGCCTGGACGAACATCCTAAGGATCAGTTGGACGAGGATGCCATCTATGGCTCTGCATCTGATATTTATATCAATGCCGTGGCTTCTCTCTATAATTATATAGGTGGAGCTAACGAGAGTGAGGGCATCCAGGGCACCTGCCGTGGCATTTACGATTATAATACGCTGACCACCGATGAGGCGATGATTCCGATTCGAGGCGGCGACTGGTATGATGGTGGCCTCTGGAATGCCATGTACCAGCATCGGTGGAGTGCCGATGACCAGTCTCTTTATGATACGTGGAAGTACCTTTATAAGGTTATCGTGCTGGCTAATAAGTCTTTGGATATTATCAGCAACAAGTCGGCCCTGCTTTCTGCCGCACAGCAGGAGGAATATCGGGCTGAGATAAGAGCCATCCGGGCTATGTTCTATTACTATGCTATGGACATGTTCGGTCGGGTTCCATTGGTCCTTTCCAGTGCAGAACAGCTCCATTCCAGCCTGTTCCAAGGTCAGACAGATCGCAGTTCTATCTTCCAGTTTGTCTTTCAGGAGTTGCAGCAGGTATTGCCTTCACTTCCCGACCAGCACAGCAATAAGGAAGGCAATTATTATGGTCGCATCACCCAGCCGGTAGTCAACTTTCTGTTGGCGAAATTGGCTTTGAATGCAGAAATCTATATGTATGATGACTGGACCCAGGGTTATGCGAGCCGTCCGAAGGGACGTGACATTCATTTCTCTGTGCCGGCTTCTGATGCCTCTTTGCGTAATGGCGATAAGGTGGACTGCAGGAAGTTGAATGCCTGGGAAACCTGCATTTATTATTGTGATAAACTGGCAGAAGAAGGCTATGTCCTGGAGTCGGATGATTCATTCAATTTCTCTACGCATAATGAGACATCGAAGGAGAATATCTTCACGATTCCGATGGATAAGAATATCTATACCAACCAGTTCCATTATCTCTTCCGCTCTTACCATTATACGCATGGCGGTGTCTTGGGATGGGGAAGTGAGAATGGTACCTGTGCCACGATTTCTACGATGAAAGCCAATCATTATGGCGAGACTGATGAAGATGTCCGTTGCAAGATGAACTTTGTGGCGGGAGTGGTAAAGGTAGATGGTCATGAACTGCTGATGGATAATGGAAAGCCGTTGGAGTATCAGCCTTTTGAAGTGGCTCAAAACCTGACCAACAGTAAGTTTGTCAAGACGGCTGGAGCGAGGATGGCGAAGTATGAGGTGGATAGAACCTCTTATATGGACGGCAAGTTGCAGAGTAACGACATAGTTCTTTTCCGCTATGCAGATGCTTTATTGATGAAGGCAGAGGCAAAGGTCCGAAACGGAGAGAATGGTGATGAGGAGTTGAATAGGATTCGTGCCCGTGTGGGAATGCCTTATCGTAAGGCTACGCTCGATAACATTCTGGAAGAGCGGTTGCTGGAGTTAGTATGGGAAGGATGGCGTCGTCAAGATCTCATCCGTTTCGGCAAATTCACCGGTGCCTACGATCTCCGTACGCCTCTTCAGGGTGAATCCTCCGGCTACACCACCGTCTTCCCGATTCCTCAGAAATGCATCGATTTAAATTCTGAATTGGTACAGAATAAGGGATATGTCAATATTTTGAAGTAAAGAAACTTGAATAGAGTATATGAAAAGAGATCAGCTCTTATCAGAAGCATCTGTTTTTGAAAGTTTTTCCCAAAAAGGTTTGTGGTTTCAGGAATAATGGCTAATTTTGCGGGCTGAAAGGGGAATCGCTTGATAGGCGATGATTCTTGGAATGATATAATATAAATAGGATATGGATAGGAAAAATGATGGCCTCAGACTGATGGATGGGGCTGGATATAAGAAGATAATAATTGCTTGCGACTCTTATAAGGGTTGCCTTTCGGGCAGAGAGGTAAATGAGGCGATTGCTTCGGGAGTGAAGGTATGGAATGCGGATGATGCTTCTCCCGAAATGAAGAATTTGATTTCTGATACTGCTTCTCCCGAAATCATTACCCTGGAAATGAGTGATGGGGGAGAGGGAATGCTCGATGCTTTTCTTTCGGCAATGAAGGGAGAGCGAGTGAGGATTCATGCCCATGATGCGCTGATGCGATGGATTGAGGCAGAATACGGAATCGTGGATGATACGGCGATTATCGAGATTGCGCAGACTGCAGGACTGGCTCTGATTGAGCCTGAGCAGCGCAACCCGATGAAGGCTACTTCCTGGGGCGTGGGCGAGATGATAATGAATGCTTATCGCCGGGGCGTGCGCCACTTCATCGTAGGCTTGGGCGGAAGCGCTACATCCGATTGCGGTATCGGAATGCTCAAGGCGATGGGCGACGACTGGAAGAAAATCCGCCGGGAATGCAGTTTTGTGCTGGCTTCGGATGTTACTAATCCGCTCTGTGGCGAAAACGGGGCGGCTTATGTCTTTGCGCCTCAGAAGGGAGCTGATGCTAAGATGGTGCAGATGCTGGATGATAGGGCGAGGAAGTTTGCCGAGGTAAGCGCCAAGCATTTCGGATATGATAGAAGTATGGTTTCCGGGGCTGGTGCTGCCGGCGGACTGGGCTATGCTTTCCTGCAATATTTCAATGCTGAGGCTCGTCCTGGGGCTGAGCTTCTTTTGGATGAGATAGGTTTTGATGACTTGATTCAGGATGCTGATCTCGTGATAACGGGCGAAGGTCATAGCGACAAACAGACCTTGATGGGGAAACTGCCGCAAAGAATTCTTGAGCATGGTGCCAATCAGAAAATCTGGCTCGTCTCGGGTGGCGTAAGCGACAGGCAGGTGATGCTGGATGCAGGTTTTGATAGAGTGATTCAGATTACTCCTGATTCTATGCCTTTAGAAGAAGCGATGAAGCCGGATGTGGCCCGTAACAATATCATCAAGGCGATTCGTAGGCAATTTGCTTTGTAGTTTCAGTTATTATCCGTATCTTTGCGCCCGATTATCAAAACAGGGTAAAAAGAATAAGAAATAATGAAGTATATAATTTTTGATTTTGATGGAACCATCGGCGATTCGCAGAGTCTCATCGTGAAGACCCTGCAGGATACGATGCGTGCAAGAAAACTGGAAGTGAAATCGGATGAGGCTTGTGCCAAGACCATCGGTTTAAGACTGGATGAGGCTTTCGTCTCGCTCTTCGGAATTAGTGCTGAGGAGGGACTGGAATGTGCGGCAACCTATCGCGAAATCTTCCTGGATAACAAGAAGACGATGACCGTGCAGCCCTTCCCTCATGTGATAGAAACCCTGAGAGCGTTGCACCGTCAGGGCTTTATTCTGGGAATGGCCAGCAGCAGAAACCATTGCTCGCTGGATGGATACGTGAAGCAGATGCAGCTGGAAGATATTTTCTCTTCTATCGTGGCAGGCGATGATGTGGAGCATGCGAAGCCGGCACCCGATATGGTTTTCAAGGCATTGAAGGAGATGAAGGGAACGGCAGATGAAACCCTTGTAGTGGGCGATATGACCTTTGATGTAGATATGGCGCATCATGCCGGCTGCAAGGCCTGTGCCGTGACTTATGGCAACGGAACCCGCCAACAGCTCGCCTCTGCCGAATGGATTATCGATGATTTTGCAGAACTTCTGGAAATCGTAAAAGAATAAACTGAACTCAGAATAAAAAGATAATTTTATCCTTGCTGGAATAAAAAAGCGGATAAAGTTATCTTTTTATTCATTTTTTATAGTACCTTTGCACCCGCAATTGGTTCGCTGCCACCTTCTGCCGCCTCAGGCAGGATGAGTGCGTAGTGATTAAAAGGGAATCGGGTGAGAAGCCCGGACAGTCCCGCTGCTGTAAGCGTCTTATTGCGGCAAGCACCATGGTCACTGACATTTTTTCGGGAAGACCGCTTGCCATGAGTTTTGCATCTTTTTATGTTTACATAGAGTGAGATGCGGGGAGGACGCAAGTCAGAAGACCTGCCGTTGCCATCGGAAACAATATGATGAAAGAGTGTCTTTAGGATAAGAGATTCCGATGATTCTATCCAACCCCGTGGGATGGGTTCGTGATGGAGACACAGATAATAATATAAAAGATAGAATGAATGAAGGCATTGAGGATATTTTGTCTCGGTGGCTTGCTACTGTTGTATGCACAAGTGGGTCTGGGGCAAGATTCCATTCGTACTGAGCATTTGCAGGAAGTAAAAGTGAATGCTCGGCAGCACCGGATACTTACGAGCACATCGCCTCTCCAGCTTTTGGACAATGGGGATATGTTAAGGCTTGGCGTTACGGATATGGCCGACGCTTTGCACCGCATGCCAGGCATCAATCTGCGCGACTATGGTGGAGCTGGAGGAATGAAGACGGTAGCTGTGCGTGGATTCGGAGCGGGACACACGGGCGTGAGTTACGATGGTGTGCTGCTCAGCGAATGTCAGGGCGGCGAAATTGATGTGTCCCGTTATTCGCTCGACCAAGTGCAGACATTGCGACTCACCATTGGTGACAACGACGACATCTTCATCTCGGCCCGGCAAGCCTCGGTGGCAGCTTTACTTGCCATCGAGACCATGAGCGAGATTCCCATCGACCAGCAACCTCACCTCTCTACTCAGTTGCAGATGGGGTCTTTCGGATATGTCTCGCCTTATCTGCGCTATGTGCAGAGATTGTCAGATAGGTTCACTCTGCAGGCAATGGGTGAGTATACCTATGCCGAAAACGACTATCCTTTCATCTTGCACAATGGTAAATATACTACCCATGAGCGACGAACCAACAGCCGGATGAACTCGGGACATGGCGAACTGAATATGCACTGGATGATGGGCAGGCGAGCCGATGGCATGAGCCGGAGCCAATTGTGGGCAAAGATCTACTATTATGACAACGACCGGCAGTTGCCAGGCATCGTGAGATATTACACCAATGTAACTGCTGAACAGTTGCACGACCGCAACGCCTTTGTCCAGGCGAGATGGCAAGCCAGAAGTCTCGACGACTGCTGGATGCTGAAGGTGCAAGCCAAGATGAACTGGGCGAGCTCTGCCTATCAGGACACGCTCGTGGCAAATCGGCGCAATGATGCTACCTACTGGCAGAGGGAATATTATACTTCGGCAGCACTGATGTGGATGCCGGATGATGGCTGGGCGCTGGATTATTCTGCCGACTGGATGATGAACTCGCTCAACAGCACCCTTGCCACCGATCTGCGCCCTCACCGACATGGCATTCTGCAGTCGCTCTCCGTCCGATATGCGAAGGGAAGATGGGTAGCTCTTGCCAGAATGCTGGCTTCGGTTTACCTCAACAGCGTGGGGCGCAAGATAGAGCCTCAGCCAGGCAGCGCCAATCCTACCAAAGCAGGACAGGCTGCCAAGGATGCACGCCGGCTTTCGCCATCGCTTTCGCTTTCTTATCGGCTCCTGGGGAATGGTACTGCCAGCGATGAGCTTTATCTCAGGGCTTCGTACAAGGATATCTTCCGGGTTCCTACTTTCAACGAGAATTATTTCTTCCATTATGGAAGTTCTGATCTGAAGCCTGAGAAAACCCGACAGTTGAATATCGGGCTTACGTGGAAAAAAACTTCTTCAGGAGATGGGGGAAACGGCGAATCCCTACGTTATAAGGGATGGAATGTTCAAGCAACGCTGGACGGCTACTGCAATCGGGTGACCGACAAGATTGTGGGCGTTCCTTACAATATGTTCGTTTGGCGTACTGTGAACTTGGCACGGGTTGATGTTGTTGGCGTGGATGCCTCCTTGCGTGGCACTTGGCAGATGGCTCCGGGGCAGCAACTCTCGCTGCAAGGGTCGTATAGCTACCAGCACGTGGTGAATCATACCGACCGATCGTCCAAATATTATGGCAATCAAGTAGCCTATATCCCTCTGCACTCGGGCAGTATTGCCTTGGGGTGGGAGAATCCCTGGGTGAATGTCTCGCTCCATGGACAGGGAATGAGCAAGCGATGGGCCAACAATGAGCATTATGAAGGCACCGAAGTGGATGGCTACTGGGACATGGGGTTGACGCTCTATCGTCAGCTCGATGACCTACACCTCTTTGGCAAATCCCTGAGAGGCGTGAAGGTCAGGATGGATGTGAAGAACCTGCTGGCGAAGCAGTATGAACTCGTAGGGCATTATCCGATGCCTCGTCGCAGCTGGATGTTCAGCATCGGGTATAATTTCTAGATAGTAACAAATTAGATTCAAATATAAACAGAAAAAAGACAATGAAAAAGTATTTATTAGGTTTGGCGGTGCTCTTGATGGGCACTGCAGTGATGACATCATGCGATCCTGCCGAAGACTATCCTGAGACTTATCTCCAGGTGTATAGTACGGGCGCTTACGTCGTGAATTCAGGTAACATGTATAGCAATATCGAGAGCTCTCTCACTGCTATTGACTATGCTTCAAGCACAGCTACACAGAATGTATTCAAGGCTGCTAATGGTCGTTCGCTCGGTAATACAGCCAATGACGGCATCGTATATGGCAACAAGATTTATCTTGCCGTAGATCAGAGCAACACCATCGAGGTAATCGACAAGAAAACCAAGCAGAGTATCAAGCAAATCAAAACCACAGAGTTGCTGGGCAATGCTGAGGGTGCAGAGCCTCGCCATATCATCGCTGATGGTGGCAAGGTTTATTTCACCACATACGGTGGCTATGTGGCTGCCGTGGACACCACAAGCTTTGTTCTTCAAAAGAAGTGGCAGGTGGGCAGCTATCCTGAGGGCTTGGTCATCGGTAATGGCAATCTCTACGTTGCCAATAGCAACTATGGTGCTGGTGGTGGCAACATCTCTTGCATCAATCTTTCCAACGACAATGTTGAGACTAAGAATATCGAGGGCGTGAACAATCCTACCAGCATCTATTATGCATCTAATGTTTTGTATGTTCTCGACAACCCAGTATATGGACCTGCTCCTGACTATGCGACCACTGGCGAGAATGCCCTACGTGCAGTGAGTTTCGTCGAGGGCAAGTCGCAGAAGGTGGCAGATGGCAACTATGCTGTATGCGTAACCCCTGGTACTACAACACGTACGCCGCAGTTGGTTCGTTCTTATTTCTTTGTGCTCAATGCACCTTATGGCGGCACTCCTAGCGTGAGCGTGCTTGCAGCAGGAAGTACACAACCACAGGCGCTGACGCTCTCTGAGATGCCTGTGAGCCCATGCGGAATCTTTGCCGACCCATTGAACGGTCATATCTTCGTGCTCTCTTATAAAATGGGCGATAAAGGTACTCCCGACTATAATGGTAACGGCTATGTAGTGGAGTATGACAGCGCAGGTCAGAAGCAGCATGAGTATGAGACTGGCGTAGGTTCTTGCGCTATGTTCTTTGACTCTGCCTACAAGACTGCATACACAGAATAAAATGTCGCGAGACAGATGATTATATGATTCATCCAATCCATGGGGAAGTGTCGTTTCGGCGCTTCCCTTTTTTGTGTGTGTCATCAGTGCTTGCTGATGACAGTGGTTTGATAACCCAGCAGATAACGATTAATGTTCCTAAGGAGGAACGCTGAGTAGTTTGGGATAATTGTACTCTTTGAAACAAAAAAGAGGGTGCGTCTTGTACTTATGACACACCCTCTCTTTTGTTTTTTATTGTTTCCGAAACGATTATTCTTATCGTTTCCAAGTCCTTCTTTTTTTTCGAAGCTTTATTCCTCCATCAACTTGCGATAGCGACCCTTCTTGATCTCTGTATCGCCCAGACGGCGCGCCTTGTTGATTTCATACTCAGAATAGCTGCCCTCGAAGAAGAAGACCTCACCATTGCCCTCGAAGGCAAGGATGTGGGTACAGATTCGGTCGAGGAACCAGCGGTCGTGGCTGATTACCACCGCACAACCGGCAAATGCTTCCAAACCTTCCTCCAAGGCACGCAGCGTGTTCACGTCGATATCGTTGGTTGGCTCATCGAGGAGCAATACGTTGCCCTCCTGCTTCAATGCCAAGGCCAACTGTAGACGGTTACGCTCACCACCCGAGAGAACGCTGCAGAGCTTGCTCTGGTCGGTTCCCGAGAAGTTGAAGCGGCTGATGTAAGCACGTGCATTCACATCTCTGCCACCCAGACGCAAGGTTTCGTTGCCCTGAGAAATTACCTCGTAAACAGTCTTCTGAGGGTCGATGTCCTTGTGCTGCTGGTCAACATAAGCCAGCTTCACGGTCTCACCCACCTCGAATGTACCGCCATCAGCCTGCTCCAAGCCCATGATGAGGCGGAAGAGGGTAGTCTTGCCGGCTCCGTTAGGACCAATCACACCTACGATGCCGTTAGGAGGAAGCATGAAGTTGAGGTCGTTGAAGAGAACCTTTTCGCCGAACGCCTTCTTTACATGCTGAGCCTCAATTACCTTGTTACCCAGACGAGGACCGTTAGGGATGAAGATCTCCAGCTTCTCCTCGCGCTCCTTCTGCTCCTGGTTGAGCATCTGCTCGTAAGAGTTCAGACGAGCCTTACCCTTAGCCTGGCGTGCCTTAGGTGCCATGCGAACCCATTCCAACTCGCGCTCCAATGTCTTGCGGCGCTTAGAGGCAGTCTTCTCCTCCTGAATCATTCGCTTGGTCTTCTGGTCGAGCCATGAAGAGTAGTTGCCCTTCCATGGAATACCTTCGCCACGGTCCAACTCCAGAATCCACTCGCTCACATCATCAAGGAAGTAGCGGTCGTGGGTTACGGCGATTACGGTACCCTCATACTGCTGCAGGTGCTGCTCCAGCCAGTCGATGCTCTCAGCATCCAGGTGGTTGGTAGGCTCATCTAGCAGGAGTACATCCGGCTTCTGCAAGAGCAGGCGGCAGAGAGCCACACGGCGGCGCTCACCACCCGAGAGATTGGTAACTGGCCAATCGCCAGGAGGACAGTGCAGGGCAGCCATCGCACGCTCCAGCTTGGAGTCGATATTCCAGGCATCGGTAGCATCAATGATATCCTGCACCTCAGCCTGGCGCTGCATCAGCTTGTCCATCTTATCAGGGTCTCCGTAATATTCTTCGAGACCGAACTTATTGTTGATGTCCTCGTATTCAGCGAGTGCATCATAGATTTTCTGCACACCCTCCATCACGTTTTCCTTCACGGTCTTGTTCTCGTCGAGCGGAGGATCCTGAGGCAAGTAGCCCACAGAGTAGCCTGGGCTCCAAACCACCTCACCCTGGGTAGGTTGCTCAAGTCCTGCGATGATTTTCATCAACGTAGATTTACCGGCACCGTTCAAACCGATGATACCGATTTTTGCTCCGTAGAAGAACGATAGGTAGATGTTCTTCAGAATCTGTTTCTGGTTTTGTGGGATAATCTTAGATACGCCCACCATTGAGAAGATGATCTTCTTGTCGTCAACTGTTGCCAT
>ERZ791891.561-NODE-561-length-17561-cov-424.151719_pt1 | contig 17561 bp, 9 predicted proteins | sample MGYA00510155_ERZ791891 | MGnify/ENA primary metagenome ERZ791891 (study PRJEB30046, sample SAMN00792061) | human gut metagenome | study: EMG produced TPA metagenomics assembly of the A metagenome-wide association study of gut microbiota in type 2... | reverse complement strand
TTTTTTGATAAGAGCAAGTTTTTTATATTTTTTATTCGAAAAAGTTTTTTTATTCGAAAAAAAGATGTATCTTTGCCACAGGTTTTGAAGCTAAATTTCTATTACTAGTATAATAGAGATACCCAAATCCCTTGGGTCCCAATGCTTCAAAACCTTTTTCGTTTTTAAGAGCGAAAAAGGAATACACCGAGCTAGTGTACCCTTCTTCGCAATATAATTCCTTAATATTTTGATTTTCAAAACATTACAATAATCACAAAGCTACAGAAGCATCCATTAAGTCTACTGCCTGTGCCTTGAGCGTTCCCTTACCTTTTATCACAACGACACATTTTCCGAAGAAAGCCTTGCGATGTGAATCGGTAAAACGCTCCAAAGAAGTCTGACAACCATTATCAGTTCCCAGAATTTTTGGTGCATTCGGGATATTCTGCTCACTTGCCCCTTGTTCAGCGGAGACAGAGAAGAAAATCTGGTTATCTGCGTTCGGACAGAGATTGCCGTCTTTGTCTACCACATTCACCTCGACAAAGGTGGTCGGATCTGAAGAGCCATAAGCCTGATGCCCCTGATAGGTCTTCTTCAACACAAGATGATGAGGAGCTCCTGCTGTTTTTATGACCTGCTCTCTAAGAACTTTACCATTCTTTCTGGCTACAACCTTTACTTCTCCCGGTTCAAAGTTTACGCGCCACATCACATGATATTCAGTACTCTTTCTGAAAGCATCGCCTTCGTTCTTTGCACCATAGACAGTCTTCTTACGGATGCCCTGACTCTTGCCATTGATAAAGAGTTCTACCTCATCGGCATGATTATAATAACACCACATGTCAATGGTCTGTCCCGGCAGCCAGTTCCAATGAGGGAAGAGATGCAGCACATCTTTCTGAGTCCACTCACTCTGATACATATAATAGCTGTCTTTTGGAAGACCCGCCAAATCGATAATGCCAAAATAACTGCTACGGGCAGGATAAGCATAAGGAGTAGGTTCACCGATATAATCGAAACCGGTCCAGATAAACTGTCCGCCCACAAAGTCGTTGTGCTTCACCACATCCCAGGTTTCTTCGTGGGTACTACTCCATGAGGCGTGGAAATTATCATAAGCCGAACACATAAACGAAGGATCGGTATAAGGCAACCACCATTCCTTTGGCGCAGTATAAATGCTGCCGCTAGGCATCATATAGTAGCCACGAGTCTGCAAGGCAGAAACACTCTCCGACAGAATGAAAGGCTTGCCAGGGAAATTCTTTGGCACATCCTTCACCCACTGATGGTGATAATTGAAACCTATAACATCAATAGCCCCACTCTTAAAGAGGTGATTCTTCGGATCAGGCTCATTACAGCCAGCAGTAACAGGGCGTGTGCCCCAAGGATCATACTCTTTCACGATTTTGGCAAGATGCCGGGTAAGAAGCGAATTGACACTCAGTTCATCACTATGTGCCAAAGTTGAAGCATCATGACCGGCATTCAGAATCAGGTTAGCCTGCTCCAGACTGAGCGTATCAGCAGCCGCATCCGACCATTGTTCGAGAACTTCATTACCGATACTCCACATAATGATACTTGGATGGTTACGGTCGCGCCTGATGAGATCTGACAGATCTTTCTTATGCCATTCATCGAAGAAACGGGCATAATCGCCATTCGATTTCTTGCGGCGCCACATATCAAAACTCTCGTCCATCACGAGGAACCCCATCGAATCGCACATGTTCAGGAGTTCTGGTGCCGGAGGATTATGACTGCTTCGGATAGCGTTCACGCCCATATCGCGAAGGATGGTAAGTTTGCGATGCATCGCATCTTCATTGACAGCAGCACCCAAGCAACCGAAATCATGATGCTCACAGACACCATTAATCTTGATATTCTTGCCATTGAGGAAGAAGCCCTTCTTTGCATCAAACTTCACATCACGGAAACCGGCAGTTGTCGTAGCAGCATCCACTACCTTCCCATTTACTACCAGCTCACTCTTGACAGTATAGAGATATCCCTTTCCGATGTCCCAGAGATGCGGATTCATCACCTTGAGTTTCTGTTCCTGAACACCCTGACTCTTGGCTACGATCTTTCCGGCAGCATCATAGATGGTGTTACGGACAGAGAGTTTCATCTTTTTACCGGAAGCAGCGAAATCCACTTTCACCCTGACATCACCCTGTGGAGAAGTTGCTACATACTGTCCCCATTGAGGAATATAAGCAGATTTCATGGTTTTGGTGAGCCAGACATGGCGGTAAATACCGCAACCGGAATACCAGCGGCTGTTAGGCTGGTCGCTGTTGTCTACCTTCACAGCAATGACATTATCACCCTTCTTATTAATATAAGGTGTAAGATCATACTCGAATGTACTGTATCCATAAGGGCGGGTTCCGAGTTTATGACCATTGATATACACGGTAGAATTCATATATACTCCATCAAAGGTGATGGTAAACCGGTCATACTTTTCCTTCGGATTCACCGAGAAGTGCTTACGGTACCATCCGATGCCACCCGGCAATGCACCACCACCGGCTCCCGAAGGATTCGAAGGAGAGAAATCGCCCTCTATCGCCCAATCGTGAGGAAGATTCAAACTTCGCCAATGTCGGTCTGAATAATCAGACTTTGACATTCCGGCACTATCTGCTAAAGTGAAAAGCCAGCCTTTATCAAAAGACTGGCGATCACGGGCGCTCAACGACTGAGCGCCCAATAGAAAGATTGCTAAAGCAAATATCTTCTTCATATTACTTCAGTTTTACAGTAACAGCCTTACCAGCATACTTCACCATCTTGCCCTTAGGCGCCTTGGCGAGGCTGATGCCCTGCTGGTTGTTATCACTAACAAGTACGATATTGAAGCGACGCTTCTGTAGCATACCATCAAAAGCGCCCTTACGGGCAGCAATAGTAACGGTCTTCTTAGCATCATTATATTTGAAGTCGATCATAGCATACTTACCCTTCTCGTAGTTGTAGTTGGTTCCCTCATCCTCATAGAGTGTATAAGAACCGTCCTTGCCTGCATAGACATAGAGATCGATAAGCTCAGCCTTCTTCTGGTCACTCCACTCCATCTCTGGACCCACAGGAAGAATAGAACCCTCTGGAACAAAGACTGGAATCTTATCGAAAGGTGCATCAGCTACGATTGTCTGTCCACCGGCATAGTGCTTACCTGTATAGAAATCATACCAGCCCTTCTGCTTAGGAAGATAAACATTGCGGCTGTACTTCTGATACTCGCCTACAGGACAAGCCATGAGAGCAGGACCGAACATCCACTGATCCTTGATGTCGTAAACATTATCATCGCCGTTGAAGTCCATCACCAATCCACGCATCATCGTATAGTCCTTGAAATGAACCATACCAGCCATACTGTAAAGGTAAGGCATCAGGCGGTAACGGAGTTTATCGTATGCAACGATGGTTTTATAAGCAGGATGATCTGCCGGAGCAATGTTCCATACCTCACGTGTAGGCCACTGACCATGAGTACGATAAAGAGGTACGAAGCAACCGAACTGGTTCCAACGCGCCTGCAACTCGCGCCATTCCTTCAAGTCTGCATTCTCCTTACCAGTCTTATCAAATTCCTGCTGGGCAGCAACATAACGGTTTTCTACACAGAAACCGCCCTGGTCCATTCCCCAGAAAGGCAGACCTGCCATAGAATAGTTCAAACCTGCAGTCATCTGGGCACGCATATCTTCCCAACGGGTAGCGATGTCGCCAGACCAGGTAGCCGTACTGTAGCGCTGCTCACCGGCAAAACCGGAACGGGTCAGGAGGAAGACACGCTGGTTAGGGTTCACGCTGCGCTGTCCGTTATAGATAGCATCAGCATTCACGATGCTGTAAGCATTGAAATATTCGGTTGATGTACCGAGGGCTGTAGGACCGGAAAGAGCCTTGCGGTACCACATCGGGGTACAGTCGCGAACGTTTGGTTCTGATGCATCCATCCACCATGCATCGATTCCGAACTTATACTTGGTATAAAGATTCTCGTCCATCTGGCGCCAGAACATCTTGCGGGCACCATCAGAATAGGCATCATAGAATGAACCGCGGAAGCCGAGCCAGTCGTGAATATCATCCTTGATAGCCTGATGATACATCCAGCCCTTGCTGTCGAGTTCCTTATAATTCTTGACCGTATCATAGAACTTAGGCCATACGGAAATCATGAATCTTCCGTTCATGGCATGTACGCTGTCGAGCATAGCCTGTGGGTTTGGATAGCGGGCAGCCTCAAACTCATGACTTCCCCATGAATCCAGTTTCCAGTAGTTCCAGTCCTGAACGATATTGTCTACAGGAATATGCAGGTCGCGGAACTTCTTCATGTTGTCCTCGATGTCCTTGCTGCTCTGATAGCGCTCACGGCTCTGCCAGAAACCGAGGGTCCACTTAGGATAAAGCGAAGCCTTGCCGGTAAGCGTACGGTAACCGGAAATCACCTCATCGAGATTCTGACCGGCGATGAAATAATAGTCCATATCCGGCGACATCTCACTCCAGATGCTCAACTGGTTCTTCTCTGCCTCAGAACGAGGAGCTGCTACGCGAAGACCACAGTAAGAAACATCACCATCTGGCTGCCACTCAATACGGATAGGAGTCTTTACGCCCTTCTTGATAGGAGTTTCAAACTTATAAGAGTTCGGATTCCATGCTGTACGCCAGCGCTCAGGCACAACCAGTTTGCCATCGATATAAATCTTCATGTAACCGGCATAATAGAGGATAAACTGATAGAAGCTGTTGGTTGGAGCCTCTACATAACCCTCGTAAACCACCTTGGAACCATTCAGCGCGAAGCCCTTTGGCAGGTTCTGAATGCCGCCCTTATCTGTCTTGTTGCAAATCTCAGAAGCCTCAGGCATTGCATACTCAAAGTAAATGCTATCTTCGCCTCGAACAATCTTCTTACCGTTCTTATCCACATAAGTACCTGTCAGCTGACCTACCTTACCATCCTTATCATAGAGTTTGAAGGCACGGTTGAGCTGGAGATAATCTTCCGGATTACCCCAACGACAATAAGAATAAGAATCCCAGAGGATGCCATAGTTTTTATTAGAGATGACGAAAGGCACACTCACCTTGGTGTTATACTGGAAGAGGTCTTCGTTCTTACCCTTCATGTTGAGTTCCTCACTCTGATGCTGACCGAGACCATAGAACGCCTCGTTATCAGGAGAGTTGAAGAGCGCACGCCATGACCATCCATGCTTCTGTGCTTCAGGAACCTTGGCAATGTCTACACCGATTTCACGGTCAGGCACAGTGAACGGCTTGAATGTCTTTCCGCCCTGAGCAACCTCGTTGAGAAGAACATTGTCTTTCAAGTCATAGAAAGTAATCTGACCCGTAGCCTCGTTCATGACAGCACGCATGGCTGCTGTGGTAATGATGAGATTGTCTCCCTGCTCTTCCACCTTGTAATTTGCCTTGCTGTTTTGAGGCACAATAATCAGACTCTGTTTGTTACGGAAACTCTGTTCAGCTGTAGCCTGAACACGGATAATCTTATCGCTCACCACCTGGAGGCGAATCTGACTAGGACCAAAATTCTGGTGTTGCTTCAACTGAACAGTGAGATAATTACCATTCTGGTTGAAACCTGCTGCCTGCATGCCTGTGGCACTCATCAGCAGCACTGCTGAAATCAATAATGTTTTAGTTAGTCTCATTTTATATGTTTAAAGGAAAGTTTAAAAATTTGCGGCAAAGATACGAGAAATTTCCCGTATCTTTGTGCGCAAATGTTATCTGTATATGCATTAAATGTTAACTAGAAGCGTAAACTACTCTGTTTCTGACAGATTTTTACGATATTGAGACGGCGTAACGCCATACGCGTCTTGGAAGTATTTAGTGAAATAACGTGGATTATTGAATCCCACCTTATAGGCTATTTCACTGATGTTCAAGTCGCCCGAACGCAGCAGATGCTCTGCAAATTTGATACGCTTGGTTCTGAGATACTCAGAAGGTGTAATACCCGTCAGCGAAATCATGCGCTTATATAATTGTACGCGCGAGATACGGAGATAGGTGCTCAGCGATTCTACCGATGTTTCAGGATTGCTCATATTATCGCGGATATAAGCATTAACCTCATCAATAAATTTGTGGTCGGCCTCTGTTATTACATATTCTGTGCTCACATTCTTGCGTTTCTTCAAGAGGTTCAGAATACAGAGATTCAACATATCAATATCGAATGGTTTGGCAATATACTCGTCAGCACCACACTTCATACTTTCCTTACGCTGCTCATCTCCCATACGGGCTGAGAGCATGATGAAAGGTATGGCTGTTGTTTCGTCATTGTCCTTACACATACGGCAGAGTTCGTTACCATCCATCACAGGCATCATCACGTCGCTCAGAATGATGTCAGGACGACGGTCGATAATCTTGTTCCAGGCATCCTGACCATTGACAGCCTCAACAACCGTATAGTCTGTCAATACTTCGTTCATAAACTCACGGAAGTCGTCACTGTCGTCAACGAGGAGCACTACCGGTTTCTTAATCATCGATTCTCCTGGCTGATGTACACGTTTACTCATTCCGTAGAGAACGTTCTTACCAGCATCCGGATCATCATCCTCACCCTGATGCACCGTGGTTATGATAGGTGCTGCACGTAGAGAACCGAGATGTGCCGTAGAATTGGAGGTAGTACTGCTCTCTATCGGAAGGTCTACCATAAAGATGGCTCCTCCGCTTGGATTATCTGTAACATCCACCTTACCGCCATGCAGTTCGGCAAACTTCTTCACCAGGTTCAGGCCTATTCCGCTACCGCCCTGTGGTTGCATTTCAGTACCATTAACCTGATAGAAACGCTCGAACACATGTTCCTTCTCCTTATCACTGATGCCCTTGCCGCTATCTGATACAGAGATGCGGAGCATATCCGAATCCTTGTCTCCTACACGCTGGCGGAGTGCAATACTCAGAGAAACGATGATAAATCCGCCATCTGGCGTAAACTTGTAAGCATTGCTCAGGAGGTTGTTCACGATCTTTCCTACCTTGTCAGCATCGAACGACATCTGCAGACTAGGCACCGTAGAATCGAAGGAAAGCGTTACTTTGCTGTTTGCCAAAGTACGGAACGAAGTACAGATATTGTCAACGAAGCTCACGATGTCTATACGCGACAGAGTAAGTTTCTCCTTGTTCTGGTCAATCTTGCGGAAGTCGAGAATCTGGTTTACCAGATTGAGCAAACGGGTAGCATTGCGATGAATCATCTCCAGCTTTCTGCGTTTACTTTCATCTCTTTCTTCTCTGATCATACTAACCAGCGGCGAAATAATCAGGGTGAGCGGTGTACGGAGTTCGTGGCTCACATTGGTAAAGAAGTTGAGTTTGAGTTCATTCAACTCCTTAGTCTTCTTGATACTGTCTTCCTTGCTCTGGAGTTCGAATTTTACACGTTGCTTTTCGAGCATACGTTTACGGTAGAGATAGAAAGCTACACCTATTAATATAATATATACGATAAACGCCCATATAGAGAGATAGAAAGGCGGATGAATATAAATCTTCAGCGTGTTCACCTCTTCGCTCACACTACCATCAGCATTCACCACCTTTGCCTCCAGGACATAGCTGCCTGAAGAGAGATTGGTAAAGGTAGCCTCCGGACGTCCCTCAGGTGTCAGCATCCATTTGTCATCAAGTCCCTTCATACGATAGAGGAAACGGCAACGGGCCGGAATACTTACCTGGTCGGAAGCAAACTGTATGGTAAACGCCTTGTCCTTATAACTGAGATCCAGTTCAGGATGAGTATCAAGCGATTTTTCCAGAGGCACTCTTCCCTCAAACTCCTCACCTGCCTTCAGCGGATGATCGAAGAGTACGAAACCGCTAAACAAGACATGTGCATGTTTCTGGGCAGGAAGAATCTTGGTAGGATTGATGATATTAATACCATCCTGTCCACCGATGGCGATGGCTCCATTTCTCATCAGACAGGCAGAACGCTGATTAAACTGGCGGCTCTGCAAGCCATCGAGCGAATTGAAACTAATCATCGTAATGTCCCATTTGCCCTGATTGTTCTTGGTCAGCGTAACACGAGTAACGATAAATTCAGAAACCAGCCAGATGTTATGCTGCTTATCTTCGAGCACCATACAACCTACCGTACCCTGCGTACCATTGAGGTCATTGATTGACTCCAACTGTCCTGAAGCCTCATCATACATGGTGACGCCCGCAGGCGAAGCCATCCACAAGATGCCGCGGCTATCCTTCATTGCGTAATTCAAAGAAGGACTCGGGAAAGGCTGGCCGTCCTTGGTTGTATTCACATTGGTTACCTTTCGGGTTCCGAAATTAAAGATAGAATAGTTCTGCGAATGACCTATCAGAATTTCATCTTTATTCGGCAGGAAGAGCGAGTTGATAAAATCGCTGGTAATACCCGAATTCTGAACATTGTAGGTTGTAAACTTTCCGCTCTCAGGATTATAAATCTGGAAGCCTGAGCCCAAGGTTCCGATAATCAGGCGATGATACGGATCTTCAGAAAGACACCAGACGCTGTTATTGGCAAGTCCGCCAGGAGCTGCCTGAAAACTCTTCCATCTGCCATTTTTATATTGGGCAAGTCCACCATTGAAGGTTCCGAAATACATCGTACCATCACTCATGGTTACGCTGCTGACGATAATATCCGAAGCCAGACCAGTTTCAGCCTGTCTGAATCGCCAACTCTGTCCGGTAAGCGGACTGTAGCATACAATACCGCTATCATTGGTTCCGCACCAGAGATTACCATTCAGATCCTGCGTGATTGTACACACATCACCAAGCGGAATCGTTGTGAATTTCTGAGCGTCAGGCGAATAATAAGCCACGCCGTTCTTGTAACTACCTACCCAGATAGCTCCCTCATCATCCACATAAACCTTCTGCAGGGAATTGTCAACGATACTTCCCTTTGCTTCGGAATGAACATATTGACGGCAGATTTTGCGTTTGAAATCAACAAAGAAGAGACCGTTATGGTCGGAAGCCACCCAGAGATTGCCTGCCTTATCGCGGGCAATATCACGCATCAGAATACGGGTTGGGCAAGGAATAGCAATGCCCATGTTTGTAAGATAAGAACGGGCATCGATCCATTTACCGGTCTCTGACTGATACACATAATTGGCATTGCTTACTGAAACCCAGAAACCTCCTATACCATCATAGAAAGTATAGGCACCATTATCACCGGCAGCTTTATGTTTAGCAAGGAAGGAATTGTACCAGAGAACCTTCTGTTTCTGTCCGTTGACACGGCAGATTGTACCATCATCATAGGTAATGAGCGCATCGCCGTCAACCTCGGTTATTTTACTGATATTTCCCTCTTTCAGACAGCCCGGCTGAGCCTTTTTGGTAAATTTAAAAAGGTAGGTATTCTTGGTTTTGGCATTATGATAGTAGAGTCCCTGTCCGTAGACAGCTATCCACATGTTCTTATCCTTATCTATCAGGAGTTTGTAAGGAGGTCCCTGCACGTGGATGTCTTTGAGCAATTCTTCCGGTTTGCGGTCAAACTGCTCTTCATCATATTTATAGATGCTGTAGCCCACAGAGGTATGCACCCAGATATTTCCATCATAGTCTTGCTGAAGTTCATCTACCGAATTGTTAGGCAGCGACTTATCATCAGTATTGCTATAATAGAAAGTTTTCATACGGAAGCCGTCAAAGCGGCACAGTCCCGACTGGGTACCGAACCAGATGTAGCCTCTGGTGTCCTTGAGGATGGCACCCACCTGACTGTTCGTAAGTCCATCATGATTGGTCAGGCTGCTGAACTCAATGTTTTCATAGGCAGCCCAAGCCCTCTCCGGCTGCATGAGCAGCAAGAGCAGAAACAGCACGATGGCATGTTTCAAGTAGTTTTGTTTTTTTATCATCATAATCGTAGGTCTAATTTACAGTTATATGAAAATAGGAATTATTTCTATAAATAGATATTATTTCACGTCGTTTTTTCAGAGCTTTCGCGTATTTTCAGAATCATCGGTACCACTTTCTTATAGATTTTCTCATCTCCATTGATACTTCTCATGAGAAGATCGCAGGCTGTGGTTCCCTGTTCGTGTGCCTTGTCCATGATAGCCGAGAGTTTCGGCGTAACGAAGGCAGCAGTATCACCATCGGTAAAACCGATGATAGCAACATCCTCTGGTATTCGGAGTCCTTTTTCCTTGATAGCATCAAAGGCGGCATAGGTGATTATGTCGTTAAAGGCGAGGATGGCATCAGGTCTGTCCTCCTTTTCGAGGAGACGGAGGGTAGCGTTTCGGGCCACATCGAAATCGATTCTGTCGCAAACCACGAGGTCGCGGTCGATAGGAATGCGGTTCTCTCTCAGCGCCTCCAGATAACCGTGTTTTCTGCGGCGCACCATATCGAGATGGTTTGGACCGCCGATGAAGGCGATGCGGCGCGAACCGGTCTCTATCATATGCTGGGTAGCCTCCTGAGCGGCAACATCTCCATTGCCTACTACCTGGGAGAACTTATCTTCTAAACAGCAACGGGCAAAGAACACCAGTGGAACGCCCATCTTATGCAACTGCTCGAAGTGAGAATAGTCAACCGTATCCTGTGCCAGACAGGCGATGATGCCTTCTACATGCATATTCAGGAAGTTTTCTACCGCTCTCTTCTCATGCTCTGTGTTTTCGTGGCTATTGGCGCTGATTACCGAGTAGCCATTTTTTACGGCATAATCTTCTATACCATCCAGCACGGCAGCATAATAATGAGTCACCAAGTTTGGCACAATCACACCAATCACCCTAGGTGCTTCTTTTCTGAGGCTCTGTGCAAAGGGGTTTGGGCGATAATTGAGCTCCTTGGCTAGGCTTTTCACCTTTTGGGTCATCTCCTCTCCCACTTCATGGCTGTTGCGCAAGGCTCTCGACACGGTTGCGATGCTCACACCAAGTCGGTCGGCGAGGTCTTTCAAAGATGTTCTTCGTTGTTTCATATTCAGTTTATGCTTATTATCGATATACAATTTTGTATTCACATATTCTGCATATTTCGTCTTTTCTACTGCAAAGATAGTGAATTCTCTGCAAAGATAACAATTTCTTTCGAAAACGCAAACGTTTACGTTATTATTTTTTTGAAAAAGTTTATTTTATTGTGAAAAAACTCGTAATTTTGCAAACTGAAAAGTAATGAATAGTTGATAATAAGTTAGTTAGAAACAAGCGTGGGTTTGGAATGTCGGGAGGACAATCCAAACTCTTTTTTTATGTCCCAATGCCAACAGATTACCTGCCAGAATACAAAAAACGGGATACAAAAAAAGATGAGGGCACATACTGAATGCTGCCCCCATCTGATATGGTTATTTCTGCTTAAAAACAAATTTCTTCTGTCCGGGATAGTTAACGAATATCGCTACCAGCAGAGACACAATACTCTTCGGAATCATGTAATGCAGCTGAATGTGTGCGTGCGCATTCAGAAATTCGGTCAGGGCGATGGTGCCGCCCGAATTGAGCATCCAACTGATGCCCCAGATGATAAAATAGCGCCAGGCTACACTCTTTTTCTTGCTCTTGGAATCGCCGAACACATAGCGGTAATTCAGAATGCAGTTGGTAATGCCGCCACTTATCACACCCAGCGCATTGGCAAGTCCGTAATAAATACCCACGATATCTGAGAGGAAGAATGCCAGTCCGAAGTCTACCACTGAGGCGCAGGAGGCGGTCAGTTCCGCCTTGCCGAAGGTTACGAGTTCTTCTTTAATCTTGCCCATAATCTCTTGGATTCCATAAGCAGTACGCCTACTATCGTAGTAAGAATACCCAACATGACATCGATGATATAATGATGACCGGAATAGACTGCCGTCCACCAGATTCCCAGACAGATGCAGGCAAAGAGCACCACCGTATACCAGCGTTTACGGCTCATCACAGCATAAATCGTGGTAAGGAACATATAGGCAGCATGCAGACTCGGCACGGCAGCAAAGACATTGGCATTCTTGCCGTAGAGTCCGTGGAACACTTGCAGTCCGGTCATTTCGTCCCATCTGCCCAGACCAGCCACATTGCCCGGTGTATTGAGCACAGCCTTGAAGCCATAGTTCATCGCATACCAAGGCGGAGCAGCCGGATAGATGTAGTAGCCGATGAAGCCGATGACATTCACCAGCAGGAAAGCCCAGGAGAAACGCTTGAACCAGTTAAGCTGTTTCGTAAGATACAGATAAAGGGCAAAGGCGATAGGCACCGGAACCCAGCAGAGATAGAAGATGCCTGCCCAGAAATCAGCAAAACCGCAATGGTGAACCTTGAAGTATTCGCCCGGAATCATCAACTGGGTATGGTCGGCTACAGCCTGCAACTCTGCGCTGGATGAAGCTGCAATGCCGAAGAGCGACTTTTCTGCATGATAGAGATTCGCCACATCAATATCGTTCACCATATAGTTAGGATAAAGGCGCATCGAATCGTAGATGATTCCAAAGAGGAACCAAGGCAGAAAATAGAAGGCAAAACGGCGTGTCTTCTTCCAGGCTGCGAGTACCGCCAGGAGGATAATCAGATAGATACTAAACACTTTTTTCTACTTTTTTATTGATAGAACTTGAGTTTATTATTTATGAGCGTTCATCACAACATAACAATGCCAGATGCGCCAGAAAGCGGTGATGTTTGCCAGAACGGCAATCAGAATCATTCCGCCAGCCAGCCACCAGATATTGCCTGTAAAGCCGGTAATCATCGCAGTAACAGCGGTAACCACAACGCGCTCAGGACGCTGCATGAAACCTACCTTGCACTCAATATCCAAACCCTCGGCACGGGCGCGGACATAACTTACCATCACAGAACCGATCATCGCTGCAAAGGTAACTACGCTCATCCAGAACCAGGTCATATCGCCCTGCATACGTACGAAGATGAGGCAGATGCCAAAGAGACTTACCAGTTCGCTGTAGCGGTCGAGTGTAGAATCCCAGAGTGCACCGAAGAGACTGCTCTTGCCGCTCATACGTGCCAGACGGCCATCCATCATATCGAAGAGACCGGCTGCGAGGATGATGAATCCACCCCATCCTACAGTAACCATGCAGGATGCATAATCAGCCTGCTCAGTTCCGAGCATCCATGCAGCATCGAGGAAGAAACCGGCTGCCACGATATTGCCCAGGAATCCTACGAAGGTAACAATGTTAGGAGTAATACCTACTGCTATCATCGCCTTGATAAGTAGATTGATGATGGCATAGATAACTTTTTGTAAGAAATCTCTATAATTCATATTTTAATCTATTTTTTATTGTCTGTTTAAAAAATGTCTGCTTAAGAAATGTCTGTTCAAGAATTTGTTTCTTTAAGAAATGCCAGACTAGATGATTCCAGCCGAAACCAGTATGATTTTGATGATGATTAAAGAAACGGCTGCGTAGAGGCCGCCCAGCAGATCATCAGCCATCACGTAGAAGGCACCCTGCCTGTTATCCAGTTTCTTGATGCCCAGCGGTTTCACCATATCAAAGAAGCGGAAGAGAACAAGTGCCACCAATGCCCACCACCAGGCATCTTTCACTTCGCCCTGTGCCGTAAGCGGGGTCAGCAACGACAGGGGAATCCACACGCCAGCCATCTCATCGATGACCACACGGCTGGGATCCTCACCCCAGTAAGGCTGCAACTGAGCTGTTGCCCAAGTGCCCAGAATGGTAGAAACAATGACGAGAAAGAAGGTGATGCTCTGCAAGCTCTCACCTGTAATGCCAAGCCCGTAAGCCAGTAGTGCCCAGATGAGGGTTGCCAATACAGAACCTGCCGTACCCGGTCCCCAAGGCCAGAAGCCACTGCCGAAACCGGTGCCTATGATGACGGGCAGCAAAGGAGGCCGCTCGTCGGTAAGATTTCCCTTGTTATTCATTCGCTTGATGTTTAATAAGCCCGCAGAAGGGCGTTACTTCTTTAATTTTCAGTGTGCAAAATTACGCTAAAAAATTAAATTAACCAAATAGTTTTCTCATATTTTTCTGAATTTCATCATATATTGACTGATAAACTGGTGAAATAGAGCAATATGAAGGTGGTTTATACCACTTAGGCTCGCGCGGCGAAGAGCAAGAACAGGCAGCAGAAGGAACTCAGAAGGAACTGTATGGAAGCCTTTTTCTGAAAATCTCATAAAAAACTGAAATAATGAATAGGTTTTTGCGTCTATTTACGAATAATGTTATAACTTTGCATCCTGAAAGCATTAAATCATGGGCGGAGAGCCCCTATATATAATAAGGTATAAAAAATGAAAGGTATTAAAAAGTTGTATTTTACAGTCATCCTTCTGATGATTTCTACGCTTCAGATGATGGCTCAGCAGAAGATAACAGGTCGTGTCATTGATGACGACGGTTTTGCCGTACCGTATGCAAGCGTGCAATACAAAGGACATAAAATTGCGGTTTCCAGCAACGGAGAAGGTAAGTTTACCATTGACAAGAAGCCGGGGCTCATGCTCACCGTGAGTGCACTGAGCTACAAGAGTACATCGGTAAAGGTAGACGAGAAGACAAACTTCCTGGAAATCAAACTGAAAGACGATACTCACAAACTTACCGAAGTGGTGGTAAAATCGAAGAAAGGCCGCTACAAACGTAAGGATAATCCTGCCGTAGAACTGATGCGGCGCGTGATTGCTGCCAAGAAGAAGAGCGATTTGAGCAATCACGACTATGTGCAATATGATAAGTATCAGAAGATTACGCTCGCGCTCAACGACCTGAAGAAAGAACAGCTCGAAAGCAAGTTCTTCCAGCGCCGCCAGTATCTCCTCGACCAGGTAGAAACCTCTCCATACAACGGAAAGCTCACCCTGCCTGTCAGCATCGACGAAACGGTTTCACAGCATATTTACCGCAAAGATCCGAAGACAGAAAAGGACATCATCAAGGGTCAGCAGAGCAATGGAATCGGACAGGTAATCCAGACCGGAGAGATTCTCAACACCGCCCTGAAAGAGGTGTTCACCGATGTGGACATCTACGATGATTACGTGCGCCTGCTGCAGTATCCCTTCCCATCTCCTATCGGCAAAACTGCCATCAGCTTCTACCATTATTACATCGAAGATACGGTGTATGTGGAAAGAGACCTGTGCTACCATCTGCAGTTTATCCCAGCCAACAGCCAGGACTTCGGATTCCGAGGCGAACTCTATGTGCTTGCCGACAGCAGCCTGCACGTGAAGAAATGTAACCTCTACATGCCTCACAACAGCGATGTAAACTGGGTTACTGACATGAAGATTGAACAGGAGTACACCAAGCTCGACAACGGCGAATGGGTGCTCTCTAAAGACGATATGATAGCCGAACTGCACGTCAACAAGCTCCTTCAGGACCTGCTGGTGGTGCGAAACACGCGAATCACCGATTATGCCTTCGATGCCTTGCCGAAGCAGCTCTTCAAGGGCAAGGCGAAGATCAGGCACGATATGGATGCGATGAACCGCGATGAGGCTTACTGGAACAAATACCGGCAGGTGGGCCTCACGAAGAGTGAATCATCGATGGACAGCTTTATCCACCGCATGGAGAACTCCAAGGGATTCAAATACATCATCTTCGGTGTGAGAGCCCTGATGGAGAACTATGTGGAAGTGGCTCATACCAAGGGCAAGAAGATAACGGTGAAAGACAGTCTGGGTGTTGAAAGAGACAGCATCATCAACGACCGCCGCAGCCTCTTCGACCTCGGACCTATCAACACGTTCCTCTCCAACAACTATGTAGACGGTGTGCGCCTGCGTCTGGCGGGCAGAACGATGGCAGCCCTCAACCCCCACTTCTTCTGGGATGGTTACGGCGCCTACGGTCTGAAGAGCAACAAGTGGTATTACGGCCATGTGCTCACCTATTCGTTCAACAAGAAGAAGAACAGTCCGTTCGAGTTCCCTATGCGCAAGCTTACCTTCGAGCTGGGGCATGATATTACATCTCCATCCGATGATAACCTGCTGCACAACAAGGACAACTTCTTCATGACCCTCCGTGCCACTACGCAGGACCAGATGTATCAGTATCACCGCCAGAAGGTGACCTTCACCTACGAAACCGACTGGGGCTTCCGCTTCGACACCAGCCTCCGCTGGCAGAGCAACCGCACCGTGGGCAATCTCCACTACTACAGGGTGAGCGACGGCGAGGAAATACGCAAGATACGCACCACAGAGGCAAGTGTAGGCTTAGATTACAACCCGGGTGTCACCTATGTCAACACCAAGCAGCAGCGCCTGCCAATCAACCTCGACAGTCCTGAAATCTCGCTTCGCCACACCATGGGCTTAGACGGATTCATGGGCGGCCAGTATCAGAGCAACCTCACCACGCTGGGCATTTACAAGCGCCAGTGGCTGGGAAGCTTCGGTTATATGGATTTCAACATCGTGGGCAAGGCGCAGTGGAGCAAAGTGCCTTTCACCATGCTCATCCAGCCACCGGTCAACCTCTCTCTCTTCGAGCAAGAGGCAACCATCAGCATGATGAAAGACTGGGAGTTCCTGAGCGACCGCCAGCTGTTCTGGTCAGTAGCCTGGGATATGAACGGCAAGTTGCTCAACCGCATTCCGCTCATCAAGAAGCTGAAGTGGCGTGAATATGTAGCCATCAAGGGTGTTTGGGGCGATTTGACCAGCAAGAACGACCCGAGCAAGAACATCAATGATGAGAAGCTCTTCAAGTTCCCTACCAACTCCTATACCTTTGGCAAGACGCCATACTGGGAGTTTGTAGCCGGCGTGCACAACATCTTCAAGTTCTTCGGAATAGATTATGTTCGCCGACTCAACTATTATGACCATGCAAACATCTCAAAATGGGGTATCCGTATGGGCTTCCTCATGTCATTCTAATAAGAAAAAAGATGCCTTGATGCAGTATTTTTACTGCATCAAGGCATCTGCGTACATATATAAATAACATATAAGAGAGTAAATACAATGAAGATTCTATTAGCAGACAAACAGGACATCACAAGAGCCGGATTGAGCTATGTGATCAGTAAGATGGAGGGGGTAGAAACCCGGACCATCGAAGACAAGGCAGACCTGATGCTTGCCTTAAGGGAGAATGAGGATACGGTCGTAATACTCGACTACACCCTATTCGACATCAATGATGCTGCCGAGTTACTTATTTTAAACCAGCGTTTCCCATACACGCGCTGGCTACTGTTCAGTGAGGATCTGAGTGCCGATTTCGTGAAGATTCTCATCGCCAGCAGTACGCAGTTCAGCGTATTACTGAAGGAGTGTTCGCTAATGGAAATCAAGGAGGCGATACGTTTCTGTGTGGCAAGCAACCGTTTTGTCTGCCAGCGCATGATGGAGGTTCTTCTGGCTCCGAAACAGGAGGAACAGGAGAAAATCAACCTCACCAAGACTGAGACTGAGATTCTGAAGGACATTGCGCTGGGAATGACGACGAAAGAAATAGCCGAGAAGCGCTTTTCCAGCTTCCATAC
>ERZ791891.559-NODE-559-length-17591-cov-54.044423_pt1 | contig 17591 bp, 10 predicted proteins | sample MGYA00510155_ERZ791891 | MGnify/ENA primary metagenome ERZ791891 (study PRJEB30046, sample SAMN00792061) | human gut metagenome | study: EMG produced TPA metagenomics assembly of the A metagenome-wide association study of gut microbiota in type 2... | reverse complement strand
GTTCTATAAGAATTCAGAGCAGTTGCCTGATTTCAAGGATTACAGCATGAAGGGTAGAACCTATCGTTATATGAATGATGCGCTCTTCCCATTCGGATATGGTTTAAGCTACACTTCTTTCCGTATGGGTGATGCTACACTTTCCAACTCTATCTTGAAGAAGGGTGAGAAGATTACGCTGAAGGTACCGGTAAGCAATGTAGGAAAGAAGGATGGAACCGAGGTGGTGCAGGTGTATGTGAAGGATCCTGCCGATACCGAAGGACCATTGAAGAGCTTGAAGGCTTTCGAGAGAGTGGAGGTGAAGGCAGGAAAGACTGCTGAGGCTGTCATTACGCTGGATAGCAGAAACTTCGAACTCTTCGATGCTGCAACCAATACCGTCCGTGCCAAGGCAGGAAAGTATGAGGTTTATTACGGCAGCAGTTCGGCTGATAAGGATTTGAAGAAGATAATGGTAAATTATGAATATTAAGAAAAATCTGACTAAGAAGGCAGGCTTACAAGTGTAGGAGACCATTTAGATGTTTTGCACAGATATTCATATAATTTCAAACGAAAATGAAAATTGAAAGAACTTTAAGTATCATGTTGTTTCTTTGTGCCTTGGCCATTTCAGTCAAGGCACAAAGTCCTACTCAAAACTATGTGCTGAGTAAGGACGTGCTTGATGTCGATGGAACTCACGCCATAACGACTGTTACGTATTATGATGGCTTGGGTTATCCTGTAGAGACGGCAACCAATGGTCTTGGTGGTACAGGAAAGTATGCCTATACATTACTGGAGCATGATGCACTTGGTAGGGAAAAGCAAAGCTGGCTTCCTGGAACGCAGAAGGATGGTTGCTCTTTCGTGGTCCCTTCCGAACTGTCCTCCTCTCTCATAACCTTTCATAAAGACCGGAATCCGTACTCTGTTAATAGTTATGATGCCTTGGATAGACAGGTTTCAACATTGGGTGCTGGGGAATCTTGGCATACGGCGAAAAAGTCTGTTGAACAGCGATATGGTTCGAATGAAGCGAACAGTATTAAACGCTACCAAGTGAGTGGTTCTGGTAGTTTGGTGGAAAATGGCTATTATGCAGCCAATTCCCTTTCTATGTTGGAAGTGACTGATGAAGATGGAAAAACTAAGCAGACCTTCAGCGATTTATTTGGTAATAAGGTGTTGGAGCGCAGGGATGTGGACAATGACACATATTATGTATATGACACTATTGGTCGTCTTCGCTATGTGCTTTCTCCGTCTTATCAGGAATATTCAGATTTACAAAAGTTTGGCTATGAGTATCGTTATGACAAATATGGCAGGTGCGTGTGGAAACGTCTGCCAGGTTGTGAATATCAACAAATGTGGTATGATGCGGCCGACAACTTGATGTTCTCTCAAGATGGCGAACAACGCAAGAAGGGGTTGTTCGTGTTCTACCTCTATGACAAAATGAAACGCGAGGTTCTCATGGGTACGACAACCAGCATGAATGCCTCATGCACTTCTGCTTTGGCGACTTATGGAGAGCAGTTCTCGGGCTTGTGCAACAGCGGCTATACCCCATTGGGAAACTTAGGTCTTGGGAATGAACAACTTCTAAGTGCCAAGTATTATGACTGCCATAGTTTTTTGAATCGTCAGATGGTCAAGAACCTGACCTCGAAAAGTTTGTCAGCGAAGACTTCCGGTTTGCAGGAATCCTACAACATTGGCTTACAGACAGGTATTGTGACACGAAATACGGATGGTGACCTCTTGGCTTCCGTGTCCTACCATGACTTGCATGGGTTGGTCGTTGAGTCAATGCAGATCAAGCCTGATGAAGTATTTTTGAGGCAATCCATCAAGTATAGTTTTACAAGAAAACCAATTGAAGTCAAGGCGGAATTGACGAAAGGCGACATGACAAAGAATGTTACTCAGCTGTATGTTTATAATCCAAACAATGACAAAATCGAGACAATGACAATACAAGTTGGAAATGTAACAAGAACAGTGGCATCGTATAGCTATGATGACATTGGCAGGCTCGTCTCTGTCAATCGAAGCGGCAATGCAGGTAGTGTGCGTTACGACTACAATATCCGCAACTGGCTGAAGGAGACGAAGTCGGACAGGTTCAAGCAGAATCTGTATTATGAGTCCACAAAGGAAAATCCATCCTTCAATGGCAACATCAGCCGTATGCAATGGCAATCAAGCAAGGACAATGTGCTCCGTGGCTATGACTTCATCTATGATGGCTTGAACCGCTTGGAGGAATCTGCCTATGGAGAGGGGGCGGACTTGAGCCAGAGCAAGAGCCATTACTCCGAGCATGTGTTGTCATATTCTCCGAATGGCTCCATCGAGCGATTGCAGCGATATGGTAAGAAGAACAATGGGACGTTTGGTCTCATTGACGACTTGACGTATGCGTATAATGGCAATCAGATCAAGTCGATTTCAGACAAAGCAGGTAGTCTGCTATATGATGGCTCCTTTGATTTCAAGGATGGAGCCGATGCGGACGTGGAGTATTTCTATGATGCCAATGGCGCATTGGTCAAGGACTTGAACAAGGGCATCAGCAATATAGAGTATGATATTCTTGGCAACTTGAAGTGCATCACTTTCTCTAATGGCTTCAAGACGAAATATATCTATGATGCAGCAGGAAATAAGCTGCGAACCACTCATGAGTCTGCTGTGACAAACACGACCGACTACATCGGTAACTTCATATTCGAAGATGGCAAGTTAAGTAAGTTCCTCTTCGATGGTGGCTATTGTTCCTTTGACAATAGCCAGAATCCTACGTTCCATTATTACGAGAAAGACCATCTTGGAAGTATAAGGATGGTGGTGAATGAGAATGGCACGATAGAGCAAGTGAATCATTACTATCCATTCGGTGGAGTATATGGCGACTTGTCATACAAAGGCGAATACCAAAAGAGCAAGTATATAGGCAAAGAGTTCGACCACATGTATGGATTGGATTGGTATGATCATGGGGCAAGAATGTATGATGCAGCTATGGTCGTTTGGAATAGAGTAGATAGACTTAGTGAAAAGTATTATCGTTTTTGCTCATATTTATATTGTGGAAATAATCCTGTTGCTTTTTGGGATGATGACGGAATGGAAGTTAAACCTACAGATAATTCTTTTGTTGTGATATTGAACACTTTATCAAATGAAGAACAAAATTACGTGCGTTTAAATGATAAAGGATTTATTGATAAGACGGAGTTGGAAAAATGTAATAGTATAAGCAATAATTTTAATTGTCTAAAGACTTTGGTTGAAAGCAAATATATAATAAATGTAACAATGCTTCCTAAGATGGATTATATATCTAACGGTATAACAAAGCAAGAAAATTTTGGACAAGTTGAAATTTTAGAAGAATTTAAAGATAATCAATTTAATTCATGTTATGGTAATATTACGGGTGAGACAGGTAATTTGGGTGTTACGTATATGCCGTTAGATAATACGGTAGGTAAGGGTCCTATTGATGGTACAAGTATTGATATAAACATAAATCCAACTTTATCCCAGTTGGGTGCTGCTGAGGCTTTTTCTCATGAAGGGTATGGACATGCTTATATTTATGTTACAACAAATGGGGACAGGTACAAAGCAGTACATCATTATGATGGAAATATCGAAACAAATGGATATCTTAAAGAGTGTTCAATTAAGGCTAGAAAAGAAACTGTTAAAAATTTTGCTAAATGAAAAGAATTTTGGTGTTGTTTGTGTTTTTTGGGTATTTTTTGCTCACATATAGTTTAGAATACCATGAGCAAGTTTATTATGTTGCTCATGGAACGTTAGATCGTGATACGATAAGATGTGTGTCTTTTGATGTCGTGAATAGTAACATGGAACCAATTGTAATTCTTTTTACAGAGGATGATTTGGAAAAAATGAATTTTGAAGAAGTGTTATATAGAAAGTGCTATCGTCGTTATGGCGATTTTTCGTTATCTTGTTGGGCATATGATAATGTGATAAATTGTGGAGAGCCATATTCTTTTATCTTTCCTCAGACATTTATAAAAATTGTATATCCTATGAAAAGGTTTAAGTTTACTATAATCTCTTCGAATATCCCTTTAGAAAAGATAAAAAGTTATGTTTCACGGCATATGATAGTTTGTAAAGAATCAGATATTAATAAATATATTTCAAGTTTTATAACTAGTGTCGAAGAGAATAAGGTTACTTGCATGTATGATTCTTTAGTAGTAGAATGGGAGTGCATGCGAGTTTTGGAAGAATAAAAATTAAGTCTTAAATGGCAATATGAAATTGTTTGCAATAGTTGGATAATAATATCGTACGTTATGGAAAAAGAAGTTTTAGTTTTGATGTTATTGTCTGTTTTTAGCTTGATGTCATTGGCTCTGAGTCCTACCAAGAATTATATTCTTGAGAGGCAGATGCTTGATGCCTGTGGAATCCAAGCCATAGCTAACATCAGCCGCATGCAATGGCAATCAAGCAAAGACCATGTGCTCCGAGGCTACGACTTTGCCTATGATGGCTTGAACCGTTTGGAGGAATCCACCTATGCGGAGGGTGAGGATATGAACCAGAACAAGAATCGTTATTCAGAGAATGTTCTGTCTTATTCCGCCAACGGCAGTATTGAGCGATTGCAGCGATATGGCAAGAAGAACAATGGAACCTTTGGTCTCATTGACGACTTGATGTATTCGTACAATGGCAATCAGATCAAGTCGATTTCAGACAAAGCAGGTAGTCTGCTATATGATGGCTCCTTTGATTTCAAGGATGGAGCCGATGCGGACGTGGAGTATTTCTATGATGCCAATGGCGCATTGGTCAAGGACTTGAACAAGGGCATCAGCAATATAGAGTATGATATTCTTGGCAACTTGAAGTGCATCACTTTCTCTAATGGCTTCAAGACGAAATATATCTATGATGCAGCAGGAAACAAGCTAAGAACCACCCATGAATCAGCCGTAACGAATACGATCGATTACATTAGCAACTTCGTGTTCGAGGATGGAAAGCTATCTAAGTATCTCTTCGATGGTGGCTATTGCTCCTTCGATAACAATCAGAATCCAACTTTCCATTATTATGAGAAGGACCATCTTGCCAGTGTAAGGATGGTGGTGAATGAGAATGGAACGATAGAGCAGGTGAATCATTACTATCCATTTGGTGGAGTATATGGAGACTTATCGTACAATGCCGAGTTGCAAAGAAACAAGTATGTTGGTAAAGAGTTCGACCACATACATGGATTGGATTTGTATGATCATGGGGCTAGAATGTATGATGCAGCTAGAATAGTTTGGGATAGAGTTGATGGGTTAAGTGAAAAGTCTTATCGTCTCTGCCCTTATTTATATGGCCAAAATAATCCTGTTAGATTTGTTGATAAAGATGGTTTTGTAGCGATCGCTTATGATGAAAATGCGAAGCGTAACATTTTAAATACATTGACAAAAGAAGAACGTGCTTTTGTCAATTTTGAGAAAAATGGTATGATTGATGTGTCTTTAATTAATAGATATGAAGGAAGTTCAGAAAATTTTGAAGCATTGAAAGCTTTAGCTAATAGTTCAATTAACTATAAATTTATGGTTGCGGACAAGGATATTAATGGGAAAGCTTTTTTTGATAAAGGTTTCGATAATGACAATCCTCAGAATTATTCTTATGGTGTTACTAATTTGCCTGGGGCGGCTAATGATTCTTCTCCTGATAATGATGTTTATATTTTTACGGCTTCTTTTTTAGATGCTAAAGCGCAAGCAAAAAATACAGCTCATGAAGGATACGGACATGCCTATTTTTATGAATTAAAGCAGAAAAATCCATCAATAGAACCTAGTCATACTTTTGGAGTCGTGGGATATGTTAAAGAGTTTGATCCTTATTTCAATCAAGTTGTTTCTTATCCGGTTTTTGGTAAGAATAATACAGAATTAGAAGAGCAGATAAATATTGTTGAACAACAAGCTATAGATAATTATGAAAAGAATAATCGTTAATGGTTGGCTAATGATTAGTATGGGGGTGTTTTATTCTTGTGCTAGTCATAAATACACAAAAGAAACGTTGAATTTGCATGCTGTTCAAGTCGATTTGTCTATGGAACAGGGAGTAAAACGCCAGATAGAATATTATGAGGAAGGAGTTGTTTATGCTTTTTCATTTAGAAGTGGCGGTGTCTTATTGATATTGCAAGGTCCTTTAATGAAAACTCCTATAGATGATTTTAAGCCTTCGACATCGTTGAAGGATAAGCATCTTATAGAAAAAGGTATGGACAAGAAAGGTCTTAAATGGAGGCGTGATACATATTCTAGTTTCAGAGTTTGTTATTTTAATGTAATTCCAACAGAGGAAAGAAAATTTGATAGAATCTTAAATGGAATCAAATTTAAGGCTACGATGTGTGAATGGTAATTTGCATAGACTTTATATTATGAGGATTTAAAAATGGCTTAAAACGAAATGATGTTTTATGAAGAAATTTATACTAAATTTGATGATGGTAGCATATTGTAATGCTACAGCGTTTGCGCAGCAAAAAGTGATGCTTTCTGGTGTCTCCAATAGCTTCCGTATCGGAGATAGTATCCGCTATGACTTAGTGGATATGGAAAAGCTCTGTATCCCAGAGAATGATGAATCGACATGGGATTTCTCAAATCTTAAGTATTTGGGAAAGGAGAGAGAAGTGTCCTTCTATGGTAAGGATTCTGCAAAGGTTAGGATGATAGGGCAAGACGAGATGCTGGATTTCGTGCAAACTACAGCAGGCTTGTACTTGTCTCAGATACAGACATCCCTTGTGAAGATAGATTTCGTTGATACTTTTGAGTATCTTCGCTATCCCTTTGTTGCTAATGACTCCTTAGTGTGTAACATCAAAGGGCACGGAACTTATAGTTCAAAGATAAATTTTGTTCTGAGGGGAATAAGTAACACTAAGGCTATTGATATTGGAAAAATCATCCTTCCAGACAATAAATCTTTGTCCAATACGTTATTAATCAAGAGGAGTGTTAATGGAGTCATTATTCCTTTGAATGATAGCACGGAAGTAATGCCTAATGCCGAAAAGATGCAGTTGGAGGTTAATTCTTATGATTGGTATGCCCAAGGTTATCGCTATCCTGTGTTCAAGATATTGCTGGCATCTTTGAAAAATGCCAATCGAGAAATCTTGCAGAGAAAATATGCTTGCGTGGCCAATGTTGAGTGCTTCGAAAAGTTGGAAGATTCTGAAAATGAAAAGTTGCGAGCTGGGCAGCAAGGTAAGGAAACTCAAGAGCCGAAGACGTCTTCTCATATCACCTATCACGTAACGATTTCGGGTAAGCAATTGCACATAGCATATTCCTTGTCCTCAGACAGTCAGCTGCGGTTCGTGCTCAGTAACACATCAGGTATGCTCTTGAAGTCATTCAACCAGTATCAACCAGCAGGTGAAGGATATGAGCAAGTAATAGATTTTGGCAATTTGCCGCGAGGTGAATATGTCTTATATATTAATGTAAACAATCAGAGGCTTTCAGAGAAAGTCTCCGTTGAGTAATTTAACTATAATAATGCGTTTCTTATGAAAAGTTTTATTTTCTATGATTTCTATTCAATGCAGCAGAGGAGTTGTAAAAATATACTCTGTTTGTTGTTTGTTGTTTGTTGCAATGTTCAATTTTCATTTTCCCAAGAAAACTCTTTGAGCATAGATAAGCTGTTACCAGATTTTAATCATCTGACTCCAGAGGCAGCTTCATTAGGAAAATATGGAACGATTGCGATGACAGAATATACAGGTACCCCGAACATTAGAATTCCATTGCTTGAGGTGAAGTCTGGTGACGTATCATATCCAATAGAACTATATTATGATGCCTCTGGAATAAAAGTGGAGCAAAATGCGACTTTCGTAGGCTTAGGATGGAACTTAAGTTGTGGTGGCTATATAAAACATATTGTTTGTGGACACGATGATTTTCAGCAAACACCTAATAGTCCTCAAAGTTATTTTGAAAGCAATTTTCAGGTGTACTCGGCTTATAGTCCTTTTTATGCCCATTATATAGCTAATATGGGTGTGGTTGTGTCGGGCTCATCCATTGATATTGGTTTGCCACCAGGAAATGAAAAGCAGTATTTAATGTATTCTGATCTAGTCAGGGGATTTTATACTCCAGATGTTTTCCAAGGTAATTTTTGTGGAAACTCAGTATCGTTCTATATTGACAGGGAAAGGAATGTGGCAATCCCATTGGATGAGAACACTAGCAAGTATAAAATTGTTATTTCTGATTTTCAATATCATTATCCAGCAAATATTATATTGACGGATGATCATGGCGTCACCTATGAGTTTGATGCTTTCAAGGAAGGCCCAAATAAAGACTCGTATTTCTTGACTCATATATATGGATTAGATGGAAAGAATGGCAAAAGCCATATAGAACTTCAGTATACTCAGCATCTATTAGATTATGGTGAAAGCTCGAAAAGCGTAAAAACCTTTTATTCGGAAGCAAAGCTTGAAGAAAAAAGCAATTATCCCAGTGATATAGGGGATCAGATGATGTCGCTTATGGGAGAGCATGAAACGTATGTTAATACAACCAATGATCCTTCTGGCTCATTTTACAAAGTATATCCTTCCAAGATAATCACTTGTCGTGATTCTGTCAGTTTTAGCATAGCAGATAGAATGGATTTAGATGGTGCAAAATCAATTGCCGGCATTGTAAGAAAATCTACTGTTAGGGGCAATGTTCTTGACAGAATATCTTTTAGTTATGATTATTTTAAAGAATCTTCTCCTCAGAATGGAACTTCTGGTAAACGTCTGAAACTTACAGGGGTAAAGGTTAACTCTAAAATATATGAGCTGGCTTATGAAAATTCAGAACTGCCTTCTCCTAGAAGCCTTTCTCAGGATTACTGGGGGTATTTTAATGGTATTGATAATGGTCGTACATTATGTGGCTCGCCAAGGTATAGCTTACAAGGTGAATTGGTGAAACCCGTATCTTATCTGGGTAATGCCAATCGTTATGCATCGGAAAAATATTCTAAGGTAGGAGTGTTGACTAAACTCACATATCCAACAGGCGGCTATTCATGTTTTGAATATGAGCCTAATCGTTTTGATGACGAATATTACTATCCGGATGCAGCCGATAGGTTTGGTGTTTCTGTTGTTGGATATAGTGCCAATGCTTATGGTACTGGAGGAATTAATCATCAAAAGAAGGAAATCACAGTGACGGAAACAACAGAGTATAGCTTTTGTGTTTCTTTGTATACCCCGGACTTGAAAAAATATACAGCAAAAGCTTATTTGAAAAATGAGGATACAGGTAAGGTAATTGAAAGCTATTCAACTTCTGATACTTCGATTGGGAGTCCTTTTGAAATCACCAAGCGATTGATATTGGCTCCAGGAAAATACTCTTTGGAGGTTGAGGTGCCGGAGTGCAAAGGTTCTTCTATACCAGTGGCAGAATGTTCCTTAAGTTATCAGATAGTAAAAGTAAGTGATACTGCTGGAAGAGAAAAAGGAGGAATGTCACTTGGCGCAGGTTTACGAATTAAGAATATCAAAAATTATGATTCAACTAATGAATTGCTTGGTGAAACCAGATATGAATATCAAAACGGCAAGTTGTTGATACCTACACAAAGATTGGAAAAACATTTTGTGGATTATTCATATATTGGTGTAAATGATTATGTGGAAAAATCCGTAAATGTTGCTTTCGATTATGCAAGTTCGGAACCAAGTTATTCTTACATATGCTCGTTGAGTAATCCGGCAATGATTGGCTATTCTAAAGTCACTAAATATGACTTAGATTCTTCTGGCATGTTGTTGAAAAAGACTTTGACAGAGTATTATAACCAAGGGTATAGTCTAGATAACGGTATTAATGCTAGGGTTAATAATGCTTTCTTTTATAATTCGAAGGGTTATTTGAATGGAAAAATAAAAAGTGAAACGGTGTTTTCTACAGATGGCATGCCTTTGCGTAAGTTGGAGTATTCGTATGATAAGAAAGAGCTGGGATATGCCTTGTATCCTAAATGTGTGCCTACTCATCTGCCAAGTCGATACCTAACAGTAGGAAAATTTGATTTAGCTATATTGAGGAAACCTATAGAATGGTGTTATCTTACAAGGGCAAAAGAAATCAATTATGAACAGGGAAATGTCAAGTCCGCAAAAGACATAAATTGTTCGTATAATCAACAAAATATGCAAATATCGTTAGAAAAAATCACAGATGAGTTAGGGAAACAAACGGCTGCTACGTATTATTGGTATCCGTGTGATGATAAATCAGCAGGCTCGGCTTTACTTGTTGACAAGCATTGCATGAGCAAAATCACAGGGCAAGAGTTCTATCGTAATGGTACTTTTACAGGAGGAGGACGATATGATTTTACACAATCAAATGGATTGCCTGTAATAAATAAGTGCTATTCGATAATACCTAACAGAACTTTGGTGACAGAAGCTACTGTTGATGCTTATGATGAGCATGGTAATATATTGCAATATGAGGGAAAGGATGGTGTGCCTGTAACATTGCTATGGTCTTATAATTATCAATGTCCTGTTATGAAAATCGTAGGGGTGACCTATGCAGAAATGAAAGGTCTCTCAAGTTATGTCGCATCATTGGGTGGTCGGAATTACTTATCAAAAAGTATGCTGCTGTCTATTTATGAGGCTGCGCGAAATAAGGGATGCCAAACGACTGCTTATGTGTATGATGAACGTTTGAATATATCGTCTGTCATCAATCCAAATGGATACGAAACGAGTTATTCCTACGACTCGGAAGGCAGGTTGGAAAGCGTTAGAGATCATATTGGTGTTTTGCATGGATATTCATATAATTTCAAACAAAGATGAGAATAGTAAGAACTGTAAGTATGTTGCTTCTTCTTTGTGCCTTGACCATTTCTTCCAAGGCACAAAGTCCTACTCAAAACTATGTGATGAGTAAGGAGGTGCTTGACGTGGGCGGAACTCACGCCATAACGACTGTTACGTATTATGATGGTTTGGGGAATCCTGTGGAGACTGCAACCAATGGGCTTGGTGGTACAGGAAAGTATGCCTATACATTACAGGAACATGATGCGCTTGGCAGGGAAAAGCAGAGCTGGCTTCCTGGAACGCAGAAGGATGGTTGCTCTTTCGTGGCCCCTTCCGAACTGTCCTCCTCTCTCATAACCTTTCATAAAGACCGGAATCCGTACTCTGTTAATAGTTATGATGCCTTGGATAGACAGGTTTCAACATTGGGTGCTGGGGAATCTTGGCATACGGCGAAAAAGTCTGTTGAACAGCGATATGGTTCGAATGAAGCGAACAGTATTAAACGCTACCAAGTGAGTGGTTCTGGTAGTTTGGTGGAAAATGGCTATTATGCAGCCAATTCCCTTTCTATGTTGGAAGTGACTGATGAAGATGGAAAAACTAAGCAGACCTTCAGCGATTTATTTGGTAATAAGGTGTTGGAGCGCAGGGATGTGGACAATGACACATATTATGTATATGACAATATTGGTCATCTTCGCTATGTGCTTTCTCCTTCTTATCAGGAATGTTCAGATTTACAAAAGTATGGCTATGAGTATCGTTATGACAAGTATGGCAGGTGCGTGTGGAAACGTCTGCCTGGCTGTGAATATCAACAAATGTGGTATGATGCAGCTGACAACTTGATGTTCTCTCAAGATGGCGAACAGCGTAAGAAGGGTTTGTATCTTTTCTATCTCTATGACAAAATGAAACGTAAAGTTCTTTTGGGTACGACAACTAGCATAAATGCCTCTTGCATTTCTGCTTTGGCAACCTATGAGGAGCAAGTCGGCGGTTTGTGCAACAGTGGCTATACCCCATTGGGAAACTTAGGTCTTGGAAATGAACAGCTTCTAAGAGCTAGGTATTATGACAGCCATAGCTTTTTGAATCGCCAGCTGGTCAAGAACCTTACCTCAAAAAGTTTGTCAGCAAAGACTGTCGGTTTGCAAGACTCCTTCAACATAGGATTACAGACAGGTGTTGTGACACGAAACACAGAGGGTGACCTCTTGGCTTCTGTGTTCTACCATGACTTGCGTGGCTTGGTCGTTGAGTCAATGCTGATTATGCCAGAAGAAGTGTTTTTGAGGCAATCCACCAAGTATAGCTTTACAAGAAATGCAGTTGAGGTCAAGACTGAATTATCGAAAGTGGATATGGTAAAGACCGTTACCCAGCAATATGTATATAATCCAAACAATGACAAGGTAGCAACCGCTACCTTACAAGTTGATGATGTAACAAGAGCGGTGGCTTCGTATAGTTATGATGGCATCGGTAGGCTCGTCTCGGTGAAGCGAAGCGACAATGCGGGTATGGTAAACTATGCCTACAACATCCGCAACTGGCTGAAGGAGACGAAGTCGGACAGATTCATGCAGAGTCTTTATTATGAGACAGATGGGGAAAATCCATGCTTCAATGGAAACATCAGCCGCATGCAATGGCAATCAGGCAAGGACAATGTGCTCCGTGGTTACGATTTTGCCTATGATGGCTTGAACCGCCTGGAGGAATCCACCTATGCGGAGGGTGCGGATATGAGCCGGAATAAGAACCGTTATTCAGAGAATATTCTGTCTTACTCTGCCAATGGTAGTATTAAGCGATTGCATAGATATGGCAAGAAAAACAATGGGACGTTTGGTCTCATTGATGACTTGACGTACTCTTACAATGGCAATCAGATTAAGGAAATCAGCGATAAAGCAGGTAGCCTGCTCTATGATGGATCTTTTGATTTCAAGGATGGAGCAAATGCGGACGTCGAATATTTCTATGATGCGAATGGCGCATTGGTCAAGGACTTGAACAAGGGCATCAGTAATATAGTATATGACGTCCTTGGCAACTTGAAGTGCATCACTTTCTCTAATGGCTTCAAGACAAGATATATCTATGATGCAGCAGGAAACAAGCTGAGAACCACCCATGAATCAGCCGTAACGAATACGACCGACTACATAGGTAACTTCGTTTTTGAGGATGGAAAGTTAGACAAGTATCTCTTTGATGGTGGCTATTGTTCTTTCGACAATAATCAGAATCCAACTTTCCATTATTACGAGAAAGACCATCTAGGCAGTATAAGAATGGTTGTAAACGAGAGAGGTACAATAGAGCAGGTAAACCATTACTATCCATTCGGAGGTGTATATGGTGATTTGTCATACAATGCAGAAATCCAGAAAAGCAAATACATTGGTAAGGAATTCGACCATATGTATGGTTTGGACTGGTATGACCATGGTGCAAGAATGTATGATGCGGCTGGCTTGTTTTGGGATAGAAAGGATCCTTTGTTTAGTAAATATTATTCTTTAAGTCCATATTTGTATTGTGGAAATAATCCCGTATTGTATCTCGATATAGATGGCTTGGATTGGTATCAAGAAAATGGGCTTTACTTGTATTCGCCAGACGTGCACTCTGGTAAGGACTTGAAGAAAGGGCAAATATATATGGGTAGTTCTTTTACCACAGGCAAGGGAAGTAATTTAGCTACTTATAATAATGATGGTAGTGTTATGTTTGCAAATGAAACTCAGGCATATAACTATATATGGCAAAAAGCAAATTATAAGAAGCGTGAAGTTGGAGGCTTCTTGTTGCAAAACAACAAAGTGTTAGTATTGCCTGATTATAAAAATGACGCTACGACGACAAAGCTGAATGCTTATGAAGGATATTCTTTTCAAGGGCGAATCCTTTCAAATAAATTAGGACGTTATACTGTAAAAGCCCAAATACATAGTCATCAGAACCGTTTCACTTCCGCAGAACCATCTTATTATGTTGGCAATACCTATGGAGATGCAGGTTTATCAAAGAACCATTTTAGCATGCCTGTTTTTGTCATGGGGCATGATAATGTGCTTTATCTTATTCGAGGAGTAAAAAGTAACCATGTGGTAGAAGTTTATCCTTTAAACTGGGGACAAAAATCTTTGGGAAAATTACTAAAAGGTAATATTAAATTGTCAAAAGAAATTTTTAAATTAAAGCCAATAATAAAATGAAAATGTATATAAAAATTGTAATCTTTATTCTTTCTGTTCTATTAATGGGGTGTAGGGACAATGTATTTGATAAAATTCTTTGCGATTTAGAAACAGATTCACTGAATTATGCATCATATCTAATTATAAATTCTAGCTATATACCTATTTGGAAACAAAAAACCAATGGATATTGGGTTGGTCCATTTTATAAAGGTCTTTTATTTCCGCCTCATGATAAATTTATAAAAAAGAGATATATATATAAAATGTTTAGTAATCGTAACATTTATATGCTTGACAGTACCAATCAAGAAGGATTTGTAACTGATTTTGTTTACTGTAAGCAAGATACGATACCATTAATGGATGGTAAGGATACTGTGATGATGAGTTCTGATCCTTTTGTTACTTATACAATGAAAGCAAAGCTGTATGAGGAAGAAAATGGTAAAGTCAATGTTAATAACCAACCTGATACATTGGTAATGCCTGTTGTAAAAAAAGACGAACTGATAGGCGAGTAATTTTGCAATATTTTGATATTAGTATGAATGTTACTCAACATAAAAAAGTATAATAAATATAATAACAAAATAGAGACAATGACATTAAGTGCCGGAAATGTAACAAGAATGGTGGCGTCATATAGTTATGATGACATCGGAAGGCTGGTCTCCTTGAAGCGAAGCGGCAATGCAGGCATCGTGAACTATGCTTACAATATCCGCAATTGGCTAAAAGAGGCTAAGTCTGATAGGTTCTGTCAGAATCTATTGTATGAAAACACTGGCGCATATCCATGCTTCAATGGAAACATCAGCCGAATGCAATGGCAGACGAGCAAAGACAATGTGCTCCGTGGTTACGATTTTGCCTATGATGGTTTGAACCGCTTGGAGGAATCCACCTATTCGGAGGGTGCGGGCATGAGTCAGAACAAGAATCGTTATTCTGAGAATATCCTGTCATATTCTCCGAATGGCTCCATAGAGCGTTTGCAGCGATATGGCAAGAAGAACAATGGAACCTTTGGTCTCATTGACGACTTGTCGTACTCCTATAATGGCAACCAGGTAAAGGCAATCAGCGATAAGGCAGGTAGTCTGTTGTATGATGGTTCCTTTGATTTCAAGGATGGAGCGAATGCGGACGTGGAGTATTTCTATGATGCCAATGGCGCATTGGTCAAGGACTTGAACAAGGGCATCAGCAATATAGAGTATGATATTCTTGGCAACTTGAAGTGCATCACTTTCTCTAATGGCTTCAAGACGAAATATATCTATGATGCAGCAGGAAATAAGCTGCGAACCACTCATGAGTCTGCTGTGACAAACACGACCGACTACATCGGTAACTTCATATTTGAAGATGGTAAGCTTGACAAGTATCTCTTCGATGGTGGCTATTGTTCCTTCGACAATAGCCAGAATCCTACGTTCCATTATTACGAGAAAGACCATCTTGGCAGCGTAAGAATGGTTGTGAATGAGAATGGCACGATAGAGCAAGTGAATCATTACTATCCATTTGGTGGAGTATATGGCGATTTGTCATACAATGCCGAGTTGCAAAGAAACAAGTATGTAGGTAAAGAGTTCGACCATATGTACGGCTTGGATTGGTATGACCATGGGGCTAGAATGTATGATGCGGCAAGATTGGCTTGGGATAGGATGGAGCCTTTGTATGACAAATATTACCCTCTTAATACTTATTTGTATAGTGGAAATAATCCGATTAATTCTATTGATGATGATGGTAATAGAATTATTGTGTGGTATAAAGACAAAATCGGAAATGATCAATCTTTCGTTTTTACAGGACAAGAAACGAAAGAATTACCGCAGAATCAATTTGTAAGGGACTTTATTCAGGCATATTTTTACAATATAAATAATGGTGGTGGTAAGGCAATGCTTGAAGCTGCAAAATCTCAGGTTGATTTTAATCTGTTTAATGCTTTAGATTTAAAAGAAAATGAGAGCTATTATCAAAATAATGGTCGCAAAGATAAATATGTAGTTTGGCAATCTCGTCAAGGACTTCTTTTAAGTAATGGAGATAAACAATCTGCTGCAACAATTTTGGAACATGAATTTGCTCATTACGTTGATGATGTGCTAAATCACAAAAATCATAAAGAAAGGGAACAAACTAAGGATTATCAATATGATAATAAAGAAGAAAAACGAGTTGTTACCGGATATGAAAGTTTAACAGCAAGAAAAAATAAAGAGGGAATTCGTAAAAATCATAAGGGGAAAAATTTTCCAACGAAGAACTCTTTTAGTATAAAATAAAAAAGCGTATGAAGAAATTATTTTTTTGCATATTTATGTTGACATCTTGTTCTTTTAAAAAGGACATTATGGTTTCTTACCTTTATGATGGGGTGGAGACTCCTTTTTCTGTCGAACCCAAAAAATTTGATTCAGATTTTCAACATTATAAAGTTGATATGTCTTATATACCTAAAAATGAGTTTGATAGTATTTATAATGGTTTTAAAAAAACAAATGATAAAAAGATAGAAGAATTTGATGTGCGTTTTAGCGTAAAAATTGGCAATGCTAAATATTATATTAATCGCTGGTTTGATGTTGTAAATGTTCATCATGATAGTATTTCTGTAAATCCGCGAGTCATATATCTGTTAAGACAATATTCTGGATTTTATAATTACATAGAATCAGAAGATTTAGTGTCTCCTGATATAAAATTATATGGTATTCCAAAAAATTACCAATATATGTATCCTTCTAAAAAAAGAGGTAAAAAAGTAATATTGTACCCTCAAAAGTGAATGGGTGAGTTTGAATTATTGTGAGAAGTAATACAATGCAGATTTGTATGGACTATATAATAATTGGTAGAGATGGAAAAAATAATAAAGTTTTTTGTGGCGCACCAGTAAATTCCTGTGTCTATAATGTGGGATTATGGAGGTAATTTCGTATCCTTGCACCCGGAGTTGAGAAGAGTGGATAGAAGATTCAGGCGGCGGTGGATAGAAAGCTACTTTCAAAAACGCCCTTCACCCTTCACCACCCTTCACCACTCTTCACCAAGGTGAAGTTGTACGACTATAAAGCTACGATTGTACAACTATAGGGTGTATAGTTGTACGACTAAACAGGTTATAGTTGTACGACTAAATGGGTTATAGTTGTACGACAACAAGGTGTTCCCACTAGGCTCGACTGAGGTGCTGACTGCAGTTAGCAGGTCTGCCGAGCCTAGTGGCAACGTTGGAGAAGTTACTTCCTTCAGGGCAGACGCATTAAATCTTTTACTCGTTAATATCTATGGTGTATCACTATAACTTATTGAATATTAACATTATATATTTACATATATGAAATATTTTTCGTATCTTTGTAGAGAAATAATTAACAATTAAAAGGTACAAAATGAGCATTATTAAGTTATCTTGACGATAGCGCTGTATCGGTACCACGCGTAGCGTTGTAATCGGTACCATGCTA
>ERZ791891.549-NODE-549-length-17780-cov-28.378731_pt1 | contig 17780 bp, 17 predicted proteins | sample MGYA00510155_ERZ791891 | MGnify/ENA primary metagenome ERZ791891 (study PRJEB30046, sample SAMN00792061) | human gut metagenome | study: EMG produced TPA metagenomics assembly of the A metagenome-wide association study of gut microbiota in type 2... | reverse complement strand
CAATGAGTTTATCATCTGTGCAGGTTACAAACAAGAATACATCAAGGAATGGTTCGCAAACTACTTCCTCCACAATAGTGATGTGAGCTTCGATTGGCGCAAAGGTACCAATGAGGTTACCATTCACCAGAGCCAACTGGAGCCTTGGAAGGTGACGGTAGTCGATACAGGCTACAATACTATGACAGGTGGTCGTATCAAGCGTGTGCAGAAATATGTGGGTAACGAACCTTTCTTTATGACTTACGGTGATGGAGTTTGCGATGTTGATATAGACAAGTTGCTGGAGTTCCATAAGGCTCATGGCAAACTTGCCACATTAACAGCTGTCAAAATGAAGCAAGAGAAAGGTGTACTCAATATTGGAGGCGACAATGCTGTGAAGTCTTTCCGTGAGAAGAACATCACGGATGGCGCACCGATCAATGCTGGCTATATGGTGTTGGAGCCACAAATCTTCGATTATATCGAGGGCGACAATACCGTATTTGAAAAAGGTCCTTTGGAGCAACTTGTGAATGAAGGTCAGTTGATGTCTTATGTTCATGAGGGCTTCTGGCAGTGTATGGACAATATTCGAGAGAAGAATATGTTGGAGAAGCTTTTGGAAACCAATACCGCTCCTTGGAAAAAGTGGGAAAGAGAGGTTCCTAAGTCTCCTAATTTGTAGAATTAAATTTTAAAAAGAATAAATATATGGCTTTTAATAACGTTTATAAAGGTAAGAAAGTATTGATTACTGGCAATACTGGTTTCAAAGGTTCTTGGTTGTCTACATGGTTGACTATGCTGGGTGCAGAAGTTTATGGTTATTCCATAGATGTTCCTTCCGAGCCAGGTATGTTTAATGTATGTGGGCTTGCCAACAAGATACATCACAAGTATGGTGACATCCGTGACAAGGCGGCAATGAACGCCTATGTTCAGGAAGTAAAGCCTGATTTCATCTTCCATCTGGCAGCTCAGGCATTGGTGCTTACATCTTATAAGGATCCATTTGATACCATGACCACTAATGTTATTGGTACAACTTCCGTATTGGAGGCTATCCGCAACATTGATTGGAATTGTACCTGTGTATTGATTACTTCAGACAAGGCATATAATAATGTAGAATGGATTTGGGGCTACCGTGAAACCGATGAGGTAGGTGGTAAGGATGTTTACTCAGGATCTAAGGGAGCTGCTGAGTTGGCTATCCGTTGTTACTGGTATTCCTTCATTCAGAATATGCCAAACATCAAGCTGGGTGTGGCTCGTGCAGGTAATGTAATCGGCGGTGGTGACTGGGCTAAAGATCGTATCATCGTGGATTGCGTAAAGGCTTTCTCTAAGGGAGAAACAGTAGAGATTCGTTGTCCAAAGGCTACCCGTCCATGGCAGCATGTTTTGGAACCATTGAGTGGTTATCTTACTTTGGGTCAGTATCTATATGAGAACAAATCAGAGAATGGCGAGGCTTACAACTTTGGACCTCGTGCAGAGCAGACCAAGACTGTGTTTGAGTTGACACAAGATTTGGCTGAGGAGTGGGGACTCGACAAGGACAAGGCTTCCAAACTCACAGGTAATGTTCCATTTAAGGAGGCTACACTCTTGAAACTGAATTGTGATAAGGCTTTGGCATATCTTAACTGGCACTCTACTCTCCATTATGAGCAGTGCGTACATATTATAGCAGAATGGTACAAGGCTTTCTATGAGGGAAACAATGAGGATATGTTCGCTTTGACAGAGAAGCAAATTCATTATTATACAGCTGAGGCTGAAAAGCAAAACTTAAATTGGACAAAGTAATATGATAGAAGGAGTAGAATTGCACCCGATGAAGCACATAGTAGTGCCTAAGGGTGATATTTTCCATGCCATTCATTGTACAGATGAAGGATATGCAGGTTTTGGAGAAGCTTATTTCTCAGAAATCAAGCAAGGCATGGTGAAAGGATGGAAACGTCATAATCGTATGGTGTTGAACATCGTTGTTCCTGTTGGTGCAGTTAAGTTTGTTGTTTACGATGACCGTGAAGGCAGCAAGACAAAAGGACAGTTTGAAGAGATTGTCCTTTCACCAAAGGATAATTATCAACGCTTAACCGTACAACCTGGCTTATGGATGGCATTTGCTGGTGCAGGTGAGGGCACTTCCATGTTGATGGACATCATCCCAGAGGTACATGATGATTCTGAGGCATCTCGTGTCGATTTGTCTGAAATCCCTTATGAATTCAATGTATGAGAATCTTAATTACAGGTGCCACAGGTTTTGTTGGAAAAACGCTGATACCTTATTTATATAATAAGGGGATGGAGGACATTGTCCTTCTGGTGCGTAATGAGGCAAAGGCAAGTAATCTCTTCCCAGAATTCGATGTTTCTGTTATTTCAACAGAAGATGATATTTGGGTGAACCAAGTTACAGAGATCAATCCTGATGTAACTCTTCATCTTGCTGCGGCATTTACTGGTCGACATGATGAGGAGAATATCAGCAAGTTGATAGAGGCTAATTTGTCTTTTACCACTTTGTTGTTGGAGGCTTTGTCAAAGACATCATGCCGTCATTTCATAAATATCGGAACATTCTCTGAGTTTAGAAATGGCAATGGAGAATATGGTCCTAATAATCTCTATTCGGCAACGAAGACAGCTGAGCGTCCTATCATTCAGTATTACCAAAGTATATCTCATTGGAATTGGATTAATGTGGTGGTTTACTCGCCATACGGAAGATACAATCCCTATAAGAAAGTGATAGACTATATGATAGAATCGTTTGATGCTGAAACTCCAGTGGCATTTACCAAGGGAGAGCAGGTTCTTGATTTTATTCACGTAGATGATATGGCAGATTTCTTTTTCACATTAATCCAAAAACTCTCATCATTAAAGAATGACTATTATCAGTTCCATTTAGGCACAGGTCAAGGTCATTCTATTCGTGAGGTTGCAGGAGTGATGGAAGAAGTTTGGAAACGTAAAATGAATGCCAATTGGGGCGGCAGAGCTTATTCTGAGCAAGATATCATGCATGCTGTGGCTCCGATTGAGCTGAATTTGAAACTCCTCAATTGGAAGTCTAAGATTAGTTTGGAGGAAGGGATAAGTATCCTTATGGAAGATACAAGAATTACCCCCCCCTTACTAGGTAATGTTAAATCTCTATATCTTTTGGCAGCATGAGAATACTTATTACAGGAGCCACGGGCTTTGTAGGTATGAATCTCATGCCTATGCTAGAGGATAGATGTCCTCAATCGGAAATCTTATTGCTTTGCAGAGATGTGGCGAAAGCTAAGTCTTTGTACCCTTATGCCAATGTTTGCGTAAGAAAATCTGATGATTGGTCGGCTGTTACAGCGTTTCGCCCAGAGGTGGTATTGCATTTGGCTAGTCTGTCCACATCACGCAATGATGCTGAAATAATTCCAGGGTTGATCCAGTCGAATGTGATGTATGGTGTGCAGTTGCTCTCTGCATTGAAAGATGTTGCTGATTTGAAACTGTTTGTGAATACAGGAACCTTTGCAGAATACCGTTATGGAGCAGAAAGTATAAATGATGCTTATCTCTATGCTGCAACTAAAAGTGCCTTTAGAAGTTTCGCTGCGTATTATTCCCAATTGTCTGGATACAAGTATATCAATGTGGTGCCTTATACCATTTATGGTGGTCGACCTACCATCAAGCGATTGATGGATTACATATTGGAGTCGATGCATTCTCCATCTTCAGTTGATATGACCTTGGGCGAACAGGTATTAGACTTTACGCACGTTGATGACTTATGTGACTTTTATGTACATTTGTTGGAGCATCAAGAACTTTGGGAGAACATAAACACAGGTGAAAGCTTTCATGTAGGCACTGGCGTTGGTACATCCATTCGTGATTTGGCTGACATGATAGAACAAGTATATGGCAGCCCTTGCAATATTAATTGGGGTGGTCGCCCATATCGAGAAAGGGATACCATGTATGCCGTAGCTCCGATTGCAAAGAACATGGAGTTGCTACATTGGAATGCAAAGATAACGTTGAGGGATGGAATTATAAAATTGAAGAATAGTAACAATGGATAAAATTGTCATACTCGGTGCAGGCATTTCTGGGCTTGGTGCAGCCCATGCTTGCCTTCAAAAAGGATTGAAACCGATAGTCTTGGAACAGGATGATACATTTGGTGGTCTTTGTGGCTGCTTTACTATTGATGGCTTTACATTCGATAGATTCGTTCACTTGTCCTTTGCCAAGGAGCAAGAAGTGCTGGACATTTTTAATGACTCAGCAGGTGAAATTATCACTCATATACCTAATCCTTATAATATATATCACAGGAAGTGGATTAAGCATCCTGCGCAGAATAATCTGTTCCCTTTAGCAGAGGATGAGAAGAAGCGTATCATAGAAGATTTCTTGGCTCGTCCAAAGGTGGACATGTCGCAGATTAAGAATTATGAGCAATGGCTAAGAATGCAGTTCGGCAATTACTTTGCCGAGCATTTCCCAATGGTTTACACCAAGAAGTATTGGATGTGCGAGGCAAAGGACTTGGAGACAAAATGGGTAGGTCAGCGAGTATATCAGCCTTCTGTAGAGGAAGTTATCCAAGGCTCAAAGACAGCAGATACTCCTGTTACTTATTATGCCAAGGAAATGCGATACCCTAAAACGGGTGGCTATAAACATTTCTTCAGTTCTTTGGCAGAGAATGCGGATATCCGCTATCATCAGAAAGTGGTAATGATAGATGTAGAACGAAAAGTAGTTAAGACGGAAGATGGAAAAGCATACGAATATGATAAATTATATTCGTCTATTCCTCTTCCTGAATACGCTCACTTGTTGTCTTCTATTCCAACTCATGTGACTGAAGCTATCGGAAAATTGAAATGTACCTCAGGTTATCATGTGTCTGTCGCATTGAAGACAAAGAATATTCCACCATATCTTTGGTGGTATATCTATGATGAGGACATTCTGGCAGCAAGAGTTTATTCTCCATCCTTGAAATCTCCAAAGAATGCACCGGAAGGATGTTCTTCTTTGCAGATGGAAGTATATTGCAAGGAAGGTGAATATACAGAGCAACAATTGCTGGAAGGAACAGCCGGAAAACTTGTAGAGTTGGGAATTATCAAGCAAGAAGACATTCTCTTTACTCATGTTGGTTTCGAGAAATATGCCAATGTGGTTTTTGATCATCAGATTTATGAGAATAGAGAGATCGTGAGAGACTATTTGAAGTCAATAGGTATTGAGCCTATAGGTCGTTTTGGAGAATGGGGCTATCTTTGGAGTAACCAGAGCTTGTTAAGTGGAATGAATAGCGTAAAGTGATAGTATGGCTTCTTTAAAAAAGAACATATTTTATAATTCAATAAGAGTAGGGAGTAATTTGGTCTTTCCTCTGGTTACATTTCCATATGTAACTAGAATTATGGGACCTGATTCTCTTGGACTCTTTAATTATGTTACAGCTATTGCGGGGTATTTTACCCTGTTTGCCAGCCTAGGTTTTCCTATTTATGGAATTCGTGAGGTTGCTCAGTCTAAAGATAATCCTGAAAAATTGCAGATAGCAACAAATGCAATCTTTACAGCTAATACAATAGCCTGTTTAATTGTCTATGCTGCTTATTTTGCAACCTCTTTCTTTCTTGCACATTCGGCTTCAGATTTCTGGCTATACTTTGTGTTAGGACTATCTGTTCTAATGTCATGTATATCCTTTGATTGGTTTTATCAAGGCATAGAAGACTTTAAGTTTATCACTATTCGAAGCATCGTGATTAAAATAATATCCATTGTTTGCCTATTTATTTTTGTGAAGTCACAACAGGATATTCTTCCTTACGCTATATTAACGATAGCTGGTACATGTGGTAATAATATTCTTAATCTTATTCGCCTAAGAAAATATGTCAAGCTAAGTTTTACCCTGAAAGATTGTTGGAAACATACAAAAGGAGCGTCAGTTTTGTTCCTGGGAACTATTGCAGTTAGTTTGTATTCCAATCTCAATAGTGTGATGGTTGGTGCATTAGGTACCATGGCAGCTGTAGCTTATTTTACAACTGGAAACAAACTTGTTCAGATGTTGATGACAGTCCTTGGTGCAATAACTTCTACTATCATACCTAGAATGGCTTACCTGATAGGCAAGGGTGATGAGGATGAAGCAGTCGCTTTACAGAAGAAGACATTAAATTTGTTGCTTTATGTATCTGTGCCAATGGTCTTGGGTATCATAGCTTTGGCTCACCCTTTAATATTGATATTTGGTGGTCAGGAGTTTCTTCCTGCAGTTCCTGTTATGCAGATTTTGTCATCATTGTTGCTGATAATAACCCTTTCTGGTTTTTTAGGAAATCAGATATTAATTCCAATGCATAAGGAAAAATATGGTAATTATTGTGTAGGAGCCGGTGCTATAACCAACCTTGTGGTTAATTTCTTCTTAATTCCTTCTTTAGGCGAGATTGGTGTAGCAATAGCTGTAGTCTTGGCAGAGATAGCTGTTACAGCATTGCATTTCGTTTTCGCCTATAGATATATGAAACTTGGCTGGAGGGATTTTGTACCAATGAAGTGCATTGTTGCGTCTTTAGTGATGTTTGCCGTTCTTTATGCTACAAATAGTATTGATGTTTCTCCGATATTCTGTTGTGTTTGGGCATTGGTTGGCATAGTAGTATATATGATCTGTCTTTTATTGATGAAAGACAAATATTTCAAAGAATTAGTTTTAGACAAGATATTAAGATGAGAGATATTTACGAGTATAGAGACAACTTCTCTGATTATAAAGATGTGAAGTCTTGCTTGTTATGGGGTGAAAACAAGTCTGTAGATGGTCCTGAAGTTTCTATAGTAATGCCTTGCTTTAAGCGACCTGACTACTTGAAAGAGTCTTTAGGTTCTGCTTTGGCGCAAGATTTTAAGGGCAAGTATGAAATCATCATTTGCGACAATAATGATTTGAACGACACACCAACAGGTAATCAATCTGTTGTTGAAGAATTCAATGATAAAAGGGTGTTATATTATCGAAATGAGAAAAATATTGGTATGTTGGGCAACTGGAATCGTTTAGTCGAGTTGGCTCATGCGCCTTTTATCGTTTATCTACATGACGATGACAAACTTTTACCTACCGCTTTAAGTACTTTGATGACCATACAAAAGGTGTACGATGCTGATGGGGTAAATGCGTCTTTTAACAAAATAGATGCAGAAGGTAAGGTAATATCCGAAGTTAGTTTTTGTACATCTAAAAAATATGTGATATTTGAACCAAAGAAAATTACAAAGTCTTCTGTTTATGATTTATTCTTGGGACGTAATGGCGGCTTTGGGTGTGGCTGCTTGTTTAGAAAAAAATGTATTTTAGAGGCTGGTGGCTTTTCTTCGGAGTTCTATCCTTCTGCTGATTATGCTTTGAATACTGTTTTGGCAACAAAATATAAAATATATTTCAGCAAATTGCCTACTTTCTGCTATAGAATTGCAGAAAATGAATCACTATCAGTTTATGAACAATTTGCAGAAGTAGATAAGCATTTTAGACGATGTATGAAGCGATATATGAAATTGCCAAATGTTCTTTTGGATAGAATTATACTTGCATTGTATCGTACATCAAAGATTCAGTTTAGGGTAATGTGGGGTAAAGCTGATAAATCTTTACTTAAAACACAGCGTAAAGATGATTTACGTATCGTTGTTTTAGTCAATAAACTTAGAACTTTGGTTGCAGATTACAAAATCTTTTGAAGAATAAAATCATGAGTACAAAATACGAATACTTAATAGTAGGCTCCGGTCTCTTTGGAGCCACATTCGCACATCTTGCTCACAAACAGGGAAAGAAGTGCTTGGTAATAGACAAGCGATCTCACTTGGGTGGCAACATCTATTGTGAGAACATCGAGGGTATCAACGTGCATAAGTATGGCGCACACATCTTCCATACCTCCAATAAGAAGGTGTGGGAGTTCGTCAACTCCATCGTGGAGTTCAATCGTTATACAAATTCGCCTGTGGCTAACTATCAGGGCAAACTCTATAATCTGCCTTTCAATATGAACACCTTCTACCAGATGTGGGGGGTAACTACACCTGAGGAGGCGCAGGCTAAGATTGACGAACAGAAAGCGGAAGCTGTTGCTCGCATGAAAGCAGATGGCGTTACAGAACCTCGTAATCTGGAGGAGCAGGCACAGGTGTTGATAGGAAAAGACATATACGAAAAACTTATCAAGGGATATACAGAGAAGCAGTGGGGAAGAAAATGTACAGAACTTCCTGCTTTCATTATCCAGCGCTTGCCAGTTCGTCTCATCTTCGATAATAACTACTTCAATGATAAGTACCAGGGTATCCCTGTTGGTGGTTATAACAAACTCATTGATGGCTTGCTTGAAGGAATAGAGACGAAAACGAATGTAGATTTCTTTGAAAACCGCTCTTATTGTGAGGGTATCGCTGACAAGATAGTGTTTACTGGCAAGATAGATGAATTCTATAATTATCAGTTTGGTAAACTAAACTATCGTACAGTACGTTTTGAGACAGAGATTATTGATAAACCAAATTATCAGGGCAATGCAGTTGTGAACTATACAGAGCGTGAAGTACCTTACACTCGTGTTATTGAGCACAAGCACTTCGAGTTGTTTGGAACTGAGGTATATAATACCACAAAGACCGTGATATCGAAGGAGTACAGTACCGAGTGGAAGGACGGTATGGAGCCATACTATCCTGTGAATGACAAGCATAACTCCGAGCTTTATGCCCAGTACAAGGCTCTGGCCGAAAAGGAGGAGAATGTCATCTTCGGTGGCAGATTAGCCGAGTATAAATACTACGATATGGCTCCGATTATCGAGAAGGTGATGGAGAGGTTCTAGAGGATAATCCGGAAAATCAGCAGCAAACCACAACTTTTCTATCAAAAATTTGGTGATTTCGAGGAAATATCCTATCTTTGCCAAATAATTCTAAAGAATACAAATATGGTAGCAAATGTAAAATATTTAGACCCAAAGGCTGACTTGACTTTTAAAAAGGTATTTGGCAATCATCCCGACTTGCTGATAAGTCTTCTTAATGCCCTGTTGCCACTGGAGGAAGATCAGCAGATACAGAGCATAGAGTATCTTCCTACAGAGTTGATCCCTGTGGACCCAATTCACAAGGATACCATAGTTGATGTGAGATGCAAGGATGTGCAGGGGCGCCAGTTTGTGGTAGAGATGCAGATGGCATGGACTGATGCTTTTAAGCAGCGAGTACTCTTCAATGCATCCAAGGCATACGTGAGCCAGGCAGAGATTGGAACTAGATATGAGGATTTGCAGCCAGTGTATTCCTTGAACTTGGTGAATGAAATCTTCGAGAAAAATATAGATGAGTGCATCCATAATTATCATATTGTGCACGACAAGTATACCGATAAGGTAATTGAAGGCTTGTGCTTTACTTTTATCGAACTTCCCAAGTTTACGCCTCATACGATAACTGAGAAGCGCATGACCATCCTATGGCTCCGTTTCCTAACTGAGATTAATGACAAGACTAAGGAGGTGCCAGCCGAGCTCTTGGAGAACCCTGAGATCTACAAGGCCTTGGAGGAGGTGAAGATATCCGCTTTCTCTGATGCTGAACTTCGTGCTTACGATAAGTTTTGGGATGTGATAAGCAGCGAGAGAACTCTGCTGGCGGGTAGCTATGATGATGGTAAGGCTGCTGCTTTGTTTGAGGTAGCCAAGAATATGAAGGCTAAAGGCATGGATGTAAAGACCATCATGGAAATGACTGGGCTGGATAAGGATGATTTGGAGAAAATATAGGATAGGCTAAGACCAAGGAAAACACAAAGGAAGATAGAATTTTGATTAGGGTATGAGATATAGGTTGACAAGAGCGAGTAGCTCTTGCCAGCCCTATGTTTTTTGTGTATTGTTGTATGATATTTAATTACCATTATTTTGGAGATTGCTTATGAATTTTAGATATTATGATTTAATGAGTTCTCTCATTAGTGGAGTACTTGTAGCGGTCTCGATCAATATAATTTTTGATTTGGGATTTGATTATGATGCCGTTCCTCTGATGGCGGTAGCTTATGTGATAGGTTATTTTGTTAATGCAGTCAGTGCAATCTTGGAGAACTTATACTTTTGGACGATGGGAGGAAAGCCTTCTGATGTCTTGCTTACACCAGTTAATTACCGACCTTATACTGGTTATGAAAGAATTAAGTTTTATGAAACCGACCATGTTATCAACTTGCTAAAAATAGAGTTGAATGACGATAATCCTTCTTTAGGAAAAATGTTTGGTCGTGCAATGGCGTATTCAAATGACGATGAGGATACACGTGTTCCTGATTTCAATGCGCAATATGCCTTCTCTCGTGTTATCCTAACGACTTCGTTAATATTATCAGTTTTGTGGCTGAGCAATTATTACGTTGTGTGGTGGATGTGGATATTGGCAATATTCGCTGTCTATATGTCATGGAGACGTTGTAAGGAAAGAGGATTTTATTATGCAAGAGAAGTCTTGACTGTGTATATAAAGAAAAATCAATAACAAGTATAAAATGAAAATAAGATGGAAACACAGAAATATGAGATAGATATGCTTGATGTTGAAGATGCTGATGCTTTTCTCATTAGGTTTTATGATGAGCATAACAAACCTTACGTGGTTTTAGTGGATGGTGGTCGTTATTCAGATGGTCGGAAAATTCATGATTTTATTCGAGAGCGTTATGATACCTATTTTATTGATTTAGCTATTTGTACCCATTGTGACGATGACCATTATGGGGGCTTGTTATGGCTAATTGAGAATATGATAGATAATCCGAAAACTTCTGTTGACATAAAAGAACTTTGGGTAAATGATCCTGGTAAACATTCATGGGCTGATGATTATGAGCGTAGAAGAAGCGATGATGCTGTTCAGAAACAGGCAAGAACAGTCTATACATTGCAAAATGGGAAGAATTTTCTAGAGATGATTTCAAAGTTACAAAGTTGTGGAAATTCTAATAGCGACATAAATGTCCACGAAGTATTTTCTGATAAAGGAGCTTATACCGCATTTGATGGTATTATAGAGGTGATTGGTCCATCTGTTGATTATTATGAAGAAAAAGTGTTGAAGTTCCGTCATTCGATGAAAGTTAGTAAAGGTGCTTCTGATGATGAAGAAGACGAAGATGATACAATAGACATTGATGATAATGGAAATGTTAGCAGTAAAGCTATAGATACTGCCACGCCTGATGATAATCAGCATAACTTGAGTAGTATTATATTTTTGTTTAAACCTTCTGATGGTAAAAAGTTCTTGTTTACAGGTGATGCCGGTGCCGAATCTTTTGAAAACTTGGAATATAAGAGTGATTGGGAGCAGATAAAAAACATATATTGGTTGAAATTGCCTCATCATGGAAGTAAAAGAAATGTTACTTGTGCTATGGTTAATCATTTACGCCCTCACATTGTCTATGGTACCTCAAAATGTTATGGTACTTGGATTAGTAAGGCTGTAGTAAATGCTTTTAAGCAAGTTAAATCTCTTGTATATTTGACTAATACGCATGGTAATATATGGTATCATTGCGGAATCAATGACAGAGATGACTATTCTACTGCAACACCAGATTAGATGATATTTTTGGACTTCGCCAGGCTGATTGTCTTCAGCTATTATATTTTTTTGAGCTACTTTTCTGCTGGCGGCATGAAGCCTGCTATGTCCTTTAGATAATAGAAAATAAGAAAAATAATCGATATGGAAAAGATATTAACGATAGTGATTCCTACGTACAATATGCAAGACTATTTGCGCAGATGTCTTGACTCTCTGATTGTACCTGAGGAACAAATGAAGCAACTGGAAGTTCTGGTTGTGAATGATGGTAGCAAGGATAATTCCTCTGCTATTGCACATGAGTATCAAGATAAATACTCTGGTACTTTCCGAGTGATAGATAAGGAAAATGGCAACTATGGCTCCTGTGTGAATCGTGGATTGAAGGAGGCTACCGGTAAATATATCAAGATATTGGATGCAGATGATTGGTTTGATAAAACGTTGTTTCAGGATTACTTGAAACAACTGTGTCTTCAGGATGTTGATATTGTATTGAATGATTGTTATAAAGTAAATAAGTTTGGACGAAATTGCGGTGCTTTTGAGATTTTAGGTATGCAAGAAAATAAAGTGTATACTTTAAAGTTTTTATATGAGAATAATATTTTTCCTCAAATGCATTGTATAGCGTACAGAACCGAGTTGTTAAGAGATATTGATTATCATCAAACTGAAGGAATTTCTTATACAGACCAAGAATGGGTATCTAAACCGATGTCAAATACGACTTCAATAGTCTATTTTAGGTTGGCAATTTATAATTATATGGTTGGTCGAGAAGGGCAGACAATGGATAGAAAAATACTAAACACAAAATTTTCTGATCATGTAACGATGATTTTTTCCATTCTTGATTATATGATTTCTTGCACTTATAAAAATAAAGTTAATTTAGCGTATTTGCAAGATAAAATGTTTAATTTATTATATTACTTATATAAAATTCATATTGTTGATGGTATATTCGCAAATTCAGACTTCAATTTATTTGATTCTTCTTTCCAAAAAAAATATCCCAATTTTTATGCCCTTTTTAATAACAAAAGACTTATCAGATTATGGCACAAACAGAATCGTTGTTTCTGTTACAAAATGGTATTGAAAATTTATTCTTTTATACAACAATTAAAAAGTAAGTTATGAGTTTTTATATTTCAGAGCATGAGAGAATTGGGGTGTCTGGAATTATGAGGGTAAAGAATGATGCTCAATTTGTACAACAAAGTATCGATTCTTGTATTGATGCACTAGATGAACTTATAATTGTATATAATGATTGTACGGATAATTCTGCAGCATTGATTCTTGAAAAACAGAGCCAATATCCTGATAAAATTAAAGTTTATGAATATAAATACAAAGTTTATTCGATAAACTTATCAAAAATGGAGTATGAGTTTGCAAAAAAACTTCCACCAGATTCTCCTCAACTATTATGCAATTATTATAATTATGCTCTTTCTAAAGTCTCTTATAAGTATGCAATGAAAATTGATGCTGACCAATTGTACTTTTCTAAAAAATTACAGAGTACATGTGATATTGTTAGAGAAGCAGAAAAAATGAAGTTTAATTTTCGTGTTATTTTTGGACTAGTCTTTTTCTTAATATACAGAATAACAAGTAAAGTTTGTACTTTTTTAAACATAGTACTTCCAATCTATTCAAGATTAAATGCAAATAAGTTTTATCCATATTATATGGAATTTGTTAAGTATATGATTAAAAAAGATAAGTGTGTATTGTCCTTGTCAGGGCTAAATGTATATGTTGAAAATGATGAAATTAGTGTCCCTTTAGGTCTCAAAAATGAATGTCTGAATATACTACCACCAATGAATGGTGTAGGAGATCATTTGATATTCAAAGTCTCGTCCAAAACATATTATGAGCCATTAGATGATTCGTTTTATAGTATGATGAGAAGTGAAAGATATACGTTAATAGAAAAATTTGTTTATCCTGCTTGTGCTTTATTGCCAATAGGGATTATGTGGTTTCATTTAAATATGATGAGACCCAATCTCTACGAAAAAGTGAAATTCATTAAACAAAAACATCCAAATAGTTTTATTACATTTGATGAGTTTACAAAAGGCCCCTTTTCAAAAATACAAAAGCGTATTGATACATGTATGGTTTCGCAAGCACACTTGTTGTATTTTCAATGGCTATATAGTATTACAAGTCTCAATGTAAATGATTGCAACACATTGTTAAGTTTTACGAAGTAATTACTGATAGAATATGGATTTAAATGAAACAAAGATAATATATATATTTATTAATCTCCTTTTACTTTTAACCTTTGTACTGGGTGGTTATAATATAAAAAGAGGAGGTTCATATTGGAAAAATGCATTATCGTGTTCCTTTGTATTTATCTTAGTAATGGGTACTAGATATGGACGTGGTAATGATTATTTTCATTATGTAGATGTTTATTTAAATGGCGACCCTAATAGTCAATATTCATTTCTTCTATTTAATGGTTTGTTGAAAAATATATTAGGAATTGGGAGATATTTTATTTTTTATGTTTATGCTATACCTTTTATTTTATGTGGTTTTAAGTTCTTGAAAAACTTTCAAAAAATAGCTAACATCATTTTCCCCTTATTTCTTATATCAATGACTTATTTTGAAGAATATGAAATTAGACAGGCTTTAAGCTTTTCTTTTGTGTTCTTATTTATGGATACATTTTTAAATATTCGACAACTAAATTGGAAAAAAGTTTCAGAGTTAGCCTTGTATTTTATGGGAACCCTATTGATTCATTCTGCAAATATTTTGTTTATAATAGTCTTCCTAGGGTTTATTTATGGATATAGAAAGGTCATTAACTATAAAGTTGCTATACCATTGTTACTTTTTTGTGCTTATTTCTTCGTAAAATATTACGATATTTCATATATAATGCCAATATTAAATTTATTAGGTGGTTTGAATCAAAAATTTGCTCAATATTCACAAGGTAATGCTGCAGAAGCTTGGTTTGGAACAGACGCTTTTCAATTAGAAAATGCAAGAAATCCACTGATTCAATTCATGGAGATTGTTGGAAATTCTTCTTTATTCTACTTCTCTTATAAGTTAATAAAAAATAAAAATACAGTTAAGGATAAGTCTATTTTGAGTTTTACAAATATGTATATATTGGGTTATTGTGGAAAACAAGCCTTTCTTTATTTGGAGATTCTTAATCGTATGTCTGGATTATTTCAGCGAATGTGGTTTATCCCATTGTCCGTGGTATTAACTACGATACGTTTTTCTAAGTTATCACTTATAGAGAAAATAATGTACATTTCAATGATTTTGGTTATGTATGATTATTTGAAATACTTATTTTTCCCTAATCCTAATATGGATATGTTTCTTTGGGATAAGCCCAATTTATTTTAATTTTTAAATTATGAATATTGAACCATTACTATCTATCATTGTACCAGTGTACAATGTAGAAGAATATTTAGATGAGTGTGTATCTTCTATTATCAGTAGCAATCAAAATGATATTGAATTAATATTGGTTGATGATGGAAGTCCTGATAATTGCCCATATAAATGTGATTGTTGGAACAAAAAAGATACAAGAATAAAAGTAATTCATAAACCAAATGGCGGATTAAGCGATGCTAGAAATTGTGGCATTCTAAGAGCTTCTGGTAAGTATGTTTGGTTTGTTGATAGTGATGATTGGATAGGGAAAAATGCAATTACTAACATTCTTTTCAATTTAAAAAACTTCCCTAATATTGATGTGCTGATTACCCAATTAATGGAAGTTAAAAATGGAAAGCAACGAATTTATGGTGATTATCCTCCTTTTCCGTCTAAACCGACAATGATGTCTAATAAAGAGTATGTGGAAGCAGGATACCCAGTTCTTCCATCTGTAAGATATATTATAAAGAGAAGAATACTGATTGATAATAACTTATTGTTTATAAAAGGTGTTTTGCATGAAGATATACCTTTTTGTCATATGTTGATATGGATGGCAAAGAAAGTTCTTTTGTTTGAAACACCGACTTATTACTATAGAATAAGATCTGGTTCCATTACGACTACTCCACAAATTAAAAGCTGTTATTCATTACTTTCTTCTCAGAAATACATGAAGAAATTTATGTATCAGCATAAAATTAGTTTAAATGATAAGTGGTTTGTAAATTTAACGTATGATTATTTTCATGAGATGTTTATTCGTTTATACCCTTTCATAAAGAAAAAAGAGTATGATGAGTTCATGCATGATAATAAAAGTTATATTTCAAAGGAGTTTAATAAGTTGTGGAAATGTTTACCATTTAAACGTATTTTATTGTTGATTTGTTATAATATCTCACCAAAATGGTATAGTTACCTTCTATACAATAAAAAAGAAAAATGAAAATAGCTATAGATTTAACTCCTTTATACGGGCGTAAACGAACAGGTGTTGAAATGTATGCCATAGATTTATATCGAGCGTTATTGACGAGTAGGCATCAGATAATTCCAATATTCCATGTGCAGAATGAACTGGATGATAATCCGAATGCGGTAATTATACCAGAAAGCAATCGTCTGTTGTTGGAAAATATAAAATTATCTAAGTGCATAAGAAAGATTGCACCTGATATTGTGCTATTTCCGATTTTTCCTCCTCCGGTTGATTTGAAGTGGGGATTTAAAGGAAAGGTTTATCCTACTTTTCATGATTGTGCGTTCTTGAAGTATCGTAAAACTTTGAATTTTGCGGCTAAATATTATCTTACTCCCAAGGCATTATGGTCGCTCAAATGGATAGATGGTATTATTACGATATCTGAATCTGAAAAGAGACAGTTTGCAGAATATACAAATACCCCTATATATAATTTGGGTGAGAATATTGCTATCAGCTTTAAGGGTGTTTCAGAAAAAGTTAATATTAAGCTTATTGATAAGTGGAATTTGCAACCAAATTCTTACTTTATATCGGTTTCTACAATTGAGCCCCGTAAGAATTTCAAGTATCTTCTCAGGGTATTAGCTCCAATTCTAAAAGAAAAAAAAATGAGACTGGTTTTAGTTGGAAGAAAAGGATGGGGGCAAGATGAGGAGTTAAAAGTGCTTATAGATCAAATGAAGGATTATCTGATATTTACAGAATATGTTACAGAGGAAACTCTGATTACATTATATCATTATGCTCACGCTTTCGCTTTGCTTTCTCTAGACGAAGGCTTTGGTAGAACTCCTTTTGAAGCTGTAGCATGTGGATGTAAGCGAATTATTTTAAGCGATATTGAAATCTTTCATGAAACTTTCGATGGCAATGCTACATTCCTGCCATTAGGAAATGAGGAAGAGGCTCGAAAAAAGCTTCTGAAATCAGTGTATGTGATGGTGAATGATGATTTTTCCATACCTTTTGATGTTATGGAGAAAAGAATCGGACAGTTATTTAACTAAAATATAGGCTGGAAGGGAAAGCTGAGGTATATTTATTGAGCTACTTTTCTTATCTCAGTGAGTACCTGACAGTCTTTCTGAAAATTTAGTATATAAATTAAAAATTATTAGTTATGAATATACCAAATAAAATTCATTATTGTTGGTATGGGGGGGGTAAAATGAATTATATCCTTCGCTTGTGTGTAAAGTCTTTCTCGCATTTAGGGGAGAATGAAATTAAATGTTGGAATGAAGGAAATTCAGATATTTATGAGCATGAAGCAATTCGCTTCTTAGTGGAAAAGAAAGACTGGGCTTTTGTTTCTGATTACGTAAGATTGAAAGTTCTTTATGAACACGGCGGAATCTATTTTGATACCGATATACAAGTAATAAAGCCATTGCCTAAAGAGTTTTATGAGGCAGATATGATAGTTGGCTATGCTTATGATTGTATTATGAGTACGGCTTTTATCATGGTGCGTTCACATCATCCGTTTATAAAATATCTTCTTGATATACTTGAGAGGCATTTAAAAGCAGGCGAAAAGGTAGTCAATAATGGCTATTTTACTCAGGCTTTTCTGGATTATTATCCTAATTTTAAATTGGATGGTAAATATAGGGTAAGTATTCGGTGAATGCCGTATTGTGTGCCTAGATAAAGTTTCGTACCTTTG
>ERZ791891.521-NODE-521-length-18537-cov-248.690834_pt1 | contig 18537 bp, 17 predicted proteins | sample MGYA00510155_ERZ791891 | MGnify/ENA primary metagenome ERZ791891 (study PRJEB30046, sample SAMN00792061) | human gut metagenome | study: EMG produced TPA metagenomics assembly of the A metagenome-wide association study of gut microbiota in type 2... | reverse complement strand
TTTGATGTTTTTATAGCGTGTTTTCCGATTTTTTACACTACCTTTGCAGAAAAATAGCAGAAAATCAGTAGAAAATAAAGAAGAATACATATAATTATATGATAGAAATAATAGAGAAATACTTCCCGAACCTCACGGAAGAGCAGAAAAAGCAGTTCGAGGCACTCGATGCATTATACCGCGACTGGAACAGCAAGATCAATGTCATCAGCCGCAAGGACATCGATAATCTGTACGAGCACCACGTGCTCCATTCTCTGGCAATAGCCAAAGCCATCCATTTCCGTCCGGGCACGGAGATTCTCGATTTCGGCTGCGGCGGAGGTTTCCCGGGCATTCCGCTCGCTATCCTCTTCCCCGAATGCAAGTTCAAGCTGATAGATGGAACGGGGAAGAAAATCAGAGTCTGCAACGAGGTGGCTACGGCCATCAATCTGCAGAATCTCAAAGCTGAACACCTGCGCGGAGAGGACGAAAAAGGCAAGTACGACTTCGTGGTAAGCCGTGCGGTAATGCAGCTTCCTGACCTGATGAAGATTATCAAGAAAAACTTTAAGCAGAAGGGGCAAAACGCTCTGCCTAACGGACTTCTGTGTCTGAAGGGCGGCAATCTGAAAGAAGAACTGAAGCAATACTTCAAGATTTCAGAAATCACTCCGCTCAGCACTTTCTTCGATGAAGAATGGTTCAGTCAGGATAAGCAACTGGTTTACGTTCCGGCTTAGTAGAAGTGAAGAGTGAAAAGTAATCATAAAGTTCAAAGTAAGAAATGTTACATATAGAAAGATTTCAAGTAAACATGTTGCAGGAAAACTGCTACGTGGTGAGCGATGAGACCAGGGAATGCGTCATCATCGATTGCGGCGCCTTCTATCCGGAAGAGCGCAAAGCTATTACACAATATATTAAGGAGAACCAGTTCAAGCCCGTTCACCTGCTCGTAACCCATGGACATCTTGACCATAACTTCGGCAACAACACCATCTACCAGGAGTTCGGACTGAAACCGGAAGTATCGGCAGCTGATGAAAACCTGATGAAGGGACTCGCCAAGCAGGCAGAAACCTTCTATCAGATGCAACTCGATTACCAGTTTCCGCCTATCGGCAGATTCTTCGAAGATGAAGAGGTCATCAAGTTCGGCAACCACGAGTTCCAGGTCATCGCCACTCCGGGCCACAGCAGCGGTTCCGTCACCTTCTATTGCGAGGCAGAGCACGTAGCCTTCACCGGCGACACCCTCTTCCACAGCTCTATCGGCAGAACCGATTTCCCTGGAGGCAGCATGTTCCGCATTATCAACAGTCTGCGCCATCTCGGTCAGTTGCCTGACGAAACCCAGGTTCTCCCGGGTCATGGCGAATACACCAGCATAGGCGAAGAGCTCGCTCACAATCCTTATATGGATCGTTAAAACAAGCATTTTTCAAAAAAGTCAGGAGATTTATCAGCGATGATCAAGAAATCGAATACAGAGAAGATCATTCTCGGCATTGACCCCGGAACCAACGTGATGGGCTATGGCGTAATCCGCATCATCGGCAACAAGGCAGAACTGGTGGTGATGGGCGTCATCGACATGCGCAAAGAGAGCGATCCCTATCTCCGGCTGGGCAAGATCTTCGACCGCGTAACCGGCATCATCGACAGCTATCTGCCCGATGAGATGGCCATCGAAGCCCCCTTCTTCGGCAAGAACGTGCAGTCGATGCTCAAGCTGGGCAGAGCGCAGGGAGTAGCCATCGCAGCCGCCATTCATCACAGCGTTCCTATCCACGAATATGCGCCGCTCAAAATCAAGATGGCCATTACAGGACAGGGACAGGCTTCGAAGGAACAGGTGGCAGGAATGCTGCAGCGACTGCTCCATATTCAGCAAGACGAAATGCCGAAGTTCATGGACGCTACCGATGCACTGGGGGCAGCCTACTGCCACTTTCTGCAGATGAACCGCCCGGAGACCGACGCCAAGCACTACAGCAGCTGGAAAGACTTTGCAACAAAGAATCAGAGTAGAATAAAAAAATAAGAGAGATGCAAAAGATTATTAGCATTAAAAACGGTGTTACCCGTATGCCAGAATGGCGTATGGCAGAACCCGTAAACTTCGAGGCGTGCGATGGTGAGCACATCGCTATCGTAGGTCCGAACGGTGGAGGAAAATCAATGTTTGTCGACATCATCGTAGGTCGCCACCCACTCCTGATGCACGACCCTGATTACGATTTCTCACCTAGTCAGAAAACAATGGTGAGCGACAACATCAAGTATATTACCTTCCGCGACACCTACGGAGGCGATAACGACCGCACTTATTTCCTGCAGCAGCGCTGGAACCAGCTCGAGATAGACGAGAATACACCTATCGTAAAGGACAAGCTGGAAGAAGCCTACCAGATGGCCGGCGAAGACACACCGGAGCGCAGAGCCCTGCAGCAGCACATCTACGAACTCTTCCACATGCAGCACCTGATGGACAAATACACCATCCTGCTCTCAAGTGGCGAGCTCCGCAAGTTCAAACTTGCCTCTACCCTCTTCTCAGAGCCTCGCGTGCTCATCATGGACAATCCGTTTATCGGACTCGATGCTGAAACCCGCGACCAGCTCAAGGAACTGCTCAAGACCCTCTCTTCTGAGCGAGCCCTGCAGATTATCCTCGTTCTGAGCAAGAGCGATGATATTCCCGACTTCATCACCCACGTGGTAGAAGTGAAGGATATGAAGGTTCTGCCTAAGGTAACCCTCGCCGAATATCTTGCCGGCAGAGAATCCGTGCCTGCCCATGTGCTGAGCCCGGAGTTGGAACAGGCCATCGTAGACCAGCCTTACAGCGACCGCGAATATCACACCCAGGAAGTGGTGAAGATGAACAAGGTACGCATACAGTATGGCGAGCGAATCATCCTCAACGACCTCGACTGGACCGTGATGAACGGAGAGCGATGGGCTTTGAGCGGACAGAACGGAGCCGGAAAGAGTACGCTCCTCAGTCTGGTCTGTGCCGACAATCCGCAGAGTTACGCCTGCGACATCACCCTCTTCGACAATCCTCGAGGCAGCGGCGAAAGCATCTGGGACATCAAGAAACACATCGGCTACGTATCGCCTGAGCTTCACCGTTCTTACCAGCGCGACCTGCCAGCCATCCGCATCGTAGCAAGCGGCCTGATGGATTCCGTAGGTCTCTATGTAAAGCCGAAGGAAGAAGATATGGACAAGTGCCGCTTCTGGATGAAAGTCTTCGGACTGGAAGGTCTTGAAGACCGTGGTTTCCTGAAGCTCTCCAGCGGCGAACAGCGCCTCGTTCTCCTGGCACGTGCCTTTGTCAAGGATCCGGAACTGCTGATTCTCGATGAACCGCTCCACGGACTCGACAACCGCAACCGCCGTCTTGTAAAAGACGTCATCGAAGCCTTCTGCCGCCGCCAGAACAAAACCATGATCATGGTAACGCATTATAAGGAAGAATTGCCAGCGTGCATCGACCACAGCATCTTCCTCATGCGCCACACCAACGATTAAAAAAAAATGATAATTAATAATTTCAGAAAGATGAGATACATAATATTATTATTTGCGCTCACCCTCAGCATAGCTAAGGCAAGCGCCCAGGATGTATTAAACGAGGTGCTCCGCACTTCTGATGCAATCATCAACGACACCACGAAGAGCATGGACGAGCGCCGTACAGCCCTCTTCAAGTTTGACGCGATGACCTACATGCGCAGCAAGATTCTGCCACCGTATGTTATGCTCGACAAGAAGCTGAACAAGGACACCTTGAACGTAAAGGTCCGCTATCTCAACGAGCAGGCCTACGCCATGAGCGTATATATTACGCTCTACCAGAAGCGACTGAAGGAGGCTTCTAAAAAGAATAAGCCGCTCGTAACCCAATTTTTCAAGCAGGCAACCATCGATCACAAGGCATTTAAGGACGAAGATACAGAGTTTACCCTGGCTTATTACAACACCCCGGATGCTCCTACTCCTTTCTGCCTCGACTGCGATTGGGTTTCAACCTTGGCATTTATCCGCAGCATCGACTGGTCAAAGCTTTAAGAATCAAAGCATATTTCAGACGAATATGGTCTTCATAAGACCAGCTAAAACAGACCTCTTCCTTAGCGAATGAAGCGTTGGGGAAGAGGTTTTCTTTAAAAACACACACTATTTTCTTCATTTGGAAGATAATAAACTAAGGGAAAACGGTCTGTTTTTGGCTATTTTTAGCCTAATTTCTCGCAAAAAGAGGAAGATAACTGCTGAAAGATACTGAAAAATGCGATTATAAAACTTAGTCCTTTCAGAGAAATTTTGAGTGCTTTTGTAAAGAAAAGACACATATCCAGCTTACGTGCGTTTACCAAACGGCTCTAGAAATCAGCTACATAAAACTTAATAACCCAACATCAATATTCCAAGAATATAAATAATCCTTACCTTCATAATACCGAAATAAAAAGAGGCAAAATGCAATAAGAATATTGCATTTTACGAAGAAAAATGCAAAATATAGGGGTTAAGAAGGTATTTTACCCCCTCTTCTAAGGGTAAAAAATGCCCCTCCTCGGACTCGAAATCATGCTCCAAAGGTAGGTATTTTTGACAAAAATAGAAGAAATGACAGGTAGAAAAAGGGCAAAAGAAGAACAATAAGGTACAAATATGAGCCTGATGAATGTAGATTATTTTATACGTACACAATTATAGCAAGACTACCTACAAATCACATACAACATTAATAACCAACACTTTAGCGCATCTAATAATTCTTTATCTCCCATCACTATGAGGATTATATTCCGGTCATTTTCGGTCATGGTCATTTCCGGTCATTTTTGTTTCGGGGGAGAAAAGGTCATCTATAGTATAATATAAATATATTTATATTTACTATAGCTCAAAATGACCAAACTCTTTTTGAAAATGACCGAAAATGACCATGACCGGAAATGACCGCTTTTGCCATTCTTTGTTCTCCATCGTAATTTCAGGTGCGTTAAGGATTCTGAAACTTTCAAAATAGATTACAGTATACAAAACTTAAAAAGAGGTATTCCATACACCTTCAATTGCGGTCTTGCCAGTCTGCCGTAATGACGAAGAGAATACTGTATATAAACACGAGACAGCGATATGCCATGTTCTTTAGGCATATCGCTGTCTTGTCCTAACGATATGATGTGTCCACGTTATCACATCACTAATCAAATTTTGATAATCACACCAAAATTAGCCACGAATCCGTCGAGAGGTGCATAAATATCACGGAAAACGGGATTTGTGACGCTGCCGGTATAGATGGTGTCAAATCTTGTCTGGCGGCGGTCGGTGAAGTTCTCAAAGTTTGCATACACTGAGAATTTCTCCCAAATTTTCTGTACCATAAGGCCCATTGTCACATATCCTTTGCCATACATTCCATCGGTGAGTCGCTGACGGCTGGTATAGTAAAGTTCGTAGCCTATACGCCATGAATCCTCAACCTCATACATAAGCACTGAATTGAGACGGTGTTTAGGCGTCAGCGTCTTATCGTAGGTGTGACCGTCCTCTCTTACACGGGCATGGGTGAATGTATACCCGAGAAACAGGCTGAAGTCTGAATACTTGACTTTCAGATTTGTCTCTGCGCCAAGGCTGCGCATGTTTCCGTTGATATTGAAGAACTGGTAAAGCCCGTTGTGCAGGGGTCTCAGTTCAAGCGGGTGTCTCAGATAAGTGAAGAAGAAGAGCTGGTTAGCTGTGAAAATGACTCTGCCGTCCGCGATGCTTGTGCGGTAATTCACATCGGCCTGAGCCCCATAGCTTCGCTCTATGCTATTGACATCTTTGTCCACAGGGAGAATGTTTGCGAATTGAAGACGTTCGCTTTCCTCAGAGAATATTGTGGGTGGCTTATAGCCGAATCCTCCACCAATACGGGTCGAGAATTTGTCTGACAGTTTGAAAAGTGCAGATATGCGTGGAAGGACTATAAATCCATAGTCTTTGACATAATCGCCACGGAGTCCGGCTTCAAGAATCACCCGGTCAGATACGTTTGTGGTGTTGTTCACAAATATGCCATAGGTGTCGAGTGAATAGTCTCGGTCAAGATTGTTTGTGATTCTCTTTTCGTTGAACCGTTCGGTCCATACATTACCACCGACAATCCATTCAGAGATTTCTCCCGAATTAACGTATGAGATTTCACTGAATGTTGACCACTGGTCTCCATTAAAATTATATGTAGGAATGGTGATGTCTCGTTTGTAGAGTGTCGCGCTGTTCTTTACGTTAAGGCTGCTCTGATCATCAAATCTGTGCTTGAATGAGATTCGCGAGGAATAACGCTGTGATTTGTTCCGCTCAAAATATGGATGTCCCTCTGAATATCCGTGGCGTATGTATTCCATATCGCCTCCAAGACGGTTCTCGACCATTGACTCCAGTCCTATATTAAGGTTGGTGCTCTCTGTAAAGTACAGGAAAAGAGTGGGATTTACAGTAAACCTATCAAATTGAGGTATGGCAGTGAATCCCACATGCGAGGGATCATAAGCCCAGTTCCGATTGTAGGATGCGAAGACTGTGGTGCCGACTTTGCCAAAACGCTGTCCGAAGAAAGTGTTGACATCCAGCCCTTTTGCGGTTGTCCCGTTAAGCTGTATCTGAAAATCACGCTTTTCTGTGGGGGTCTTGGTTACAAGATTGACAAGACCTGCGATGGCGCCACCGCCATAGAGGGTACTTGAGGATCCTTTTATAATCTCGACCTGTCTCAGGTCAAGGGGCGGAGTCTGTAACATTCCGAGACCGGCAGCAGCTCCGGAAAAAACGGGAAAACCGTCACGGAGAATTTGGGTGTATTTACCGTCAAGACCCTGTATTTTTATCATGGCGTTGCCGGAGATGGCCGAAGTCTGCTGTGTCTGTATGCCAGTGCTTTCGCTGAGCAGCATTCTTATATCACCGGGCTTCATGACATTTTTCTCTTCAAGTTCCTCTGAACCGATAAATTCCACACGCGTCGGAATATCCCTGAAAGTGCGGGTGCCTCGGGTTGCAGAGATAACAACCTTTTCCAGCTCGTTGTCTTCGCCCTCTTCAAGTGTAATTGTTACATAGGGTTCGCCATCAGACAAAGGAAACACATAACTCTTTTCCTCTGTCTCATATCCAAGATAGCTGAACCTGATGGTTTGTGGACCATCGGGGATACCTGTGATTTCCACGAAACCGTCCTTGTCGGCTACATTTCCCAGTTGTGTCCCCTCCACAGTTGCGGACGCTCCTATTAGCGGTTCGCCGCTGTCTCCGTCTATGATTTTTGCCTTAAATGTGTTAAGCGCGGCTGCTGTCTGTGACAGAGATATTATCCATAAGAATATTAGTATTATAAAATGTCTCATTAAATTGTGTCCTTAATTATTGATGATGATTGAATAATAGATGCCGACGCCGATGAAGAGAATGGCCACGATGCGGTTGAACTGTTCTTCACTACAGCCTTGACAAGCGAAGCAAACTTCTGGTTGCAAGCGCATGCGCTTACCAACATTTTGATCTGTTTCATAATTTTTGTGCCTCCTCTTAACTCTCCCCGAGGGATGAGAACCGTAACAAGGCTTGGGTTGTATTATTAATAATGTTTACAATTCGCAAAACAACGAACGTATAGGTTTTAAAAAAAACTCGAAACTAATGACGAGGGTACAATTGGATCAAAGAGTGTGTTTGAGGATAAAGTGATTTACTTGCAGCAATCCTCCTTCTTCTCGCACAATTCCATGTTAAAGAACTCAGAGAAGAGCTGCTGAGCATACGCCCAGTTCTCACGGTTCATGCAATACTTCACTTTAGGCGTTTCAATCTCACCCTGTATTAATCCTGCATCCTTCAATGCTAACAAATGCTGACTTACAGTAGCCTTAGCAATAGGCAACTCCTCATGAATGTCGCCAAAGTAGCAAGTGTTTTGCTTTGCTAGAAACTTCATGATAGCAATGCGAGCCGGATGTCCGAGAGCCTTGGCAAATCCTGCCAGTGTTTCCGTCTTTATACAGTATTTCTTTTCTGCCATAATAAGCGTTTGTTTAATTTTCTGTTCACAAAGTTACGAACAATATTTCAAACCGCCAAATTTACTTTCGTATTTTTGCGAATATTTAACATTCCGTATCTTTTATCACGGCAAATAAAACAATTGACAATTTATTCTAATTATTGCCAATCTTATTAATTGTCATGTTTTTTGACTAACAGTTGTGAATTTGCAAGAAGGAGAACAAACACTCATCAAATATCAAATATAATCAGACCGCATTCAGAGTCTTTCCATCGGGAAGTGTTCATCACTTTTGCCCATGGAAAATAAGTATAAATAGGGAACGCAGTGCGTTCCCTATCTGTTAGCCCCACTCCTTCTTCACATCAAAGCAGGGACAAGCTTTATTGGCAAATTCATTGTGACCATGAATCGTAGCTAATGGATATTCCTCCTTCAGCTGCTCGATGAGCGAGCGCATTGCCGCTTTCTGGTCTCGGGTTCTTGTATCCTTCGGCTTGCCTTTCTTTGATAAACCGCCGATGTAGCAAATGCCTATACTGATGGAATTGTGGCCCTTGCAATGGGCGCCAACCTCCTCTATCGCACGGCCTACATGAATGCTGCCGTCACGATAAATCACGAAATGATAACCTATGCAGCGCATTCCGCGCTCGCGGTGCCAGCGGTCAATATCCGCTACGGTGAAGTTGCGACCTTCCTTGGTCGCACTGCAATGAATGATGATTTCCTTTATCTTACGCATGATATTGATTTTTCAGATGATTGGAAAAGAGATAAATACTTAAGCGGAATCACATCAAAGCCCCAGTCTCTGATAACGAGCGTGATGCGCTCCCTGTTCCTGATTGCTTCATCCACCTTCTCACAAAACTCCGAGAAGTATTCCTCAGAATGAAGCACAAGTCCCGAAATGTAGGATCTGCCCAGAATGATGCTGCCATACATTAATTTATAAGGACCATTGCCCGGAACGAAGAACGGCTTGCGGATAACAGACTTCGGAACTCTGCCGTTTTCCTTCAGAATAACAGGCATGATTCTGCTCTTCTCATCATCCCTCAGAAACTTCGGGTTGGAAACCGGTACAAGTGCCAGTCTGTAAGCATCAGCTTTCAGATAACCCTGAGGACGCTCCAATGTTCCGCAGAAAAACTTACCGTTGATAACCATTGTGCCATCTACTCCCCATGGAGTGAAACGGCGGCGAAATATACAAATGTGCATGATAATTTACAATTAATAATCAATAATGAATAATTGGTTTAAGGGTGGTCATTAAGGCTGGGTTCAGACCCGAAAACCTTAATGACCTTAATGACCTTGACCTTAATGACCGGAAATGACCGTATTTAAACCGTAGATGCTACTTTCTGATAACGTGAATCGGGCAGAATATTGATGAGTCCCTGTCGCTTCCAGTTCTTCAGCATCTGTCTTACAGCCTCGTGCGTAACGTTAGCGCCCTTGATGGCAACACTCTGCTGCTGAGCCTGTTCGAAAGTGAAGGTTACGTCTAAGCATTCAAAAATAGAATCGTTTCTACCACGTCGTGAACGATCGTATGGCGACTGCCCTGAATAGTTCTTCGAAGAAAAAGCATCCTCAATGCGACTGCGGAAGAAGTAGAGTGCATTCTCCAGCTGATAATCAGCCAGGGTGTCGAAGACAGCAAGCATGGTTGGCGTCTGCATCTTCACTATCAATTCCTTCCACAACTGCGGATTCTGCTTCAACTGTTTCTCAGCGCCCTGGAACCCATGCTTCTGAATCAGCGATTCTGCCACCTTGCAGAGCATGATGCAGGTCATCATTCTCATCGTGGTTGGACAGATACGGAAACGCTGGCGGGCTTTCACCTTGTCGTCATTTTTCATCGTCTCCAGTCTGATCTGTTCCAGCCATTTTCTACCCTTTTCCTCCAGCTTCAGCAGCACTACCTCACCCGACATCAACGGCAGCAGATGAGCTATCTGAATAATGCGGTCACGCTGGCGCTCGGTAAGAATATAGAGATTCCCTGACAGCGGAGTGAAGGTATTGTCCGGTGTGCGAGCCACAACGATACGGCTCTGGAAACCATCCGTATAATTGCTTACCACTCGATAGAGCGCATCAGGCGTTCCACACATCACTACGTTCCATAACAGTCTGTCTATATGAACATTCACTGCATCTGCACTTCTTGCTTCACGCTCATAGCTTGTTCCGTCGTAAGCCTGTCTTAACATAACGGAAAAGTCGCTCATCGCCGATTTCCACTTCTGCGCTACGGTGTCAGCTTCCGGAGTAAACGAGAAGGCGTGTTTGCCTTCAGTATTCGCCAGTCTTTCAGCCAGATTCGCCACCGTATTGTTCAGTGTCAAGCATCTTACAGGCAGTTTCGGCTCTTCCGGCTGCTCCTTCTTGTTCTTGGCTGCGCGCTTCTTCGCTCGCCATTCATCCTCCTTCTGCAGATACATTTTGTCCATTTCCTTCACTTCCGAAGTCCATGCGTCAATCACGGGGTCAATACTTCCCTTACCAGATGCAAAATCACCGGCAATGTAGGAGATGAGGTTGAGCGAGTTCATCTTGCCGTGAACGGAAACCTTCACGCCCGTAGCGAGCATTCCGATGGCAGGACAGATGGCTGTGATTACAGGCAGTGCCAGTGCCGGACCCACTGCGCTGATGGAATCCCGAATGCCTTGCGGCAACTTAGGCAGCGCATTATAATAGAACAGATCATCCTTTGCGTTAGCCTCGTCCAGCGCATTTACCAGCGCCTCATTGTCAGCCGCCGAACCACCACCCGCATTTCCCTGCTTCATTCGTTCCTGACGGATGGCAGAGAGCACATCCTTCAGTCGCTTAGGCATTTGCGTGATTTTCTCGTTCAATGCCGAGTTGATGCAAGCCATCTTTTCCTGCTCGGGAAACCCATCGTAGCAGGGAATAATCTGAGCCAGCAGATTGCGGTCAAAACCACAGATGTGGCGCAGGTTCACAGCCAGCTCAAAGGTCAGCGTATTGCGGTTGGAGCGCATCGGCTCCTGCCCATCATTATACATCTGCCACCACTTCTTAATGATTTCCCCATAAGGAATCCCGAGATAATTGTCCTGAGCAGCAGAAGTAGTTGAAGCAGAAGAAGCAGCAGAGGAGGAAGCAGCAGAAGATGAAGGAGCAGAAGAAGATGAAGAAGCAGCAGAAGTAGAAATTCTCGAATTCTTAAATTCCTGACCCTTAAAAACTCCTTGAGAATTCTTCCTTCCAAGGCTCATAATGCTTGTTTGCCTTGTGCGCTCCTTCCGGCAGTTCCTCCTGTCCGTATCTTTCCCGCTCTTCCAGGACTTTCCCTTCAGCTGCCACGGCAGCCTCATCATATTCATCCTTGAAGAGCCGTGGCGAAAGGAAGAGCAAATCTTCGTCATCCGATGTAGTAGTGAAATAAACTCGGTTAATGTCGTGAGCCGAAGTATCCATTTCGCACTTGAGCATCGTAGCAATCCTCACCTGATTCTCCAGAACCGTCTTACCCTTTTCGCGCTCAAACACCGCATGTCCGCCTTGTCGTGCACTGCGTTCCAGCATCAGCAGTCCGTACTTGTCCGGTTCCTTCAGCAGCAGCTTGGCAGCCTTGGCGAAAGCCTCCGGCTCATCCATATCAAATCCGAAAGCACCGCTTGGTAGTTTCATTCCCTTCACCACGCCTTGCGGATAATGGCCGGAGTAATTAAACTGCACCAGTCTCCGTTTCGCAGCATCGTTTCCGGCACGAGCCAGGCGAAGATTCGCCTTCTGCTCATTGCTTCCACGCAGCTGCTTATACTCCTCTTCCGAGGTGATGGAGCGGGCAACCTTGTGCCCGTTCTCCACCTTAATTAAATAACAACTCATCTATCTGTTTCTACTTATCGTTTTAAGTTGAATACAAAAATCCTAATGTTTCAGTTGGTAATCCAATACCGCCTCAGCCCCTTCTTCAGCCTCAACAGCCAGCGTTCGGGCGATGTTGATTCCCTCATGGCAGAACACCTTCAAGGTAAGCTGAACAGCACCGTCCTTGGTCTTGCTCACACGACCATGCGCCAGTTTCTTAATCAGTTCCGACTGAGTTCTGAGGCGGTGCTGAACCACGAAATCAAACGTTCCGTCAGGCATTTGCTGAGCCACGCCCATCGAACGGAATCGAGGAACCTTATTCACCCCCGATTCCTGAGGACTGAAGAGGAAATACTGCTTAGCATCATAGTAAGCCATTCCACCCAACTGCACATGCTGGCAGTCATTATTATTCACCTGCTGGTTCTGAACATTATTCTGAGCATTGTTCTGAACCTTGTTTACTTTCTTAACCATAATCTGAATTGAATTTTTAGGAGAAGAAACATCCGGATTGTTGCGCGCTTTACCATGGAAAATCCTCCTCTGTTTCAACTCAGTTTTTTACTTTTTTACCCTTTATGGTAACGTGGTTGCAAAGGGTTAAGGTTCTTTTTACCCTTTTACTTTTTTACCCTTTTACCTTTAAAAAAGCCTTTTTACTTTTTTACCCTTTTACCTTTAAAAAGCCTTTTCAATGTCCGTAACCAGAATATCCTGATAAACCTGACCATTGTGCTCATGGGTAGTAAAGCGGAGCGTAACAGCCACCAGCTCGCCAGCCGCATACTTACATTGCGCCATATTGCCGAGCATTGCCGCAGCATACTGGTTCTCATACTTGCCGCCCATCTCCTGGAGAACGATGTTGCATTTCATCATCTGTCCGTTCTCACTTTTCTGACTCTGCACAGCGAAGGTCTCGCCCTGCTGCACTACTCTCATAATCTGAGTATACATATTATATAAAGCACGAAGAGGTTTTCAAGAGCACCAAACCATTTCAGCGTTGTCTTGTTTCTTCGACGCTGCAAAAGTACTGCAGAAAACAAGGCAAAACAATCCCTTTCCCACAACTCCCCCGAAAAACCCACGTATTTGGGAAAAATCGGGCATTTCTTGGGAAAAAGTTAGAAGAAGAAGGAAACGAGAACCAAAAGTAAAGAAAAAGAGAAAATCATTCCCCTTTTCCTAATAAAAAAAACTCATTTTTCCCATCGTTGGGAAAAATCGTAGGAATCTTGGGAAAAATCACCCCCACAACCAACATTTTAACACTCCAAATATTTATAATTCGAAATAAATGCTTATTTTTGCACTACAATTCAGTTAAACGTTTTAAAAGGAAATGGATATGAAACGGATAGAAGAACGTTATATTAGCTTGCTTACCGATTTTAGTTTGAAGGCGTATCGTGATGTCAAGAACTCTATAGATACGGCTTTGGAAAAGGGGCGTGAGGAAGGTAAAAACTCGAAGGCTATCCAAATAGCAAAAAGGATGTTGGATGCTGGCATGGATATAGAAACAGTTATGCAAATAACAGATTTGTCAAAAAGTGAGATTGAGAAACTAAAATAATAAATCTCTATTCATACTTGAATTGATAAACTGAGTCCGAAATGCTTATTTTGCATTCATTATAGCTTTCACTTCATGTTGATGCTATCATACAACTAACAAGCACGACGTATAGGGAAACTGTATCTATTTATCACCCCAATCGAGTTTCTGCTCTTCATAAAATACAAAACAAGGAAGATGCGCCCTCCCATCGCACCTTCCCTCCAATCTTCTCCCTCAAATTCTTCTCATCAATTCCTCCCTTTTCGCCAACTTATAATACAGATCCTGGACGGTATGATAATCGGGATCGGAACCTTCAAGCCATTCCGAAAAATGGTGGTTGTGGTTCTTCTACGTTTCCTGCTTGCGGAACGACTCCACAACGCACTACTTTCCCCAATATCTTTCAGCCATAGGCTGCAACCTTTCCTTTATTACTTCCATAACAATCTTGAAATCAAGAGTTTCTTTCCATTGAATCTTTTTCAGAAATGCTTTCCAGCGAACTATACGTGCTGCGTCTATCGCAAAACTTTCTGTAAACAACTGCAATTCGGGATTGTATATAAGCCCTCTATTACCGAAAAATACAATATTTTTTGAAAAGCGGTAATATTCTACGGAATATTTTCAAAAAAGCCGTAGAATATTACCGGAATTATCCTTGTTTTTATACCCAGGGACGATAGTTATCTCTAAATCTTCCCTTCTCCATCCTCTCTCAAATACTTCTCATATAACCATCCCTTTTCGCCAGCTTATAATACAGATCCTGGGCGGTATGATAATCGGGATCGGAGCCTTCAAGCCACTCCGAAAAATGGTGGTTGTGGTTCTTCTGCGTTTCCTGCTTGCGGAAACAAGCCGGTTAGTTGTTGCAAACTACCCAATAACCATTCTTGCGACCACCTTCATGTTTTAGAATCTGAAATTCTTCTCTTAAAGACTTAAGCTCCCGAGAAACCTTTCTTGCAGACATCCCCATTTTTCCTGCTAATTCTGATATTATCATTTTAGAATCCTCTGACAGCATATCCAACATAAGTTTCTGCAAATCAGTCAATTCTTTCTTGCATTCCTGATAACATTCACTACGAATGCAGCGGCTTCAATTCTTCTTCTGTCAATCCTGTTATCTGCATGATTTGAGACCAAGACATTCCCATAGCCAACAAGTTACGCGCTACAGTCAAACCTTTAGACAATTCACCTTCTGCACGACCTTTAGCAATTCCCTTTTCCTCGCCTTCAACATACGAGCCATAAAGGCCGGAGTAGTAATCATCAACAGCCTTAATACTTTCATCGTATTTTTCCTGCTCCTCACTACTCAAACAACGAACATCCGCCAATTTAGCAAGATGATTGAATATCTTCTTCTGTGCCGTAAAAGGCAATCTTTCCAATACTTCCATATACTTCAAAACATAAATCCATTTTTCAAAACCTGTCTCGCATTCTTCCTCACTCTTATCAAAGAAAGGAAGAGAAAGATATCGGTAAAAGGGTTGATGTATCTACCCATAAATCATCAATTTAGATTCTGTAAATCTGCCGCAAAGATAAACTTTTTTATTGAAACTGCCAAGAAATTCTAGAATTTTCTTTCAAAAGAAGGAAAAGAAAGAGAGATGTAGAGAGAAAGGGGAAGCTGCCCTCCCATCGCACCTTCCCTACTCTTCCTCCTCAAACTATCCTCTTATATTCCTCCTCCTTCTTCAGCTTATCATAAAGCTCGTGGGCTTTGGAATAATCTTTATCAGATTCTGCAAGCCACTCCGAAAAGTGGTGGTTGTGGTTCTTCTGGTTTTCCTGCTTGCGGAACGAGTCTACCACACACTTCTTTTCTACTTCGGGAAACATCAGGTTCATGCGGGAGGCGAAGGCTGATTTGTCCTGATCACCCTTCACTATATGGAATGTATATTTCATCAGACACCACACTATGTACCAGTCCTGCTGCTTGGTGATGTTGCCCTTGAGCCAGAACTTCAGCATGTTTTCTAACTTGTAAGGATCTACCCACTTGGCAAAGAAAGAGTCGCTGTTACGCTCAAAATCATCAGCCCTGGCAATCTCTGCCTCCCACATTTTATGCTCACCCTGATACTTGAATAGCTTTTCAAAATCCTCGGGCGAAGCCTGCTCCCTGACTAGCGTACGGACGAGTTCTTCTTCCTCATCCTCCTCTCGCTCAAACCAGTCAGAACAAAGCGTATAATTGTTATATTTATCCTCAACCCCATCCATCACTTTCTGTAAGCTGTCGTTGGTAATGGCTATTCTCCTGCTTTCCATGCGGTGCTTCTTTACCTTTACCTCATGTTTCAGATGGTCAGGTAGCGTGCCCTCGTCGAAAATTCGCTTGATATAATGGTAAATAATAACAGCCTCACGGTCGGTGCGGAAAAGGCGGGTTCTGTATAAGGCTAGGAAATCAGCACAAATAGTACTTACTGTGGAGATGGTTTCTGCCAAAGACATCTGCAAACCAGTAGAGACAAAGTTCTTGTAATGGGAATCAAAACGCGGATAATCGTCTCCTACAGGAACTTTAAGCTTCTCGCATTGCTCGAAAATAGCCTTAGCATAGGGAATCTGATCATACTCCTCTTCCTTATCGAGCAAATAGTCTGAATGCTTCCGGGCGATGGTCTGAATTTCCTGGAGCACCTTCTCTAAAACATCAGTATAAATCCCCATGAATTCATCATCGTAGCTCTTGTAGATGGAAATGTAGACTTTTTTATGGAGCGTATGAATATATTTAAGAAAATCTGTCAACTGCTTGGCAAGGTTCTGGTAAATATGAAAATAACAGGTAAGACCTTTATGCTTTCCTGCATTCCATTTAAATTCATCTTTAGCATGCTGAATCTCCTTATACAAATGTTCTGCCTCTCTCTTAAACTGACCCACATCAGTAGTTGTTACTGGAGTGTATTTCTTGACTCCTGTTACTTCATCTTCCACAAAAAGATCTTCTTCTGATGAAATCTTCAGAAGAGAATTGTAGTTATTGTCAGTATTGGGTATTTCCTCTGTCTGCATATTACTTTCTAGGTTTAGTTTGTTATGTTGTTTAAATAAGCGGCGTGGGGTTCCCTGTAAGTACCGGTATTCGGGTACCTGCAAGAACCTTCGGTAAGGCACAAACAAGTACTGCCCACGCCGTAGAGGAGTGGACGCCTTGCTGTCACCGTCTTCTTACCGAATTTCTGAATTGCAGGTTCTGAATACCGTAGAAGTGTCAGATAATCAGCGTCAATATCTATATGTTATATTCTATTTTACTATCTGTTTCTTATTATTCTATTTTAAAGACTCGGGGGCACTTTTTAAAGTGACTTCGATTCTAATTAAACAAATGTCTTGGCTGACAACCAGCCTTGACGATAACTAACAGCTGCACACTAAATGCAAAATTGCCCCAAAATTACAAAATAATTGCGAAAACATCTATATTTTATTGCAAATATTAACAGAAAATAGCAGAAAACTCAGTAAAAAGGGATTTTAAACCTCTAGACAACGAGATGGGGAAAAAGCTGATTATGTAAATAATGGTTACCATACTACGGGCTGAAGGTCCCAAAGTTCCTAGCCCAGAGCATCGACCTGGGTATGATAGCAATCAGCAAGACGCCATGTAGGGGCAAAAGCTTTGTAAGCTGAAAAATGTAAATCTTCCTTACTCTTATATGCAGGAAATGAAAATCAGCAGTTTTTGAGTTTTAGAAGATAAGAAGCAAAAATTAGAGGGTTAGGAAGGAGTCTTACCCCCTCTACTAGGGGTGAAAAATGCCCCTCCTCAGACATAAATCTGTCTCAGACTTGACGTATTTTTGACAAATTCGAGGGGTAAATAAGGGGTAGAATGAGGTAAAGAGAGGAGAAAAAGCAATGCAAGAACTCATTTCCGGCACTAGAGAATGTAGATTATACTTATACATAAAAACATTAATAGCAACTTTAATATACTGGTATAAATGTGTAATAAACAACCAATTACGATGCGTTACCTTATTTACTGCAAGTCTTTAAAACAGAAATATTCTATCCGGTCATTAAGGTCAAGGTCATTAAGGTCATTAAGGTTTCGGGGGAAAAACATTTTCCTATAGTATATATATAAATAAATATTTATATATACTATAGCTCAAAATGACCGATTCCCATTTTCTTAATGACCTTAATGACCTTGACCTTAATGACCGCTTTTCACGTTTCTTCAGCTACCTTAAATGCGTATTTTCCTGTTTTACTATGTTTCTGCAATAAAGCTCAGATAGAAAACGATAGAAAGTATTATCTATCAGTTACTTACGTCATTTCCGGCAAAGAAAGTCAAGGTAAAAGCTTGCATTCTGCCCCCAAATGTTGTATCTTTGCACCGGCAATCGAAAGAACAGCCTTTTGTGCCTTGCTCGGGTCTTCTATTAAGACCAACACGGGTCATAAATGATGGCAGGCGCCGGTCATCAATGAAGACCCCGAAAACGGCAGGAACGGGGCGTTCTGGGGAGTTGCAAAACAAAGGACTCTAAACATACTACAAACGACTATGATTAATTACAGCATCGTAATGCGTAGCGTGAACGCAAATCTTCTGGATGCTAGCCCCTAGCCGCACCCACTAGGCGCAAGAGGAAACGCCTAGCGGACTCGCGCTACTTATTACGCCTAGCGGACTTGCCGGTCATTAAGGTCAAGGTCATTAAGGTCATTAAGGATTTCCACTTCTCTCTTTTTGATAACACATTAGTGCTATTTTGGTAACACATTTGTAACACACATTGATGATTTCGCAATACGTTAAATTTATAACCTATTGTCTAACAGCTATTTACAAAAAGAGCACATTAAAGAGGGATAAACGATAAAATATATTTAAAAACAAAAAAGAACAACAGAGATAAGTTCTTATGAATAAGCAACTTACTACCATTGTTCTTCCACGCTATTTTGTACAAATAAGTTTTATTTTGCTTATTTTGTGATTCCGTTGGGGTTCGAACCCAAGACCCACAGCTTAGAAGGCTGTTGC
>ERZ791891.518-NODE-518-length-18577-cov-2.606252_pt1 | contig 18577 bp, 10 predicted proteins | sample MGYA00510155_ERZ791891 | MGnify/ENA primary metagenome ERZ791891 (study PRJEB30046, sample SAMN00792061) | human gut metagenome | study: EMG produced TPA metagenomics assembly of the A metagenome-wide association study of gut microbiota in type 2... | reverse complement strand
AATTATCAAAAGAATAAATATGATAGACAGTTTTTTTTTAATTTATCTATCATACTTTTATTGTAAAAAACGTATATCTATCATACCCAGCTTATACCTAATTCCAGTATAGCATTAAATAAAATTCTTTCTTTAAAGGCATAAGAATGCACGATCTATAGTAAGATAACCTATATCTGACAGCTTAACAATCTATTAGAAATAGTCGTATTTTTATAGCCCACACATGTGGGCTATACAGCCTGCATACGTGGGATATACGGTTTATACATGTGGGATGCACAGCCCGCATACGTGGGATGCAAACTTAGAGCTGCTAAAGTTGGATTATCAACCCATGATAGTCGGATTTATACGGATTCATAGCAACAAAAACAAGCTATATTACGTCCGCCCATCCTTTATTCAACTATCTTATTGATGATAGATACTCTATTTTAGCTGTAAAAGTATGATAGATACATTCTAAAAAACTATCTATCATACTTATTTTTCTAATAATTAAGAGGTTATTAAAATGAATGATAGCATGATGCATACTTTTTCGTTATGTAGATTATTTTGTTTAAATCTGTACGGCTTTGCTCTATTTTACTTCAATCATAAATGAAAGTCATTTATAGGTAATCAATATTACATAAATTCGCTACATTTGTACAATGATAATAGATAGGCTCAATACATCTTACTGATTGATAATGTCCAAACCTAAAACAAACGTACACATGAATACTGATTTTATAAACCTGACGAATGAAAACCTTACCGATGAACATTTATGTTGCATTATCCGCAGTAAGAAGTCTCATCCGGGTATTGATGCCAAACGCCAATGGCTTTCCGAGCGGCTGAGCGAAGGTCATATCTTTAGAAAATTAAATGCAAAGTCCACGGTTTTTATCGAATATGCCCCTCTTGAAACAGCTTGGGTTCCTATCATCGGCAACAACTATTATTATCTGTATTGTCTATGGGTGCTGGGTAGCTCCAAAGGAAAAGGATATGGACAATCGCTCATGGAGTATTGTCTGGCTGATGCGAAAGAGAAAGGCAAATCCGGTGTTTGTATGCTCGGGGCAAAAAAACAAAAGAGCTGGCTTTCCGACCAGACATTTGCCAAAAAGTTCGGCTTTGAGGTTGTCGATACTACCGATAATGGATATGAGTTGTTAGCTCTCTCTTTTGACGGAACAACACCCAAGTTTGCACCAAACGCCAAGAAACTAGAGATTGAAAACAAAGAACTGACAATTTATCATGATATGCAATGCCCTTATATTTATCAATACATTGACATAATAAAACAGTTTTGTGAAACAAATGACGTTCCTGTATCTTTCGTCCAAGTGGATACGCTACAAAAAGCAAAGGAGTTGCCTTGCGTATTCAATAACTTTGCCGTCTTTTATAAAGGTGTTTTCGAGACAGTGAACTTAACGAATACCGACTATTTAAAACGAATACTCAAAAAATAAATAACTCCGTTTTTCTCCTAATATCCTGCAAATTGATTGGTGGTTAGCCTGAGAAGCCGAAGTATAATACTCCTTGACTATGACACATGATACACCACTTCATGCGCTTCCGTCAACAAAGATGTGATACGGCTATTCCAAATAGACAATCTCCACTCGTACACCATATCCACAAACAAGTCTATCTCTTCCCTACCAAAGAATAAAAGACATATTTTAGCATTAACTAACTGTCTAAAGGAAATTTCGCCAAGTGTTCCGGCCAAATCGCCATTTCAGGGGAACTGTAATCCCTCTATCTTTGCATCAGAGAAAAAATAAAAAGAAAAGAATTATGAAACTAATCAAAAGTATTATGAGTGCCTTCGCTATCGTACTTGCTACCACTGCTTGCGCAGGAAACAGCGGAGAAAATAAAAAGAGTAATGAACCAACAAAAAAAGAAAATAAAATGGAAGTAATAGCATTAAATAAAGCGGACTTTTTGAAGAAAGTATATAATTATGAAGCCAATCCGAACGATTGGAAATTTGAAGGCAAACGTCCGGCAATTGTTGATTTCTATGCAACCTGGTGCGGACCCTGTAAAGCGCTGCACCCTATTCTTGAAGAACTTAGCAAAGAATATAGTGGTAAAATAGATATCTATCAAATTGATGTGGACCAAGAACAGGATTTGGCCGCCGCTTTCGGCATTCGCAGCATCCCTACCTTGCTGATGATTCCGATGAACGAACAGCCTAGAAGCTCACAGGGAGCTTTGCCCAAAGACCAACTGAAGAAAGCAATTGATGAATTTCTGTTGAAACAAAATAACGAAGCCAAGCAATAAACTTCGACTTTTTTCTCGTCATGGTAGCCGCCCTCTGTCAGTCTTTTGAAGATTGGCAGAGGGCGAATTTTATGTTTTTGAACAAACTTTCCTAAAATAAAAACGAACCTTATTCTACGTTTCTGATTAATTCACTATATTTACCACCATACCCAAAGAAACAAAACAGCTTATGGATATAACAAATAAAATATAGTCAGAAAAATACACATAAATACAGAACTATAAAATACCCAAAACAAATGAAGAAATTATTTTTATTAGCAGCGGTCCTTTTTTCTATCCCTGTTTTTTCACAAAGTGCCGACGAACGTATCGGAATACTTATCAATCAGTCGGACTGGTTCGGTCTGGAAGAAAACTATCCGATCTTAAAAGATTCCATGCAGGTTGATTTTCTTAAACTGATGTCGGAAATCATGATTGATTATAACTTCAACCGTCCGGATAAAGCAATAAGCGGCATCCGGAAACTACTTACCAATCACCAGAATGAAATTGGAGGTTCAAATGTACTTGGCATGACTATACTGGCCTGTCAAATAGACGGTTTAAGGGGCAATTATGCTTCAGCAGCGCAGAATGCACAAAGCATCATTGACCAGCTTAAAGCACAAAATGCAGAGAAAGAGGCTTATGAAGGACTTGAGCAGGTCTTTTCTTTCTATAGCAAATTGAGTAGCATCCCGGCACCAAGTATCACACGACCGGATTGCGATGTATCCGTCCCTATTGAAATAGAAAAAGTAAAACTACCGACAAGTGTTGAACCGAAGGGTTGGCGGGGTACAACAATTTTAATACCTGTTATAATCAACGGAAAAACATACCGCTTCATTTTTGATACCGGTGCCGGAACCAGTTTCATGTCCGAACGTTTTGCCAAAGAGGTAGGTGTACGTATATTGAATGATTCGCTGACAATCAATTCAACGCTTCCCGGAGCTATGAACGGACAAATGGGAACAGTGGAGAATATGCAGATTGGTAGCATGATTTTCCATTATCCACTCATTACTGTTGCTCCGCCTAACGCGCTGGACAGTGTCATGAGGGTTGACGCAATTCTCGGCATGGATTTTATCAATTTGTTCGATGAACTGCGTATCTATCCGAAAGAAAAAAAAATTGTCTTTCCTGTATCATCTACACCGCTCCCCGCTTCGGGACGTAACATGATATTGACCGACCGCGCACTGAAAATAAAAGCAGAGGCAAACAATGGGGAAAGGCTCAAGTTGCACTTTGACACAGGATGTTCTACTGCCGGCTTGTATTACCGATATTATGAAGGCCATAAGTCCGAACTCGACGCTTCCGGCAAACGGGAACACATTACGGGTGGCGGCTTCAACATAGTGGTAACAAAAGAAATATTGCGCTTACCGTCCTTCCGCATAAAGGTCGGTAAAGTTCCGGTCGAATTGAAAAATCTTGCAGTGGATACTACAAACGGTGATTTCCAGACATCAGATGATGCAGGGATTATCGGTATGGATATGGTGAATCAGTTTGACTGCGTGACAATCAATCTAAAAGAAATGTTTCTAAAGCTTGAATAATATCCTTGCATTTCTTATAAAGTATCAGGTCGGAGAATTGAAGACGAGAGATACTAGAATAAATATCAGCATAAAAGCACATCTCCAACAAAACATCTCATAATATGGAAGAATCTGCCAACAAATTCAAAGACGAAGAATTAATTTTGTATGGTAGTGTCATGTATCTGTTTGTTTATTGCGTGTTATAAGGATAACAATGATTATGAGCCTGTAAAACTATTAAGGAATCCCATTGTATCATTCCAACTACCGGAGTTTTGTCTTTATGGGAATGTCCTTGTGAATATGCCATTTTCTTGTTCCAATGACTATTTTTGTTTCTACCCCCGATAAGTGTTTCACCAGTTTCCACCTCACCCATTAGAAGATTTTCGTTAGCAAGATACATTTGACTTCTTATTTTGTGTAACATAAACCACGCTGTTTTTGAGTAACATCTATATCTTTTGCCAACCGATAGAAAGAAAGCCCCGCTTTATGGTTAACAAGCATATAACAACGAACTACCTTTATAGGTCAATCTTTATTTTCTCAAATATGGTTCCTATTTTTACAGTAAAATTCTTTTCTGTGTTTTTACAGCGATAATTTCCGTTTTTTAATTTATAGACTTTTGAAGTTTTATCAAACAGTGAAATGGGAGTACCGTTCTAATTAAAAGTTACAAGATAGTTAATGCAGGCTTCTTCATTTGGAAACAGCTTGTAAAGAACTGGGATCGAATTTATTTTGATACCAAGCGGGTCTTTCATAAGGCTGTCCTCCAATTATTTTATGACATAACAAATTACAAAGATTTTATGAAATATCAAAGAAATCCGCGGACAAATTTACAGATACGTACAATTGAAAAGAAATCCCTCCGCGGACGGAAGGATTTCCTGTGTAAGTATGTATATTAGTACCAAATTAAAATACGCTTATGGTAGGTTTACTTGTTATTGTCCAAATATCTATATAATTCTGAAGCAATCATTAACAAACTGCCTACCGAATAAGCCCTTGTATCTTTTTTTACCACTTTTCCGGGTTTTTGTGCCACCATCTGTGTCCAGCCCACTTTTCCTTCCGTATTAACAGCTTTTACCATTGCATCCCAGCCTTTCCTTACTATCGGTAAATATTTATCTGCAGGTAAAATACCCTGATTAATACCATACATGATAGCGTAAGTAAATAGTCCCGTTCCACTAGTCTCCGGCATAGGATAAATATCAGCATTTAATAAGTTAGTTCTCCAATAACCGTCTTCTCTTTGTAAAGAAGCTATCTTCTCACTCATTTCCTGCAACAGCTGTTCATAAAAAGGACGATATTTTTTGTCTTCTTCAGGCAAATATTTCAATACTTCGGCCAATCCACCAAGCACCCAACCATTTCCCCGGCTCCAAAATACTTTGCCTCCTTTTTCATCCTTTGCGTTAAGATATTTGCCATCACGAAAGAATAAATGTTCATCTTTATCATATAAATGTTCATAACAATCCAAATATTCTTTATGAGCAAATTTTAAATATTTTTTATCACCAGTCAGTGTATACAGACGTGTAAAAATAGCCGGAGCCATATAGAGGGCATCACACCACCACCAACGATCACTTACCCCTTTAGTTATATCTATATTTCCAATTGGAGGATTCTCTATAATCCAATCTATTCTAGCTTTGGTTGGTATCCACATCTTTTCTTGTTTGTATTTAGCATACATATCAAGATAGACTTGACCTACACAAAGATCATCACCATGATACATACGGTTGCCTAACTGCCAGTAATAACGTGAAAAAATACGTTTCATGAAATCGAAATATTCTTTTTTATCTGTAATTTCAGCCCAATCAAATAAACCGTTATAAAGTACACCGCTTACCCATCCTTGATTACAATAATTTTTATCCTTTTGATATGTTTTCATCACCCAACGGAAGACCGTATCAGCTACAATAGTAATATCTTTCTTGTTCCACTTGGAGCTAAATCCTTTAGCTTCTTGATCAGTACGGATAGCACAATCATAGGCTTTAAAACCAGGATATTTATAATTATACATCCAGAGTACAGATGGCTGACTACCCCGATGATTACGTACCACAAAAGGGCGTACATTATCTTTTTCTGACTGGTAAGTTATAGCTTCTGTTATCCATTTTTGTTTACCACCTGTAAAAGTCCATTTTTCTATTTCAAAACGGTCATTGATGGGACGTGAAGTGTAAAGGATATTAGGATTTTCATGATCTAAATAAACGCCACCAGAATAGTTACATTCATATTCCGGTTTTTCCTTTACATATTCCGTACGCTGAAACCACTGACCTGCATCAGTTATTTTATGGTTTTCCCATTTTATTCCATTCCAACGTGCATACCAATAAGAATGCTTATTATCACGATCGCTGAAACGTGCATAAACTAATATCGGCTTTTCTGATTCATCAAAAGCAATATCCCATATCCACGCTTTATCGAAAGTCCTAGTTGCATCATAAACTTTGTCTACTTGACTTGGTATTATGGAACCAAGAGTTTCTGAAACAACAGTACCATCCGCTTTACAAATTTTTCCATTTTTATACATCATAAAATAAATGGAATTTGTTGCACGATCCCGAGGATGTGCATCGGTAAAAGCAAAAAATATTTTATCTTTATGATTAGTTGTAATTTTAGTATAAGGACGGCCTCCTTGACCATATCCCGGATCATTACGTACTAAATTAATCGGTTGACTCCATGTTTTCAAATCATCAGTATAAATACAAGTCGGTTTAAAATCTCTACCTCTGAAAAATAAATATACCCGATTATTTTCATCAGACAACATTACGGGATTAGTATAGCAAACACCTAAACTTCCCTCCATTTCAGGATTAATCTCTTGTACTTCCTCCCAAGATGAAATATCGGACGGATATTTACTGACAGCATAATAAATAGGAGAATTTTTAGTTCCTCCATGTGCTGAAAAGAATAGAACTAAACGCTGGTCTGAAAGAGCCATGATTGAAGGATTAGCATGGTCGTCATAATCCAACTTATTAAACAATTTATACTGCTTACTTTGGCAGGTGGAAGGATCATAGCAGAAAGCCCAAATACTGCCTTCCTTATCTACAAAACCGCCAAACATCTTATCATCCACATAAATAGCACGAGGATCGGAAAACCAACACCACGCTCCATCACGGGTAATCACTTGATAATCTTCCGCATAAGGATAAACTGTCATATCTTGAGCTACCGCCGATTGGGGTAAACCGAGTAAAGCCATACAGGACAAACCTGCAAAGGCCATACGAACATTCTTATCAAAAAAAAATTGTTTCATAAATTTATTTAATTGTTAATAAAAAAATACGAATCAATAATTGAAAGCTACACTGATTCAAAATTAAAATTACTATCATTTTCAAAGCAAAAAGCGATTAGACAAATACTTATTACAGTATCGTAACTACATCTTTTTACCTTTGATTTTAGAAATACATCCATCTTGTGTATACCGCCGTTCAGATATTTGATTTTCAAACCAAAGCAACCGAAATGTCCACGATTATTACCAGTCAAATCCCTAGCCTTTTGTCCTCCAGTTCCCATAAAAGACTGCTATTCCCACAGGCTGGCTGGAAAATAAAAGTAGGTAAATCGAATGTGTGAAGATATCCACACACATCTTTAATGCAACAGGTATCATCCAAGAAAGGATGGAGAGACAAATCCCCAGATTCCACCTCAACATTGCAACCGATATCCCCACTACTCACAGTGGCATGAAACTTGGAGAATTGACAGATGATTTTGACAAATGATGTTATAGCCCAATTATTATTTTCATATTTATGAATATTTCATTTTTATACTTTACAATGTTTCCTAAAAAACTACATCATTTAACACTCATACATTTCTTTACCAAATATCCATATTATTTATCTCTACCAATCTGAATTTCTGAAATCTGAACGGCTGAACCTGCACTTGTACTATAACCTGTAATTACAAAACGAACATACCGACAAGAAGATGTATCATCCAATATTATCTTCTCCCCTGTACTGGCATCTGCTCCGGTATCTAACAGTATTTCATTTTGTATCAAATCAAAAGTTTCCCCATCCAGGCTACCATATATGTCTACTTTTGAACCTCTCAAACCTACACTAACATTATCTCCTCTATGATGCCAACTAAAATAATTGAAAGGATACTGCTGCCCCATATCTATCGTAAAGAAAATTTTGGCTCCAGCCGGTGTCTCAACCCCTTTACCGGGTTTCCTAATTGATAAAAAAGTATTGTAACTACCATCCAGTAACATTTCCGGGGAACCGCCTCCTGCAGGATCCGGCACAAATGTATGTGAAACTGTAGCCTTCCACGTATGACGTGGAAAATCTCCCAGCAATTCATCTATTACAGTTATAAAAGCACTCACCACTGCTCCTCCCTGATCCGCAGCTTGAATCACAATCTCTACACTCCCACTAGACACACCAGTTACTATTCCATCTTCACTGACTGTGGCAATATTCGGATTTGAAGAAGTATAAATCACATCCGGATTATCAACCTGCTCCGGCTTTATAGTGATAACACTCCCTAAATCTATTTTTGAATCCACTAACAGACTACAATCTTTATATTCTTGTGGTAATTCAATAGTGCGTATCCAATTGGGTTGTACCACTACTTTACAACACTGAGACACGGCCGGATTATTAATTGCCTGTACTGTCAAAGTGGCTTCTCCCACAGCAAGTGCGCGTATTCCTCCCGTATCATCGACCGTAAATATGCTCTCGTCGCTACTCTTATACGAAAAAGTATAATCCTTTTTATCAATCGCATCTACCGGAGTTATTCTAACTTTAATTTCCCCATTTTCTCCTCGCGAAAACAATAAATTACCTTCTTCTCCCACATCCAATAAATCAACTCCAGTAACAACTCGTGTATTATACACATATTCTTCCCCACAGCTTCCTAATATCATCCATGTAAGGCATACTAAAAATAAATATCTCAAATTTTTCATATTGCAATTTGTTTAATCATTATAGTTATACATATTATTTTCATTTATAAGATGTACTTCCGGATGCGGCATTTTATAATTTTGTTTATTAACCTCATCTTTCAAAGCAGTTATCTGTCCTTCTGTAATTGTAAATCGGGCTTTACTATAATCATTTATATCCGCATCAATCGGAGTCAGAAATCCCCACTTCTCAAAAAAATCAAGCATATTCAATCCTGATATCCTACAAACCTGGCGTACAAAATCCAACTGATAGACCCCTTGAGTATATTTATCAGCATTTAAAGCTTCATAATCATAAGTCCGAAAGTACTCATACAAATCATGATAAAAATTTTCTTTTTTTAAAACATCTATCATATATAACTTCAATTGCCAGAAAGGAACTAAACGTTCAAAAACATCCGCCTGAGAACTATTATGCGGTATTTTCTTCGCCACAACTTTTTCCAGTCCGTAATCATACACCGTTTTACCATCTTTTTCATCCAATAATCGACCAGGCTGCCCAAAAGAGGTCTGTACATAAAGAGATAATATATTATTGGTAATTTCCGTAGTACCAATCCATTTTAAACCTGGACGTGTCTGATTCATATGTCCAACTTCATGAGATGGTCCCCACAAATTAACATCAAAACGAAGCGGATCACATATTTTAGCTGCATTACGAGGAGGATAAACTGTACGATAATTGGAGGCATTGGGACTTGTAGCATCATAATCAATGGAAAAATGCATACGATTATTAAATAACTTACCATATTTCACCAATCCTATGAATTCTTCTTCTAACCACACCAATTTATCATAATTATTCAGCAACATAGTAACATCTGAAGTATATGTCTGAAAATCTGACACACGCCACGTTACATGCGCATATTGCCCTAATACATCCATATCTTGATATTGAGCATTTTCTAATATTTCAGGCCATTCTTCCGGGACGTTTTTATGACAGTCATAATAACCGTTTACTTTACCCATTATAATATGTACCTTTACAGTCTTGTCCATAGCCCTTTGCTTATCTGAATCATTTTCTAGCAGTAAAGGAATATTATCCTCTACATGATTCAATATATAGATCAAGCCGCCAATTGTCGGTTCAATAATATTCAGCCCTTTTTTCAACTGGTAAGTCTTGGAATTGCCATATCCACCATTCAGGTCCCTGACCATCAAGGATATATCAGCTCCACGATACAATTTATCCAAAGCAATATACAATTTTTCTCCAGCTACAGCATAAATTCCCGTAGGATTATCACTTAAGCTATATCGGGAAGTCCGATTGACAGCTGCCATAACAGAAGGATGCTGATAAGGACGATATTCTGCTACACGATATTTACTTTCATAATTACCTTCAGACAAAGCCAAAGCCAATTTACGCATCTCATTATCAGGCATATTTTTTATTAGATTATCCGTAACACCTTCCTTTAATTGTGTATAAAGGTCATCCGCAAATATACTACGATAATCAAATCGATTCTTACTGGGTTCAAAAAAATCCATTTCTGCACAACTGACACGTTTCATATAAGCAGAGTGGACTACAAAACGAACATATTTGGCATCAGGAACAGGAGTGTCCAGTGTAAAGTCTAGTGGTGTATGCACTCCATCCCCCCTTTCAAAAGAAGCTACTTTTACAAATTGTGTCGGCGCATCTCCTGTAGCTACTTCTACTTCAAATTTATTAAACGAGCCCCATTTATTGCCTTTTGTGCGAGGAGTATATATTATTCGATAAAGCGTATGCCCACTTTCCAATGTATAAGTCATTCGAAAAGTTTTGGTAACATCTGTTCCTCCTTTTGAACAAAAATAAGTATTAAGATCATCATCATAGCTCTTATCCATTTCGTTATTATTATTCTCTGTATCGGCGGTAGCAGACACAACTTTAATAGGAATATCATTCTCACTAAATCCTGCCATTTGCTTCACTTGAATTACAAAAGAATATCTTCGTTCATATTCAACAGTTACACTAGTATGACGTTCACTATCCGTATATGAACGAAATGCACGAATTATCAACTTACCTCCTTCCACAGATGCCTCACACCAACCTGCATCTTTTGCCGGAACATAGCATTCCAATAAAGAAGCGTCCAATCCGTTTTGTAAGGAAAATGAACAATATTCACTTCCTCCCTCCATTGGAAACTCCAAATAAGCTTTCAAACCATTAATCCAGCCTGTATCTGAAACATTATTTGACTCCTGACAAGCTATTGTGACAAAAGTTAGCAAGAAATAGAAAAATATATATATCTGTTGTTTTATCATAGTTGTCTAATTAGATATTATTTATAAAAATGATAGAACTATTAACGTAAAATATAAGGAATATCTTATCTCAATATATCTTACATTAACAAGCTACATTACTTTACCATAAAGGATTCTGTATCAATATCTTTCCAGGAGAACGCTGTATTTCAGTATAAGGTATCGGATAAAGCAACATGGCACGCGTCCATGCGCGTCTTTCCAAAACAACCCGATTAAAGAAAGAACCTACACCTACTCCTTGATTAGGCTGCGTCATATCCATACCACTGCGCGTTATCTGTTGGTCATAAGGATTGTTGGCATCATTGGCAGTCATCCAGCGACGTACATCAAAATAGCGCTGTCCTTCACAAAGGAATTCAACCTGACGCTCGCGTTGAATTGCCCAACGTTGTTTCTCCTGATTACCTATGATATCTTTTTTACCTTGTTCTTTCAACTCTTTATAACCTGGTATACCAGCACGACGACGTACCCGATCCAGATATTCGATAACATTAGGATCACCAGGATCCACTTCGTTACAAGCTTCCGCATAGTACAAATAAAAATCTGCTAAACGAAGCAGGATATTTGGACGAGCCCATTGTTTGAACAATTCCAATTTTCCACCGGAAGCCGGACGAGTTGTACCATACACTTGTCGGTTTTTGAACTTATAAAGCATATATCCCGTTTTCGGATTCTCAAGTCTTGACAAATCCGTATCTCCTCCTTTTGCAAAACTTGTCACATAATTGGCATTACCGGGGGGCTGTACATGCCAGCTTCGTCCTTCATAAGTAATAGCAGCATAAAAACGAGGTTCCCGACCGTGATACATATTATAAACATTTTTATCAACACGTTTGTCTTCATTAATCCGATTAGGCAAATCCGCAAAGCCTTCCTCTGAATATCCACTGCCAGAATCGTTTATTTCTAATCCATTACTCATGAAAAAAGCATCAACCGTCTCTTGAAAAACTCCTAAGTTCGCCCAACCGTTATATACGCCTCGAGGATTGCTTCTTTTTTCCATTGCAGAACTTACAGCATAATAACCATTCTGATTTGTAGCCCAAATAATTTCATCATTGTAATATTGAAAAAGTTCATAAACCGATTTGTCTGCATTGACAATCCCTTCCTCCTCAACTTCAAACAAACCATATCCCATATCCTCTGCAAAATTCAGAAACGTTTCCAAATGTTGTTTGGCTGTTTTCCATTTTTCAGGATTAGAAGCCGGAAAAATAGGAGTTCCATCGTAGTTTACAGTCTGGACAGCCTCTGTATATCCGCCATTAAACAGTGGAGAAGCAGCATATACCCACAGACGAGCACGCAACGCCAAAGCAGCCGCTTTAGTAGGACGTACAGCTTCACTCAAAGCATATTTGGCATTATTATGGTCAGAATGATCCCTGTTTTCGGAAGCCCCACCGGAAGCAAACGTCGTTTCCGGTATAGCATCCGAATTGATGACCTCCCCAAACAAACCATCAATATATGCCACCATCTCATCCACTGAAGCACGCGGATAATCTGTAAAATTAGGATCATTCGGATCAGCTATCTCTTTTATAATAGGTACAGGGCCATATAATTCAAACAATGATAAATAATTATAAGCAATAAAAAACTTTGCTTCCATTTTCATACGCTCCACTTGTACCGAGCTTAAATAAGTGTCCGAAAGAGAGTTTGGATCTCCAACAGGTTTTATATGTTCTAACAGAATCATAGACTGACGTATATATGCATAAATACTACTCCAACGATGGAATGGAGCCGTATCTGCCGTAAAGCCATTTATCATTGTTGTATAGGCAGAACCACCATTAGCAGTAACTTCACCCGACAGCAAATTCCAAACTCCTGAAAAACCATTCTCTTCTCCAGCGCCGCCCATAAATTCATATGCACAAATACTATTAAAAATATTAGCATGCCATTTCTGTACATACCCTTTATTTTCAAACACATCTTCAAGTGACAAATTGTCGGCTATCTCATCTGATACATCCAGATAATCGGCACAAGAGGACACACTTATCAATCCTACGCTTAACACCAATGTATATAGTATTTTTTTGAATAATATTTTCATATCTTTAAGTTTTTAAAATGATACTTCCAATCCAACAGTCCAAGTAGCTCCAAGAGGGTATTTTGCCCCTGAATTACTGTTGCCCAACTCAGGATCCCACAATTTTATATTATCCCATACAGCCAAATTAGTTCCTTGAACATACAGGCGTAAATTAGTCATACGCATTTTTTTAATCATATCTTTACTGAATTCATATCCAAACTCCACATTTTTCAGACGTAAAAAACTACCGTCACGATACCACCAAGTACTTTTTTCTATGTTATGATCAAACTTGGCCGCATGTATACGAGGATATAACACATCCTGATTATATGGATTGTCTGCACTCCAATGGCTTAAAGCCTCCATACGAGCCGACCCACCTTCTACACCTCTGATAAAAGGCATAAAGTAGTTAGAATTGCTCATCAGATTGACAGTAGTCTTGCCTACCCCCTGAAAGAAAATGCCCGCAAAAAAGCCTTTATATTCCAGATTCAATCCAAAGCCATAGACCAATTCCGGATTGGTCGAATTCAGTCCATTTTCGTAAGTCATATCATACTCATTAATCAATCCATCTCCATTCAAATCTTTATATTTGATATCCCCGGGAGCCACGTTAGCGGCAGGTTTAGGCACATCAGCCTTCAGCTCATACAGATATCCTTCGGTAGAAGTAGTGGTTGTAGTAAAATCATCCGGCGTATAGAGCCCTTCCGCTATATAACAATAAGGTTGTCCTATAGATTGTCCGGTATAATTCTGATAATTATATTTAGAAGGGACTTCATCGTACTCTACGATTTCATTACGCACATATGTAATATTTCCACGAGCTGAAACTTTCAAGTCACCAAACTGGTGATTCAAGGTAAGACTTCCGTCCAAGCCCTTATTATCCACAATACCAAAATTCTGCCATGGATTAACCCGGAATCCCAATGTTTTCGGTACAATCTTTCGCTGAATCAGAATATCTTCACGTCTGTTGAAGAAATAATCGGCTGTAATATCAATTCGATTATCAAAAAATCCCAAGTCTACACCTACATTAAATTTTTTTTCTATTTCCCAACTCAAAACCGGAGCGGCAAACGTACTTTCTACAATACCATTGCCTCCACTAGGATTCCCACCCGAACTTCCTACAGGAATATTAAATGCATAACCGGAATCATTCGTTTTCAATTGTTCACGATAAGGGAATCGTGAACTAGGACCTATATTATCATTACCAGTCATACCATAAGAAGTACGCAGTTTCAACTTTGAAAGCCACTTGGCTGCGCTGTGGTTACGAATAAAACTCTCATTACTGATATACCAAGCAGCACCTACTGCAGGAAATATTCCCCACCGATGCCCTTCTGCAAAATTTTCACTCCCCGTCATACCAAAACTTCCTTCCAGCATATAACGACTGTCATAACCGTAAGAGATACGTCCCACAAGATTCTGTTTACGATAAGGCAAAAGCTTCAAGCCATCCACATTTTGATATTGCGTCTCTTTCTGGCTATAAACTAAAATACCATTTACGTCATGTTTTTCTCCAAACAGACGTTTGTAATTCAGCGCTCCTTCAATGTAAATTCTCTTTTCACCAGAAGTAGAAGATTTCACAGGATCAGATAAAGCTTCTTCTACACTTACTGATTGCATAATCAAATTGCCAAAGTCATCACGTTTATTTGAGAAAAAAGTAGCCGGTTTCTTCGTACGCTTCATGGACGAAGTAAAATCAGCATCAAAACTGACAGCCCCCCTTACTGATAATCCTTTGGTTATAAAATCCAACTTTTGTTCCAACTGTACTTTAGACTGAACAGAAGCGGACCAAGTTTTCGTATACCCGCTTTGATTCAATAAATTATAAGGATTGGTTCTCTGGTCCGCTTCCCTTGTCAACTGAGACAAAGAGCCATCTGAATAATAGAAAGGAATGATAAACACCGGACAAACGGTTATAGCGCCAAAAACGGCATCAGAACTGCTAGCAGACTGGCTTCGGGTTTTATATTGTCCACTTAAATCAATGGACAATTTAGTTGTGCTTGTGATATCCATATCTACATTGGAACGCAAATTAAAACGTTGTAACCCTGTATTGGCATTATACCCTTCGGAAGTATTAGAATCAAAAATCCCATCTTCTTTATAGTAAGCTCCTGAAGCAAAGAATTTGGTTTTTTCCGAACCTCCTCTGAAATTTATTGTATAACGTTGATTCGTGGTATGTTCTGACAACAATTCCATCCAATCGGAGTTAGGGTATAAGTCCAAATCCGCCCCGGTACGATATTTCTCCAATATATCCCGATCATACGTTCCTACAAAATCCAAAAACCTTCCCGGATTTCCGGCATCGTTCCATTCCGCCTCTGTAAACATATTCAAAAAGTTATATGAGTCCATCAATTCAGGTAATCTAGTGGGAGTTATAATGGAAAACTGAGCGTTAATATCCACTCGGGTTTTTTGTGCTATACCACGTTTAGAAGTGATAAGCACTACCCCATTAGCACCTTCCGCACCGTATACTGCCGTAGCAGCAGCATCTTTCAACACGGTAAATGTCTCTATCTCATCCACATCAATATCATTCATATCACGGGGCACGCCGTCAACTAAAATAAGAGGATTTGTTCCGCCCATATAGGAGCTTTGACCGCGAATCCAAAAAGACGCATCATCATTACCAGGTTCTCCCGAGCGTTGAATAGCAACCACACCTGCGACCCGTCCGGCAATCGAATTGGATAAACTACGAGTAGGAACAGCAATATCGGCCGGTTTTATAGAATTAATAGAAGCAACAACGCTTTCTTTCTTCTGTGAACCATAACCAATAACGACCACGTCATCCAAATTAACATTGCTTTCGGCCAATGTCACATTAATACGATCATCATCTCCGACAGTTTTTTCCACTCCTTTGTAACCAACAAAACGGTATTCCAACACCTGATTTTTCTTTGCTTCAATAGCATATTTCCCATCAATGTCCGTTAAAACTCCATTAACGGTTCCCTGCACAATGACAGTAGCCCCGATAACAGGGGCTCCCAAATCATCAACAACTATACCTGTTATTTTGCGTGAAAGCCCCGTACCTTTGGGAGTTTTTCCGATTCCTCTTTTCAGAATGATTTGTTTCCCTTTTATTTCAAATGAAATAGCAGTTTTATCCAGCATCTTACTTACAGCAGTCTGAATATTAGCTTTTTTAACTGAGAAACTCACTTTTTGACTGATATCAATCTGATTGACATCATAAAAAAAAGTATAATCACTTACTTTTTGTACTCTTTGCATAGCTTCCTGTAAAGAAACGTCTTTTAAAGAAAGAGTAATTCCACCTCCTGACTGAGCTGCTACCGTACCAATAAAAAGACAAAAGGTACAGAAAAAGGCACAAAAAAATTGTTTCAAATTCATGTTTTTCAAAAGTTACTAAATATTAAACAAAGCACATAAACATTCATTTATTCGAACATAATCCTCTAGAAAAAAGAGCATAACAATGGCTATCAGCTAGTATCCATAAATAAAAAATTAAAAGATTAAATCATTGATTAGAAATAAATATAGTATTCGAATCCATATATTCATACTGTATTGGATTGATAGAAGTTAGCATATCAAGTAATTCATCTAAAGTCTCATCATGCAAATGAAACATATAACGATAACGAGTACCAATAGAAGGATCTACCTTAATATTTTTACCAAACCTAAAAGAAAGTATTTTACAGATATATTCTAATGTACTACTATTAAAAGATATATCATTTGCCATCCACGAATTATAAATAGCTATATCTTCTTTTTTCACGCTCAGCTGACCGTTTTTTTTATTATATTCAGCAACTTCACCGGGAATTATGAACTGACTCTTTACTGTAGGTGATATCAGTTCCACCGAACCTTCCTCCAATCCAACCACAACATCTTCTTGAAACCGGGAAGCAGATACCACAAATTTTGTACCGTGCACTTTCACATTCAAATCTCGTACCTCCACAATAAAAGGATGATTTTTATCTGATTTAACCTCAAAAAAAGCTGCACCATTCAATTTTACCCTACGTTCTTTCCCAGAGAAATCAGACAAACAAGCCAATGTGCTATTCTTTCTCAACCACACCACTGTACTATCAGTGAGAACAATTTTAGCTTTACCTTCCAAAGAAGAATATACAGGCAATTGAATATCATTGTTTTTCATCGGTACTAGATATACAAGCAAGGAAAATCCTATTATTAAAAGCAAACTTACAGCAATGCCTACCCGCACCATACGATTCATTAAGAAATGACGCACTTTCTTTTTCTTTTCTACTTTATTAATCCGATTAGATATAAAAGTCCAATAATAGTCTTCATCAGGTTCATAATCCCGAACTTTAGACTGAACAGAATGCCAGACATGTGCCACAGATAAATAGATTTCTTTATGCAAATCATTCTGTAACCATTCTTCTAACAAACGGTTATCAGCTTCTGTCAGAGTATTACTTAACTTTGCAATAATTAATGTCCAAGGTATTTTATCCATACTACACCTATTTTTTCATTAAATTTTCGTCTCTTTATTAATAACACACACAACCCAAGAGCAACCCTATATCAAAAACCTATTTTTTTCAAATTATAAAAAATAAATCATTTCCTTTCTAATACTCCCAAAAACAATCAAGAGAAATATGTTTTTAGAGATAAACTGTTTATAGTTCTATTTCACACATAAAGTCCATCAATCCTTAATATACAATCCCCACTTTTTGATTTTTTTTTCTTTTTTTATTTGCGAATTACTTTTTTGGTATATATTTGCAAAAAGTATAATTTATGATAGATGATATTCTATGGATTAGACTAATCCAATCAGGTAACCAAGTAGTATTTGAACATTTATACAGAAGTTATTTTACACCATTATGCCGTTTCATATCGCTTTATATCGAAAACAAAACTGAAGCTGAAGAAATAACAGCTGAATTGTTTATATATGTCTGGGAACATAGAGAAAATATTGATTTCTCTTTATCTTTAAAATCTTATCTATTTCAATCGGCAAAGAATAGGGCACTAAATTATCTACGTGACAAAAAACAAAAAGTATCAATAGATATATTGAAAGAAAATTCAGACGAACATTATAACAGCGAAGAAGAATTGGAATTTAAAGAATTACAAAATTTAATAAAAGAAGCAGTTTGTCAACTTCCCACCAAATGCCAGACGATTTTTAAAAAAAGCAGGGAGGAGCATAAA
>ERZ791891.511-NODE-511-length-18669-cov-270.980875_pt1 | contig 18669 bp, 27 predicted proteins | sample MGYA00510155_ERZ791891 | MGnify/ENA primary metagenome ERZ791891 (study PRJEB30046, sample SAMN00792061) | human gut metagenome | study: EMG produced TPA metagenomics assembly of the A metagenome-wide association study of gut microbiota in type 2... | reverse complement strand
TCTTCAATGTCCGCAGATATTCCTTCTGCTCGGGCGTGATTCTGTAGCTCTCGATGGCCTTCTGGATGGTCTTGTTGTGCGTCCAGGGAGCAAGGCGGTTTTGTTCGATGTAGGGAATCGCCTGGTCCCATTGCTTGGCAAGGGCGGTGGCGAAGAACCAGGCTACCATCATCTTTACGTAATACTCTTCGCTCCTTACTGATGCAGGAATTTCAAGATATTCTGCCTTGAAGTCTTTATCCAGGTAATGAGACATAAGTGTCTCTATACCAAAGCGACAAGTATAGATGTGTGATGATTTACTCCAAGCCGTAATCTTCGCCAACAGTTCCTTCTTGTGTTTGGCAAACACCTTCGGAGACATGATGTCGCACACTGCCCAGTTGTCCACGAAAGGCAGGAAACTGTCTGTAAGACGAATGCATTCCTCGTAGTCCTTCACCTCTGAAATGAGGAGACCGTGAAGCATGTTCTCATCGTAGTATTCGTGAGGAAGCTGATGAAGAAATTCCTTGCATTCTGACTCCTTTGTAAACTCTTTTGCAAACTTGCGAAGCACAGGCACACGAATGCCTATGAAACTCTCCACAGGCACTCCCGGTGTCAGTTTGGCTTGGAAAGCAGCATACTGCTTATCCTGCATGGCGAACAGTCTTTCTTGAAGTAAAGTCATTTTTATCCTATTAATTTAATGATCTGTTTATCCGAAGCATCAGGCAGGATTTCTTTCAGATGCTCGAAAATCCTCTGATAAGATTCCAGGGGAGTTCGGTTGCATTGGCAAGCCTCCCTGCCATAGAGATCTTCGGGAGTATTGAGCAACGACCATCCCCAGCCATATTCGTGATTGTGCTTGTCACGAGGGTAGATGAAATCTTCGGTCACGATGTAAGTCGCCATTTCCAGTCGGGTGAGATAACCGTCAAACTTGCTTCTCATTCCCTTGCCCGTGAAACCGCAGGCTGCCCGAAGTTCTCTCGTGATGAGACTGCCTGTAGATTGAAGCGTGCTGAGAATGGCTCCTTCTATTGATTCTTCATCCGGACGGGGGGATTTGCTTCTTCTGTAGTTGCAGAAGTCCGGCCACCATTCCTGGCTGATGAATCCCGTTTTCTTGTTAAAAAACTTTCCGTACATACACGGCATTTCCTGCACAATCTCACCCTTCCATTTCCATAATGGCCAGTCCCAACCGCCTTCAGGAAGTCTTACGTAACCGCAGTCTTCCGCCACGATGTCTTCGGCAGAGAAGCCTTCAATGCCACTATCAAGGAGAGGGAGGAAGCCGATCTGCTGAATCAGCTCCATCATGCCTGTTGCTGAATATATTTCAGGAAAGTTCATAAGCTTTGTTGTATCAATAGTCATCATACCTATTCTTTTACACTATATTCTTGATAATTTCTTGCCATTCCTGATGTTCTTCCAGATGATTGGTCTTTACCAGTACGCTCTGAAAACCAAAACGCTTGCCAGCTTCGGCATTCTCTGAGCGGTCATCGAAATAGAGGGTGGTGGCTGGATTCAATCCAGTCTTCTGCGTCATCTCTTCATAGATTTCGACGGATGGCTTCTCTTTCCGCATGGCGTATGAGAGGAAGACTTCATCAAACAGCTCGTCTGTGGAATATCCCAGCTGATTCATCTGACTAACTGATTTCTGCCAAAGCGTGTCGTTGATGTTGCTGAGCAGATAGACCTTATACCGTTTCCGAAGCTTGACCAATGCCTCCAGTCTTTCCACGGGCAGATTGCCACACAACTCTTCCAGGACTTTTTCTATATCCTCAGTTGTGGTTCCTTTGCGGCAAAGGCTCAGCATCTCTTTCAAAGTTTCTGCTTCCGCTACCAGACCATTAATATATTGGTGCATCAGTCTCTTGATTTTGCGGACATGGATTAGCCGCTTGAACGCCGTAACGCCCAGGCTCTCCATGGCTTTCACAACAGAGGCATCATCAATGTTCACGATGACACCTCCATAATCAAAAACGAGTGTTTCTATCTGTTTCATGTTCATTTTTCTGTTGTTAGAATTTATCTATTTCCGTGAAACGATTAAAAGTCCTGCCTTCCCTTGTTACTTTCCCGAAGAACATATCTTCCGGTCTTACCCAATAGGCTTGGTCTCCATAGAGAGCTTGATAAACCACCATGCGCTCCTGAGTCTCGGAGTCGAAGGCAGAATGGATGAACTTGTATTTACCGCCCTTAAAGTGCTTCTAATCATTTGATAATGATGCGCCTGTAATCTAGGGAGATAAGCCATGCTCAAAGTCCCATATTAGGCAATATATCTGCAAAAATACAAAAAATATTCAGAAAAGTGATTTTATGGATGGATTTTGTTTGCAGGGCGAACTTGATTTAACCTTATTTTATAAGATAGAGGGATATTTTGATAATCTGAAATCCTTAATGACCGAAAATGACCGGACTCTTTGGGGGTTGAAAATGATAATGACCCTTAATGACCTTGACTCTTAATGACACGCTAGATGAACGTGCGCGTTTCATCTGATATAGGTTGCACGTATGTTTTAATATATTGGTTATTAGTGTATTATGCGTATTTCATTATGTTGATACTCTAATATTTTGAGTATAATAATTATCTACATATTAAGTCGCTTTAGTTAGCTGATATGTTGTTCGATTCTACATTTTTATCTCTGTTTCATGTTGCATTTTGTCCAAAATACATCATGTCAGAGGCTGTTTTTATGTCTGAGAAGGGGCATTTTTTACCCTTAGAAGAGGGGGTAAAATACCTTCCTACCCCCCATATTTTGCATTTTTCCGTTAAATAACGTGATAAATTCTTTGCTTTGCCAACTTTTTTATCTTTGCTGTCCTCTTCTTCTGTAATAACGTAAGGCGCACGGGCATATTGCATCGTCTTGATAAGTGATAAAATTAATATATTCTGACATGTTTCTTTCTTTTTGCATAAATAACATTAAAAATCATACTTCTTATAAATGATTAGGGGCGATTTTCATCTTTTTTTTTGTATTTTTGCTATTCAATATTGTAGAACGTCAATACAAAAGAAACGGAAAAGATATGGATGAGAATAATGTGCCTGACATGCGTCCGACATTCGAAGAAATTCGGAAAGTGGATGATAACGGGAAAGAATACTGGAGTTCACGCGAACTTTGTAATGCGATGGGCTATTCGGGATATTGGAAATTCCAGAATGTAATAGACAAAGCAATCAAAGTTGCCAGTGAAAAAGGTATGGATATAGATGACCATTTCAACCATGTGGTTGAAATGGTTAAGCTGGGTAGTGGATCGTTTCGCAAGGTCGAAGTTTTCCATCTATCACGTATGGCTTGTATGATCATTTCTGAGAATGCTGATTCAAGGAAGCTGTTAGTGAAGCAGGCAAGAGCCTATTTTTCTCAATCCGTATCTACAACAGAACTTATGCGGAACTCACTGGAATCCAATATCTTACTGTATAAAACTGCACAGGGTGAGACTCGCATTGAAGTGATTTTCAACAACGAAACTTTTTGGATGTCACAGAAAAAGATGGCTGCTTTGTTTGGTGTTGACGTAAGAACAATCAGCTATCATATTGGGCAGATTTACGAGACAGGAGAATTGGATAAAACGGCAACTATCCGAAAAATTGGGATAGTTCAAACCGAAGGAGAGCGTGATGTTGAGCGTGCTCCATTGTTCTACAATCTTGATGTTATCATCGCTGTTGGTTATCGAGTGAACAGCTATCAAGCAACCCAATTCCGTATATGGGCAACTTCTGTATTGAAGGAGTTCATCATTAAGGGTTATGTCTTGGATGATGAACGTTTGAAGCAAGGTAAGCACTTCGGCAAGGATTATTTTGACGATTTGCTGGAACGCATCCGTGAGATCCGCACTTCTGAACGCAGATACTACCAGAAGATAACTGATATTTATGCAGAGTGTAGTGCAGATTATGATGCAAAGGCTGAAAGTACCAAACTCTTCTATAAGATGGTGCAGAATATGATGCACCTGGCGGTTACCAATCATACGGCAGCCGAGATCGTCTATGAGCGAGCTGATGCGGAAATGCCTCACATGGGCTTGACTACATGGAAGAAAGCACCGGATGGAAGAGTTCAGAAATCTGATACGATAGTGGCAAAGAACTATCTTGTGCAAGACGACACATTGTTACTACGATGGAGGATTGGAAGAATCGCCTGAAGCTGTTGCTTGAAACTATGGACTATGATGCTAAGAGTAGTGCAGGTAAGGTTTCGCAAGAAGAAGCCAGAGAAAAGGCTTATTCTGAGTATGAGAAATATAAGGTTATTCAAGACCATTCCTATATCTCGGATTTCGACCGATTCAATAGTGGAAATGATGATGATACTCCATTGCTTTCATTTGACATTGATCCAAAAGAATAGGGGTTGAGTATGGCGCTTGAATTATGTCATAGTAGTACCAGAGAGAGTGAGTAGTGTTATTCTCCGTTCATCACCACTTCATGGCCTCCTGGGGAAGCAACGGAATGGCTCCGTAGCGTCCTAAAAGATAACCCTTGCGAACATCTTCACGAGGTTTGCCAAAATGGGCAACTTGTAGAAAAATTTGGATAGTTCAAACTGGAGAAAGTTATAGTGTTAAACATACCTCGTTGTTTAATAATTTCGATTTTAATATCGATATGGATTTTACTTCTTCTTCTCTTTGGGGCTGCATTTCCATAAGGCCATAGGGTGACTTGTTATTCGTTCAACGATTCACCTTTCATTAAATAGTAGAATATGTGTCAATTTTTAATCAAGTTCAATGTAAAATGGCTACGATTCAGACACTTATCAGTATTCTGGTGTGACATTTTTTCTTTTTATAAAAGAAAGTGCCGGAAAAAGTTGGTGATTTCGAAATATTTCATTATATTTGTAATTAAAAACTTTTAAGGAAGTAATTTAAAATTCAGAGAATATGGCAATCAAGGAAAAGAATGGAAATACGTTCCCTCATGAGCTATTCAAGGTTGGTGACTTGGTCACATTCCAATGGGATGATACGTTGAAGGATGGTATTGTCTTAGTTGTAGATGCTTATGGTACATTTGAGTCTCCCAATATTCCTTCTTATGATATTATGGTAGAGAATGAGAATATGTTGTATAAGCATGTAAAATGCGATTTGGTAAAATCGAAAATCTAAAGATAATGTGTCGATAAGTCGTGGAAATCTATTGAAAAGCGATAGATTTCCACGACTTATCGGTATGTATTGCAGGAATAGGTTATTAGTATGCAATATTTCTAAAGGCAAAAATAACCAATAAAAGATAAGTTTCGAATTAAGGTTCTACCACCCATCCAGTTTTATTATTTACAGGTCCATTAGCAGATTCGTTATCCACGTAATAGAGTTTGAAATCTTGACCTGTCTTCAAAGCTTTTCGTACAGAAGCCATGATCTGTTTTTTACTTACGCCTTTATAATCGCAATCTCTAACAGCACTTAGTACAGCACATTTTTGACCAAGGTAAATATCTGGTTCTTTGTAGTAATTCACTACCTGATCGTCTGTAAGTTCGTCCACGGACTTAACAGAACATTGTTTTAGATATTCTTGTATATTCATACTGATAAATTCTTTTTCTCAATTACACAATCCTCTGGTACATAAAGCTTCCATCGACATAAATAGGTGTCAGAATCGCCTGTGGAGGTTAGACGCTTGGTGTGCAAGGCACCTTTCGAGCGGCACATTTCTATGAATTGGTCGCTTATGTGATGATGCTCTTTGCTATGCTCCAGGATGAATCCTACCTTTTGATAGAGGAATGCTTTATTGTACAATGCCAGATACTTTTCGAGTTTTGGCTCATCAAGCAGTGATATTCCTTCCATGCAATGAAGCAATTCCTCAATGCCTCCAGCACGTTCTATACGGTCACAGCAGTCTATGACTGTTCGTTCCAAATCAGTTACATGTACATAAGGATTTCCCTTGGGAGTTGTAACGCCATTTTCCGCAGTTGGTTCAAAAGGGGCCGCGCAGTACTCATAGTCTATTCCTTCAAAAGCAAAATCTTTGAAACGGCTTTTGCTGCCAACATAGGCATTGTAGAAAGGTTGGTGGGCAACTCCATGTAATTCAAGAGCAGTGTGCCAACCAACATATGAAGATTCTGAAATCTTGGAACTCAACTCGAACTTGTCACACATGGGAGCATCTGTCGATGGATCAATAGTGACGTACATGTTTCGCCTAATGGGCTTCAGAACCTTCTGCGATTGCCATCGGGATATGGCCGTGGATGTTCCTGCATGAGATAATTTCATTTCACGCATCACATCTTCAAAGTTGAAGATCCTCATCTTGTATAAAGCCGTAAAAGTTGCCATTTTTGCATCGAAGTATTTATATATGAATAATTTTGTGCAAAAATAGCAACTTTTCTTCAGATATCCAAATGTTTAAGCAAGAAAAACGAATAATTATACTATTTTTAGAATAGACCAACGAATGTTGTCAACCTTGCTCCATTTGGTATAACTATTCTTGCATTTCAGCAAGGAAAAATAGATTCAACCAAAATCCTTGACTATATGTTAATAAACAAGTTTATTTCGGCATATATACATATATGGTTTTCTTAAACTTGTAAACTTCCTGGTTTGAGTGGTTGTAAGAGGGTAGAGGTTTACTATTTTGTTTCAGCCGATGAAGCCAGCCTGCAGTACTGCTTCACCAACCAGGAAAAATCCATGGTGATTACAACCATGAAGGTTTCAGACTCCTATTTCAATGTGAACTATTCATTGGTTTATTGATTGGGAAAAATAAGATTGCCACCATCAGAACTTCGTGCTCTGGTGGTGGTAGTTTTAGATGTCTGTGCGTGCTTGAAGGAGCATCCTGCTCTTTGTTGTGCTAAATAATAATAAAAATAACGTCTGATGGATATAAAAACAAGTTTTATTTCTTATATTTGCAATCAAATTACAAATATCGAGGTTAAAATGGTTTTAGAGATACGTTTAAGCAATATGTTCTCGTTTCGAGACGAGGTGACTTTGGACTTGCAGGCTGCCAAGATTCAGACAAAGAAGGCAAGAGAGCTTGAAGGTAATCTGTTTTCCGTGGATGGAGAACAGATGTTGAAGAGCGTTGCCTTATTTGGAGCCAACGCTTCGGGTAAAAGCAATGTGATTAAAGCCATCAGAGCTTGCGTGAACATGGTTCGTTCATCACATAATTATAATGTGGACACCAAGTTTGCCATCTCACCTTTCAAGTTCGAGGATTATGCCAACAAGCCAAGCTCTTTCTATATCCGTTTCCTGCTGAATGGAGTAGAGTATGAGTATTCCTTCTCCTTTATGCATGATGAAATCATCACCGAGACTTTGTACTATTATCCGAATGGTCGCAAGTCGCTGGTATTCAGCCGTGATGAAAGCAGAGGAACTGAGAAGAAAGACATCTATGAGTTTAAGCCTGTCATCAAGCGTCCTTTCGATGTAGCTGACAATACATCGAAGAAGACACTCTATATTTCTCGTGCCAGTCAGATGGACAGGGAAATAGCCCAAAAGGTTTTCCTGTTCTTCTGCAATGACATCGTGCTTGATTATCAGGTGGCTAACATTGATTCTCTGGATAATTTGTTCAAGGAACGAAAGGAGCAGATGTTGGAGGTGTTGAGAACGGCAGATAGCGACATCATTGACTTCAAGATTCAGAACAATGCCATCACGACGTTTCATCGTACCAACCCTTCCGTTGCGTTTGATTTCGATACGGAAGAGTCGGAGGGAACCAAGACTTTGTTCTGGATGATGGTGAGGATGATAGGTATTATCCATGAAGGAAAGATGCTCCTTGTCGATGAGATAGATAACAGTCTCCATACCCAGCTTGTGGAATTTGTGATAGGTATGTTCAATCATAGCGACCATGCTCAGCTCATCTACACCACTCATAACACCCATTTGCTGAACACCGATTTCCAGCGAAGGGATCAGGTGTATTTCGTGAACAAGCGAGAGGATGGAAGCAGTGATTTGTATTCTCTGTTTGATTTCAAGGATTTCCGGGACACGCTGGATATGGAGAAGGCTTATCTGCAGGGACGCTTTGATGCTATTCCTACCATATCTAATCTCACTATTTAGTTTATTCTGAAACATTTTACTTATCTTCGTATATAAATTATAAATATATGGCACAGATGATTCTTACTCCATTGGATGATGTGCTTGACAAGCACTTTGGAAAAGTTGGTACTCCGAAACGTGACGCATTTGAAAGAGACGTGGATGAAGCTTTACACGCTTACCGCTTGGAGCAAGCCGTTAAGAATACTCGTATAGAGCAGAACAAGCCTCTCGATTAGAAAAATGTTACTATTTATAAGATACGTTTAAAAGAAAGACTGCGATATAAAATAAATAAGATGAAAGAATTATTGGGTATTATATTATTGACATTATTGGTAGTGCTTGGTTCGTGCAACTCCAATACAAATGTGTCTCTTATGGAAACATCTCCGCAACTATTTGGTGTACGCCAAGTAAGCTCAGGTAATCCTGGCTATAGAAATAGAGAGTTGTTCATAAACGAATTGGAAAAAAAGTGTAAATATCCTATTGAGTTTCAAAAAAATAATTTGGAGGCATACGTTGCTATTGAGTACAAGACAGACCAACGAGGATATATTGTTAAAAAAAAAAGTGGTTGCTTGCGACAATAAAAAATTCAAAAAGATAACATTGGATATATTCGACGAAGTTAAAACTCTTAAAATAGCCACAACAGAGAAAATAGATACAATCTACTTCCAATACAAGATACAAGGTTCACCAACTTTAATCCATTCAAAAGTAGATGTCAAGATTATCGGCTATGGCAGCAATAATAAATCAATTTTAATGAAGTAACTCGATTTATCACAAATAATAATTATTAAAGAGTCATGAAAGTATATTAGTCTTTCGTGTCTCTTTAATATCTAAGTATTATAATTTTCCTATAATGCCAATTCTATTTTCTCTTTTTTTACTTTTTAGCTAAAAATCGCTCAAAAAACAACTTTTTTGAAACTTTTTTCTTGCTACGAAAAAAGACTTCACTCTCCCTTTCTACCTTTGCATCGTCAAAACAAGGAAGTATGGGTGAGCGGCTTAAACCAGCACACTGCAGACTATAGCAGAACCAGACGTAATTGTAAAGCACGAACCAGTCTATTGTAAATGCTGTGGTCGGTTCTTGATTGATATACCATGCCAGAAGATCCGTAAGACACAAATTGTTGATATCAAGGTGGTCGTAGAGACCTGCGATGAACAGTATTACGAGAAGGTCTGTGAATGCGGTTGTGTAAACAACGGCGAAGCTCCCAACTTCCGTATCAAGTATGGTGACAACCTCCGTGCACTGGTGACATACCTTAATGTAGTACAGTGTATTCCGTTCAAAAGAATTGCAAAACTTATATCCGACCTGTCCGGCCAGAATATAAGTGAAGGAACAGTGCAGAACATACTCAAAGAGAATAGCGGCAAGGCAGATGGTGCATACGAGGAAATACGCAAGAGGCTGGAAACAGCGTCTGTCGTAGGAGCCGAAGAAACGGGTGCTGCGGTAGGAAAGCATCTGCATTGGAACTGGATATTCCAGAACGACCTGCTTACATACGTGTTTCAGTCTGAATCGCGAGGTCAGAAGGCCATAGATTCCAAGTTTCCAAAGGGACTTCCCTATTCGACACTTGTGACTGACAGACATCAGAGCTACTTCAAGATGAATGTTAAGGACCATCAGGTCACTGCTATGAAGAACGGAAATTCGAAATTCAATGCAATTCTTGCTGTAGTACAACAGTAAGACGATTACTCATGCCCATAGGGGTGCTGAGTAGTTACCAAGATTAAAAAACCTGTTAATTATTCGTAAATTTACGAACAACTCTTTGTTATTACATTTATTGTTCGTAATTTTGCGAACACAATTAAATGATATAGTATGGATAATAAAAAGGTTTATACAGAAAAGCAAGAACGTATTGCGCGTTTTGCCAAGGCTTTGGGACATCCGGCAAGGATTGCTATTATGCAATTTTTGGCGAGACAGGAACAATGTTATTTCGGAGATATCAATGAAGAGCTACCGATAGCTAAAGCCACAGTTTCACAGCATCTTACGGAACTTAAGAATGCTGGACTTATACAGGGAACTATCGAAATGCCGAAGGTGAGGTATTGTATTAATCGCGACAATTGGATGTTGGCCAAGATGCTCTTCAATGAGTTCTTCGGGCAAGAAATGCAAAAATCAGATTGTGGCTGTAATGGATAAACATGCATTTGCTTTATAATTCAACAAATCATGTACGTGTTATTGTATCTTATGTGTTTGTAGTTTTACGAATAGCAAACAAGTTGAGAAATGAACAGAACACACAAGAACTTCTGAAAGCAAATTTCAACAGACAGAAATGTATTGAACGGTGGACAATCATCATCGTTGGCATATTGTTCATCATGATAGGATTATACAAGAGTTACATCATTTACTTTTAATAATAAAGAAAACAGAAATTATGGAAATTAAGGTTTTAGGCTCAGGGTGCAGCCGTTGCAAGAAGGCACTCGACGTTGTAAACAAGGTGGTAGGCGATAGTGGCATTGACGCTCAGGTGGAGTATGTCACCGATATTATGCGCGTGATGGAGTATAACGTCATGAGTACTCCTGCAGTGGTGGTTGACGGCGTAGTGAAAATCAAGGGCTGTGTGCCTACAGAGGCAGATGTTAGAAAAGTACTTGGCTTATGATACAGCAAATGGCCGACTGGCTGACTTACGATCAGCTGGGACTTGATGCAGCGTCGCATCTCGGCTCTGCACTCAACTTCTTCATCTACGACACGGTGAAGATAATACTGCTGCTCTTTGCCATCAGCTCGTTGATGGGCGTGGTGAACGCCTATTTTCCCATCGAACGGCTGCGCAATTATCTCATGACACATAAGCTTTATGGAATGCAGTATCTGCTGGCCTCTATCTTTGGGGCTATTACTCCTTTCTGCTCCTGTTCATCCATTCCGCTGTTCATAGGCTTTGTCAAAGGAGGCATACCGCTTGGTGTCACCTTCGCCTTTCTCATCACCTCACCGTTGGTCAACGAAGTTGCCGTAGCCATGTTTCTCGGCTCATTCGGTTTGAAGGTAACAGTCGTTTATGTAGTCAGCGGAATTCTGCTTGGCATGGTTGGCGGCATCCTGCTTGGACGGATGCGACTTGAACCGCTACTGAGCGATTGGGTGAAACAGATTCAGGCACAGTCTACGAAACAGATTGAGGTATGGGATTTGGAGCACGTGTCTTTCACCCGTCGTCTGCCTGTCATTCTCCGCGAAGCATGGAGCATCGTACGGAACGTTCTCATCTATGTCATCATCGGAATAGGTATCGGAGCCATGATGCACGGCTACGTACCTGAGGGATTCTTTGAGCACTATATGGCACGTGACAACTGGTTTGCCGTACCGCTTGCCGTTGTGTTTGCTGTGCCTATGTATGCCAATGCTGCAGGAATTGTTCCTATTATCGAGGTGTTTGTGGCGAAGGGCATACCACTTGGTACCGCCATTGCCTTTATGATGGCCATAGTGGGGTTATCACTGCCAGAAGCCACGCTGCTTAAGAAGGTTATGACATGGCGGCTCATAGGCATATTCTTCGGTACCATCACGCTATTCATTATCTTATTGGGTTATCTATTTAATTTCATCTTATGAAAATACTTGTTTTATGCACTGGCAATAGTTGCCGTAGCCAAATGGCACATGGCTTTCTTCAGTCGTTCGACCAAAACATAGAAGTGTTTTCGGCAGGAATACATCCTGCCGAAAAAGTACATCCCACAGCCATACGGGTAATGGCAGAAGTGGGAATAGACATATCTCATCATATCCCCAAGAGTGTCGATCATTACCTGAATGAAAGCTGGGACTATGTGATAACTGTTTGTGGAGGGGCAAATGAAAGCTGTCCGATGTTTACGGGTGAAGTAAGGAACAGGCTGCATATAGGATTTGACGACCCCTCGGAAACAACCGGAACGCCGGAGTTTATAAACAGTGAATTTCATCGGGTACGGGATGAAATAAAAGCCCGTTTCTATGACTTCTATCTAAAAGAATTAAGATCATAATTAAGCTAAATAGTTGTTGTAATGGAAAAGAAACAAGGAATTGGATTTTTTGAAAAATACCTGACTATCTGGGTTGCCTTGTGCATCATTATTGGAATTGCTGTGGGACAATGGCTTCCGGCAATTCCGCAAACATTAAGCAAATTTGAATATGCCAACGTGTCTATACCCGTGGCAATCCTGATTTGGTTAATGATTTATCCGATGATGCTAAAAGTGGATTTTCAAAGTGTTAAGAATGTCGGCAAGCGTCCGAAAGGAATAATAGTCACTTGCGTTACAAATTGGCTGATAAAGCCATTTACCATGTTCGGAATAGCTTATTTATTCTTCTATGTGGTTTTCAAAGCCTTTATACCTGCCGGGTTAGCCGAAGAATATTTAGCCGGGGCGGTATTATTGGGTGCTGCACCTTGTACAGCTATGGTGTTCGTGTGGAGTTACCTTACTAAAGGGGATGCCGCTTATACGCTGGTACAAGTAGCAGTGAACGATTTAATCATATTGGTAGCGTTTGCCCCTATCGTTGCTTTCCTGCTGGGAGTTGGTGGCGTATCTATCCCGTGGGACACTCTGTTGCTATCCGTGGGGCTGTTTGTTCTGATACCACTTGCTGCCGGGGTCATTACCCGAATAATAATTATCCGCCGCAAAGGTGTGGACTATTTCAATAACGTATTTATTAAGAAATTTGATAATTATACGGTAGGTGGACTGCTCTTAACGCTTATTATCCTGTTTTCATTTCAGGGAGAAACGATATTGAACAATCCCCTGCATATCTTATTGATTGCAGTTCCGCTTGTATTGCAAACGGTTCTGATATTCTTCGTTGCTTACGGGTGGGCAAAATGGTGGAAATTACCCCATGATGTTGCTGCACCTGCCGGAATGATTGGGGCAAGTAATTTCTTTGAATTGGCGGTTGCTGTGGCTATTTCTCTTTTTGGTTTACAATCCGGGGCAGCATTGGCTACGGTAGTGGGTGTGCTGGTTGAAGTTCCGGTAATGTTGATGTTAGTAAGGATTGCCAATAATACACGAAGCTGGTTTCCGGCTACAAAATAATAATAGGACAAAAGTCCTAATCTAACTTTATCGCAAAAAGGCTTGGTGCTGGAAATGTTTGTTTCTAACATTTCCGGCATTCTGCCTTTTACAAAAGTCAGAATAAAGATACATTTTTCGGCATTAAGACAACCGTAATAACATGAACAATGAAATTGATTATGAAGAATTTATAAAAAACATAGGCTGTACTTTCTATGAAAAAATAGATGTTGATAACAGGAATATTTCAATAGAGGTAGTTCTCGATGTCGTAGAGTTTCTGCAATGGTCATTCGAAGATATGAGAACTTATATTGTCAATCATCCTTTCAGGGGGCAGCGGATTTTGGGTATGAAGGTTTCAAGAAGGTCATTGAAACCTTTGAAAACCACAATGATACCATCATTAACTAAAGTTTCCCACCCCAAAATAATAGGGTAAAAATAACAATTTCTCGATAAAAAGTTGTATCTTTGGATAAATTAAAGAACAAAAAAAACAACGATTTAAAGAGTAACTGTTATGAATGCAAAATTAAGCAATTTTTCTAAGTTATCAAACAGTAACTACTCATGCCCATAGGGGTGATGAGTAGTTACTTCTTTCATTTTAAGCGTAAAAAATATAGTTGGATTCTCCCGGCAAGGAAACTCCAACTCTTTCGTATTATCTTTATTCTCTGTGGGGCACACTGCTACGATGCCCGATAGAAATAACTATGCGAATAATGATGTGGGAATCCTATACCGGCTATATCTGATGTACTTGATGTATGTACATAACTATTTCGCTCAAAGCGTCGATAGTTCTGAACGAATGATTGTGATGTTATGTGCATATTTAAATTCATTTCCGTATAGTATTTTTATTGTATTTTACTTCTTATTTATCTATTTTGGGTGCAAAGATACAAAAATAGTGCGAAATCTTTTTGTGTAGCAGTAAAAAATGGTATAAACATGCGGATTTAAACCAAAATGAGCTGTTCTTATAGTGATAATCGACTGATTTTCTCTTAATAATGCTTCGCCCCACACCATGAAGGATGCTACTGGAGTTCCACCTGATAGACTTTGCATTTATGTCAGCAGAGCATGACGTAAGTGCAAAGTCCCTCAGTCGGAAGGTGCCCACGAAACGACATCCGGTAGCTTACAAACTGAGTAGGTGGGACGCAAGCGATTCCCACTTAATCAGTTTGACACTACTGCATGTCCATTCGTCGAGAAGGGCACTGGCTCACAGCATCAACCTTCATTTTCCCTCCCTTCCACCTTATTATAATATACTGGTCTTCCTCTTTATAAGCATTCTGTCTTTCCTTATAAATCTTTCGGCTTTCCTTCTTTATAATCTTCGCCCACGCCATAGTCCAGTAAGCATGAACAGTTAGCCAGGGTGTTGTTCTTTCGCAGGCCGATTTTATCGACTTACGAAGGAACAACACGCTGGCTTTTAAAACTGTTGATACTTGCTTGGACTATTCCCACCCGGCTTTTCTATCCCTGCAGTCATTCCCTGTTATACTTTTTCTTCTTACTGAAACCAGAAGGTTTTGATTCCGTATCGTCTTTGGGATTTCGGGATTCTTTTTCTGCAAAGTTATCGCGTATCTGGCAAATAGCAAGTCGTGATTCGGTAACAATCTTCCTTTTCCATGAAACATGCAAAAGAGTATTCTTCCCATCAGACTTGCCTTATTGCCTTGTACGCACTTTGAAAAGCAGAAAAAGCTTCCCGATCCCAAGTCCGAAAGGACTTAACGAAAGGGAGAAAAAATTTAGAGACTATGGCAAAAGATTTCAACAACCGCCTGATTACTCCAGAATTGGAGAAGGCAATGCAGGACTATCCGCTCTATTCCCAGGATAGCAAGAAGAAGGATGCTGTTTGCATCGCAGTGTTTTTCATCGGCAACGCTCGCTGGTACATTCTTGAAGGACAGCGAGAGAATGATGATTTTGTGCTCTTTGGCATCGTTGTAGGTCTGGCTGAGACTGAGTACAGCTACATTTCTGCCAATGAAATGGCAAGTGTGGAGTTGGACGCAACCAAGTTCGGACTCGGCAAGGTCAGAGTGGAGCAGAGAAAGCCATTCCAACCATGTCAGCTTTCAGAAATCTTCGACAGAGAGTTGCAGTCTTTCCTCAGCAGACTTTACGATTGAAAACATTTTTCTCGGTGGGTAGTGGCTGATGGCAGCTACCTGCCAAGTAACAACACTTAAAGCAATGAACATGGTACAGGTTTACATCAAGGGACAGGAGGATAAGGAGTTGAGCAGCTTTTTGCGCTATTATCCAGTACGTATCAAGAACATCGGTATGGATGCTTTCTTCGACCGCCAGGTTGTCTATGATTTCAAGGATGGTCGAAACCATGCAGATGTGGCGAAGTGCGTGGCAAAGATGCTCGTCAAGAAGTTTGGTCGCAAGGTTCGCAGCGTTGTCTTCTCTTGCGTTCCTGCAAGCAGTCAGGAGCGTAACGAGGCACGCAACAAGAACTTCTCTGAACTTGTCTGCAAGTTTTCTGGAGCAATCAACGGCTTTTCCCATGTCAAGGTTGTTGGCGAACGTACCGCAGTTCATGGCACAAAGGTCAAGAAGGAAGAGCGAGAAAAGCGCTTGAAGGAAAAGAATAATATTGAGGTGGATGCTAACTTCTTCAAAAACAAGATAGTCTGCATTTGGGACGATGTGGTTACTACCGGCACTTCTTTCTGTGCCTACACCGCACAATTAGAACAAGTAGGGGCGCACGTAACAAACGGCATTTTCCTCGGAAAGACATCATATAAATATGTACAGCAATGAAAAGAAAGAATATGACAAAGTTTGACAAGGCTGTTTCGGCAGCCTTTACAGGTCATCGCTTTTACAACTTCTCTCAGCAGGAGGTCATAAGAGAGCGATTGACCAAAGCCATCCTCGAAGCTTACGAGCATGGCATCAGTAATTTTATTTCGGGATTCGCCATCGGTATTGACTTGATGGCAGCCCAGATAGTGCAGTCGCTGAAACCTTCCTGCCCGGGAATGACGCTTACCGCAGCCATTCCTTTCAGAGGTCAGGCAGATAGGTTCAAGCCCAGCGACAGGATGGTTTATGATGGATTGATGGCTTCAGCAGATGAGGTGATCATCCTTTCAGAATACTATTACACCCGATGTTTCCTTGACCGAGACGAGTTCATGGTTGAGAATGCATCCCTTCTCATTGCCTTCTATGATGGGAGAGAGAAGGGTGGAACCTACTACACTTTCAAGAAAGCCAACAGTTTGGGCGTTCCGGTTGTGAATATATATTGAATAACTCGCTAAATATCAAGGTTATGAATGAATTTGTTGACATCATCGTTATCTACATCGTTCTCCGTGCCATCCTCGCCTTCCTGGGCGCATGGTGGCATGGAGACGGACGCAACGATTTCAGACGAGACAGATAAAAGGATTGGTCTCAATAGTTTTGTGTACTATTTCTCAATGACCTATACGAGCATCATTGCTACAGAAAGTATAGTGACAAACTGGATGAATCTTCGGAAGGCTTTTTCTGGGAAGAGTTTTACCATACGGATTCCGAGCAAGGCTCCGATTCCTATTACCGGGAGCATCAGGAGGTTCAGCGAAAACGAGCCCCAGTTGATGTTGTCCCAGGCAAAGATTTGGAAAGGAACTTTCTGCAGATTGACAACAAGGAAGAACCAGGCGTTAATGCCGATGTATTCCATCTTCTCCTTGCGCATCGAGAGCAGATAAACAGACATTACTGGTCCGGCAGCATTGCCAATCATCGTGGTGAAACCGCCGAACAGACCGAAGAGGGCAGAATACCACCATTTATGCATCCATCTGTTTTCCTTTCCGAATATTTCGCTCCAAATCATCACCGCCATCGCCAGGGCGAGCGTCCAACCCATCAGTTGGCGGAATCCCTGTGCCGGGACGAACTTGTCAACAAAAAGTGCTACGAGAAATCCTAATAATGCTGTTGGCAAGAGCTTAGCTACTACCTTCCAGTCGGCTATGCGCTTGTAGTAAGCCACAGCCATGATGTCGGCCATGCAGAGCATTGGCAGGATAACGCCTGTTGATTCCTTGGCTCCGAAAGCCATTGCCATGTAGGGCACGATGAGGAGCATCATTCCCTGCACGCCGGTTTTCGACATTCCTATGCACAATGCTGCCAGTGCCAGGATTGACCATTGAAATACGGATAAAGTTTCTAACATTTTCTCTCTTCTTTATATTTGTTTCTATTCTATTTTTTTATTTGTGGGTGCAAAATTACGTCTAATCCCGCACAATATTATCCATTATATTTGCGTTATCATAGTGGATATTTGCGCATACGCAGATAAATGGAGATTATGCCTATATTAGAACGAAAGATTGCGCACAAAATGACAACTTTGTGCAGCCATATTACTTATCCGGAGTTCGTTCTGCCCCTGCATAAGCATGCGGAGTATGAACTGATGATTTTCACCCACGGCAGCGGAAAGCAGTTCGTGGGCGAGAGCATTGCGCCTTATGCTGAAGGCGATGTTGCGCTGATAGGAAGCTATGTTCCGCATCTTCATCTTTGTAAAAGCCGGATGAAGAGTGGGGAGAATGCTGGGAAAGAAGAACTTAAACCAGGGCTTGAAACAGAACTTGAAGATAGGCTCTATAGTAGTGGCGAAGCCATCCAGTTCAGTCCTCAATTGTTTCCTTCGTCTCTTTTGAATCTTCCCGATTACGCCCATATTTCAAAGCTTCTTTCAAAGAGCCAGTATGGAATACGATTCTATGATGAGGGATTGTATGATGAACTCTTAGAGATGATGAAGGCTTTCGATTCATCCACCCACACCTCACGGCTTATCATCCTGCTCCAGATTCTCGACCGCCTGCATCATTGCAAGAAAACGCAACTCCTGTCGCCTACGGCTTACAGCAATGCTAATCGTCAACCCGAGTTGGAGGAGCCTATCGGCAGAATCTACACCTATTTATATAATAACTTCCGTGAGAAGGTGGTGCTGAAGGATGTTGCCGATTTTGTAGGTCAGAATCCGACTTCGCTTTGCCGTTATTTCAAGAAATCCACCGATAAAAGCATCTTCCAGGTGCTGGCAGAAATCCGTATCGAGTACGCCTGTAGGCTGCTTGCCAATTCAGATTTGACTATCACAGAAGTGGCTTTCAGTTCCGGCTACAATACGCCGACTCTCTTCTTTGAGCAGTTTCAGAAGATCATCCATCTTACTCCTGCTGAATATCGCAGGGAAATTAACGGGACTGCTACGTGATGGCTAAAATTGCAAAGATACTCTATGATAATGCAAACATACAGAACTTGGTCAAGCGGAAAAGTCAGTAACTTTGCATCGTCAAAAGAATAGTTGAAATTTAAAAGATTAGTTTAATTATGGAAAAGGAAATA
>ERZ791891.510-NODE-510-length-18680-cov-164.837047_pt1 | contig 18680 bp, 16 predicted proteins | sample MGYA00510155_ERZ791891 | MGnify/ENA primary metagenome ERZ791891 (study PRJEB30046, sample SAMN00792061) | human gut metagenome | study: EMG produced TPA metagenomics assembly of the A metagenome-wide association study of gut microbiota in type 2... | reverse complement strand
TGGAAGCAGAATTCTCAAGGAAAATCTGCTTTGATGATAGATGGAGCACGCCGAATAGGTAAGAGCTATATTGTGGAGGAGTTTGCCCAAAAAGAATATAAATCATATATTCTGGTTGACTTCAACAATGCAGATAGTGATTTAATGGAAATTTTTGATAAGTATCTGAAAAACTTGGATTTGTTTTTCAGTTACTTGTCTTTGTATTTTAATGTAACGCTGTATCCTCGTAATACCGCCATTATATTTGATGAAGTACAGCTTTATCCAAAAGCACGTGCTGCTATCAAGTATCTGGTAAAAGATGGTCGGTACGATTATATTGAAACAGGCTCACTGGTTAGTATCAATAGGAATGTGAAAGATATAGTTATTCCATCGGAGGAATGTCGCATGAATATGTATCCTATGGATTTTGAGGAATTTCTATGGGCAATGGGAGATGAGCAAATGATGCCGTTCATCCGCAATTGCTATGAGAAAAAGCAAGCTTTGGGGCCATTGCATCGTAAGGTAATGGATTACTTCCGACATTATATGATAGTGGGAGGTATGCCTCAGGCAGTTGTTGAATATGTAGAAACCCATGATTTCATGAAAGTGGATATGGTTAAGCGAAATATCCTTTCCCTGTATAAGGCTGATATTGAGAAGTATGCTGTGGGCAACGAAATCAAGGTAAAAGCAATTTTCGAGGAGATTCCTTCGGCTCTCAGCAAACATGAGAAGAAGTTCCGGTTGACTGCCATTAGCGATAAGGCTCGTTATCGGGAGTATGAATCTTCATTTTTCTGGCTGGCTGAGTCAAGGGTGGTAAACATCTGCTATAACTCTACTGCCCCTGATATCGGACTGCGATTGAATGAGGAACGCACCACCTTGAAGTGCTATATGGCTGATACAGGTTTGCTGATAAGTCATGCTTTTAACCTGAAGACGATTATGGGAAATGAACTTTACCTGAAATTGGCTTTGGGAAAACTGGAGTTAAATGAAGGTATGTTGGTCGAAAATGTTGTTGCGCAGATGTTGAGAGCTTCTGGCTATGAATTGTTTTTCTTTTCGAAGAACTCTGCTACAAGTGCGGAAGATAGGATGGAGATAGATTTCCTGATTCCTAAGCCTGTCATCACGAATCGGCATAACATCTCTCCTATAGAAGTGAAATCAGGTAAAAGCTTTACCACGACCTCTCTTAATAAGCTAAGAGCCAAATTTGCTCCTATGCTTGCCGAAGCGTATGTGCTTCACCCAGGTGATGTAGAGGAGAAGGATGGAGTGATCTATCTGCCATTATATATGGCAGGACTGTTGTAGAATGAGATTTTTGATGATATTTATATAATAGTGCCAATTCATCCCAAAGGCACGAACATCATTAAATGACGAGAAAACAGACTTCAAGAAAGGAATATTACCTTTCCCTCAAACTCATGATTAGACTGCAACTTAAACAGAGAGAGCAAGCCATGCTGAGAATCATCACATGTTCTCCTGTTCTCCTGTTTTCGTGTTTTCAAACTCGAAAGAACATTGCAGATAGTCTGCAGATACATGTAGGATTCTATACATACCTTAATAATATATTTGAAAATGGTATGCTGGACACTACGCACCCAGCATCATACCATTTCCTATATGAACTCTTACTCTCCACTTTTAGCTTTGCCTTGTGGTTTCTGTCCAGCATGAGCCATGATAGCATTGTACTCTTCGTCAGACATTCGCCCTGTATCATGAAGGTTCTTCACGTATAGGTAAGTAATCTGGCTTAACACCATCTTCACACCATTATAGCTCATTTCGATGAAGTCACTATCGAACAGGTCAAGAGACGTTTCCTTGCCGTCCTTCTTCGCCTTCATGGTTACACTGAACTGTTTCTCTTCGTCACCTTCTGTGAAAGTAAGCGATAACTCAAACAGTTCTTTCCCCTTTATCTCATTTTCTTTCTGTTCCATATCTATTAATTTAAAACATTAAAACTTCAAAAACATATTAACAAGTAAGTTTCATCTATTCCTTTGCATCCGCAATATTGCTTTCGCAAACATCGATGATGTCCTGGAACTTCTGTTTATCCTAGGTCTGTGCAAGCTTCTCTTCTGCCATAGCCTTGATAGCCTCAAACTGCTCTAGAGAGAACTCATCGCAAGATACCATTCCCTTCTTGCGAGCTGTCATCATCACTTCGTAGTCACCCTCACAGGTCATACCGAAGAAGGCTACAGCATTAGTTTCCTTGCTCATTTGAATCAAACTTTTTACAGCACCTTCCTCATGCTTGGTAGGTGTGCATTCTATCTTGTTTTTATTCTGTTTCATTATATTTAAATTGTTACTACCCTACTTTGTTCAAGATGCCAAATTGGCATTTTGAACATAATCTATTATAATTATATTAGTGTTCTTTCATCCATTCATCCACGCTTTTATCTATGCGGAGATATGGAAGAAGTTTCTTTATCTCTTTCACGAATGCTTTGACAGAGCCTAAGGCATCATCACATTCACCTTCCAGGTAATTAAAATACTCATCGACATAATCACCTTCCAGAAAGCCTAGAAGACGACTGTCTTCATTATCTACCTCTCCAGCAATCTGAGGGTACACGTCACCCAGACAGCACCCTACTACGTCTGTATCTCCACTCTCATAGAGAACGTAGAAGATTACGTCTGGTATCTCGATACGCCCATCATCGTGAGCTTTAATGAATTTCTTGTTCGTCTCACAGTTGATGATTTCCTTTATAATATCCATATTCTTTGATTTTAATCATTAATATCTAACTACAGCCACTTTCAAGCCTCGCTTGGTAGCGGTATCTATCATGTTCTTTGTGCCCCGGCTCTTACCATCCCAGAAGGCGATGAGAGCATCGGCACCAGAGGCATGACCACTAATGATTACAACATCTTCCTTCTTTTCGTCTTGAAGGAAATAATCACACTTCTCTTTCAACAACTCATAGTTATCGAAATCTCTGCATCCTGCAATGATGACTCTGTATTTAGAGATTAAATTATGATTAATCTGTTAGCTGCATCTACTTCTTCTATACTCATTATATTGTTTGTTTATAAGTTATACTTCAAGTTAAAGACTCTCGTTTGTATCTAAGCCTTCCTTGCATAAACTATCCACCGAAAATCCAAGTTTGACACCTATTACATAATAAGGCATCATCTACAACTATTCATCTTTAAAGAAGAACAATATCCCTTTCATTCCAATATCAAAGTCCCTACAAAGGTATAAAAAACGAGAGTAACCGCCAAACTATTAGCTAATATTTTTGACTTTTTACACTTTCAAGATGATTAGGAGCTATCAAAAGCAAGAAACAACTAATAAAATACCAAAGGTATCTGTATAATTTTAATCCTTGTTGTAATGGACAATGGTCTAGTACCGAAGATCCGGCAGAATATGCCCGAGTTAAGCTGCTGCATTAATCCTTGTTGTAGTGGACGATGGTCTCGTACACCCCGAACCGAACTTTAATTAGCAAGATTTTCAAAAATCTTCGTGCTTACAGCGTATAGCTGCTTAGCACATTATTGAATTATTAACGAACTATTGTTCCATAATCTTCTCCTTTTAAACGTTTAAAACGTCTTTTTGAATATAAAAAGATACATTATTCCCCTCACACCACCAAACTTCTTGCATTATTTTAACGTAAACGATACGTAAACACTTAGAACTACAAGCTTGCTTGATTGTTATGCAGAGGACAATTTTATTCAAGAAGACCAGGAAGGCAATGAACTTGATTTCCTCCTTAATAGCATTCCATTCTCATATAGTAGATCATTTCAGATGGATGGTCTGTGTTTTCCCCGTAATGCCTGTTACCACGGCGATTCCATTGTCACGAATCTCCACCTTCTCATATTTGGCATCAACAATCACTTTTCCTTTCAATGTCATAACACCCCAATGTCTGGGTATCTGTTCAAAGGCGCAATAGGCACCGACAGGTAGCGCTATACGGTGGTAGAGGGGTGGCACGATAACTTTACCATCTACCTTTAAGCCCCATTTCTTTCCGGCCTGATACAATTCCACATGACCTGCCTCTGACTTCTCATGCAAAAGAAGCAACTCACTTGCTTCCATTTCCTTCTTCTGTAACATCGCCTCTTGATAGTATTTCTTGCCAATCCGAGGCATGACAAAATTCAAATCTTCATTTTCATTCTTTGGATTATTGCATCCTATATAAGTCTTCTTCAAATTTGAATCCACCAGGTAGTAGTCCTCTTTGCTGTCCATGACAACAATACGTTCACCATACAGAATGGCACATAACCAATACACATGCTCGTAATCATTACGCAGGAAACACACATTCCTGCTCTCTTCATGGCCCATGCGCATCTTCCCTTCACTACCCTCATAATAGTACCATACCTGACAACCGGTAGCAGAAAGTCTGGATCTGTATATCATATAATACCCATAATTCAGAAAATCATATTGTGAAGGACGATAGGGCAAAGAAAATTCTTCTTGGGTTCGAGACATGAAGATGTCGTTATATTCTATAAACTCCCATCCTTTGATGTTGACAACCTGAGGAGCCCCTGCTACGTTAGTGCCGTCGTCGATGACAGCTTTTGCCAACAGGTCATAATAGCATATCGCCTTTCTGCGAGGCCGGTAGAACAGGATGTTGCCATCCAGCAGTTTCATGTCATAGTAATCGCCTGGCTCCAGTACTTGTTCTCCTTGTCGGTTCACTACCGTCATCTTTCCATCAGGCAGCTTGATGATGGCAAACTCCCCTTTGCTATCTACAAACTCACGATACTATATCGTTTGGAGCAATTCTTCATGGCTCATCACCATCATCATTTCTGAGTCTGGATGAATCTGAATATCGTCTTGCTTTTCGTTCATCAGGAAAAACTCTCTATCCTTCGGAGTCTCCTTTCTCTTGCCAACTTTCAGCTTTCCCTCGAACATAGCATTCCAGTTCCATACTTGCGAAGGCAACCCGAACACCCGATATAGTCCCACATTATCTATAATTACGCAGTTATTCTTTCCCTTGGCTACTCGCAATCCACGTCCCACCATCTGCAGATACTTGGCAAGTGACAGCGTTGGTCGAGCCAACTGTACAAACTCCACATCCGGACAGTCAAATCCCTCCGAGAATATGTCCACATTCACCAGCACTTGTATAGGAGCAGCCCCATCAGCAGGTCGCAAGCATGTAGCACCAAGCCCATCAGCTGCCCCATCAGCTGCCCGCAAGCAAGTAGCACCCAGGCCATCTCCAGCCCGCAAGCAAGTAGCACCCAGCCTATCGCCAGCTCGCAAGCAAATATCAGTAAGGCGGTCCCATCCCGCACAATCTGGCGAGACCTTTGATGGTCCGCCATCCTTAGAGCGTAGCGGTTCCGAGCACCGAGTAGGGCGGTTTCCTCCCTCTCCCCTGAGGGTGAGAGGGTCGGGGTGAGAGGTGGAGCCCTCTTTAATGGTAAAGAGGGACGGGGTGATTTTAGAAAAATCATGATGAAGACCGGATGATTGTTTTTCCGAAAAAGAAGAAAAGGAAGAAGCCCTGAACCTTTCTATAAGTTCTTTACGTAAAGAACTTGGAGTCTTACTATAAATAGCAACAGCTGCTATGCCGTGTTCTCTGTAGAACTCGGCAATAGCATTAGCATGACTAATATTGATAGCATACACGATGCCCTTTCTGTCTTTACCAAATTCTTCCAAACTCTGATAGAGCCTTTCGATACTCGGTTTCTTATTCAGCAACATATCCATTTCCTTGTTCTGGTAGTCACCATCAGCCCCTCGTTTCTGCAAGGAGTCGATGAGCCGTTGCGTCACACCATCCGATTTGATGCTCACAAAATCGTATGTTGCCAATCTTCCCTTGCTGATAAACTCAGGAACACTCCACGACTGCACCAATACGTCAAACAGATCCGTGAATCCCTAACCATTCAATCGGCAAGGAGTAGCCGTCAGTCCCAGAAACTTAGCATTCGGGAATCTCTCCCACATCTCCTTATAGGTCTTGGCAAGGGCATGGTGCGCCTCGTCAATCACTATCATTCCCGGTTCTTCCTCTATCTCGTCATAATGTCTCATCAGCCACTGAATGGACATCGCCTTGACGGATGACAATAAGGAAGAGGTGTTTGATGCGAAATAAGAATGGAACTTTCTTACGGTTTCGTCTATCTGCGACACCAGCTCTCTTCTATGGGCTACAATCCATACTTTCTCCATTGGATTGTTGCTCACAAAAGAGTCTATGACTGCTGTTAACAGGTATGTCTTACCTGTTCCCGTTGGCATTTGTGCCATCACGGACCGATGAAGGCGCAACTCACCTTCAATGCGCCCCTTCATGTCCTCCTGATAATCATAAAGTTTGATTTTCATCACCCAATAGAATTATTTAAGCGTTTCATTCATTTTGCTCCAGTCTCTGTTCATCAGTTCCTCTATCATGCTATAAATCTTTTTAGCATATCTCGTCCTAGCATGATTCTCATAGAGCGTTCCACTCAGGATACTTTCATAAAATAGGATGACTAGGCTTTCAGCCTGACACCTGAATCTCCTATATTGCCTTTCATCATACTCCTTGTTGTGCCAGTAGTAGGCACCCGCCCAATTACGCTGATGATCATTCAGAATCTCTGAAGTAAGAAAAACATACTTTATCAAAGTAGCCTTCCTACCCTTCATCAATTCGTTTATCTTGCTGTGGAATACCAAAAAGGCATTGAATGACATGCCCTCCATGACGGCTTTCAATTCAGCACTCTTTTTCTTGACAAGAACCTGATCTGCCTCCACCTTCGCAGCAATCTCATTCTCCTGCTTGATCTGTTCTTCCAGATAGGTAGTGTCCCATTTCCTCCAGATGAGCTTCCTGATATAGACATCCAGTTCCAAGGCCAACTTACCTTCCAAAGTCTCCTTTACATGAAATTTCTCATCCAATAATAAGTCGCGCATCTTCGATAACAACTGATAAACAGTTGAAGAAATCAACTCCCGCTCAGCAGCAGCATCTTCTCCAGCAATTACCTTGTCACCCAAGCAAGCAATATTCTTCTCCAATTCCCCCAACTCATCGGAAGAAAAGAACCCAAATTGCTCCAACTTGCTCATCATGCCATGAATTTCAAAATACAAGGCATTGCAAAATGTGACAAAATCTATGTCTTTCAGCGACTTCATAAAGATAGGAAGATAGCAGATGACAGGATAAACCTCCATACTCTGAGGCATCTCCATTTCCTTCGGCAACTCCACCCCCGAAGCCTTGCCATCCTCTCTTGCTGTCGATATGATCTCGCCCGTCTCAGGATTTCGGGCATCGAGATAATTGCCAAAGTCAAACCCCTTGTCAATTGAGTCCATACCCGTCAACTCCTTCAACAACACCTTCGGCTGCTTGGCATCACTCTTCATAATCTCCCGGAACACATCCACGCTTGCCATACAGAGATTACCTACGGCAGAGGCAAACGCCACGTTCATCAGGAAATTACCATGCAGCAAATCTTCGAACTTCTCCCCATAGATGCGCATGGAGATGTACCATTCCTTGGGATTCCCCTCAAAGCCGATAGCAGATATGTGAATGTCCTCAGCCGTATCAGTATGCTGTCCATACAAACTGCCGATAACAGGATATTTCTTCCGGAAATGTTTCTTGATGATGCGCTCAAAACGGTCATAACCATTCTCCGCAAAATCAAGAACATGCGCCCATCGGCAACAAGCCATGATGTAACCGTCATGGTTCAGAAAGTTCATATTGAAGTACTGGTGCTCGTTAATCCTCACCGTCACCTCCAACTGCTTGTTGTTTTTTTTATTGAACGCAAACGTGCCTTCAGACGGAAAATCCAAAGGCACACTCGTTGTAAACACAGGTAAAATTACAGGTGCATTTCTCATCATGTCCTATATAAATGTCAGTATGTAAAGTCAAAAATAATCAGAAAAAAAATATCTACATCAGAGAGCTCTCCAATTCATTCGGCTCACGAACCACAGCCGAAGGCTCCCCATGAAAAGGCTCCATCGGCATCAAATCCATCAGTTTCTTCTTCATGCCCCGATGATTTGGGTATTGAACAGCCGTCTCTGCAATGAAACGACATACCTCCTGCCTCTTCTCCTCATGGTTCCAAGCCTTGACAGCAACCACCAAAGCCTGATAACTGTCAAATAACAGCTTACCAATACGCCTTTTGTACTCACCAACCAAATCCTGTATGTCGTCTCGGTTGATAAGCAATGGTATATGCTTGCACAGCGCCATGGCAATGCCATAAGCAGCATCAGGCCTGTTCTTGGCCAGTATCTGTGGAATGGACTTCTTGTGCCAACGCTCCAGAAGCCGTAGCAAAGCCATGAAGTCATCATTGTCCCTCGGCTCAAAGCTCACTTCCTGCATCAGATATTTGGAGTATTCCTCCTCGTAATCCACACTCAGCCCTTTCGGAATATAGTTGATTCTCGGTCGCTCCATCTTGGCGCGATACCGTTGCTTCACCATAGACCGTTTTCGCCGCTCTTCCCATTTAATGCGCAACAGCTTTTCTTCCCTTATATGGATTTCAATATTCCTGAACTCAGGTGTATTCATCACCTCTGCCTTCAGATGCTTCTTGATGAGTTTCACCAAGTAACGCCGCCATACCTCTTTGTTCTCTTCGGTAACGAATTGCGGACATTGCTCTCCATAGAAGGTGTGCCAGGTGAATGGCTCGAAGTCGAGGTGCCAGAGGAAGGATTTGTGTTGTGGGTTGTTGAGTTCCATATGATTCTTTTTTGGATCTTTATTGTTAATTATTCACTTAAAGTGAACATGTTAGCTATAAAAGTTTTTTGCTCCAACATTAAATATTATACAAAGACAACATTCCACAAATTACGAATTTCTTCACAATCGACAAAATGATCCTTGCTTATTGCAACACACAATAAATATCGAGGGCGACTCATTGCTACATAAGCAATTTTCAAGGATTCTCTCTTTATTGAATCTCCATTGGAAGGATTGTAAACATTACCTTTAAATTGTTCCCATAAATTTTCGCTCTCACATCCTGTATGATAGAATGTTTCCATATACAAAGTCGCCAAGTGGGTTTCTCCTTTTACAGAATGTACTGTATCTATTTTTATTTCTATATTATTAGCCTTAAAAACATTTATAGTATCATTACTAAAAGTTTCATTTATTTGCAATGAGGGAACATCAACTTTACAAAAACTCGATATAATATTGACTTCATATCCAAAAATATCATGAAAATCACTATGAAAGAAATCTGAAATCTTTCTGACTGGTGTTATTGTGTCACCATTTAAGATTTGAGCCGCACTTTGAGCTATTAATTCTTTGAATCTTACTAACGTTGAAGAACTGTGATTTTCCAAAAAATCAAACAAAGATTGTTTTGTGAAATATCTTTGTCCATTATGTATATCTGCTATTCTCAGAAATTCTAGTACTCCACTAATTAAGTTCGAAACAATGCTTTGATATGTAGTATTATCTTTATTATGAATATATTTTTGCAAATTACAAGTTTCTCTCTTGACAGCAGCTTTTGACTTAGTAAATTCTTCATAATAAGATTGAATACTCAACTTCGCAGAATCTTTATTGCATCCTGTCCATCCGACTGCTTTAATATTGTATCTATGAAGCGAATCTTTTGCTCGTTGTTCATTTGCAAATTCCAACAATTTTCTAGAGTGACCACCAACAACAATATTTGTAGTTTGAAGAATTTCTGCAAATTTGTGCAAAACCATTTTAGGATTGTCATACACTATTAATATTGGCTTTAACGATTGAATTTCAGGATTTCCACTCAATGGAGAGGATGCTTTAACTCTAAATGGACTTATTACTGTAGCTATTTCCTGACCAAATCTTTTACTCATATTAATCTCCAACGGATTATGTGCTTTCCAAACCTGATCTGCTACAACCTTATTCTGATAAATTGCTTGATCTTCATCTCCAAAATATTGAACTTTTATTTTATTTTTGTCAAATGCTGTGTTCAGAAATTCAAATTCTTCAGCCTTGGTATCTTGCATTTCATCAACAAAAAGATATTCAAAACGCTTAGCCAGTTCTTCCTTCAGACATGGGAAATCATTCATCAAACGAAGAGACAAGTTATAGGAATCATAGAATTTTAAAATGCCTTTTTTTAGCAAATTCTCCTTAATAGATATAAATTCTTCTGCCGTCTCATTCTGTAAATTTACAAATTTACCACCTAGATACAAAATTTTACCATTAAAGAAATCAGCTTTTGAAGACTGTATAAAAGATATCAACGCTTCATCTTCTGCTGATGGCAACATTGCATTTCTTTCTTTCCTAATTTTATAAAGATTTTGTATTTGAGTATTTGTAAATTCATTTCGAGGAAGTTTAATAAAATCGGCAAATTTCCCAATCAGTATGAAGCCTTTGCTTTTTTTTATGATTCTATTTTTTTGCAGCAATTCTTTACCGCCACATAAATCAATATCTTCAGAAGAAATACGAAATAAGGAATCGTAAACAGAATGATATAGTTTATTTGCCAATTTGGACCTACCTAATTGTTTGTATAAATGATACATTTCTTCATTTGACCTATCATTATCTACTAAAGAAATCCGTGAACCATAATAATATTGCAAAGCTGCGCTTGCAAAGAAATCATCTACGAAAGTTTGCATCGTACCAAAATAATTTGGATAGGAAAATAGCACATCTGCCTTATGACCTAGTTTTGACTTGATTTCATCTATTGCAACATTGGTGTAAGTAAGAACACAAATGCCCTTTCCGTATAGCAAAGGCATTTTGTTTGCAAGCAAAACTAATTTCGCCAACAAAGTTGTCGTTTTACCACTTCCTGGACAGGCTTTTATATCTACGGATTTCTCACAATTAATAATATCTACTTTATCTTTGTCGAAAAAACCATTTTTTCCTGTCAAAAGTCGATAAACACGTGATAATTCTTCATTATTAGCAAACATATGCATAGTATTTTATGGTTCTGTAACATGCTTGATAGCATCAACGATGTATTTCAAGTAAGGATCATTTTCTAAAATATATTTGACAGTATTATTTGAGTCGTCATTATTCTCTCTTTCCTTTTCATGTTGCCTTAAAAGAATGTCTGCAAGATATTGAGCCGTTATAGCTTTAGAAACTTTTTTATCATTCAGACTTGAGAAAATTTCATACGACAGCTGTTTGTCATGAGTTACACTTCCATAAGTACAACAAGATTTACCATGACAACGCAATAATTTTTGCTCAACATCTTTATCAGTTTCTTTCAAAAGACTTTCATAATCAAAACTCTTGTTTTCTTCTTTCTTCCCAATAAGTATTGCTTGCCATAAATACTTATACAATCTACTGCATGCCAATTCATATTCTAATGTCCATTGTGGAGATAAGAATAATCTTATATTTCCTTCTTCTGTTTCATGTTTTAGCTTTTGCTTCTTCTCTGTTCTTTCCTTTTCCAAAAGTTCAGGATTATAATTATCAACAGGATATTTTTTCCCCTTATCTTGATAATACTCCAAGGCACGTATATCTAAGTCTGAGACTATCGAAACTGGTACTCCGAAGTCAGCATTATCCTTTCTTTTGAAAATGTCAGCATATCGTTTATAAGCAGTACTTCCCACATTAACTATAGAAACACCATATCTATGAAGAGGTCGTCCAATAATATATGCAATAGTTGGTATTAAAAGATTCTCAGCATCTCCCTCTACAAGAATAACTCCTTTTGCAAAAAAAAGATTAGCTCTTGTCGCCTCCAAAAACCGTTCTAAAAATCTATATGAAGATTTGGATAGTTTGGTGTATTCACTCCCCATTGGAAACACATTATGCTCTTTTACAATAATAAGGTTTTCTAAAGGAATCGTAGAGCCTAATACAGTACTATGTGTTGTCAGTATAAACTGTCCAATACCTTTCTGTTCTTTTATGTAATTAATAAGGCTTAATTGGTATTGTGGGTGCAAATGGGCTTCAAGTTCTTCTATCAATGTAAGCTTCAAACCAGAGTTCGGCTGTTCTTTGTAAAGTAACAATTCAGCAGCAATACACAATAAGTTTAAAGAACCTAATCCAGATTTGTTTGTTTCCAAGACCAAATCTAATTGCCGTAAAATTTCTGGTAGTTCACTTCCTGTTAGTTGAATGTTTGCTTTTCTATTCTCATTCTTTCGCAAGAAATGCCCTGTCAGAATACCATTCAAATCTGCAAGAATACTTGTTCCTTCTTCACCTTTCTTTGAGAAATATCCATCTACTTCCTTTTTCAAGTTCTCGTAATCTTGTTCCAATTTATGCTTCTCACCTTCTTTGCTATTTGTTTTGAAAGTAGGTAATGCTGATAATATTTGAGCCAAGCGAGACTTATATCCATGTGTCATATCTGTTAATGCATCTCGCAAAGGTTTCAAATAAACTACTCTTAATTTCTCTCGTGCCTCCCAATCCATTTGGAATGAAGCATTTTCCCCAACCCCGAACCGCTGAATAATGCGTCCGTCAACTCTTTTTGCATACAGGCGTATTTGCAAGTATTGCTTATGGGTATTCTTACGATAATCACACCATTCCAAGAAAGCACCAGCTTCTGCTACTGAAAGACCGTCAAACTCGCATTCAATTTTTAACTCAGTTGCCCTATTTGCATTAGCCGTATTTGATTTGAAAAAATCCTTTTCATCAAAAGAAAAATACTCACCGCTTTGTGTACGCAAGACATAACGAATAGCATCTATTATTGCAGTTTTTCCTGTATCGTTTTCTCCTATCAACACATTTAGCCCATCATTAAATTCAACCTCAATCCCAGGTTTTGCTGTATCGAACGTGTCTCCAATCATTGAATAACGTCTGAAATTCCATATTCGTAGTTTTGATAAATACATATCTGCTCTGTTTATTCAATTACATAATCATTTCTATTTCATCAATTGCTTCATAATATCCTGTTTCATCATCGTCAAAGGACGCTTGAACACATCCTCTGTATCAGCATAAGTTCCCAAGATAAACCTATTTATGTCGAAACCATCTAGGAACAAGTCCTTGAATCCATCTTTCAAGGCAGCAATCCCAGATGAAGAATAAATATTGTGCCTCCAAAGCAACTCTCTTATTTCTTCAGAATGCTCCTTATAGATGGCATCTATGGCAAACCTTTTGTTAAACTCTTCTGCAAGAGTTCCGCCAACCCTATCTTTCAGCTCAACATGTAAACCACCACAAACATGACGAAGTTGAAATTTTAGCAAGTCATCCGTAGGAAGTTCAAAATAAAGCGGTTCCAAATCATCACCATTCTTAGCATAAAGAGTAAAATCTAGCGGATATTTACTTTTGTGCTTATTACAAGAAGAGCAACAAGGAATTAAGTTGTAGAAATTCGTACAAAGATATGGATAGGAACTTTTTGGCAAATTATGATCCAACTCATAATTCGCCCTCAATATTGCAGGACGAGGCTGTGGCTTTCTTCCTCTTCTTTTACCACGTTTTTTTATCATGGCAGGAGTCAATGCCGGTTCAGTTTCTGCTGTTATAGCAAATTGGGCATTACAATATACACAAGTCTTAATACCAAGAGTATCATTGCGCATATCGGGAACACAGATACCGATAGAATCCTGAGCACCCGAGATGATACCATCGTGACGCTCCGGATTGTTCTCAAAGCAGAATACCAGTCGGGCAAGCATCTCCGGATCCATCTTCGGCAACTTCACCGGCCATATCTTCTGAATCATCTTACGGGTAGAGGTAGACAGACCGCAGCGGTCGCGCACCTCAAAGGTCGGTTCCAGCGAGATGGTAATCGCCCATCCCGGATGATACATGCTTACATAAGGTCACCATACTGTGATGCCTGCTGGAAAAACTCCACATGACCGGAATGTAAAAGGTCGTAACACCCGCTTACAAATACTTTTTTCTTCATTATGATTATCATTGATAATCGAAGTGCAGACAGGCATCCTCATCTAGCTGATTACCTATCTGCATCTCGATAAACATAAACAGAGTTATTTCAATTAATTATTTGATTAATTTATTTTTTATATTTTAGTCTCCAGAAGAAGTGCCAAGTACGGAACAATGGCTCACAAAGCGCCTCTGCAGGATAATATCGAACGAAGTGCATATTTCTCCATATCTTCAGGAAATACTTCTTCCCCATACTCTGATGCGTAAACCCACCATACTTAGAGAAGTGCCTACCGAAGTTACCACCATCCAGAATCTCTGCCAACAGCAACCTCCCACGCTTCTCATCCACTGGCACTATCATCTTATCCTCAGACAATCCAAGCACCTCCTTCAGAACATACATCACCGCCCCTGCAAACTTCCACAATCCCAAATACTTCAGTTCTCTCTGCGCCACATCTAAAGCTGTAGAGGCATAAGAAGTAACAACAGTAGTAGAACCAGCAGAATTATCCCCCTCTATAGAAAGGCGGTCCCATCCCGCACAATCTGGCGAGACCTTTGATGGTCCGCCATCCTTAGAGCGTAGCGGTTCCGAGCACCGAGTAGGGCGGTTTCCTCCCTCTCCCCTAAGGTTGAGAGGGTCGGGGTGAGAGGTGGAGCCCTCTTTAATGGGAAAAAGCGATGCCAATGAGTGCAATGAAAGCTCGCTTTCAAATTGCCGAGTGCAGCTCGCTTTATCAAAAAAGAGGGACGGGGTGATTTTAGAAGAATTTTGATAGACTTTATAAAAGTCGCAAACAACGTAGTAGTAGTCAATGATTTGCCTCATTCCAATTCCTTCATCAAAGAAATGGTGATACAGATGCGTCAGCTGATAAACAACATTAAATGCCGTCGTTGGTATAGCAATATCCCCTGCCCCATCGGGCAGCCCCACAATATGCGAACATTGCAGATCCGCATTCCTTCGAAACCATTTCTGCAACCTGGCATGATAGATAGGATTATTCATGGAGCAAGGAAAGAAATGCAGCTCCACCGGAACTCCATCAAGAGAAGTCTCTAGATGCTGCAGTCTGATATCATCCCCCAGTTCAAACTTCTTTTGAGTATACTCCATAATCCTCTCCCTACTAGCATCAATCCAAACATCAATATCTCCAGGAGTACGTGAATAAGGATTCGGATACATCAAGGCATTCCCCTGCCCTTTCAGAATGCAGCACCTAAGTCCATCCTCTCTGAGCATAGAATAGAGTTTGCTTGCAACAGCATTCACCTTCATGTTCTGTCTGCGAATCTGTTGCGCTTTACCCATCCAAGTCATCAGCAGTTCCCTCCCTATCGGGTTCAGCCTCAGCTCCTCAGAATACTCCTTCCCCAATCGCTCTATACCCTCAAAAGAAAGCCCGAGAAGTGCCTGCTTAGAAGCAAAGGAATACAGCTCCTGCCAATCCATACCAGCAATCATCCTGCTCATATTCCTCTTATATCCAAGGCAATACTTCAGGAAAGCGAAAATAGCAGTTATATCATTCATTCAACTATTTATATCTATATTAAATTATTAATGCTGTCGCACCATTTTACGTCATAATGATGTATATTTGCAGTCAGAATGATTATTAATTAAACATTTTAGGCTTATGGCACAGACAGCAATGACAGTCCGTATGGACAACCAGCAGAAAGAGGTGAAACCTCAGAACTCCCCCTCGATGAGATCAATGAAGAAATCAGAGAAGTCAGACGATTAAGAAAAGAACGCAAAGGTATATAAAAAAGTGGTTGAAAGAAGTAAACTTCCACATTTAAACGTTTATCTTCGTTCCCAATCCGTAAGCCAATCAACTTACAGATTGGGAATTATTGCTTATAAGTTTTTTATCAAGAATTTTATAAATTCATCCTTGACATTAGAGATTTCTCCCTTGTCATAGATTGTAAGAAGAGTTACATTCATACCATCCTCACTAACTTTTACATTAAGAGTTAGGATTCTTGCACCACCACTTTTGCCTTTACCCTTGTCAGCAATGGTCATTCTTATCTTACGAACGCCACCACCAAGGTCATCTCCAACAAGAGGATTCTTGTAAATTTCATCTAACCAAGCATCATAGTCAGATTTCAATGAATGATATTTTTTAGCCAAACGTTTAAACTGTCTTTTAAACTCAGAGCCATATTCAACATGTATTTTCACGTCAATCTTCCATTTCTAAATCTTTTAATAAATCCCTTGCATCTGGTAGCTTTCTTCCTTCCAACTTAGCAAGTTTCACTTCCTGCAATGCTCTTGTCAAACTTTCCTTCACAAAAGCTTGCTGCTTCTGTGTCTTTGTCAAGACAGGCTCTTTTACAACTGTAGTTGACACAACACCACGAAGCATATTAATAGCCTTACGAATGTTTTGCAGAGGCTGGTTAGTATCTACCGTAACTAATATCTGTTTCATAATCTTCTCCTTTTAAACGTTTTACTGAATTAGGTTGCAAAAATACTTTTTTCCCCTCACACCGCCAAACTTCTTGCATTATTTTAACGTTAAAGGTCTATATTCCAGTCCATTCTTGTCATTATCATCAAACCATTTCTGAAAATCACATTATTATTTAGTTTATATAACTTGCCGCCAAGATTACGCTTTTTTCCCGAAGCCACCAAGAAAATCACAAGAAATCTGCAAGTTATCAGCAAATAACCACGAAATCAATCGTAAACTATTAACTATTAACTGTAAACTATAAACTGCAATCCCCATGCGGTCCCATCCCGCATAATATGGCGAGGGCTTTGATGCCCCGCCAACCTTAGAGCGTAGCGGTTCTGAGCACCGGAGGGCGGTTACATCCCTTATTCCACCGTCACACTCTTCGCCAGATTTCTCGGCATATCCACATCCAGTCCCTTATCCACAGCCACATAATATGCAAGCAGCTGCAGCGGAACTACGCTCAGAAGCGGAACCAGCGCATTCAGGGTTCTTGGAACCTCCAATACATTATCCGCTATCTTCTTCACCTGTTGGTCATCCTCAGTCACCACGGCAAGGATGCGGCCGTTTCTCGACTTCACCTCCTGCATGTTTGAGATAATCTTCTCATACAACTGATGATGCGTAGCAAGGAAAACGATTGGCATATCCTGATCTACCAGAGCGATAGGACCATGCTTCATTTCGGCAGCAGGATAGCCCTCGGCATGGATATAACTGATTTCCTTCAGCTTCAAGGCACCTTCCATCGCCACAGGATAGTTCACACCACGACCCAGATACAGGAAGTTGTGCGCATAGGTAAACATTCGGGAGATATCCTTGATCATCGGAGCCTGCTCCAATACCTTCTCCATTTTCTGCGGAATCTCAGAAAGTTCCTCTATCATCTGATAGTAGTCAGCATTGTTTAGGGTTCCCAACTCATGCCCCAAAGCCAAAGCAAGAAGCGTAAGAACCGTCACCTGCCCGGTGAAAGCCTTCGTACTTGCCACACCAATCTCCGGACCCACATGGATATAGATACCCGTATCCGTTTCACGGGCGATGGAAGACCCCACACCGTTCACGATACCGAAAATCAGCGCACCCTTCTCCTTCGCCAGCTTAATCGCAGCCAAGGTATCCGCCGTCTCACCACTCTGGCTGATTGCAATCACCACATCCTCAGGCTCAATCACCGGGTCGCCATAGCGGAACTCACTGGCATACGCTACCTCCACTCTCTTGCGGCACATCTTCTCAATCAGTTGCTTACCGATCAGTCCGGCATGCCAACTGGTACCACACGCCACGATGATGATATGCTTCGCCTGAACCAGTCGGTCACGATAATCACGAAGCGCAGAAAGAACGATGCGGTTGTTCTCAGGATGTTCCTTATCAGCAAAGAGGCGACCACTCATACAATCTTTCAGACAGTTTGGCTGGTCATAAATCTCCTTCAGCATAAAGTGATCAAAACCACCCTTGCTCAGTTTGCTGATGTCCAGATCCACGGTCTTGATATCGTAATGACATGCAGAATGCTCCAGGTTGATGATATTCAACTCTTCACCTACCCTGATGTCGGCAATCTGACCATCCTCCAGATACACCACCTTATCCGTATGCTCCACGATAGGAGTCGCATCACTGGCGATATAGAAGTCCAGATTATCCATACCCACACCAACGACCAGCGGACTAGACTGGCGTGCTGCTACCAGATGGCTAGGGTTATTCTTCTCGACAACAGCAATGGCATACGCACCGATAGCATCGTTCAAAGCCTGGCAAACGGCAGAAACCAAGTCCTTGCCATTCTGCTGATAGTAGAAATCAATCAACTGCACCAGCACCTCGGTATCGGTAGTACTTTTAAACTCATAGCCCTTCTCAATAAGCTGTTCCTTCAAGACCTGATAGTTCTCGATGATGCCATTATGCACCAAAGCCAAGTCACCACTCATGCTCACATGAGGATGCGCATTGGTAGCAGAAGGCTCACCATGGGTAGCCCAACGGGTATGAGCGATACCGATACAGCCGCTACAATCCTTCTCGGCAGCCATCGCCTCCAAGTTGCTCACCTTACCCTTTGTCTTGTAAATATTCAGTGACGATAGCGCTGTATCGGTACCAAGCGTAGCGGTGTAATCGGTACCATGCT
>ERZ791891.470-NODE-470-length-19630-cov-108.657318_pt1 | contig 19630 bp, 18 predicted proteins | sample MGYA00510155_ERZ791891 | MGnify/ENA primary metagenome ERZ791891 (study PRJEB30046, sample SAMN00792061) | human gut metagenome | study: EMG produced TPA metagenomics assembly of the A metagenome-wide association study of gut microbiota in type 2... | reverse complement strand
GATAAGCAGAGGAAACTGGAATCTCTTCATTCAACGGTATCAAAGATTATAGAATATAAAGAGAAGGGAAGTGGGGTGTTGGCAAGCTACTTACTTTCAAATTTGGTATATTATTAAAAAGAAAAGTATGGCATTAAATGTAAATTCTGCATTCAATAAATTTTGTGATAGCTCTGTCAATTTACAAAAAAGTCAAGTTTCGCAAGCTCGAAGAAGCAGGGAATGGCTTATAGGCAACATAAAATTATTGGCTGATAGAAAACTTATTCCTCCTGTATTTGGTGATATGACTATTAAATTTGGTTCATTTGCTCGTAGTACTAAAATTAGACCGCTTGATGATATTGATTTAATGTTATGTTATCGAGGGTGCGGAGGTGTATACAATATAGTTGAAGTTAATAAAACATATACGATTACTTTTAATTCTCCAGTTGAATCTTTTAAGGGTTTATGCGAAGATAATGTGCTAAATTCTAGAAAAATTGTGGAGAATCTAAAGATGCAACTAGCCAATTTGTCTGGGTATTCTCAAGCAGAAATCCACAGAAACCAAGAAGCTGTAACGTTGAAGCTGTCTTCTTATCCATGGAATTTCGATATTGTGCCTTGTTTTGTAACAACATCAGACTTTTATCTTATTCCAGATGGTAATGGAAATTGGAAAAATACAGATCCTCGTATTGACAACAGACGTACCACAGAAGCAAATCAACGGCATCAAGGTAAAGTGTTGCAATGGATTCGTATTATGAAGTATTGGAGAGCTTTGGATGGTAATCCTTGGAAAGCATTCCCTTCTTATGTGTTTGAGCAGATGCTTTTAGATATAACGGAACAACTTGATTTTAACCAGTCAATGTCAAAACTAGTGGAATCAACCTTGTCAAAATTGCCAGGTGCTGCAGCTAAGCCTATTATGGATCCTAAGAATATTCAAGGTAACTTGAATACTGTTGGCGCAGATGAGTACTACAGAATGGTGACTTATGCAGAAAATCATGCTATAATTGCAAAACAAGCGATATTTGAAGAATACTGCAATAATGCACAGCTGAAGGCGATTAATGATTGGAAAGAGATTTTTGGTTCGGTATTTCCATTTTTTAGTTAAATATTTGACTTATGAATAATATTGTAAAAAGAGAAAATCAATCAGTCAATATTGATAGATTAGATGCACAGAGGCATTTATATAGTAAAGCAAAGACATATACATACTTGATTGTTATATTATGTGTGTTGAATCCTGTTTTGCTAGCTATAGCTAAAGTTGTTTTTCCTAAAATGGATGTTTTAGTAAAAATAACTGTAGTTTATAGTTTTGTGATAGTGTTTTTTAAACCTCTATTGAACAATTGTATTTCCAAATTACAAGCATTGGCTGCAAGAATCCAACAGTTGTTTGATTGTGATGTTTTTGAATTAGCTTGGAATGAGCCTCTTTGTGGTACAAAACCAGCTCCAGAAGAGGTGTTTAAAGCTAGAACCAATAAGGACATAGAAGAATTTCGAAATTGGTATGAAGAAGCAGTTGTATTATTAGATAGACTGCCTGGTATAATTGTTTGTCAAAGGACTAATGTCTTTTATGATAGAAATTTGCGTAACATTTATGGAAAAGCAGTGAATGTTATGTTTTGCATTGCATTTTTGCTAGTTTTCTTTATTGGTTTTTTTCAAAATCCCCATCTTTGGGATTTTTTCCTAAAAGTAATAGTTCCTTTGTCGCCAATAGTTTCTTGGATGATTGATTTTAAAAAGCAAAATAAATTAAGTTTATCAGCGTTAAAACGACTAGACTCGCTTGTAAATAAGGCATTGGATAAATTGTATCATGGTGAACAAATTGATGAACAGGTTGTTGCTCAGATACAAAATTATATATTTCTTCATAGAAAATCATCATATCCAGTGCCAGATTTTATATATGCAATCAGAAGGAAATCTTCTGAGGCAGCTACCCATTACAGTGTGGATGAAATTGTTAACAAATTGATCCATGAGTGATAATGTTGTAAAATCAGTAACAAAAGACAAATATGCTAAAGTGCGAAAAGCGAGATGTTGGGCTACGCGGCTCCTATGGGCTTCGGCAATTGTACTTTTGCTTTTGGCAATATATGAGATTAGTTATGATATTAAAAATATTGTTCCAATAAAATACATAGGCTATCTTAAATATTTGCAGATAAGTTTGATTTTGAGTTATCACGTATGTATTGTGTATTCTAGTATTTTGCATTATCAAGCAGGAAAATTGCACTTTCCTGATTTCTTAGATAATGCATTAGGAACATGCTTGATAACAGAACATTCTGAAAATTATTATGATGATGAAGAAGTGAAAAAGGGGGCTTTGAAAATTGCGTATCAGACTGCAGAAAATTGCTATTTTACAAAGTATATATTCAAAATAATGAAACAGCAGCAATACAAATCTTTTATTTGTATTGTAATTATAGCAATGCTTGTGTTTATTAGTGGATACACTGATTTTGTTGTGTTATTCTTTAAGATTACTCTGCCAGTAGTAATGTTGAAGAAAACAATAACAATATTTTATGCTGCCTTTGAGTTTTCTCGTCTTTATGAGGACATTTATAAAGTCATGACTCACAAGTCAACTAAAAGACAATTGTTGGCAGATGCTTTAAATATATTGCTTCAGTACGAATCTCTGAAAGCTTGGCTAAACTTTCCAAGTAGTGAAAAAATATATAAAAAGTATAATGAACAAATAAATAAGGATTTTGAGAAAGAAAAATCAAACTATATTTTAAACTGACAATTTTGGACTTCAGCAGGCTGATTGCCTTCAGCTTATTATTTTTTGAGCTACTTTTCTGCTGGCGGCATGAAGCCTGCTATGTCCTTTTGATAATAGAAAAAAGAAAAATAACTGATATGGAAAAGATATTAACGATAGTGATTCCTACGTACAATATGCAAGACTATCTGCGTAGATGTCTTGATTCATTGATTGTACCTGAGGAACAGATGAAGCAACTGGAAGTACTGGTTGTAAATGATGGTAGCAAGGATAATTCCTCTGCTATTGCACATGAGTATCAAGATAAATACCCTGGTACTTTCCGAGTGATAGATAAGGAGAATGGCAACTATGGCTCTTGTGTGAATCGTGGATTAAAAGAGGCTACGGGAAAGTACATCAAGATATTGGATGCAGATGATTGGTTTGATACTGAGGCTTTGGCGTCATTCTTGAACCTGTTAAATAATTGCAAAGCAGATGTCGTTTTGACAGATTTTTCTTGCTATTATAGTAATCATACTGAGACAGTACGTATGTATGTAAAGCATAAAAATCAGTTACTATCTTTTTCTGAGGGAATGAATGAATCCTCCCATCAGCTAATAAATATTCAGATGCATGCTGTTTGTTATAAAACTAGCTGTTTTGACAATCTGGATTATCATCAGACAGAAGGTATTTCTTACACAGACCAAGAATGGGTATTATTACCTTGGGTTAATGTTCTTTCTTTAATTTATATACCTTTATCCCTTTATCAATATAATCTCGATAGAGAAGGACAGACAATGGCATCAGATGTCTTTGAAAGAAAAATAGCGGATCAATTCGTTAGTATTAATCTAATGATAGATAAGTTAAAGGAGATAACGCCTATGGTTGATGAAGAGCATCTATACTTCCTTCAACAGAAAATGCTAGTTCGTATAGAGAGCATATATAAATATTTTATAACAAGGAGATATGCAAAAGAAAAATGTGCTTTACTCATTGAATTTGACAATCATTTGAGTCAATCTTCTCCTTCTCTGTATAGAGCATTAAATAAAATAAAACTGGCTAAATATTATCCATGTCATTATATCTTGCGTTGGCGAGAGAATGGCTATAATCCTTTAAGTAAAAGAGTATTTCGTATGAATGATTTTGTTTGCTCTATAGTATCTTTTGCAAAGCGAGTCTTGAATTACCAATAATACTACAATCACTGTATGAAATTATCAAATTAAGATTGAGGATGATAAAAATGTTGTAAGAATATGGCTGATATTATTTTGCCTAAAGTTCCAGAAGGTTCTTCTTTTGAAATCTTAGAGAAAGTATTATCGGATGAAAAAATACTGGAGTCATATAAGCCAATTCGTGATGAGCAAGTTAATTTGATGACCCTTCACAAGTCCAAAGGTTTGGAGTTTGACTTGGTCTTTCATCTGAATCTTCATGAATGGGTATTTCCCTCAAAGCATCCTGTTAATGGCGATTTTAAACATTCAAAATATGCATCATGGCAGCAAGATTTGGATTTGCATTATGTTGGAATAACAAGAGCAAAGAAAGCATGCTATTTCATCGTCCCTGCGCAAAGGACTAATTCTAATGACAAGGTCTTAGTGGCTCGTGATTCGGAGTTCTTATATCATAATAATGTTCAAGTCTTAAGGGATGTGGTTGATTTTAGAAGGTGATTTGTAAATAAATTCAAAGAAAACTATTATGTTGTTATTACCATATATTATAATTTTTGTATTTCTCATTTTATTGTTGAAAAACAAAACCTGGGCATTCTGCTTTTATTTGGCATGTCGCTTAGTGCTCCCTCCTGTAATTAGATTGGGGGCGATGAGTATGAACACAGTAATGGCTTTTCTGATGCTGTTTGTGCTCATTTTAAGTTTTTCAAAGCTGGAGAAATGGAGAAAGAGATTATTCTTTCCTTTAACGTTGTTGATTCTGCCTTTGGGTGTATTGTCCTTTTTCGGAATTATACCTTATAATGTCGTTTTTAAGAATCTTTTTCAGTTCTTTATGACAGAAATTAGTCCTTGTCTATTCCTCGCATGCTGTTTAAAAGGCTCCAAGGATATAAAATTGGTTTTATCGACAATTCTTTTATCCTATTTAGTAATAGGAGTATGGGGAATTATGACTTATGTCTTAAAAATGAATCCTTATTATACTTACTTTGTGTTAGCTTTTGGTGGTGATTTTGAATATGCGGATTATACAGGAGATGGATTTGGAGAAATTCGTGGTTCGTTAGATGCGGCAGCTTCCGGCAATGTGTCTGGTCCGCTTCCTTGGGGGCAAGAATCAATGTTAGTAGCTTTATTCTTTTTGTTTTATGATAAAATTAAAATGAATAAGAAACTTCTGATAGTTATAGTGGTATTAGCGTTCTTGAATGTTTTTTTGACTGGTAAGCGCTCATGTTTATTACCTTTAATAATTTTTGGTGTCTATTTTTGTGGTAAGAGAGGTTTGTTGTCTCTTAAAAATATTTTATTTACATTTATGATTCTAATAGCATCGTACGTAGTAATAAGTTCCGTTCCGATGTTTAAAAGTTTAAATAAAAATATAGAATCTACAGTATTTTTTTGGGATGATAAGGTTGCTGCACGAAATAATATAGAAGGTTCAAGCTTGAAAATGCGGCAAACACAATTTGAATATGCAAATCACATGATTAGTGCAAATCCTTTTTGTGGGCTTGGTTTTGATTATCCTTCTTTTTATTCTTCTAAACATGGAAAGCATCCTGTTATGCTGGGATTTGAAAGTATTTACTTCTTTGTATTAGTTTCGTCAGGATTTTTAGGTCTAATTATATGGTTTCTGTTTTTCCGTAGAATATATTTATTGACTAATGTGAAACTAAGTGACTTTGGATTTTCGTTAGCTTATCATGGGGGATTTTTACTCTCGTGTATATTGACTGCAATTCAGTCATCATTGTGGATTTATCTAATTTTGTCTTTTCTTTATATTGTGAATAATAATTTTGTTATCAAAAATAAATGATGAGATTATCAATAGTAATACCTGTCTATAATGTAGAACCTTTCATAAGAGGTACATTGGACAGTATATATAAACAAGGTGTAGACGAAAGCCTGTTTGAAGTGATAGTTGTCAATGACGGCACACTAGATAATTCTATGGCTATCGTAGAAATGTTTGCTGATGCTCACACGAATTTGGCGATTATCAATCAGAAAAATCAAGGACTTAGTGCTGCTCGTAATTCCGGCATAAAAGTGGCAAAGGGAGATTATATATGGGTAGTGGATAGTGATGATAGCATTACTGAAAATTCCATAAGTCAGGCATTGGGGGAAATTACTCGTCATCCCGATGTGGAAATGTTTTGCTTCGACTTGAATGAGCAAAGGGGGGATAAGTTTACGCCTACCACTCTTTTCTCTAAGCCCTCCTATTGCAAGTATTATGGCGAGGTGCATGATGGATATTTCTTTTGTCGAAAGTTGCCAACAGGCATTGCTCAACGATTTTTGTTCTCTAAAAGTTTTTTGCAGAAGTATGAGTTGGAGTTTACTCCAGGCATTTATCATGAGGATCAAGACTTCTTGATTAGATGTTATACCAAGGCACAATGTGTATTGCCTTTGAAACGAATTTGGTATAATTATAATATCAGAGAGAGTGGAAGTATCACTTCAACTTTTAAGATGAAGAGATTTCATGATACTTTCTGGATTATCAAGAATTTCCGAAAGCTTTCGGAATCCTCTTCTAGTTATAAGGAAATAACTATATTGGAGGAAGGTGCCTTTAGCCTATCTTATGGACTCTTGACATCCTCCTATCGTTCTCGTCCTGAATATCGAGCATTTTTGGATGACAACAAAAAAGAATTGAAATCCCTGCTATGGTCTTCTTATTTCAAGTCGATAAGAAAAAATAGTTTGGGTAAAACATATAGATTAGTAAAAAGTATATTGTAAAAATTATGAAACGCATATTGTTTGATTTAACAGGTGTGCAACCTAATGCTTCTGGAAAAATGCATGGCGGAGGCAAATATGGCATAGTTATGTTTAAAGAAATGGTGAAGCACAAGATTGATATGGAAGCTGTTTATTACTCTTCAAAATACCTTCCTGAGGAGATAAAGGAAGAGTGTAAATTGATAAAACTTCATGATTTGAACAAAGTTACGCTTCAGGATGTTTTGGAAAAGGGGCATTTTGATGTTTATTATTCTGCAATGCCAAGCTATACTGATGCACTTAAGAGAAAAGACTTGAAGGTTGTTGGCTCTGTTCATGGATTGAGAAGATTAGAGATGCCCAATGATAAGAATTACCTATGCTATAAGCAAACTCTTAAATCAAAGTTAAGAGTTATTTATACCTTGCTTTTTCCTAAAAAATGGAGAGCGAGGGTTCTTAAGGAATATGAAAATGATTTAATGCAACCGAATTATCACTATATAGCTGTAAGTAATCATACAAAAGCTTCTCTTCTTTCTTTTTTCCCTTCTTTGAAAGATAAAAACATAAAAGTCTTCTATAGTCCATCTACAGCTGGAGATAAAAATGTATTACCTTATTGTAATGACAAATATTTTTTATTAGTTTCAGCCAATCGTCCTGAGAAAAATGCTTTACGAGCAGTACAGGCATTAGATGAGTTGATGACTCAGAGACCAGAATTCAAAGAATATAAGGTCTATTTGACAGGTGCAGAAAAGGGGGTATTTAAATATAATTTCCAAAATCCAGATAACTTTATTTTCAAAGGTTATGTTTCCGAAGAGGATTTGGCAAGATTGTATAAAGGCGCATTTTGTTTCATTTATCCTTCTTTGAATGAAGGGTTCGGTTATCCTCCTCTAGAGGCAATGAACTATCAGGTACCAGTTTTGGCATCTCCTATTTCTTCTATTACAGAAGTTTGTGGTGATGCCGTGTTGTACTTTAATCCATTTGACTATATGGAGATTAAAAATAGAATTCTTCAAATTCTTTATGATAAAGAGCTTTACAAAAGCTTGCAGGTCAAAGGTGGAGAGCGTTTTGAGTATATAACAAAACGGCAGAGAGAGGACTTGCAGAATTTTGTAGCATGGATTTGTGAGGGTAATTTTTAATTGTGTATATGAAAAATAATTATGGAAGAGAATGATATAAAGGTTTCTGTTATCGTTCCAATTTACAATGTAGAAAAGTATATTGGAAAATGTATTTTAAGTATTATAGAGCAAACCTATAAGAACATCGAAATTATCTTGGTAGATGATGGCTCTTTGGATGACTCTGGAAATATAGCAGATGAATATGCTACGAGAGATAATCGTATAAAGGTAATCCATAAGGCTAATGCTGGTGTCAGTGCTGCTCGAAATTCAGGCTTGGATGCGGCTACGGGGGACTTTGTATGTTTCTCAGATGGGGATGACTATGTGATGCCAAATTATGTAGAGCATCTGTTAAAATTATGTTTAGCATATAATGTAGATGTGGCATACACGGTTGATATGTACACTACATTCCATAACGAGCATATAGCTAATAGCCAAGTTAAAGTTATTACACCAGAAGATGCTACAGAGAACATACTTTGTTATAAAGTTCCAATCGGAGTGTATTCTAAATTGTTCAATCGAGAATTCTTGGTTAAAAACAATATCCGCTTCTTGGAAGATGTTTATATTGGAGAGGGATTCAATTTTAATACGGCTTGCTTTCAGAGAGCGAATAAAGTGGTAATGAGTAATGAGCGAATTTATTTTTATAGAAGAGATAATGAAGCTAGTGCCATGACCAAATTTAAGGAGGCTAAATGCCAAATGGCTTTAAAGGCAATAGACATTATAAAAGCTAATCTTGTGCTGAAGTCTGCTCGAATCGAGAAGGCTTGGATATTTGCTTATTGGCATACTCATTTTGATATGTATTGTTGGATTGTTAATGCCAAGGCAAAAAATGAAAATGTAGAATTGTACAAGAAATGTAGATACGTATCTCAATCTAAAGCATATATAGCATTTCGTGTTCCAACTAAAAGAACAGAAAGAATAAGAGGCTTCTTAGGATTGATAGCCCCTTATATAGTGGCAAAACTGATGCTATGGAGAAGTAATAGAACTAAGTCTAAATAACTGTAATTGAATGATGGACATAAAAGTAATAACGAGACATTCTCCTTCAAACTATGGCTCCCTGTTGCAGTCTATAGCAACGGTATATGTTATAGAACGACTTGGACATCAATGTGAGATAATAGATTATCAACGCAAAGATGAGCGTGGTCTGAAAGGTGTACTTACGCAATTAAATTGTAAGGGAAGTTATGGTAATCCGCTTAAAAGACTGGCGTATATAGCCATTAGATACCCTATAGAGAAGTACGCTCAAGTGAAGTTTGACAGAATGCGAAAGTGTTATTTGAAAATGACTAAGCGATGTTCTTCTCATAAAGATTTGGCTAAGTTATCTGCTGATGCCTTTATGACAGGAAGTGATCAAGTATGGGGACCTATGATGAATGGGTTTTATGATAGTGCTTATTTTTTGCAGTTTGCTCAAAACAATGTACGTAAGTTGGCTTATGCTGCCAGTTTTGGCAAAACAAAGTTTGATGCCTCTACGGTTGCTGATTATAAGAAGATGCTAGCTTCTTATGATAAGATTGCTGTTAGAGAGAAATCTGCTGTGGAAATGCTGGATGAATGGGGATTAGAGAATTGTGTGGGTCAAGTGTTGGATCCTACATTATTGCTAGATAAGAGTGAATGGATGAACTTGATAGTCAAGAAAAATGACTTTGGTAAATACAAGGGAAAGAATTATATCCTAGTCTATCAGATTCATAATGACCCTAAGTTGTCTGATTATGCCAAGAGATTGTCTAAGCATTTTGGTATGGAATTGGTGAGAGTCAATCCTATGTTTCATCAAATCTTACGTGGTGGTAAGTTTATCTGTTGCCCAGACCTAAGTGAATTCTTATCCCTTATAGCCAATGCCTCATGTATAGTAACGGATTCTTTTCATGGTACTTGTTTCTCTATAAACTTTGGAAAGCAATTCATTGAGATTCTTCCAAATAACGCTACTGGTACAAGAAATCAAAGCATCCTTGAATTGACAGGGTTATCTGATAGAATTTTATGTGACTTTAATGACTACTCGTTGGTAGATAAGGTGATTGATTATGGTAAAGTCAATGAATTGCTGGAGGTTGAAAGAAGAAAATCACTTGAAGTGATTAGAAGTATGATACAAAATTCAAGTTTTATAAAACAATGAATATAACAATAGAAATTAATGAAGCAAGATTGGTTCATTATAGTCCAGAGGCTAAAAATGAACTGAAAAGGCAATTAGACACCATAGCGGACAGTTTGGCAGAGGAAGCTAATCGTATAGAGGCTGGAAGACGTCTGCCTACTTCAACTTCTGAAGTGACTCAGTCTGATGTAAGTGCAGCTGGTATATTGTCGAAAATAAATCAAAAACCTAAAAAGTCAAAATGGTGGTATACTTGCTATCTTCTCATGTCTATTACTGGCTGGTTTTCTGGTTGGTTATTTGATGAGGACAAATTTAAGGATGAGCCAATGAGATTGTATGCTTTCATGTTTAGCTTGGGAGTTTTATTAATAACTACAACTTTAACAATAATAAAAGATGGAAATAAATAATTATAAGATAGATCCTTTAGATAAAGAATATTTGGACGAATGTGTAAATAGCTTTCGTTTAGATTTGCTTCATGAAGCTTATATGCTTTCTAAAAAGAGTGATGAAGAGGGTATATCACAAAAATCCATAGATGAGGCTTTGGCTAATATTTTAAGAAACAACAATGTTTCTAGTAAAAGAGTGTATTTTAAAGGCAGGAGATTAGTATATCTAGGAGTGTTAACAGGATTACTTTATACTGTATGTGGCAGCGTGATTTTCTTTGTACAAAATACAAATTTTAGGCCAGATAAAGATTTGGGGCAATTTGTAATGATTATGGGATTGGCAGTATCTGCATGTTTTGCTATTTTTGGAATCTTCGTTAATAAAAGTAGGCACCTGTTTGCTACAGAGAATTCTAATAAGTTAAACAAGCAATATATGATTGTTCATAAATGGAGCGAAATAGAAAATCTTGTAAACTCGATGTCTCCTATGAGAGTTAATACCATACAGAGTATATTGCCAATACTCCTTGATATATGTAAAGAAGATATTTCTTCTGATGATATTTCTAGTGTCTTATATCTCAGAAATAAAATATTGCATGATAATGCATCCATTCCTGATTTTGAAATAGATTTAGCGCTCAGAACGGAAAATAGAATTATTTCGAAGTTGAAAGAAAAAATACTTGTAGGTACTGGCAATCTTAAATGATTCTATGAAAATTTTATTAGCAAATAAGTTTTATTGTCGCCGTAGCGGCGTCTACTATGGAATCTGATAATAAAATGTGCCCCATGGAAGAAATACTTCTCGCAGACCCCGAGCACGTTGAAGGCTAAGTTCAAAAAGATGTTGGATGACCTTGGGAAATTCAAAAGACTGTAAAGAAAGGTTGTAAGAACGTGGCTAAGGAGGAATGGACAGATATAGATAAATATGATTTGTTCTTTATGTAGATTTGGCTAATGGAATTACTTATGTTTCAATGTGAAATATATAAAAGCTGATATATATGACATCTAAAGACATAGAAGAAAAAGCTATCTTAGCATTGAAAAACTATATATGGGGAAGTAAGGTTATCTCTCAGTTTATAGCCGAAAATGACAAGGAACCATTTTGGGATGGGTACGTTAATCTATACAAAGATTCTCAGAAAGATAAAAAATCATTTCTGGGGCGTGTTCCTTTGCAGATTAAAGGTAAGCTTGTACGTTCATTTAAGAAAGAAAAGTTTAAATACAATATAGATGTAACTGACTTAAAAGCTTATCTTGCCGATCCGACAGTTTATATCGTTTGCCAAATGAAAGAAGATAGTAAAGATACTCTTCTTTATTATAGGAATCTTTTGCCAGAGACAATCAAAAATCTTCTTAAAGGTAAGGATAAACAAAAGACTATTGCAGTAAAGATGAAACCTTTTCCTGAATCATTGGAGAGTTTTGAGTCAATACTTCGTGTCTTTATAGGAGATAGCAGAAAGCAAATTAGCTATTCTGGAATGAAATCGTTAACATTGGAAGATGCAAGAAAGCGAAAAGTGAATAACTTCTCTTTTGTTATGCCTTTAGCCAATATGAGTCCTGCTGATTGCATGGGGTATTTATCTTCGCATGATTCTTATATGTATGCACAGGTTGATAAGGATTTAGGCATAGAAATTCCTATTTCTGGAGAGATGAACTTCTCTTTTACGAATGTGGCGAATCTTGATGTGGTTGTAGGAGAAAGGATTTTTTATAATCAATTCTGTAATGAAATTAAGGATGGTAATCTTGTTGTTAATGTCGGAAATGTGTTGACATTGTCTTTTCCAATCAATCAACAAGGTAAGAATAGCACGGCATCTTTCAAGGTTAGTTCCGACTTCTTGGATGAGAGTATGCATCAGATGGAATTTTTGATGGCTCTAGACAAGGAAGGAAAAGTAAAGTTAGGTGGAGTTGAAATTAAGCTAAAAGTAAATGAACCAGAAATTATCCAGGAATGTGGGCAGCGATTGATAGCATTAAGACAATTAAAGCATGTCTTAGACTTACTTCATGTTACGAAGCCTCTTGACTTATCTAAAATAGATAAGGAGCAGAATGATTTAATAGAAGTTCTGATAGCCACTATCGAAATGGGTAAGCCCATAAGAATTGGACATTCTGAAAGTACTTTGACCCTTGCTGAAATAGGTAATCTAAATTTACTTCTTTGGGAGAGCGTAGATAAAGATGGTAATTCCTTTTTCGGCGATTTCTTTGATGGGAGAATTGATATAAAATATCAGTTTGAGGCAGGCAAACATTATGAGTCAAGTCCTTTCTCATACTTACAAAATAACAATTTGTGGAGTAAATGTGACAATATCCCATTCGACAAGCAAATTGATTCGTATAGTATCTTGATAGGCAGGAATCCTCATATATATGATATGGCTAATCTGGATTTGCTTGCTATGTTGAATGCCTATGATTCTTTGGATGAAACGGAGCAAATAAAAAGGGATAATATCTTGGCATATGCAAAGAAGTTGAATGAATGGCTTAGTAAATCTGAATCCACTGGCGAAAAGGGTGTTATGCACTTTGTCAATTATTGTCAGATATTAAAACGTCGAGGTTGTTTAACTGATGAATGTATTGAAGGGTTGAGGAAATTGTTGTTAGACGAAACTGTTATGCCTATGACCAAGGTTGGGGTGTCCCTTTTATTAGGAGAAAAAGATACATTTAATCATTGTTTGGATTTATGTAAGGATGATGTGGAGAATTTGAAGCGTTATCCGATATGGAAATTTTATTCTGACTTAAAGTAATTTTTACTAATATGACTATATTAAAAACATTGTTGGGCTCTTATATTCCAACATTTTTTGAAATGCATGTTGCTACTCGCGATGATGATATGACTATCAATCAAATGTCTGATGGCGATGCAACCGTATTGTTTCATGAATATATACATTTTCTTCAAGATATAACTACATTTTATGGATTGAATAACTTATATGTTCAAAGCGAGTACCTTCATAGTGTCGTAAATAGGGTAAAAGGAAATTTGCAATTCCAAGTACCTTATATGATAAGAGATAATAAAGACAACGTTTTGCTAAATCAGAAAATATGCAGACTTACTAATGGGGATTCTGAAGAATCTTCTTTTTATTTAGTACATTCTGTAGATGAATGGTCAGATGATTTGGCTGATGATTTTATTTCTAATCCTCCAATTAGTGAAATAAAAAACATTGTACTGAACCAAAATGATAATATGAGGTCATTTGGTGCTATTGCTATTATGGAAAGTATGGCATATATCTTGGAGCGATTGTGCTCGCCTAATGCATATGTATCATCTCCAGATTATCCTTATCGAGCAGCAGAACTAGTAGCTATTTATTATGATGCAAAATTCGGAAATGATTTATTGAGAGTTTTAGCTCTTTGTGATATGTCTTTGCAAAATACTAATCCAGGATTATGTTTTGTTAATATCATGAAGGAGATTAATGATGGAAAGTTGCAATTTGATACACCTGAAAGTATTTACGATTACTTTTATGGTCAAAAAGTAAAAAGAGTAGATGGTAGTGTAACATCATTGCAGGATTCCTATAATGAAATGCTAGATCAAGTAGATGCTTGTTTGAAGGATTATATAAAGGGAATAGATAGTCTAAATTCTTATCATGAATGGATTAATCATTTGGTTGCGTTTTCAAAAGATTGGCGCAATAAAGATAGGTATTTCTTGCTGAAATTGGCAAGAATAAATAATTTGAAGAAAAATAATTGTTGGGGATATGCTGTGGCAAGAGTTGGAAGTCCATTAATGGTTAATGCCAATAATCATTACTTTAAGTTGCCGTATGATGGAATGCGGGAAGGCGAGTCTGTTGAAATGTATGCAGCTTTAAAAGAAATTTATAGTCTGTTTCTTGCGGGTAGCAAACCTTGTGGTTTGTTAACTTGGTGTAATGCTTCTCCAGAATCGACTCCGAATGAACTTTGTAATACTGCACCTTGGAAAAAGGTAGGGGAGACAAAGTTGTGCCCATATGCTTTCTTTTGGAGACATTGGGGTCTGACAGGATGTGAGCCTGTGTAATATTTAAAAAGAATTCTTGATTTAAGAATGATGAAGATTTTATTAGCAAATAAGTTTTATTACCGCCGTGGCGGTGATTGTATTTATATGCTCAATCTGGAAAAGCTGCTGAAGGCGCATGGGCATGAGGTGGCGGTGTTTGCCATGGACTATCCGGAGAATCTGGATACGCCTTGGAAAAAATACTTTCCAAAGAATATGAGCAAATTGATGGCTTTTACCCGCCCGTTTGGCGATGGGGAAGTGAAGAGCAAGTTCTTGCAACTGCTAAATGACTTCAAGCCAGATGTGGTGCATCTGAACAATATCCATACACAGCTTTCTCCGCTGATAGCCAAGTTGGCGCATGAATACGGAGCAAAGGTGGTTTGGACATTGCATGATACCAAACTCGTTTGTCCGTGCTATACATGCATGAGAGATGGCAAGTGGTGCGAGGAGTGCTTTACGGATAAACTGGCAGTGGTGAAGCATCGCTGTATGCCGGGAAGTATCCCTGGGGCAATTGTGGGTTATCTGGAAGCTAAGAAATGGAACAAGGTGGTGCTGCAGAAATATGTGGACTGGTTCCTTCCTCCATCGAAGTTTATGATGGATACCTGTGTAAAGGGTGGTTATTCTCCAGAGAAGTTCAGAGTGCTCTGTAACTTCATCGATGTGACGAAACTTCCGGAGGTCTCTTCAAAGACTCAGATAAAGGATGATTACTATGTATATCTGGGACGTGTGAACGAGGTGAAGGGTGTAAGAACCTTGTGTAAGGCGGCTGCTCTGCTCGACAAGAAATTGATAGTGATTGGTGATGGTGAGTTGCTTCCGGAACTGAAGGAAACCTATAAGAACTGCTCTCATATTGAGTTCAAGGGACAGATGCAATGGGAGGAATTCATGCCTATCCTGCAGAAGGCTCGCTTTATGGTGCTACCTGCTGAATGGAGTGAGAACAATCCGCTTACAGTGATTGAATCGCAGAGTTTGGGTACACCTGTGTTGGGTGCGAATATCGGAGGCATTCCGGAACTGATAGTTGTGGGTGGTAAATCTGCTACATCAATGGTTCCTAACGGTATGACCTTTACATCGGGTGATGTGGAGGATCTGAAGGATAAAATAGAAAAGATGTTTGCGCATGACTTTGATTATCAAGCCATCGCAAAGGATGCCATCGAAAGATATTCTTCCGAGGCTTATTATCATAAATTAATGGAATATTATAAATAAATATATTATGTCAGAAAAGAAATTAAATGGTACTGTCATTGTAACTTATCGTTGCAATGCGCGTTGTTCAATGTGTAATCGTTATAAGGCTCCTTCTAAGCCTGAGGAGGAAATCTCTATAGAGACTATTAAGAAGCTACCTAAGATGTACTTTACCAACATCACAGGTGGTGAGCCTTTTATCCGTACGGACTTGAAGGACATCGTACGTGAGCTTTATAAGAAGAGCGACCGTATCGTAATCTCAACCAACGGCTTCTTCACCGACCGTATCATCGAACTGGCGAAGGAGTTCCCTCAGATTGGTATCCGTATCTCTATCGAGGGTTTGGAGAAGACCAACAATGAGATCCGTGGATTGAACAATGGTTTCAACCGTGGCTATACTACATTGAAGAAGCTCTGTGAAATGGGACTGAAGGATGTGGGCTTCGGTATGACCGTTCAGGATAAGAACGCTCCTGACCTCGTGCCTCTTTATGAGTTGAGCAACAAGATGGGTATGGAGTTTGCTACCGCATCTCTCCATAACTCTTTCTATTTCGTTGAGGCTAAGAACATCATCCACGACCGTCCGATGGTGGCTAAGAACTTCGAGAACCTGGTGAACGAGCTGTTGAAGTCTAACTCTCCAAAGAAGTGGTTCCGTGCTTACTTCAACCATGGACTCATCAACTATATCTATGGTCAGAAGCGTCTCTTGCCTTGCGATATGAGTTTCGACACCTTCTTCATCGACCCATACGGTGATGTGATGCCATGTAATGGTACCAAGGATAAGGAGGTGATGGGTAACCTGAACCGCCAGACTTGGGATGAGCTTTGGAGTTCTCCAGAGGCTGAGCTGGTTCGTAAGAAGGTAAGACATTGCGACAGAAACTGCTGGATGATCGGTTCTGTTTCTCCTGCCATGCACAAGTACATCAAGACTCCTGCTCTGTGGGTGGTTAAGCACAAGCTGAAGAGCCTGCTCGGTATGAAGTACTCTATGTATGAGAACCCTATCTGCTGCGAGTATCGTGATGGTAAGGTGACTAAAGAACAGCTTGACAAGCTTTCTACCTGCGATATGAATGCCGTGGTAAACAACGGTCTTTCTGCCGATTCAAAGGAGGCTTTAAAGGGCAAGCGTGGCGAGGACATCGTGAACGCTGACGTGGCTAGCCAGGGTTATGAGGCAACCAAGAAGGAAACAGATAGAAATATCGAAATCAAGTAATCACTTGATCCTCTTATGATTGATAAGAAGCCACAGTGCGGAGAGCATCGACATCAAGATGATGCAAAAGTACTGTATGGCTTCTTTGATATAGTTTGAAATCTTTTTCATGCCTGCAAAGGTAATACTTTTATTTTGAAAATCTCTAGTTTTTTATGAAAATAGTTGTAACAGGTACTCGTGGTATCCCGAATATCATGGGTGGCGTGGAGACGCATTGTGAGGAATTGTTCCCTAGAATGGTGGAGCGTGGTTATGATGTAACGCTGATCCGTCGCTCGAACTATGTGAAGGATGACTTGCATGAATGGAAGGGGGTGAAACTTGTCACGTTGACTTCACCAAAGAAGAAGAGTTTCGAGGCCATCATCCATACTTTCCGTGCCATCAATGAGGCAAAGAAGTTGGGCGCTGATGTATTGCATATTCATGCCATCGGTCCTGCCTTGCTGGTGCCATACGCTAAACTGTTGGGTATGAAGGTGGTGTTTACACATCATGGTCCAGACTATGACAGGGACAAGTGGGGATTTGCTGCCAAGACTATCCTGAAGATGGGTGAGCGTATGGGCTGCATGTTTGCCGATGATGTCATCGTCATCTCGAACGTCATCAAGAACCTCATTGCCCGTAAATATGGAAGGACGAAGAATGTTCACCTTATATATAATGGTGTTTCTGAGCCTGAAATCTGTGACTATCCTGAATATTTCAAGGAACTGGGGATAGAGAAAGGCAAGTATATCCTGGGTATGTGCAGATTTGTGCCTGAAAAGAACCTGCATCATCTGGTGGAAGCGATGATTAAAGTGAAGAATGAAGAACGAAGAGTGAAGAATTCTAATGCCGATGAGATAAAGTTGGTGCTGGCTGGTGATACGGACTTCGAGGATGAGTATTCGTTGGGATTGAAGCAGATGGCAAGGGAGAATGGTGTGGTGCTTACTGGCTTTATCAAGGGCAGAAAGCTTCATTCGCTGTTAACGAATTGCCGTTGCTATTGTCTTCCTTCTTCGCACGAAGGTTTGCCGATTGCCCTGTTGGAGGCGATGAGCTATGGGGTAAAGGTAGTAGTGAGCGATATTCCTGCAAATCTGGAGGTTGGCTTGCCAAAGGATGATTACTTCCATTGTGGCAACGTGGATGAACTTTCTGAAAAGCTCGGAAAGATTATCGAGGCTCCATTGCTGCATGTGAATTACGACATGAACAAGTATGATTGGAATCAAATTGCTGATGAAGTAGGAGAGGTGTATCAAGGGTTGAAGAAATGATATTGCAGGATTTTTATACCATTCTTCTATCTGCCATAGGAAAAACGGTTCAATTATCCCATACGCTTTCCGAAAAGGAATGGAATGAGATCTTTGGGTTAGCCAAGAAGCAGGCGCTTGTTGGAATTATGTTTGAAGGTGTTGAGCGTTTGCCGCAAGATCAATGGCCTCCAAGAAATGTGGTCTTGCAATGGGCGATGATGGTGGAAAGTATCAAGCGGCGGAACCGACAGACTACTGATGTTTGTCTTCGATTAACCGAAGTGCTAGGCAAAGATGGCTTTGAAACTTGTATATTGAAAGGACAAGCCAATCATGTGTATTATGATGGCTTGAACTCGGAACATTCCCTAGGACAGTTAAGAATCTGTGGTGATGTAGATGCCTGGATTTGGCCAAAGGAAAAGACTAAGCATCCTGTAAAGTCTATTATTGATTATTGTCAAAGCAAGAAAATCCTATTATCCTTATGCCATTTGCATGCAGAGGTTAAGCCTGTGAATGGAGTTCCTGTTGAAATCCATTTTCGTCCTTCGTTCTTGAATGCTCCTTGGATTAATCTATGCTTTCAGAAGTTATTCAAGTCTGCAGTTTTTGAAAATAAGGAAATTGACGAATGTGGAACGATTAAGAAACTGCGAGTTGACTATGACTTAATCTTCCAGATGAACCACATTTACAGGCATCTGTTGGATGAAGGTGTTGGTATGCGACAGATTCTTGACTTTTATGTCCTTCTGAAAGCATATCAGAATGATCGGCAAGGTCAATCTGAGATGATGAATGTTGATGTACTGATGAAACATATCAGTGATTGTGGTATGAAACGCTTTGCATCAGCTTTGATGTTTGTACTTCAAGAAATATTCGGTCTTGATGATGAAGGACTATTGTGTCCTGTTTCGGAAAAACATGGAGTGTTCCTCATGGAAGAGATGATGGCTGCAGGAAACTTCGGACATTATGATGAAAGGATGAAGACTTTAGCTGTAAAGAAAGGAAAGCTTTCATACCAGCTGCAGAAAGCGCAGCGTCGTTTCAAAAGGAATCTCAGATTCTTGACAAGTTATCCAGAAGAGGTGATTTGCGAGCCTTTGGCAAGAATTTATCACTTTATTTGGAGAAAGCTTGCTTTATATAGATTTTAAAAATCTACGGGCGAACGATTCATTCTCCTTTGTAATTTTGAGACATTTTTGAGAATGGATTTTTGTAGCCCTTTTTGACTATATTCAAATCAATTATAATTGATTGGCAAGTTCAGTAATTGATATAATGAACGTAATAAAGACAGATATTGAAGGCGTGCTCATTATTGAGCCTCGTCTGTTTAGAGATGCTCGTGGCTATTTCTTCGAGAGCTTCAGCGAGCGAGAGTTTA
>ERZ791891.454-NODE-454-length-19890-cov-15.031762_pt1 | contig 19890 bp, 19 predicted proteins | sample MGYA00510155_ERZ791891 | MGnify/ENA primary metagenome ERZ791891 (study PRJEB30046, sample SAMN00792061) | human gut metagenome | study: EMG produced TPA metagenomics assembly of the A metagenome-wide association study of gut microbiota in type 2... | reverse complement strand
GTCGTCCCCGCCGAGCGTCGTGCCGCGCGCGCCGATCGTGTCGCCGTCCACGAAGAGGTCCAGCCCCTCGCGGGCCATGTCCTTCGTGCAGTCCGGCGCGGTCTCGCAGACCATGTCCATATGCCCCTGCAGGATGACCGGGGCGGCAGCTTCGTAACCCGGTGTGCCAGGTGCGAAGATGATGACATTGTTGTGCGCGTCCTGAATATGGCGCAAATGATGTTCGGCCGCAAAGCGGACGAGGTAATCGCTGATTGCTTTCGTGCTGCCCGAGCCGTGCGGGATAGCGCACAGCTGCTCAAAATAGAAAAAGACGGCACGCGGCTCCAGATGATCGAGAATGGGCATGACAAATCTCCTTTGCTGGTGAAATAGCCCCGGCGGACACGCTGCCGTGCCCACCGGGGGATGGTTAGACTTCGACCGGGATCTGCACCCGGGACAGGGAAGCACGGATATTGCCGGTGAACAGCAGGCTCAGGCGGCGGATCTGCGCCTCGAGATCCTCTTTCATCCCGTTTTCGAGCCATTCATAGAAAATGTCCGTGATGCCGAAGCGGTAGAGGTCGCACACGAGCTTTTTGTCCTGCGCGCTCACGCGCAGGCCGCGGGCCTGCGCCTCGACATAGCGGCGCATCATTTCCCCGGAAATGCGGTCCACGTGCTTCTCCAGCTCCAGACGGTGCGAGGAGGTGTAGATGTGATATACGGCGCGCTTGTGCTCGCGCGCGAAGCGGGAGGCGGTGATCATGCACTCCTCCCAGCTGCCGGTCGCCTCAAATTCGTCGAGCGCGCGCTCGGTCTCGCGGCGGAGGATGGTGTCGAGCAGCTCGTACAGGTCGGAGTAATGGTAGTAAAATGTCCGGCGCGTGATCTGACATTCGTCTACGAGCTGGGTCACGGTGATCTTGTCAAACGGCTGCTCGGACAGCAGCTTCAGGAATGTGTCCTGGATAGCGGCTTCGGTCAAATGTGCCAAGCGGGATCCCACCTTTCTGGTCGTGCGGCGCGGTCATTGCGCGGCCGGTTGTGTGTCCTGTGCGGGGCGATATTCGATGTGTGCATAGCTGTGGCGCCGGGCGACGGTATCGTACATGAATGTGTAGACTTTTCGGTGCAGGTCCCGGCGGGCGCTGCGCGGCGGCAGCGCGGGGTCGGGATAGAACGGATCGCTGACGACAACGGTGATGCACGGCGGCAGAAACCGCAGCAGCTTCCGCTGCCGGTAGACGACCACCACGCCGACGGCGGGCACCTGTTCGCGTACCGGATAGGCGAACGCCGTGTCCGGGAACGGGCGGATACCATTATAATATGGCCAGATATGCGCCTCCGGGTAGATCATAATGGCCTGACGGCGCTCCAGCCGCCGGTGCAGCGCGGCGAGAAACTGCCGCGTGCCGTCGATTGTGTCGGCCAGCGGAACGGCGCCGAGCATCTGCACGATGTTGCGCAGGCCCGGAATGGAGACCGTGTCCGCCGCGGTGACAATGCTTGCCCGGCGCGGGAACGCCAGCAGCGTCGGGATAAACGCGTCTGCGAGCGTGTTTGTGTGGTTGCCGTAGAGAAAGCAGCCGCCGGGCAGGTCACGCAGTGCCTTGCGGTTTTCGATCCGCAGACCGAAAACGAGCTTGCAGTACAAAAACAGAAACGGCGTCATGATCAGCCGGTAGACGATGAAGGCGAGCGCCTTCCATACCGGACTGGAGTGTTCATAGGGGAAGTCGGCGCCGATCGGCTTTGGCCGGATGCGCCCGTTCGTCGGCGCAAAGTCGTCGTGCAGCGGGTCGTGATAATAAACGGTCTTGCGGCTCATGTCGGTTCGCCGCACAGGGCAGCGGCATCGTAGAGCATCTGCTCCATCTGCCGCATGCAGCTCTGCTGTTCAAACTGCGTGCCGCTCTCGAGATACTTCCGGCTGTAGTCCGCGCGTTCGGCCGGGTGCTCGACCCAATAGTCGATCTTGGCGGCCATGTCCTCGGGATCCTTATTTTTAAATAAGGACTTCTCGTCAAGCGCGAATGCTTTGGCCGCGCTCTTCGGGGAGTTAGCGATGACCGGCACCAGTCCGCAGGCAATGGCCTCCAGGCAGGCGATGGACTCGATCTCCACCTCGGCGGGGTGGCAGTAGAGGTCGGCGCAGCGCAGCAGATTCAGCAGATCCTGCCGCGAGAAAAACGCGATCTCCATGTCGACACCGTATTTTTCCGCCAGATGACGGTAATGCTCCTCGCGGGGGCCTTCACCGGCGAGGATGAGGTGGATCTGCTCGCGGTGGGCCGAGCGGCCGATGGCGTTGATGAGGATCTCCTGATTCTTTTCGCTCGACAGGCGGCCGGTCGAGACGATGAGGAACTTGTCCTCGAGCCCCTCCGGGCGTTTGGCCGGGCCGGGCGTGAACATGCTGTTGACGCCGTTGGAGATCACGCGGCCGTTCGTCGGGCCGACGACGGACTCAAACGTGTCGCGGATGAACTGTGTCGGGTAATGGATGATGTCCGAATACTGATAGACCATCTGGTAGCAGGCGCGGTAGACGCCGCGGTTGATCGCATCGAGATCCTTGCACAGAAAGTGCGCCGTGACGTTTTCGGCCTGACAGTGGAAGCTGGAGGTGATGGGCTTGTTGTACGCCTTGGCGATTTTCACCGCCGTGTGCGACAGCTGCAGCACGAACGTCGTGTGTACGACGTCGCAGTCGCGGATCGCATCCTCAAGCAGGGCCTTGTCCACGCGCGGCAGCGTCACGCCATTGCGCTCCACGATCGGGTTGAGCAGGTAGAGGTTCAGCTCCGGCACGACGTAAAAGCACTCGTTGCCGGCCTTGTCCTGATCGGCGCAGACCACGCGCACGGTGTGCCCCTGCGCGTGCAGGAAGCGGATGAGGTTCATGCAGGCGATCGTGGTGCCGTTGTTTTCTTCGCCCAGAATATCACAGACAATCGTGATCGTCATGTTGTCGTATCATTCCTTGTTTTCAAAATTGGCAGGGGAGACCTGCCGCGTGATGCGACGCTCGTCATTGTAACCGGAAAAAATGAGAGCCGCATGAAAAAGGATTCTTTCAAGAATTCAAACAAATCTCATCTTATCATATCATACTTTCCTGCGTGAGAAAACCTCTCATTTTCCTGAAAATGTGACTGATTTTTTGCGATGATCGTAAAACGCCCCTGCGCCCTCTTGAATTACGTTTTCGAATCGTGTATATTATTTATACCCATGTGTTCATATTTTTTGTTTTAGGAGAGCAAATTATGACAGACTATCAGAAGATGTATCAGGAAAAACTGACGACGCCGGATAAGATCGCCCAGCAGGTGCAGTCCGGCTGGCTGCTCGGCATGGACACGGCGACCTCGCAGACGCCGGCTATCATGACCGCGATCGCGGAGCACATCCGCAACAGCGATATTACGGGCGTGAAGGTGCAGGCCCTGCTCGATGCGTATCCGTTCGAGTTTTACACCGACCCCACGCTGGCCGGCAAGATGACCGGCTACAGCTGGTTTTCCAGCAGTGCGGCGCGCAAGGCCGTCAATGCCGGCTATGCCGACATCATCCCTGCGTATTACCGCGATTTCCCGACCCGCATCCGCACGGAGTACGACTATGACGCCGTGTGCGTCGAGGTCGCGCCGATGGACCGCCACGGCTACTTCAGCCTGGCGCTCAACGGTTCGTATATCGACGCCATGCTCGACAAGACCAAGCGGATCTTCCTCGAGGTCAACGACCGTCAGCCCCGCGGCCTGTGCGGCTCGCTGATCCACATTTCGCAGGTCGACGCCATCGTGGAATACAACCACGACCTGCCGGTCCTGCCGCCGGTGCAGCTTGACGAGGTGAGCAAGACGATCGGCGGGCTCATCGCCGAGCGTATCCCGGACGGCGCGTGCCTGCAGCTCGGCATCGGCGCGATCCCGGACGCGACCGGCATGGCGCTCAAGAGCAAGCACGACCTCGGCATCCACACCGAGATGTTCACCGACTCCATGGTCGAGCTCATCGAGTGCGGCGCGGTCAACAACAGCAAAAAGCAGATCCATCGCGGCAAGACCGTCACGACGTTTGCCTTCGGTTCGCAGCGCATTTATGATTATATCGACGATAACCCGGCCGTCGAGATCCTGCCGGTCGAATACGTCAACGATCCGGACGTCATCTGCCAGAACGACAACATGATCTCCATCAACGCGGCGGTCGAGGTCGACCTCTTCGGTCAGGTCTGCGCCGAGTCGGTCGGCACGAAGCACATGTCCGGCTCCGGCGGCCAGATCGACTATGTCCGCGGCGCCTGCCAGTCCCGCGGCGGTAAGAGCTTCATCGCCTTCACGTCCACGGCCAAGGGCGGCACGATCAGCAAGATCAAGCCCATCCTCACCCCGGGCGCCGTCGTCACGACGAGCAAGAACGATGTGGACTACATCGTCACCGAGTACGGCGTGGCGCATCTGCGCGGCCGCAGCCTCGGCGAGCGTGCCCGCCAGCTGATCGCCATCGCGCACCCCGACTTCCGCGACGAGCTGACCTTCGAGGCCAAAAAGCGCGGCATTATGATCTGATCCCGCAGTACAAAGCCTGCTGTCCGCATCCCGCGGACGGCAGGCTTTTTTGTTTGTCAGCGTTCTGTATCCGGGCGCACACAATGGTGACGCGTGTTTCATCAAGCACTTGAAATTGCGCAAAAGTGTTACATTTGTACCGCTGTGAGGATTGTTCTTTTCTTGCAGCGGCACTATAGTGTAACCATAAAAAGGGGACAGATTTCAATGCTGCCCCAAATCTATTGGAGGGATTTTTCATGAAGAAAACGTGGAGCAGAGTGCTCGCCACCGTTCTGGTTCTGGCCATGGTGCTCTGCATGCCCGGTTTCGCAGCAAGCGTTGCCGATACGGCGGACTATGACGCCGATCATGCGGCCTCCGCTGAGGAACTGACGGACGCGGATCTGCCGGAGCTGCTGTCCTCGGACGGCAACCACTATCCGATCGTGCTGGTGCACGGCCTGTTCGGTTGGGGCGGCACGGAAGTGCTCGGCCTGAACTACTGGGGCGGCTTCAGCAGCCTGCGCGACATCCTCAACGATGCCGGCTACAAGGTCTACACCCCGTCCATCGGCCCCGTCGCCAGCAACTGGGACCGCGCCTGTGAGCTGTATGCCTACCTCGTCGGCGGCACGGTCGACTACGGCGCATACCACTCCGCCACCAACGGCCATGCCCGTTACGGCCGCACGTTCCCGGGCGTCCTGCCGGAGCTGAACAACCCCGACAGCGAGCTCAAGGTGCATCTGGTCGGCCACAGCATGGGCGGCGAGACGATCCGCATGCTCGCACAGCTGCTCGAAAACGGCGACGCCGATGAGCGCAACGCCAGCCGCGGCGGCGACATCAGCCCGCTGTTCACCGGCGAGTGCCGCCACTGGATCGAGAGCATCACGACGCTCTGCACGCCGCACGACGGCAGCCAGTATGACACGAAGGTCTATCAGAACATCGGCGATCTGGCGCAGTATGCCATGGGCATCATCGGCGCGGTTGCCGGCACCAATGTCAATGAGAACAACCTCGGTCTGGACTTCAAGCTCGATCAGTGGGGTCTGGTGCGCCAGCCCAACGAGTCTTACTCCAGCTACTTCTATCGCGTCATCAACAGCAAGATCTGGACCCAGCACACCAACGACCTGAGCGTCTATGACCTCGATGTCGACGGTGCGGCTGTGCTCAACGGCTATGCCAAGGCTCAGGATGATATCTATTACTTCTCCGTCGCCTGCTCGAACACCCATCGGGAACCGCTGACCGGCCACTATCTGCCGAACGCCAGCATGAACCCGATGATGCTCAAGAGCAGCACTTACATGGGCAGCCACGTCAACTACGCGGTCGGCCACGTGAACATCACGCCGGAGTGGTGGGAGAATGACGGCATTGTCTCCGTCCGCTCCGCCATCCGCCCGCATGAGAACTCCACGGATAAGTACAATGAAAACTACGGCGTCGGCGCCGACGGCAAGATGACCTTCAAGGCCGGCACTAAGATGGGCGTCTGGAACTACATCGAGAAGATCGACGGCACCGACCATATCAACATGGTCGGCCAGACGCAGAAGTCCACCCACGCCATGCTGCAGGCCAAGTTCTTTGAGCTGGCCAAGATGCTCAACAGCATCCCGGTGAGCAGCTCGTCCGATGCGCACATCTGCCCGGGCGCCCGCTTCACCGACATGCCGTCCTATACCAACTGGGCGCACGAAGGTCTTGATTACTGCATCCAGAACGGCATCATGAGCGGCACGAGCGCCACCACCATCGCTCCGAACGTCGTGACCACGCGTGCGCAGCTTGTGGAGATGCTCTACTGCCAGGCCGGTTCCCCGAAGGCTGCCAAGACAAGCCCCTTCACCGATCTGACCGACAGCTGGTATGTCGATGCGGTCAACTGGGCGGCCGAGAAGGGCGTCGTGAGCGGCACGAGCGCCACCACGTTCTCCCCGAACGCACCGGTCACCCGTCAGGACATGGCGACCATCCTCTATAACTACGCCAAGAATGTTCTGGATCTGGATGTGTTCGATACCGCTGACCTGACCGGTTATCCGGACTACAGCTCCGTTTCCGATTATGCCCGCACGGCGATGTCCTGGGCTGGTGCACAGGGCCTGATCTGCGGCGCGGACAATGGTATGGGCGTTGTTACCCTTCAGCCGAAGGGTGACGCGACCCGCGCACAGACCGCTGCGGTCATCATGCGTTTCTGCCAGAACGTCCTCTGAGACTTTATTTCAACAACACAAGCCCGATGGGACCTTCCCGTCGGGCTTGTTGTCGCTTTTTCGTGGCGCTTTCACTGCGGAGTGTGCAGAAATTAGACAAATGCATGATAATGTGTGTAAAAAATGCCTTGACAATCGCATAGGATCTGGTATATTGAAGCTGGAAGAACTTCCAATTATTCACTTCGCCAACCCGAAATATTGTGCAGCTGCAGGAGGTGGCAAATGAAAAAACGAAGCAAGCAAATTCTGACGCTCTTTATACTTGGACTTGTACTGATTCTGTTGGCACCGTATGTGCCGGATTTCTGCTTCCGCGTACTTCTGGCCGCAAAAGAGAAGCTGTTTGATTACAGGTATTGGGACATTCGGTTCGAGCAAATCATTCCGTCTGTGCGTATGGGAGGCATTATTCTCTCTGCGTGGGGTATGGCCTTGTTACTGAAAAAAGAGGATAAAGAATGAAAAAGCGAATTTCCATGCTTTTGGCTCTGGTTTTTGTGTTTTCCGTCCTGTTTATTCCCGTTCAGGCTGCCGATACTGCCGGAGTTGCAGTTTCGGGGACGATTTCTCTGGATGATTTGGATTCCAATCCAGATGTGATCGTAAGCGACCCTATGACGTTTACTGAAATGATCGCGCGTATGGCAAAAAATGCGGATATGTCATATGATGAAGTTCTGCGTATGCTCCCGGATACGATGCAGACACAGGCTGCCCGCAGCAATGCTTATCGTTCCTTCACTGCCAGATTGTATGTGACGGACGAATACCAGCCGTACTTGGACTTTTATTGCGCCACAAGTGAGGGCGGTCATTTCTTCAATATCAACTCTATCTATTCGATTCAGTTAGTGCGATCCTATAATGGAATTTCCAAGCAATTCGGGGGAGAGGTTAACGCATGGCTGCGTAGCTCAAATTCCATCGAATACTATGTAAATGGCGACTTTTTCAATAATGGGACAACAACTGTGTCTGGCGGTATTGGAGTGAACGCCGGTTTGAATGTGAAGTGCTCTGCAACGTACTCGGTCTCGTATTCATCGAACCACTATAAGTACTTCTATGTTCATAAGACAATTAAATACGGAAGCTGAATGTAAGCGTTTTTGCATCATCGAATAAACCGCAAGCCCGATGGGATTTCCCATCGGGCTTGTCCTATGTCGCATTTGAGAATGTCAGCGCGCCTTTTCCCAGCCGTCGAGCGGCGCGCGCTGGATGGCGCCGAACACCTTGCTGCGCAGGTCGGGATAGGTCTGGCTCATGGTGCGGATGAACTGCTTGATCTCGTAACGCTTGCTGCCGCGGTCCTCGGGGCAGGGGTTTTCGACGATCGGCAGCGCCAGCGCCTTCGCCAGATTGGCGATGCGCCCCTCGCCGGCGTAGAGCATCGGACGGATCTGATCCACGCCCGTGCGCGTCATGTGCGTCACCGGCTGAAAGCAGCTGATGCGCCCCTCGTACACGAGCGAGAGCAGGAACGTCTCGACCGCGTCGTCAAAGTGGTGGCCGAGCGCGAGCTTCGTGATGCCGCGCTCGCTGAGCGCGGTGCACAGCGCGCCGCGGCGCATCTTCGCGCACAGGGAGCAGGGATTATCCTCATTGCGCACGTCGAACACGACCTCTTTGATGTCCGTTTTCAGGCGGGTGTATGGCACGCCGAGCGTATCGCACAGCTCCGCCACCGGCGCGAAGTCCATGCCGTCAAAGCCGAGCTCGACCGTGATCGCCTCGAGCGTGAACGGCTTCGGATAGTACCGGCGCAGCTCGTTGAGCGCCATGAGCAGCACGAGCGAATCCTTGCCGCCAGAGACGCCGACGGCGACGGTGTCGCCCGGTGCGATCATGTCATAATCCTCCACGCACCGGCGCACCAGACCGGTGAACGCGTTCAGGTCGTTCATAGCGGGACCTCCAAAATGAAAATAGAAACTGCGATTTCAAGCGTAAAACGGAGTAAAACGGAGATTTCGAGATCAAAGTGATGTCTAAATCAAAATTCCGTTGACAGGTACCACCGATTGTGGTATAAAAGATAAGCGCGAATGTGAGACCTATTCTACGTTCGCGCCTGAAAAATGTCAAAATGTTTTTCAACACATTCTAATTGGAGGCACGAATATGTCCACTACTTTGCTGAACAAGGACACCGTCACCCGCAAGTGGTACGTTCTGGATGCAGCCGGCAAGCCGATGGGCAAGACCGCAGCGCTCGCTGCCGATCTGCTGCGCGGCAAGCTCAAGACCGACTACACCCCGCACGTTGACTGCGGCGACTTTGTCATCATCATCAACGCCGAGCAGGCAGTGCTCACCGGCAAGAAGCTCGAGCAGAAGTACTACCGCACGCACTCCGGTTATCCCGGCGGCCTGCACGAGACGCAGTACAAGAAGCTCATGAAGGACAAGCCCGAGCTGGCTATGCGTCTGGCTGTGCGCGGCATGCTGCAGAAGAACACCATCGCCCAGTGGCAGCTCAAGCGCCTGAAGATCTATCGCGGCGCCGAGCATCCCCATGCGGCACAGAAGCCCGAAGTCTGGGATCGCTGAGAAGGAGGAAATAGAACATGGCAACTTATACGAGCAAGAAAGCCTATATGTATGGCACCGGCCGCAGAAAGTCCTCCGTCGCGCGTGTGCACCTGTTCCCGAACGGTACCGGCAGCATCACCGTCAACGGCCGTCCGCTGGATGACTACTTCGGTCTCGAGACCCTGAAGCTCATCGTTCGTCAGCCCTTCGCGGCCACCGATACCATGGGCAAGTTCGACGTCGAAGCCACCGTGACCGGCGGCGGTGTGACCGGCCAGGCCGGCGCGATCCGTCACGGCATCGCCCGTGCGCTGCTCCAGGTTGAGGACAGCTACCGTGCGCCCCTGAAGGCTGCCGGCCTGCTGACCCGTGACCCGAGAATGAAAGAGCGTAAGAAATACGGCCTCAAAGCCGCTCGTCGCGCACCTCAGTTCAGCAAGAGATAATTTCTCTTACAAAATGCTCAAAAGCCCTGAAAACACTACGTTTTCGGGGCTTTTTATTTTTGATACTTCTGTTTCTGTTTGAGGAAATTTGATGCTCTTTATCCCCTTTTTAATGGGTTAACCATAGGGGAAAACTTGTTTTTAGACCCATAATGGGTTAAAAAATAGGGGAAAATTTGCCTACTTTCCTCGTTTGGGGAAACCTGTGCAGAGATCAATTTTTAACTTTTAGTGCTTTTGTTTCGGTTTGAATCTCCTTGCCGAAGTTTATTCCCATATATTCCATATCATAAAGTTTAAGACCCAGTTGCCAGTCATGGTAGCTGGGTCTTTTTTTGTATCTGCTGATTCCATAGAACAAGCAAATGAAGGTTGTATGAAAAAATTTTAGAAAAATTTCTCGGACCCTTATATTTTTGCCTTTCTCGTGTTCTACCCCTTGAGGGGATAAACCCTCTCAACTGCACCTTGCTACGAAAATAAGTCGTAGCGTGAACCTTGACAAAGCGTTTTTCAACGCCTCATAGATGAAAGATTCACAGCACAAATAGCGGCAGGCCTTGCCTGTCGCTGGCGGAGCAATATGGGAGTAAGCATCAGTCGGGTGCTACCACTACGTAGCCCAGCTTCTGCAATTCATTCACCAAGCGGTTTGCACGTTTCCGTTCGCATCGCAGTCTGCGCTGTTCAAAGCATTCCTCATTATAGGGAGTTCCGGTTTTCAGCATGGTGTAGATGATGGAAAGGATCTTCCGGGCCAACGCAATCGTTGCCCGCTTCGCTCCCTTCCGCTGTTTCACTTTCCAGTACCAGCCGGAAAGATACAGTTTGCGGTGAGATGCCATGATCCACGCGACCTCGCACAGCATGTTCTTCAGATAAGGATTGCCTTTATTGATATGGACGCTCTTTCGTTTACCAGCACTCTCGTTGTTGCCTGGACTCAGTCCCACCCAGGAGCAAATGTGTTGGGAATCCGGGAATGAACTCATATCAGTACCGATTTCCGCAATGATAGCAGCTGCTGCAGTGACATCAATTCCGGGAATGGAGCAAAGGAGATTCAGTGCATCAGTATGTTTCAGAACTTCCTCGGTGATTTCGTCCTCAACAGTATGCTTATGTGCTTCCAAATCTTCCAGATGCCGAAACACCATATTCGGGAATCTGCGCTGATGCTCGGAAAGTGATCCATTCAGTGCAACAAGTATCTCGTCAATTCGGTTTCTGGTTTTGGTCTTCAGACACTTATCCAACGCTTCCCGGTCAATGCTGCCGTGCTCAATAAGATGCCGAACGATGTTTCTTCCGGAAGCACCAAAGGTATCCGAAAGGAATGCAGTGAAGCGGAATCCGGAACTTTGCAGGAATTTATCGATCCGGTTCTTTTGTGCCGTAATGTCATGGACAACGCTCTTGCGATACCGGGTCAGATGCCGCAGCTCTCGGAATGCTTTATCCGGGATAAAGCTGCCTTTGAGCAATCCCGCCCTAAGCAATGTGGCGATCCACTGGGCATCCTTCATGTCAGTCTTACGTCCAGGCACATTCTTCATGTGTCGGGCATTCATCATAATACGCTTGCTCAAATTTTGTTTTAAACTTACTTTCGCCTATTAGCCATGCAGCATTTATATCCTTAAAATAATTAGCAACTCTTGCGGCACTATCGCGCGTGAGAGGCGCTTTGCCATGCCGTCAAAATGCTGCATATGTCGGGCGAGATGACCAAGGCGATGGAAAACCACGCCTCGGGCTGCTGCATAAACATCGGAACGCTTGAGTCTATCGCGGTCTCCATCCTCCCCGAAATACTCACAGGCTACAGCGACAAGCACCCCAAGGTCTCGGTTCAGATTGAAAACGGTCCCACCTTCGGTCCCAACGGGCTGGTGGAAAGGGTGCTGGGTCACAGCTGCGACCTCGCCTTCGTATCGGGAGACGTCGAGCATCCGGATATCCGCAAATGGGTCATCGGCGAGGACCACGTCGTCATCGTCACGAATAAGGACTGCGGCGAGACCGTCGATTTCAAAAAGCTCCTGCAAAATCAAATTCTGTCGTTTCCGACCGGCTGCGTGTGCCGCATCCTGTACGACCGCTTTGCCGAGCATATAGGAGTGAAGTCCAAGCAGGTGCTCGAATCGTCGAGTCTCAGCACGATTTTTTCAAACGTCGTTGCGGGAATGGGCGTCGCCTGCTTCCCGAAAAGCTGCATCAGCTTTTACAAAACGCGTTTCCCCGTCTATTCCTACGAGCTGCCCGAGCCGTACACCCGCATGGAGTGGTCGCTCATATGCCGCAAGGACACGTATCTGACAAAGCCCATGAAGGAGCTCATCCGCGAGGCGCAGCGCGGCAAGCCATATATCGACGGCGTCGCGGCAAAATAAAATAAACGCAAAAACCGCGGGCTCCGCTGTGGCGTCATTTAAGTCCACAACGGTGTACCCGCGGTCTGCTATTGATTTTTTGTCCGCCTCGCCCAGCCGAACGATTTCATAAAATCCGGTATTTCCTCGTCCGTCCGGCGGTCTTCCTTGAAGGACCGCAACAAGGCTCACTCCGTCAAAGAGGACCGAGAGCAGTTGCTCTCGGTCCTCAAATCAATTAATTATAAATCCATAATCCCAAAACGAATTCTTTTCACCATATTCGTCAGGAGATGATCATGGCAAGGCTGTTTGTGCACACCATTCCGAAGGCCAGCATGGCAGTTCCGAGGAACACACCGACATAAACGCTGTTCGTCTTTTTGCGCAGATAAGATGCCAATGCGGATGCGATGGCGAACTGCGGCAGCAGGTTGGTGAGCAGGTCTAAGTAGAAGTGCGCAAAGTGGCCGGTATAGAAAGGCCGATTGGTTCGGAGCGTTATCTCATGGAAGACCAGCAAAAGGATCATGCCCGCCAGGCAGATCAAAGTGCCCAGAACGATGCTCTTCACCTTGCCCTTGCGATCATCCCCGAAGTCCAAAACACTACCGCAGAGCTGGAACAGCGCGAAGTAGGGCAGAATCGCCAGGAAGTACCAAGGCATGGTCTGAGAACGCGCCGCGTTGAAGGGACGCAGGCTGTTGGTCCAGACATGGATATCCGTGTTGGCGTGGCGGAAAATCATGAGGAGCACCCCATAAGCAAAGAGGAACAGCGCCAAAGCCAGGATGGCGGATTTCAGGATATGGCCGAAGCGGAACCCCTCTCCGTCCGAGGTAGCAAGGCCGTAGGACTTCGCGGTAGCGCCAAGCTTTTTGCCCACGGCAAAGTGATAGACCAGCAGATATACAAGCAGCGCACAAGCCGAGAACAGCATCCATACCACATATCCGTTGGGGGTAGTGCCCAGTTGGAATAGGGCATTGGAGGCCATTGCGTTGCCCACTGCCGTCCCCGGGAAAAAGAGTGCAACGGGAATCAGCGTGAGAATGACGGCCGCGATCCAAAAGCCCTTGGTGCCGGCCTTCAGTCCGCCGGAGTGTTCGGGAGCCTTGAGCTTCAGGCTCTCAAAAAGGCGAGAGTCTACCAGCAGACCGCCCAGTGCAAAGAGAGCGCCCACAAGGCCGATAATCATCAAAATATGGGCAACGACCTTCCAGCCATAGACCAGGTCATCGCCGGGCAGAGGATTCGGTGCACCCATGGCGGTGGAAACCGATTCCGTCAGAGCCTTCAGGAACTGACCGGAAATCATATCATCCTGATGAGTTTGGTTCAGGGGAATGAAGATGCGTCCGGTACGGTTTTCCCACGAGCCATAAAGCTGGTTGGGAACGATCTGCTCCGTTCCGAATATGCCGCAGAGGAAAGGATCGGTATACATTTCGTCGAATGTGCTGAGTCGGGCCAGAAGACCTTCGTCGTGCGTGGCGGATATCTGGACGAAATTGAAATCATACTCAGCGGGGGCATCGTTGAAGCGAACATCCGACACGACCATGCTCACCGGGCGCACTAACGAAAGGCGGTAGCTGTAGAGGGAACCCATCGAGTGACCGCCGACGCCTATGTTGTCAGAGTCAACGAAATCCAAGGACTCCACGAAATCATATACGGTGTCCAGTTCCATCGCGCCGTCGGGATTGGTCCAATACTGAGAGCTCGGGTCTGCCTCGGTATCGCCGCATCCGGAATAGTCTACCAGGGCCACCACAAAGCCGCGGCGAGCCAGCTCCGTTGCCCACGGGCTTCCGATGTCAGACGGGCAGTCACCGCCGGGCACAACGATAAATGCCGGAGCCGGTGCCTCAGCCGTCGCCGCATTCGGAATAAACAAATTGGCCGTAACCGTGTAGCCGTTGTCGTTTACAAGGTATAGTCTTTGGGTGTGCATTCTTCCGAAGTCATTGTCGACCGCCACTGAAAGAATGCCGCCAAGCAGAATAATCACCAGCGCGATCGCCAGAATGATACTTCTTCGTTTCATCTCTTGTTCCTCCTAAATAAATTATTGCAGCACTAAAATATTCTATAGAATGTATTTGCTACACATATAATATATCGTCGACGGCACGGCCGTCAAGTATTTTTACTGCACAAAATATGGATAGCTGTTTTGTGGAACTTGACAAACAACGAAAAAATGGCATAATAAGCATAGGTTCGGACACAGTTTATTTAGGCCGAGAAAAGGAAGATGCTAATGGAAACCGGATGGATGGGCCGTTATCGGCCGCTGGTGGCAGAGCTCGTTCGCCACTCGAATATTACACAAAGATTGTCTGCAACACGTTTTTCCGTGGCAGATGATATTTGCCTTAACTCTCAGGAGTGGCAGGTGTTTGAATATATTCTGGAGCACTCGGATGACGATGCTTATATGAATATGAACATGATATCCGAGCGGCTGGGCATTGCTCAAAGCACCTTCTCAAAAATCGTTAAGGCGCTGTGTGCGTATGGGCTGGTGAACAAGTATCAGACCACACGCAACCGAAAGAACATTCTGCTGAGGCCCTCGGAGAAGGGGCTGGAAGTATACCGAAATTACTCCGCCAGCTTGAATTGGAACACTTTCGAGGCATTTTTCGACGAGCTGGAGTCTTTCAGCGACGAACAGATATCTGCCTTGGCCAGTGCGCTCCGGCAGTTAAACAGCCGGCTCATCAGGTCCAGAGAGCCGGAGGCAGAGTTGGAGCTGAAGCTCTGACCGAGTCAGGCAAAACAGAAACGGAGCTTATGTCCGGATATGACTCGTGACAAGATCCGTTCCTGCATTTTAAAGGGAGATGTGCCGTGAACAGAAGAAAATACACTCTGCTGCAAGCACTCTACTGGTGCAGTGCAGCCTCCCTGTTCTGCTTTGCCGTCAGTTTTATGCGGGCGCTGGGCTTTTCCAACGCGCAGGTCGGATTGGTCGCGGCGCTTGGAAATCTGCTGGGTTTTTCTGGCTCTATCCTTCTCGGTGCAGAAATAGACCGCGGACGCTTGCGTCTGTTTTCAGCAGCAACGGCAGCACTCGGCTTACTGATTGCCGCAGCCTGTTCCCTTGTGCTTCACTCCGGCAGAGATCTGTTTACGGGACTCTTCCTGATCATTTGTTTTGCGTGCAGCCTGTCGTTAAACCCGTTATATATTAAGATTGCCGGGCTGATACAAAAGGCTGATTCCGACCTTAGCTTCGGTCTTTCCAGAGGCGTCGGCTCTTTGGCTTTCGCACTGACGGCATTGGCGATGGGTGCGCTGGTGCAGATGCTCTCAACGTCAATTATTCCTATTGCCATTGTCTGCACTGCGGTAATACAGCTGCCCGTTCTCCTGTCCCTGCATCGGGTCTGCGCCCATGTTGACTTGGGCGAAAAAAAGGAAGAGGGCAAGGCTTCCCTGCTCTCCTTCATGCGCGCCATGCCGCGCTTTTGTCTTTTGCTGTTAGGTATTGCGGTCATTTTTGCGGCAAATAACACGGTAAACAATTTCTTGATCAACGTGGTGCAAAATCTGCGAGGTAATTATGCAGATCTCGGACGACTCAGCTTCTTCTCGGCCGTCATTGAGTTTCCCGCCATGCTGGCTTACAGTCGGGTAAGCACAAAAATGCGCAAGCGCTGTCTAAGGCTGAGCCTGCTGTTCTTTCCGATCAAGCTATTGGCTATCAGCTTGGCAGGCAGTGTGCCCGCGCTGTTTGCGGCATACCTTTTCCACGGTCTTTCGTTTGGCCTGTATACCCCTGCGATAGTGGACTATGTCGAACGCACCGTGCCGGCTGCGGATTCGGCCAAAGGGCAAACCATGACTGCCGCGGCGGCTTCTTTGGGCACCATAGCGGCAACCCTTGCCGGCGGCATAATGCTGGATCGGCTTTCCGCGCAGAGCGTGCTGCTCATTTTGACTTTGACCGCCGCTTTCGGAGCCGTCTTGGGGCTGTTAGCCACCCGAAACCGAGAGCAAAACTAACGGTGCCAAAGCTGCGACATCGCCTTCGTCTCGGGAGACGTTGAGCATCCGGATATCCGCCGCGAGGTGCAGCGCGGCAAGCCATATATCGACGGCGTCGCGGCGAAATAAAACAAACGTAAAAACCGGAGTGCAGACAAGATTACGCACTCCGGTTTTTATTATATCACCTCAAAAGCAGCAGCCCGCCGAGGAGCATTTTCAGTCCCATCGCCGTTACGAGCACCGCGCCGAGCTTGCGCAGATACTTCGTCCACGCCCGCGGCATCAGTGCTCCGAGCATTGCGAATGCCAGCAGCAGCGGCACCGTTCCGAGAGCAAACGCCAGCATCACCGCAGCGCCCGAGCCTGCGCTCCCGCTCGACATGGCGCACAGCCACGCGGCATACATCGCGCCTCTGAGTGAGGGTGCCGGTCTTGTCAAACACGACCGTATCCACGCCCCACGCCTTTTCTATCGCCGAGGCGCCCTTGAACAAAATGCCCAGCTCCGCGCCGCGTCCGGACGCGGTCATGAGCGCCGCGGGAGTAGCAAGCCCTAGCGCACAGGGACAGGCGATCACGAGCACGCCGCACACGGTCGAGACCGCCTTGCCCCAGTCATGGGGCGCGAACACGAAAAACCACAGCACGAACACCAACGCCGCCAGACCGATGACGGACGGAACGAACACGGAAGCTATTTTATCGGCAAAGTGCTGCACCGGAGCCTTCTCGCTCTGTGCGCGGCGCACGAAATCGGCCATCTGCCGAAGGGTCGAGCTTTCACCCACGGCGGTTGCGGTATATACCGCCCTGCCCTCGCGGTTGAGTGTTCCGCCCGTCACGCGGTCTCCCGCGCACTTTGAAACGGGCTCGCTCTCGCCGGTCAGAAGCGATTCGTCCACAAGGCAGCCGCCCTCAATTATCACGCCGTCGGCGGGTACGCGCTCGCCCGGGCGCAGCACGACGGTGTCGCCGGAAACGATCTCCTGAGCGTCTATCTCCCGCTCCGTACCGTCGCGCAGGACGATCGCCGTCTTGGGCTGCAAGCGCATTAAGCTGCGCACAGCCTCACCGCTCTGATAGATCGCGACCGATTCGAGATAGCGCCCGAACAGCAAAAGCGAAATGAGAACGCCGTCGCACAGATAATAGAGCTTTATATCCTCCGTCACAGTGAACACGACGACCGTACTGTAAGCTTAAATTGCCGTCGTGGACAGCGCCACGAGCAGATCCATGCCCATCGTCAGGCTTCTCAGCCCCCGCAGGGCATTGCGCACAAAATACATCCCAGGGTAAAGCTGCAGCGCCGTAGCAAACACGAGCTGCACCATCGGCGGCAGGTTCCAAAGCAGCGGCATACTCAGCGCGGTCGAGGCAATGAGCAGACGAAGCAGCTTGAAGCGCTGCTTGAGCTCCTGCGCCTCGTCTCCGAACACCTCGCAGCCGCAGCCGAGCACAACGCTCTGCTTATCCACGCTTGGCTTCCTTTTTAAGGCGTGCCCAGTGCTTAAAGCCGATGACCGCGCAGGGGATGCAGCACGGCAGCATATGCAGCAGCAGCACCCAGCTTATCCAGTCAACGCCCTGATAGAAATTGCCCTGATAGGTAACGCCCTTCATCAGCTCAAAATACGAGAAGTTCCAAACGCCCCACAGTCCCGTTGCCGAGCCGAAGAGGTGAAGCGCGAGGAACGAGCCGGGGGTGAAAATGCCGCCGATAGCTCCCACGAGCGTTGCGGACATACGGCGCGACTTTGCGAGGAAAATGGTGACCACGGGGAAGATATGCGTCAAAACGGAGCAGTGAAACCAAAACGGAGTAGCCCGGGGCGGCGCAATATGGTAGACTTCCTACTGGTTAGACGAGACTAACTAATAACAGGAGGTATATAATGAAACAGAGAATTGCTGCATTTTTGATGTGCGTGATCTGCCTGCTGTCGGTCGTCGGCTGCGGACAGACCAAAGCGGACACGAACACCCCCTCGGCGGCCAATCAGCAGACGGTCACGGATGACTACCTGACGACCATCAGCGGGACGTATGTGGAGCTGTTCCCGGAGCGGTCGAAGGCGGATTACCGGAGCATCTGGCATGATGCCACCGCGCCGCTGGTGGGCGAGGACAATGCGGACGCCGCCACGGACAAGCTGCTCGGGATGTGCACGGCAAAGATCTACGGCGCAGACGCTGCCGAAAAATATGCGGCCGATCCGGACAGCATGGCCTTCGACTGCTATTTCCTGGGCGGGGTTTCGAAGTTCGTGATGGACGGCCACAAGATCACCGGTCTGGACACGCAGGGCAAGAAAGTTTTCTCCCACACTTATCGAAAGCTGGACAAGGAAAATGAAAACGGCTTCATTTTCTATCAGAGCGAGGACGAAAACTCCGGCGAATTCACCTACTTTGCCTTCTCTCCGGATACGATGGCGACCACCTATCACTTGGAGTTCCGCTATGCGGAGGATCTCGATGACCTGCAGAGCTGGTTCGAGGGCGATTATGCTTACTGGAACGCATCTGCGATCGCCGAGGATTACGATCAGGAGACGCTGAAGAACGTGATCACGCTCTTTGCGACGGAAAACCTGCCGGAATCGAAGTAAGAGATACCGAAAGAAAAAACCACATCTGCCGGTCCATTCGGACCGGCGGATGTGGTTTTTTGTTGTTTATCCGAGCGCCACGTCCAGCATCATCATGATGCTGAAGCCCACGGCGAAAAACACCGTGCCGATATTGGAGTGATCGCCCTGCGACATCTCCGGGATCAGCTCTTCCACCACGACATAGAGCATGGCTCCGGCAGCAAAACTGAGCAGATACGGCAGCGCAGGGACAACGAGCTGTGCCGCCAGAATCGTCAGCACGGCGCCGATGGGCTCTACCACGCCGGAAAGCACGCCGCCGCAGAAGGCTCTGCCTTTTTTCATGCCCTCCGCCCGCAGCGGCATGGAGATGATCGCCCCTTCCGGGAAGTTCTGAATGGCGATGCCCAGCGACAGGGCCAGCGCACCGGCCGCCGTGATCTGCGCGCTGCCGGAGCGGTACCCGGCGTATACCACGCCGACGGCCATGCCCTCCGGGATGTTGTGCAGCGTCACGGCCAGCACCATCATCGTCGTGCGCTGCAGGCGGCTCTTCGGCCCTTCGGCCTGGGCGCTGTTCGCGTGCAGGTGCGGGATGATGTGATCCAGTGCGAGCAGAAACAGGATGCCGAGCCAGAAGCCCAGAAAGGCGGGGAGGAACGAGAGCTTCCCCATACCTGCCGACTGCTCGATCGCCGGGATCAGCAAGCTCCAGACCGAAGCCGCCACCATCACACCGGCGGCGAAACCGGTCAGCGAGCGCTGCACGGCGTCACTGAGCGCTTTCTTCATAAAGAACACGCATGCCGCGCCCAGCGCGGTGCCGAGAAACGGGATCAGGATCCCCCAAAATGTTTGCATAAGACAGCTTCCTTTTTGCTATGGATCAGGTTGTTTTCACAAGTTAGACATATCTAACCAATAAGCATCATACTAGAGAACATCAACATTTGCAAGCGGAAACCCGCGGCCTGTGAAAATCCATGATTTCCAACCGGTTTCGGGCGCTCCGCAGCTCAAAAATGGGGCGGCCGTGCGGCCGCCCCGGTGCATTTGTACCTTTATTTCTCTGCCGCGTCTGCGGCGGCTTCCGGTTCGGCGTTTTCCGCCGTGCCGGGCCGGTTGCGGCGCGGCCGCATCTTGCCGAGCAGACGGTTGAT